>Ga0209541_10000008_pt1 | contig 327667 bp, 388 predicted proteins | sample RifCSPlowO2_01_FD_184027 | JGI IMG/M metagenome (GOLD analysis project Ga0209541, IMG submission 184027) | Groundwater microbial communities from Rifle, Colorado - Rifle CSP2_plank lowO2_0.1 (SPAdes) (version 2) | ecosystem: Environmental > Aquatic > Deep subsurface > Groundwater | place...
TGGAGCTAGCGTCAGCTCCAAAAGAATCAAGACTATTCGAGCAGAGCTCTATGGGCGACTCCTCGCCCATAACTTATTTGGGTCTTTTCAAAGAGATTTAGGACAGAGCTTTCATGCTCACCAGCTTTAAATAGTCAATGCTCATTTTACCCTTAGTATGCCTCCCCGATCAGAACTTCCCCTTCGTCTTAATTGTGAAGGCTATTTCTTAGACCAAAAAGGCTATATTCTCGCGCAAGACAGCGGCAAGGGCTATCTCCTCTTTCCAGGCGGAGGCATAGAACCAGGAGAACCAGCAGAGAAAGCCATACTTCGAGAAACCATTGAGGAAACTGGCGCAGTAGTTACTAACCTTGTTTTTTTAGGCATGCTCAAAGTACGTTGGGGACCTACCTGGGCAAAAACTGAAAAACAGAGACAAAGATATCAACACTATCAAGGAGATGAGATGCATTTTTTCACTGGCACCATAGTTTATTTTGACACTTTGCAATCTGAAGAAGACAGCTGGGGAGGACAGAAACTCATGCCTTTACAAGAAGCCATTACTTTTTTAGAACGACAACCTCATACTCCAGAAGAACAAGCTTATAGAGCAGCACAACTCCAGTATCTGAAAAGTTTAGTCAAAATAAATGGTATATGGGACGTTCATAAAAACCCCTAGCATTTATTTATATCCCTTTACCTGAAGCTTGAATATGATGAATTGATCATTACTTTTGGAATAGGAAGTTTTATATATACTAGTTATAGTATTAATTGATACTACTCTTGATATAATGCTCACTCAAACCCAAGAACTAATACTGGAATTGCTTCTAAGTAATCAGGAAGAGCATTTTTCTATACGCCGCATCTCTAGACTGCTTGGCAAGTCTTACGCACTTACTTATAATAACATACAAGATCTTGTTAGCAAACACATTCTGCAGAAATCTAGTCTTCCTCCGGCGCAGATCATTTCCATTTCTAACAACATTCCATCTTCTTTCTTACTACCTGTAGAACAAAAAAGAGCTCAAAAACTCCTTGAAAAATATTCATGGGCAAATCTCTATATGCATGATGTTCTTCAGACAGCGCCCTACCCCTTCTTTATTCTCCTAGTGTTTGGAAGTTATGCCAAAGAAAGCGCGACCCCTAAGTCAGATATAGATTTGCTGGCTATAGTTCCTTCAAAAAAAGAGATTCCACTTTTAGAACAAACATTAAGACATTATACACCCGTGAAAAAAAATATTCTTATTGTAGATACGCAAAACTTTCTGGACATGATAAAAAATCCAAAAACATTTAATGTAGGCAATGAAGCAAGAAAACATCATATTATCCTTTATGGAGCGGAAATCTATTACCAACTGCTGGAAATGCAATCATGAAACCAGAAGATCTTATCGCTAAAAAGATTGATATCGCGGAGAAAGCAATTAGAAATCTAACGCAGTCTGGAGATCTTAAAAAACTGACAGCACAAGCAGCTGAACATATCGCTCAATTTTACGAGCTAAAAAGTCTCAATAGACTTCATACAGCAAAACATATTTATGCAATTTCACAAAATCCACAACTATCTCATTTGCCTCTTACCTACACTGATTATGGTGAATCAATAGCAGCCGCATATTATTCCATGTATTATATTGTTCATGCGTATCTTGCTGCGTTGTATCAAACCAAGCTGAGGGAAGACCTTCGCGGAGTACACGCAATTACACATCACATAGTCCTTTATTATCTTGTACAAACAAAAAAATTAGCAAAATATCTTTATGAGGAGTACGCTAAAACTTTAGAGACAGCTTCAGCACTTCAGCATATTACTGTTGACGCGTTTCAAGAGAAAGCATATGCTCTGGCAGAAACTTATAACAAAAACAGAGAAGCACGAGAAACATTTACCTACAAAACAACTCCTTCTCTAGAGGCGTATCATGCAGAACATGCCCTAAAATATGCGGAAGAATTTATTCATGTTCTTAGACAATTAATACTTAAACATTAATTTTTTAATAGTCTGAAGTTTAGACAGCTATTTCTTATACTTAGTTTATTGATAGCCTTTTGCCTGAAGCTTGAACATTTTCGCATACAAGCCTTTTTTCTTAGCAACTTCTGATGACTGCCTATCTCTACAATGCTTCCTTTCTGTATAACAATAATCTTGCTTGCCATGCACACAGTGGAGAATCTATGGGAGATTAAGAACGTGATTTTATTCTTCGTTAACTCCTTGAAGTGCCGGAACAATTTGTATTCTGCGTTTGCATCTACAGTAGAAGTAGGTTCATCTAAAATTAACACTTGGGCATTTCTGAAGAATGATTCTGATTGACCTTATAATGTGTACACTACCATGTCCTTATTTTTGCATTTTATGTACATTACAATGTACTTGTTTTAGGTTTCAGCATATTGTTCTCTACCTTTGTCACCTTTTAATAATAGTTACTTATCTGCAAAAAACATATACTCTATATATTGTATATCCCTTACCTATTTAAGCTTATTTACCACTATAAAGGCATGAAAATCGGTATTTTTGGGGCATTATTAATCCTTATGTCATCTGTTTTTGCTACTGCGGGACAGACTGCTGATTTCGATGTTTCTATGCCTTCTGAAGATATTCAAGGTCTTGCAGTTCTTACACAAGAACAACCACTAGACGTTATCACTCCAGAAATTACTGTTCCTAAAAATAAAGTTTCTGATGAAACATTTTACTATATTATTTCCTATTCCACTGCAGATATCGCGGCTTCTCAAAAAATGTTACAACATCAATTAGAAATTGTTTATTATATTCCTGATCACCAATATTTAGTTCATGCTTCTGCAAAAGAGTTACAAGAATTACAAGAGAAAGGTTATGTTCTTGATGCTACTTTAGTTAGAGAAAATGCTAATAGATATTTATTAGGTACATATCCTAAAGAAACTTTATACTATGTGTATGCATTCCAAGAACAAGATGTTAAACAAATTGTTAAACAACTTAAAGACAGAGGTTATGTTGTTGTAGATACTAATACTTATGTTATTGTAGTTGATATGTCTAAGACTGAAAATGTTGAACGCGCGCTACGAGAGATTGTTCAGATTGAAGGCGTTGAAGCTGCTGAACAAAGACCTCATTACGAAGTATTGAATGATGTTACCAATGTTGTTGTTGGCACTGAAGACATTCGTCAAAGATTTGGTTTATATGGTGCTGGACAAATTATTGCTATTGCTGATAGTGGTTTAGACACTGGTGTTTTAGCTACTCTGCATCCTGACATTCGTGGTAGAGTTATTAGTCTAACAGAAAATGTTTATAGCCCTACTGGTACTTGTCAAGGTATTGGTCCTACAAACGATCCTCAAGGACACGGCACTGCTGTGACTGGTGCTGCTATTGGTAATGGTTTACAATCCGGTAGTAATCCCTCACAACATAGTTATCCTTTAGGTTCTTATGCTGGTGCAGCTCCTGAAGCACAATTAGTGTTTCAAGCTGTTGGCTGTGATCAAGGTGGTGTCTCTGCTCAATTACCTTTGACTATTTATCCTCCTGCTTATAATTTAGGTGCACGTGTTTATTCCAAGAGTTTTGGCAGTGGTGTACAAGATGGCGGATATTATTTTCTTGACAGAGATAACGATCAATATGTAAACACTCGTAAGAATTTTGTCTTGACAATGGCTGCAGGCAATAGTGCACAATCTTTTACAACAACAAATAACGCTAAAAATGTTGTTACAGTTGGCGGATTTATCCGAGATCAACCTACAACTCAAATTTATGCTCGTGGTCCAACCAAAGATGGACGTTATAAACCTGATATTTTAAGTGCTGCTATCGGTGTTCTTGGAACTGGTATTACAACAACATACTCTTCAGTACAAACACTGCCTGGATGTACACAACTTACTTCTAATCCTAATTATTGTGAACTGGCTGGCACTAGTATTGCAACTCCTAATGTAGCTGGAGCAGCTGCTTTAATTCGAGAATATCTTATGACTCAACGTTCTGTCAACAATCCAAGTGCTGCATTAGTCAAAGCTCTTATTCTTAATGGTGGAGATCATGTAACTAATGGAATTCCAAATCCTAATTATGGTTGGGGAAGAATGAATTTAACACAATCTCTTGTAAATGATGTTGACAACAATCTAGCACTTTGGGATGTAACTCAAGGATTAGCTACTAATGGTGTAAGTCAAGAAAAAATTATTTTAGTTAGATCAGACCAGCCTTTACGCATTACTCTTACTTGGACTGATCGAGAAGCATGTCCTGAACCTACTTGTTCTGGAACTCTACGAAAGTTAGTCAATGATCTAGACTTAGTTGTTACTGATACTAATGGACAACAATATTATGGTAACGATGTTAGCTTGCCTTATGATGATCAACCAGACAGAATTAATAATGTTGAACGCGTAGAAATTGCTGTCCCTGTTATAGGTTATTACACTCTTCAAGTTCGAGGCCATAATGTCCCTGTAGGAACACAAGACTTTGCTCTTGTAGCTAGTTATCAAAATTCCAACGACCTTATGGGATGTATTACAAATGGTCCTAGTCCTGGTAACATAGTTTGTTAAATCACAAACATTTATAAACTTCTTCTCTTTCCTATTTCCTACAGGTGAAATCAGTGAAAAAAGGGGAAGAGACACTCGTTACTACAGCATTTTCTAATACTAGATCTTTGCTCACGTTTCTTGTTGCAGTGTTAGTTCTCTTAGGACTTTTTGTCATTCTTTATAATTATTCCAATTTAGTTGAAGAAAAAACTATTGTCATCAATTCTGACACAGATTTGTCTCTTGCTAAGCAAACTTTACAAGGACAAGTAGAAAAACTAGAACGAAAAGTAGGTGAGCTTCGTGCACTCGTTACGTAACAACATTTTTATTGCAGGTCTTTTAGTACTTTTATTACTTGGAGCTCCCTTAAGCACTGCATATTCCGGCGCAGATTTTGTAGACAGCTATAAACTCTTTGTTTCTAAATACCTAACTTTTTTCAAGAGCTCTTCTCTCACTGGGCAATCAATTACAAGCAGTGGTGATACTGGTAGCGGTGGCACTACTACTACGGGTGGAACAGGTTCTTCTTCTCTCCCTACTACTCCAAATACTAATCCTGGAGGCATTAATCCTGGAGGTTTTTCCCTTGCTTGTTTTTCTACTTCTGATTGCCCTATTGGCTATTATTGCGGCATGGATAACACTTGCCAACCTTATCTTTGTGCTACTTCTCAAGATTGCTCACAACAGCTAAATTGCGTCAATGGTTATTGTGTGATGCCTACTTGTGTTTCAGATACTGATCATGATAATTGGTGTGACAATCCCGCTTTAGATAATTGTCCTCAACGTTTTAATTACGACCAGAGTGATGTAGATAGTGATACTGTTGGAGATGTTTGTGATAATTGTTTTGATATTGCTAATCCAGACCAAAGAGATACAGATAGAGATGGTCTAGGAGATGCTTGTGACTTTTTCCAAGATTCAGATCAAGATGGTATTAGAGATGACTTAGATAATTGTCCTACTACCTATAATCCAGCACAAGAAGATGCGGATAATGATGACATAGGTGATGCTTGTGATCCATGTCCTTTAGTTGCTGGTCCTTGCAATACTCAATGTCCTTCTGCCCCTGCTTTATGCGCAGTTGAATGTCCTTTGTATCCAGAAGAACTTGCTGATACAGATGGCGATGGCTTTGCCTGGAGCGGTTGCTTTGCTGAACAAACAACTTGCAATCAAATGGTGCAATGCTGCTCAACTCTTACGTTTACTCACTGCGGTGACTGTGATGATGTTGATGATGACATAGGATCAAATTCTTATCCTGGCGCTGAAGAACGTTGTGGAGACGAAGCAGACAATGACTGTGACGGAGAGATTGATGAAACCTGCGCAACTGGAACTGCAGAAGAAGAGGATGATCGCAATTACTTAATTATTCGCAATAGAAATCCAAGATCTGCTGTAGCTCGCGAAGCTTTCCTTGTAGAAAACTTAGATCTGCCTGCATTACGCGAACAGATTATCGAAATTCAGGAAGACTTGGCTTTAACACAAGCAACCTTGAAAGCAGTTTTAGCTTATTTCTATATGGGTGACAGCACTGGATCGACTACACAATCCCTTAGTCAACTCCAACAGGAATTAGAATTACGCTTAGCACAAGGACGTTCTTTAGTTGAGAAAATTGATGCCAATGAATCTAAAGATCTGATCTTCGAAGACGTGCAACGCTTTGCTACTGATGTAGAACAGACTAATCTAGCATTGAAAGACTCTTTGACTAGACTTTAATTTTTATTCTTTCTTTTTTTACATAATAAATTAATGGATATACTAAGAGAAGCAAACGCAAAGAAAAAACAACCTGTTTCTTCCAGATCATTTCTGCACTAGTAAAATAGCCTATGGCTGCACCTTCTTGGAGTTGCAGACGTCTATTGTTCTTGATAGACATTATAAATATATAATTCTTTTTCTTGAAATCATGGAAAACACCTAGCAAAGTTAACTCCTCTTTTTTTATATCTATCTTGAGCTCTTCTTTTAGTTCTCTGATGGCTGCATGCAAAGGCTCTTCCTGTTTGTTGATACCTCCGCCAAAAAGAGCCCACTTATTAGGATTAGCGATGGAAGCTTTATTATCTCGCAATTGGAATACTTTCTTTCCATCTTCTCTTTGTATGATAATTCCTGTGTAGTCCATGTTACTTAATCCTTGTTCTTTTAAATTTGAACTGATATTATGTCATGAAATCTGCTTTAATTTTGTTGCTCCAAAAACTATCTTTGTGCTTGGAAATGATTTGTGAATTGATGTTATTATCTCTTGAGGATTTCTACCAGCCCTAATTAATTCTCCTCTTAAAAAAGGTCTATAAACCCAGCATTCTATCGTTTTCTTCTGACAAGCTAGTATATATTCTCTATTATTATTCACTTTGTTATGCTCGATTTCCACTAAATTGATTAACTTATGTTTTATTAATTTGAACACAAATGCCATAGGAAAATTAGACAATCCGACTCTATATACTTTTTTTGTTGCTATGATTTCTTTGATTAGATTAGAAACCTCTTTAAGACTAGATTTGTTATCATAGTTATGTAGGAATAAGGCATCCAGCTTATCTACTTTTAAACGGTTTAGCGATGTGTTTATGTGACTAAGTATAACCTCTTTATCTAGACTGATAACTAAATTATTATCTCGGTCTAAAAATTTGCCTGCTTTTGTAGCTATCTTCATTTGAAAACTATCTTTCAGTTCTGCTTTTACGCGCCCTATCCAACTTTCAGATTTACCTCTATTATACAAATTGGCAGTATCTATCCATTTAATTCCCATTGATTGACATTTTAGAATTATCTCTCTAAATGTTTTGTACTTTCTCGGTAATCTATAAGTTCCATAAATTAGATAGCTTTCTTTGTTCATAGCACTTAGAAGAGAGAATCTTTATAAATATTAACGTTTCTCTTTTCTTATATGATAAGAGCAATTCTTTTTGATTTAGGAGATACCATTTTCAACCCTGATTGGAAATCTATGAACCAAGCAATGATTGAGGATGTTGGCATTCCCATTATCATGCCTCTACATATAAAGAAGATATATAGCAATCGGGTTCTTATTGGTAAAAAAACGATGAAATCTATTTTTAGAATGATACTTACTGAAAACAATAACACAACCCCTGTTGAGAAAGTTATTCTAGCCTATAAAAAAAATTATCATAAATATTCTCCTCTTAACCATAAAATGATTGCATTAATTGATCAATTACGAGATAAAGTAAAAATCTATGCTTTATCCAACACGAACGTTATTCATAAAGAGGTAAATCAAAAACGAGGATTATTTAACCATTTTGAACAGGTTTTCTTGTCATGTGATTTAGGCATTAGAAAACCTAATGTACAAATATACTCATTAATATTAAAACAATTGAACATCCAATCAAATGAACTTCTTTTTATAGACGATAATGAGGAAAATATTCAGGTAGCAAAGAGCCTTTCAATTTATGCTATCCAATACAAAAACTATGAGTCTCTTATTTCTGAGTTAAAAAAGCTGAATCTTTATTAACTTTATTTCCTTCAGCCCATAACTTCATGATGTTTGTGAGAGTATTATTAAACTCTTTTGGAATTAAATCAATTCCCATTTGTGCATGTTTAATTCCATCTACAACACATTTTTCTATGATCTGCTTCTGATTCATTAATTGTACGATCTCTTTTATACTTTCTTCAGAAAAAAACTTTACTAACTTTACTCTTTCTTCTGAATTGAGATTTTTAATTAATATTGCTAAAGGATATGTAAGATACCCGTTAAGAATATCAGTGTACCCTCTACTTTCTGCGTAACGTGTAAGATCATATATATCATTCTTTATCTGTCCAGCTATAGCTAGCTGTATAGAGTATTCTTTAAGATTTTCCGAGAAACTAGAATGAAGCATATTATCAAAAATTAAAGATGCACAATAGATTGTGTTAACACCATGAATTGTTTTATTTCTATGTAATTCAAGAACATCATCTTGTGAAAAATCCAGAGATTTATTGTTCAATAATTCTACTAGGAAACTTGTAAATACTTTTTCTTGTATTTCCAAAAAAGACAGATATATCTTCTTGGCAAGTGGTTTTGGAATATCAAACTTTTCAATTTCTTGTAATATCTTTAAAACATAACAATAAGAGTAATCGCAGGATGCCATAGCAACCCTGGATCCATATTTAATATGAGCGCTAGGAATATTTCCTCTTACTTCTGAATTATCAAAGAAATCGTCTTGCACCAGAGCTATAGCAAACATTAACTCAGATGCTGCCGCAATAGGCATAATATATTCTTTTTCAACATTAAGTAGTTCTGCCATGACTAATGGAAGCCCTGATCGAAAACGTCTTAAAATAAAATTATCTAAAATATAATAGACTGGCTCAGTGTGTTTATTTCTTGGAAATATTTCTTCAATATAAGGTTTAACTTCTTTATTAAATCTATTTGTGAATATACTATATAATTCTTCGAGATTTTTAACTTGTAAATTTGATTCCATGTTTTTCAGGCTCACATAGGTATAAGACCTTATTATCGAATAAATAAGCTTTTACTTTTATAATATCACCCTTTTTAACACAATATGTAAAATCCCAGAAGTACGTTTGTACTAGATACTCTTTATTTTTACTTTTAAGTTTAAAAGACCGAGGCATGAAATCTACCCCTGTGTCATCAATTACTTGTCCTTCAACTATTGCTTCTCTTTGCTTAATTTTTGGTATGATCTCATCTATCTCACTTTCTTTATATGAAAAACGTATCTTTAACATATAATCTTTAGTAACTATAGTCGACCATCTTCGCTCCATCATTTTTCGAAAATCATTTTCATTTTTGTTATAGATACTATAATACTTTTTTAAAGAAATATCTATAATATCTTCTTTAGGAACATTTATCGCTTTCAAAGTTTTTAGCAATTCCTTAAAATTATTCTTAATGATTTCTAAATTCTTTTTTCCTCGAACAACAATATCCAAGTCTGATTCTTTTGTTGAAAACCCCATAAGAAAAGATCCTATAAACCCTATATCTTCAATAGGAATAAGTTTGGTCAAATTGCGAAACAATGTGCCCCATACTGAATTCTCTAATGCTAATTTCACTCTTTCTTGCACTTCTTTGGAAAAAGGATCAAAAGATTTCACTATGTCTTCTTCAGGAACAAGAATATATCTCCCATATTTATCATTCTTAACATAAGAAGGGTTTGTTTTGTAGACCCATTTGGTTCCAAATTCATCTACTTCTTTGTCAAATAGGAGATTTTCTAATTTTCTTGATCCCTCTTTAATGTTTCGATAGAGAGCTGCAGATCTAATAAATCCTTTAGGATGAATATTACCACGTGTAGTAAAAATTATTTTATCTTTAGTTAAAAAATGAGTATAATCCTTCATACTAATCTTTCTCTGATTGCTCTATGAACATCATCTATGCTTCCGCTTGTATCTATAATGTGAACTTTCTGAGATTGAGCTTCTTCAATTAGCAAATCTTGTAAATCTCTGATTCTTGAGAAATATTCTTCTAGTCTTATTAAAAGACTTGGTCTATACATACACTTCTCTCTTATTCTTGCTTTATGAACTTCTGGATCTTTAATAGATAACAAGAACAAACTTATACTCAAATCCTTTTTATGTTGATCGAACAGCATAGGAGCAATGTGTATTCCTTCAAAGATCATATCCACTTTTTGATCTCTAGCTCTTCTAAGAATACAAGCCATAAAATCATCCATTCCTGCCCTATACTCTAGGAATCCTTTCCATAAGCTTTCTTTGCTTGGATTACCAAATCTTTCCCATTGACTATAACTACTATGCTCCCAAATGGGATTACTATCTTGCATTCTTTTTATTGCAAGCAAATTATCTGTAACAACCAAATCTGCTTCTTTAAGATCTCCTAAAACATGATGTGCAAGAGTAGATTTACCTGTGGCAACTACACCATATAACCCAACAACTTGCATTGCTGTTTTCATTCTCTTAAAAATCTCCTATACATTTTAGGGCATCCATCATAAGTATCTCTTATGAATCTTCTAGTACCTTCATGAGGAAAAATATTACAAAAAACTTTATATGGCAAGGTAACTGAATCTACTCCTTCTTCAAGGACTGTTGATAACTGAACGACATTTCTAATTCCCGCAATTAATAGTTTTGTTTCTAAATTATTTCTTTTAAAAATTCGATTAACTCTTCTTAAGGTATCTATACCTGATGTGAAAAAAGAGTTTGGTAAAGTCTTATCTTTTTTTGCACACTCTCTCGCAACTTGATTATCATCTAAAAAACCATCATCAGCTAATTTTAACCCTAACTCTTCTGCAACAATATTATCATAAGGTCTCAACATAAGAACTGAGTAATCTGCACCTGCTAATGCGGCGAGAAAAGCTTGCGTTGGCGTTACAACTGCTGTTGCAAGTATAGGAATTCTTTTACCTTTTAGTCTTCGAATTGCTTCAATACCTGCATAAACATCATCTTTTTTTCCTAAGGAAGGATTAAAAGGTATTTTAATGTGTGGGTTTCCATATTTTCTTAATTTTTCGTATATTCTTTCAGCCTGTTCTTCGAGCTCTTCAGCACTATGTCCTACTGCTTGAAAAAATACTGGTTTGCCTTCGGCTAGATCTAATATCTTTTTTGCCAATGTTAGAAATTCGCCTCGATATTTACTCTCTTTAAGTCCTCTCTTTATAATTAAAGGATTTGTTGTAACTCCTCCTAAAAGTCCTAACTCTTTAACCTTCTTTATCTCTTCTAAATTCGCAGAATCCAACATTAGTTCCATGCTCAAATAAACATGTAGAAGGGTTTTTAAGTTTTCCTAATATACACTTTTGAATAGTAACACTATACCAAAGAATTTAAAATGATTGCTGATTTAAAAGCCCCATGTCTGAACTGATAACTGAGGTTGATAAACAAAATAAAATCATAGGAAAAGGGAAACCATCTAGTTTTTTTGCGACAAACAAGATTCATAGATCTTCAAATCTTCTTCTCTTTGATGAGCTTGGGAGACTATTACTTCAAAAAAGATCAAAAAATAAAATACTTTATCCTGGTATGTATAGCTTTTCAGTAAGTGGAGCTGTTAATTGGAAAGAAACTCATAAACGAACCATTATTAGAGAAATGAAAGAAGAAATAGGTATTCAAATAAACTGTCGACCTTTATTTACTTATAGGTTCTTCGATGTATTTGATAAATCATTTGCAATATTATTTATCGGACACTATCAAGGTAAATTAACCATAAACAAAGAAGAGGTTGATTCAGTGAAATGGATGACTATGAACTCTATAAAGAAAGACCTATTAGAGCGCCCTCTACGATATAGTCCTGTCTTTTTTTATGCAATGAGGAAATACCTAGAACAAATAGCTTAAATTTACAATTATTATATTACACTACTAATATCACTTTATTTCAGATAATACACCCCCCAGCAAGCTGTGGCCTGGAGCTTCATTTGACTTGATTGTTAATAGTATTCTCTAATATCTATTTTATAGTATATACTTTATATCCCTCAGCTTAATATATATGTTACTACTATTAAGTAATATAAATTGGTGATGGGAGACGAATATGAAACACGCACCAGCATCCTTTGATACTTATTTGCAAGGGATTGATTTTTCAAAAGTAACACCTGTTCTACGAGTTAGCTTTGACATTTATAGAACAGCTTCAGACAGGTATCGTGACCAATATCGAGCAAATCATGCAAGTGCACTACAAGCACATACAGCAGCGAATGAACGATTTCAAGCTTTTAGAGAACGTCCAAAAAGTGATGCATTAGCACTATTAAAAGATCTTATTCAAGAATGTGCTAGTCAAGATAAATCAAGAGAAGAGAGGGAACAAGACCAACAACTAGCAAGAGTTGAACTTGATCGATTTGTAAATGAGTATACTCAATCTCATAATCGATTTATTCATGTCTATAAAGGTCTTCAAGAGCGTGGAGAACTTACGCGACAAGATAAACGATTGCTTGATGCCCTTTGCCACCATGATCTAGCTAGTTTTCGCGAGGACCAACAGCAATTAGCTAAGATCCTATCAAGTGTCTAGTCTAGTATCCTGAGAAATAATGATACTTACTACACCCGAACAACTCCTATGCAAAGGACGATGCAAGGACGGATCAAACTGCTTGAATAACGCCAAGCTTAATGGGCTTTGCTGGCGGCATAAGAACAAGTAAGATTTATTTCTTAAAATAAGCACGAATAGGTTTAGTGATCTTTTCTAAGCTTACAGCAACAGCATTTTTGAGATCCATAGGATGGAGCTTTCCAGTTTTGTATATTTCTTCTACTTCTTCATAGGATTTGAAAGTTATATCGCCTCCAAATTTAACTGGACGTTCTACTGTAAAGGTATTGAGATGTGGGAAAATAATGAGACGAGTGATTTGTAAGACTGGATTATCTTCAACAACTTTTTCTGGACAGTAAGCATTCTTGAGCGCTTGCTTGATTTCCTCTTCTGAGTCAATGACTGAGATTCCTGATCCTGGAATAGATTTAGACATTTTTGATCCTGGACCTTTGAGCGAAGTAATTAAGGGAGTATGCACGCAAACAGGTGCTTTGTATCCTGCTTCAGGCAATAATTCTCGTGCAAGCATGTGAATTTTTCTTTGTTCAATGCCTCCCTGTGCAACATCAACATCTAAGTGCTTAATGTCCATGATTTGCATCAATGGATAAAATATTTGAGAGATCATAGCATTATCCACATCACGAGCAATTTCTTGCATACTTCTGAGACCACGTTGAATGCTTGTTTTTAATGAACAGTCTAACACATCTGTCCAGTATTCTTTTTTGAATTGAAAAGATGTTCCTTTGATGACTTCTGCTTTGAGGCCGAGGGCTTTGATACCTTTAGACCAATGCTCCATTTCTTGCTCTATTTTTTTGAAATCTCCTTTTTTATTAAGATAAGCATGTATGTCTGCTAACAATATTTTTACTTTGAAGCCTGCTTTTTGTAAGTCCATAAGCTTTGTTAAGGTTACTAGATGGCCTAAGTGAATAGGTCCAGAAGGTTCATAGCCACAATAAGTTACTGGCTGCTTTTTTTCTTTTAGCAGCTTTTCTAATTCCTCTTCAGTTACTATTTCTACTGTGTTTCTTTTGATAAGTGCAATTTTCTCTTTTATATCCATCATATTTTCGGATGTGGTGTGCTATTTAATCTTTTCTTTCGCTGATTTTTGAAGTATTTTCGGTTTTTCTAGTTAGTTTTCCGGATTTTTCTGGAATATTCTTATTAAGTTTGAGTTCTTTTGAGCTTATATGACTCTTTATTATTTGGATACTTCTATTTGGTTAGATTATTATGAAGCTCGCGGAAAACATGGAGAATACATTAAACAGTTCCTTGAAAAACTAGCAACTAGTAAAGATATAATTCTTATTTCTGATATCTTGATTAAAGAACTTAAAAATAATTATCTTTCCATGGATCAAATCCACACTCTTCTTCGTATTTTACGACCTGATCATATTAAATATGTTTTTACTACTAAACCCCAACGTGATGAAGCAAGAATTATTGCACGTCAGAAGAATATACCTAAAGCAGATGTTCTTCATGCCTTGCTTAGTAGAGATCATGAAGCTATTCTTTTGACTCGAGATCGTGATTTTGAGTACTTAACCCATATAACTTCTGTACAACGACCAGAAGAATTTCTTTAATATTTTTCATCTAATTCCTTGCTCAATTCTTCAAAGGCTTTTTCTCTAGCTTCGCGTAATTGCTTATCTGTTGTTCTTGTCTTTACAGAACCGTAATATTTTCTGATATTCTTTAATACTTCCTGTACCTCTTTTTCTTTTCTCTCTTCTTGTTTGATTGTATTCCTTACAGATTCACGAAATAATTCTGTTTTTGTTGTATAATGATTCTTTTTCATATGTTTTTCAACAGCTTTGGCAAGATCATCATCTATTTTTATGCAGACAGTTTCCATAGTAATACCTAGTAATACCAGGTAATATTTAAAGTTATCGCTTCTTTTTGATGAAATACAAGCCTACAATGATCAAGGGAACGCTTAATGCCTGGCCCATAGTCAAGAACCAAACCATAGTTTCAGGCTCACGAATATATTCTACTAAGAAACGCAAGAGACCGTACCAGAATAAAAATAGTCCAAAGAGATACCCATTCTTATGCTGCTTTTTGACATTGACTAATAAAATAGCGAAAATGATTAGATTTTTTACTGACTCATAGAGTTGTGAAGGATGACGGAAACCCTCAGCCCCTGGAAATTGGACAGCCCATGGAACATTAGTTATTTTTCCTGGAAGCTCGCCGTTGAGAAAATTTCCAATACGACCTAAGGCTAAAGCTAAAGCAGTTGGAATGACTACATAATCACAAAGATGTAACAAAGGAATTTTCTTTTTTTTACAAAATAACCAAGTACTGACAACAGCTCCCACTAAACCTCCATGAAAAGAGAGACCGCCGTGCCAAATTGCTATCAGTTCTGCTGGATGTTCTAAATAAAAAGAAAGATTGTAGAAGAGGATTTCAAAGAGACGAGCACCAAGGACTACTCCTAACATGAGATAGATTATATAAGTATCCAGTTCTTGCTCCTGCATGTGAAGTTTTTTCTGGCGAATAAAATACCTTAACAAGAAATAAGCTAAGATGAATCCGAAAGCATAGATAATACCATAATAGCGGATTTCCAGAGGACCAAGACTGAACACAACTGGATCAATAGCGTGGATAAACATTTTATGCTCCTTTTAATATCATTTCTTTAATTTGCTTAATATTTTCGTAGTGATGATCATTGCCAGGAATCTCTTCGATGGTATAATTTTCTACTTTAAGTTCTTGCAATAAGATTTTTAATTGACTGACATGGATTGCTGGATCTTCTGTTTTTTGGACTATGATAGTTGGAATTTTATTTTTCTTGAGCCATTCTTGTATAGGGAGATTGTTCTTCTCGCTCCATCTGACGGGTACTCCTGCGAACATACATTTTTTAGGATGGATTCTTTTTTCTGCGATTCCTTTTAGCACCACTAGACATCCAGCAGACTTTGCAAATATAAAATCTTCTTTAACTACTACCTGTTCTAGTTTTTTTACTTCTGCTTCTATATCTATTGTTTCTTCACCAGTTTTCCAATGCTCATAGTAGATGACTTCTGTAGTGCACTCTTTTTTCAGTGTTTTTTCTATTTCTTCTATCCATACCTTGTTTTCCTTGCTATTGCCTGGAAGCAGGATTACTTTCATACTTCTTTTTTCCTTTATGGACCTTATATTATTTGTGCTTTTCAAGTAACGAAGAAAAGACGACATGTTTTTATAGCTTAGAAACTGAATTTCCTATGTATGCAGAAGAAGATCTTTTTCGCTGGCCTTTTATTGGTGATCATTGGAGTTTCTTTAGGTAGTTTGCTTACTGTTGTTTTCCAATCTTCTAATGGAGAACCTTTGCAACGCTTAGATGCAGACTATGAACACGTAGTGCAAGCACAATTTGTAGCTGTTGACGAACAAGGCAATGGTGTTGTTTCAGATCTGGAGACTGAAGTAAGACAAGGACAAGGATTAGTGCTAGTGAACGTGAATAATGTTCTGGCAGATGTGACTACGCAATATAGCGCAAGACTAGCAAGCATTGTTGCAAGCAATTATACTCACATTGACACTTCTACTTTGGATATCATTTATAATTTGAAATCAGAAGCTGGAGTGGTTGCTGGACAAAGTGCTGGATCTATCATGGCTGTTTCTACGATTGCAGCATTACAAGGCAAAAATTTGCGTTCTGATGTTATTATTACTGGATCTATTTCTGCTGATGGTGCTGTAGTGAATGCCGGAGGACTGCGAGCAAAAGCTGCTGCTGCAAAAGAAGGAGATGCAACTTTATTTTTAGTTCCTAAAGGCAGTGGAAGCAGTGTAGTAAACATGACACGTGTAGAAAGATGCACTACTTATAATGGACAAGACTATTGCTCTGTTACTTATCCTGGTCAAATAGTAAGTATTGGGGAAGATATTGGCATTACAGTTGTTGAAGTGGAAACTGTTGCTGAAGCTATGGAGTATTTCTTATGATCTTTTGGTGGCAAGTTGGACTCTGGTGGAGATCACATTGGGGTAAAGTACTTCTTTCTGTATTCCTGTTTGTTGCTGGATTTTCTGCTATTTATTTTTTCCAAGATTCTCTTACTGGGCTTTTTGTTAGAACTCCTACAGATTCTTTGACTACTCCTCTACTTTCTTTAGGCGATCCTTTTGACTTAACAGATTATACCCAAGTTGAAGTGGATGTTCTTGCTGAAGGAGTACTGTTCAAAAAAGACTGCAAAGGTATTTGGCTAGCCATGCCTTATGAAAAAACTTATTCTATAAAACGCGGAGAAGTGGGGGCTTTTGATGTTAGACCTACACAACATGATATACTCTTTGATATTTTAACTAATTATAAAATAACTATGCACTATGCAAGGATCGAACGCATACAACATGATTTTTTTTATGCAACAGTTTTACTGGAAGACAATGATAAACTTTTACAACTAGATACAAGACCTAGTGATGCTTTGGCTTTAGCAAAACGTCTCAAAGTGCCAGTGTATATGTCTTCAAAACTCCTTCAACAACAAGGAAGAGATATTTGCAATGACCAACGTGCTTAACTTAGATGTTTTGCTTAAGGATTATCCTTTTGGAACTGGACAACATTGTCCAATTCTTTCTAAACTCTTTTGGCAGTATATTCGAACTGAACATCCAGACTTTCTTCGTCACTCTGAAAGATCTCTTTTTTTACCTGTAGCTCAATCACTACCTTGGTCACGTATTCAAAGATATGCTGCGGATGCACTCTTTCGTACTATTCTTCTTACCAGGCTTAATGAAGTCGCGAGCAATGGTATTACTTGTGATGTTAGAACGTATGCATTACCTCAAGAGCAACAACCCTCTCAAAAGAAGAAAGGTACTTTAGGTCATCTTGTCTTTGAAACTGCTTACGATGCTACTGCAAAACCTTTGGCAGAATTAGGATTTGACAAAATGGTGTGGCCAAGATTTTAAACTTCTCTGCATCTGTATCATTTCCTACAACAGCAGCATAATGCATAGGAATAGCAATTTTTGGTTTAATAATCTTGACTGCCTGCACAGCTTCTTCAGGAGTCATGACATAAGTTCCTGAAACTGGCAATAAAGCAATATCAATATTCTTGAGCTGTTGCATTTCTGGAATACAATCTGTGTCGCCAGCATGATAAATTCTTTTTCCATTTACTGTGATGATGAAACCTACACGACCATCTTGCTTGGGATGAAAAGGCATATTGGGCGCTCGAAATTTATTAATATTATATGCTGGAATAGTTTCTATAGTTATTCCTTGGACTTCTTTTTTCTGGAAGGGTTCTATTAAGACTACACTACTAATTTTCTCTGCAATTCTTGACAAAGTACTTTGACATTCTGGAATAGTTACTATAGTAGTACCTTGCTTGAGGAGCTTTTCTATATCTTTGAGACTTAAATGATCAGCGTGCTCATGAGTTATGAGAATAAGATCTGCTTGCTCTTGAAGTTCAATTTGGTAGGGATCAAAATAAATTATTTTATTCTGCGCTTTGATTTTAAAGCAATCATGATTTAAACGTTCAATGTTTATTCCTTCAATATCCATTTTGAAAAGTAATTATTTCCTATTTAAAACAGTTGCGCTCTTGGTTTTAGTGTCCAATACTTGAGCATTGCAGGTGGTTCATGGGGTACAGGAATGCCAAATGTTTGTTGCTCTACTATTTCGAAATCTTGTTGTATCTTTAAATAATAAGCTCCATGTTGTAACAACCTAATTTTATGTATATATACGTCAGAATCGAATAATGGATTGTCTTTTCTTAATTTTTTGGATTTCCAGTTCTCATTATCATCTGCTACTTCTAAGATTGATACTAGACCATTTGCTTTTAGAACTCTCTTTGCTTCTTGTAAGGCTTGCCAATGATTTTCCATTAAATGCCACGACATGGAAAACAAGAGTAGATCAAATGTTCTGTTTGCGAAGGGCATTTCTTCTCCTCTTCCACAAACAAATTTTCTATTTTTTTGAGCATTTACTACCTCTTTTTCTAAGTTCAAATCAAGGCCTATATACTCTGCGATATAAGGGTTTAATTGTAAGCCTATTGCTCCCTTCCCACAACCTATGTCTAATATGTATGCCTCTGCTAACATGTGAGTTTTAGACCATTTTTCCATTAAGAATGTACAAATTGATCCTGGTTTATGTTTATTCATTTTTGTAACCTCTATTTTCTAGTATATACTTACTTCTTTGAACAAATATTTATAAAGCTATCTTTTGTACCTTGTCTATGGACATCAAAGATTTACCAAAAGCATACGAAGCCTTGCAAAAGAAGTATACTCTTCCTGCTTACCATGACTTGAACAATGAATTCGAACTCCTCTATATCTCAGCTTCTTTAGTTTCTTTGGATTTTCCTTTACGATTTATTCGACGTCGCATGGCAGATCGCATTGGTAATGCAGTCAATTATCTTCAAGCTTTATTACAACCTAATCCTGGATCTTTAGTCCTTATGCGAGAAAGCTCTTTTTTTTCCAGCGATGAGAAACTCAAGATAGGAGACCTCTTACAACAAATGATTGCTTTGGAACGAACCTCTTTTGTTTTGGACTTGCAAGGCGATGAAAAACAAGATGCACATTATATTCATGAAACTTTCAAACAATGGATTTCTTTGAAGAAAATCTACGCAACTTTTATAGCACGCTTACCCGAACACTGGAAACAGCAGGAAGAAAAGAAACCTACTAAGAATCCTTACGTTGGTTAGAAACTTAGAAAAGCAAAGCTTTAAAAGATTCATTCCCATAACACCCCTATGAAAGTCAAAGAAGTAGCCATGGTTGTTGCTCTAGCACTCCTCTCTGCTTTTTTTGTTGGACTTTTAGTTGATGCTTTATATGTAGAGCCTAAGTATGAAGACTTCTGCAAGCAATCCGCACGTCCTTATCCTGAAAAAGCTTATCCTCTGTATCCAGAACAATGCAAACCTTATAACTTAACTGTACAAGAACGAACACTCATAGACCAATGTTTTGACAGCAAAGGTATGCCTGACTACAATCTTGATGACAAAGGATGCCAGACTAGCTTTAAGGAATGCAACTATTGTCAACGAGACTTTGACCAAACTTTACAAAAATACAATAGAAATGTTTTCTACATAGTTACGCCTTTAGGTTTAATAGCTATTATTCTTGGCTTGTTTATAGGCTTAGAAGTTGTTGGCTCAGGAATGATGTTTGGTGGTATTTTATTGATGGCATACGGCACTATGAGATACTTCTCCAATATGAGCAAATTGATGCGTGTTCTTGTGATCGGCATTGAATTAGTGTTGTTGATAATCATTAGTATCAAGAAGTTACGAAAATAAGTAGCAATATTTGGTTAAATATGTTTTTTCCGATAGTATGTGCCATTTTTGCACTAACTGAGGCTTCATCTAATTCCTTGCTCTCAAGTATTAATTCATACAACTTATAGACTAGCCGATCAATCTCTTTTTTTCACTTTTCTTATCTTTGTCGACATCCAATAAATTTTTTGATTTCTGCATTAATTTATCAAAATCGGATTCAAATAATCTGTCTTGGACTATTCTATATCTTTCAAATTCACTTTCTGCAAATTCTTTTGCAATTCTCATTGTTATTTTACCAGCATTTTTTAATATTTCTCTCTCATCAAATTCTAAGAATAAATCAAGCCTTTTTGACCAATCTTCCATAGTCATAGGTATTCTTCTTTTTGCTCGTTCTTCTGCTAAATCAAGATACGCGCTTACTATTCTTCCTAAGGATTCTAGTTCTTCTTTTGTTAAGTAATTTTTAGCAATAGACACGTCTGTCTTTATAATCTTACCTTCAGGAGAACTTTTCCATGATGTTAAACCCATATGCTCCTTTTTGCTATCTGCTCTTTCCCTAATCAATTCAGGGGCTGTGTGCTTATGAATCGCATAATGCAGTTTGTTTTGAACTTTCGCGAAGAATTCTTTCGTCGCTTCTGCGTTTTTATCGTAATCTAAGCTTGTCGTGTAAATATCAGTAATTTTCTGGTAGAAATTTCTTTCACTTAACCGTATTTCCCTAATTTCAGCTAAAAGTTCATCAAAATAATTTTGATTTAAGAAACTCCCATTCTCTAATCTTTTTTTGTCTAAAACATACCCCTTTATTGCAAATTGTTTTAAAACTTTAGTCGCCCATATCCTAAACTGCGTGGCTCTTTGTGAATTTACCCTATATCCAACAGAAATTATCGCGTCTAAATTGTAGAAGTCTACATCTCTTTCTATGTCTCTATTTCCTTCTGTTTGAACTTGTCGAAAATTCCGACATGTTGCGTTTTTATCTAATTCTCCCTCTGCATAAATGGTATTCAAATGTTCAGTTATGGTACTTCTGCCTTTATCAAATAATCTCGCGATCATCTTCTGAGAGAGCCAAACAGTTTCATCCGCATATTTTACCTCAATAGATTCTTCTCCTGACTGGGCGCTAAATATCAAAAATTCAGCGGTGCTGTTCTTGATTGTCAAGTCTTTTGTCATTTTACAACAAACCCCTTATTTTGTTGACCTTTTTTTAAACTCATTAATTCTCTGAGGTTGTTAAGGCTTTAAATAACTTCCTTGGGTGTTTGAGAAGTGCTCTGCCTATTAGTCTTTTGTTCTTGCTAAGATAATTTCAGGATTCTACAGGTCTAGTTTCGCACATCACCAACTAAGTAGCAATCTATTTAAGCAAGTTCTGTACACGTCTTTTTATGGATACGTTTGGGAAAAAGTTAATGCGTCTTATTGATCGAGCCAGCTTTAAGGAACTCTTACTCTTTTGGCTCCTCTTCATGTTTTTACTAGGTTTATTTTATTTTATTCTGACTTTTTTTGGCGATGTTATTCTCTATAGAGGAAAGGTAGTAGAACCAGGTCTTAATGGCTTTTTAATTACTCAATATTTTAGCTTTATCACTTCTATTTCTGCATCCCAAGGCTATGGGGATGTCTTTCCTTTAGGAATAGCACGATTTTTTGCAGTTTTGGAAGCTATTACAGGACTCTTGCTCTTTGGTATGCTGATTGCTAAATTAGTTTCTATCAAACAAGAAGTTATTCTTGATGAGGTTTATTCTATTTCCCATGATGAAAAATTAAGCCGTGTACGCTCCACGATTAATCAATATACCTTAGATATTAACAAATTAATGGATAAAGTGCATCAGGGATTAATTACTAAACGCAGCGTCAAAGAAACTTGGGTTCATTTCTACTCCTTATCGAAAGCGTTGCAAGACTTGAATCAATTGATTTTTAATCCGAAGAGAGAATTTTCAGAATATGTCAAAACACTGGATTTTAACCAACTGGATTTATTAATTGTTGGCATGACTTCTGCTTTACAGAAAACAGTGCAATTTTTTGAGCTTGTTGACCAAAGAAAGCTGGAAGTGGATAGAGAACATGTAGCAGAGACCTTATCTGCCATCTATAGCACTATGAAGCTATTTGTAGATCATTATATCCTTTTACCCGAACTTAAACATCAATTAAGTGATCTTAAACTGCTTTTAGACTCTACCAAAAACCTTTTAAATAAGTATATAGGATATAAAAAGTATATATAGAGATAACACAGACAGTGTTCAACTCTTCACACGAAGGGACCTTTTACGAAACACACACTACATATTTTGGGGTTGAGTACTTTAGGATTACTAACGGCTTGTCAGCCAGCGGAGTATATGTCTCGTTCTTCTCCTTTTTATCCCGGAAGTTATTTAGATACGCCTGCAAGTTTATCTTCTGAGCCTTTTGATGGCTTTCAAAATACTTCTCCAAAGAAAACACAAGCCCTTCCTACTCTGCCCCTTGAAACACGAGTGCGCGAGGAAGAAAATACTCATGGACCAAATGCTCCTTGTATAGATTTTGTTCTACCTGCTGCTTCCGTTCAACCTTCTGATCCTGCTGAAGAGTATGGACCTCATCTTTTTGAAATGATTCAACCTTATCAACAAGATCCACAAGCTACTTCAACTTTAGTAAACAGATTTCCACGAAGCCATTATAGTCATAGCAAAATCTTAGGAGTTCCTTTTACTCTCTCTTCTCCAGGACGATCTTATTCTACTATTTCTACTTTTTCTTCTGATGCTCTTGAACAAAATTCATGGATGGTTGAAGGGGGAAATACTGACTCTGAGCCCACTAAATATCCTTCTACTAGCAAAATTTGGAAAGTAGCACGCTATCTGCTCTTTCAAGGCGATGATCCTGTCTCTAAAACTTATCGCAGCACCATGAGTACGCTAGCAAAAGCATCTGATACACCTGTTCAATTATTCTTAGGTCCAAAATCTGGATTAAAAGTTGATTTAGATTATAATAAAGCCCGCCTTACTTTACGTCTTCCTTTTTTTGAAACCATAGCTACAGAATTAGAATATGAACATGGTATTTTTGAAAATAAAGAAAATAGCGCACTTAAATTAACTATGGGCTTTAACTTTTAGTCATCTCAAATCTTTAGAAAAGCTTTTAAAGGACAGATTGTATAGAATTGTATTGGGTTTCTAGGTTGTTTTCAAACTCATGAAACATTTACAAGCATTCGCATTGGTTTTATTACTAGTTATTAGTGCGTGCACTCCTTTAGATCAAGTTCAAATAAGTACTTCTGATCAACGTCTGAAAGAATTTTCTACTAGCGAACAACTTACAGCCTTCTTAAAAGAACATCAAGATCAACAAGGCGGCAATTATGGTGGTCCTTTTATGATGGCAGCTCGAGATGCTGTTGAAAATGAAGGTTCTGGAGCACCAGTTGCATCACCTACTGCACAAAAATCTGCAGATTCCAACGCTGGTAGAAGTTATTCACAGACCAATGTACAAGAAGAGGGAGTAGATGAAGCTGATATTGTTAAAAATGATGACAGATACATTTATACTTTAACACAAAACAAATTAGTTATTGTTGACGCTTATCCACCTACTACTGCAAAAATTGTTACTACTCTAGAACTTGCTGGCAACGCGCGAGATTTATTCATTAACAAAAATAGACTAGTTGTTTTCACTGATCTCTATCCTCAATATTATGCTTTGGGTGGTGTTACCAGAGGCATGATGGAAGACACAGATGTAGCTTCTAGTCCTCCAAGCAGCGGATCTGGAGAAGGAGAAATTGGAGCAGCATCAAAGATTGCAATGCCTGAAATCTGGCCTCCACAACCTTACCAACCTCCAAGAACTGGTGTACTCATTTATGATACTACCAATAAAGAAGATCCTGAACTTGTAGCTAATTACACTGTAGAAGGAAATTATTTACAATCTAGAATGATTGGTGACTATGTCTATGTTATTGCACAAAACAATGCTTATTATGGTGGAGGACCAATGCCTTTACCAGCAATCAAAGCTGAAGACCAATTAATTATGGAATCTCCAGTGTACTATTTTGATAATTGGGAACCTCAAATTAACTTTAATTCGATTGCTTCCTTTAATGTGCAAGATGTCGAAGATGTGAATTTACAAACTTTCATGCTAGGCTACGCAAACACTTTATATGTCTCTGATAAAAACCTGTATATTGCCTATCAAAAACAAATTCCTTATGCTTACTATGAACAAGACCAAAAATCACGCTTTACTGAAATCATTATTCCGTTATTACCTAATGATTTACAACAGACTATGTATGGCTTATTAGCAAGTGAAGAAGACTTCAATCTTGTACAACAAAGAATGTATGAGGCTTTAGAAACTTACTACAATAAACTAGATGCTGAAGAACGTCAAGAACTCCAAACAAAAATTGACAAAGCTTTACAAGAGTATGAATTCAAACTTCAGGAAGAACGCATGAAGACTGTAATTCATCGCTTAAGCTTACAAGAAGGCATTGTTAAATATGAAGACAAAGGAGAAGTTAAAGGCAACTTGCTCAACCAATTTTCTTTAGATGAACATGAAAAGTATTTACGTGTCGCTACTACTGTTGACTTCTGGGGATCCCAAGGCTCTCAAAGTTATAACAATGTTTATATCTTGAATGATAATCTTAAAGTCGTTGGAAAGCTTGAAAATCTAGCACAGACTGAAAGAATTTACTCTACTCGCTTCATAGGTGATAGACTCTATATGGTTACGTTTAGACAAATTGATCCTTTATTTGTGATTGATTTATCTGATGTGGAAGCACCAAAAGTTTTAGGACAATTAAAGATTCCTGGATTCTCCAATTACTTACATCCTTATGATGAGAACCATATTATAGGTTTAGGACAAGACACTGTAGAAGAACAAGGCAGAACTACTACTGGTGGTTTGAAGATAGCACTCTTTGATGTGACTGATGTTAACAATCCCAAAGAAGAAGCTAAATTGATTATTGGCGGACAAGGCACTTCCTCTGAAGCATTTTATGATCATAAAGCATTTTTACTTGACAAAGAAAGAAACTTTGTTATCTTCCCAGTGAGTGAAGTTAAGAATGGCAATTGGGAACATGTCTGGCAAGGAGCGTATGTCTTACGCGTACGACCTGATGTAGGATTTACTGTTCAAGGTAAAGTAACGCATGCGACGTATGATCCTGCAAAACCTTATGACACTTACTCTACGCAAGTTAGACGAGCATTGTATATTGGTGATGTCTTGTATACTTTATCTCCTAAGAAGATTAAGATGAATGATTTGCGAGACTTACAAGTTGAACATAAGACGATTACACTACCATATAAAGACGAAGTGTATGGTCCTATTATGTACTAGAGAAATGTTTATATACTGTGGGCTATAGGTTTTTTTATGCGAACATTTCAAAAGCTAACTAAAGAACCTTTCTTTTTAATTATTCTATTTCTTGCGATTCTAGTTTTGGGAACAGTCACTATTACAGCACTATCTTCTGATAGGGCGTTGGTTGAATCTCTTCTTTCTGAACAACCAGATGGAGAAAAAACTTTAGCAACTCTTCAAAAATATGACTCGCTTACTCCAGAAGAAGCATTTCAACTTCGCTTTGAACAATTGAATGCACAACAGCAAGATTCTGGAGAACAAGAATGAATTTTAAATTCTTATTGACTTTATTTATTCTTTCTGTAGGTTTTTTTACTCTTGTAGAATTTGCTTCTGCAACTGAAGGTGTAGTAATAAAACAAGCTACATTACCTGCTTCAAGATCACATTTAGCCTGTGCTGAAGATTCATCTACTCATAAAATTTATTGCTTTGGAGGCGAGCCATATACCAATCAAATATTTGAATATAATTCTCTTAATGATGTTGTTGTCGTTAAAAATGCTGGACTACCAGGCTCAAGACTTGGTTTAAGTTGTGCTGAAGATTCATCTACTCATAAAATTTATTGCTTTGGAGGATATGATGGAAGTGCGCTAAATCAAATTACTGAATATGATCCAGCTACAGATACCTTAGTTCCAAAAACTGCAACTCTTCCCGTACCTAAATATTATTTTGATTGTACTGAAGATTCATCTACTCATAAAATTTATTGCTTTGGAGGTACCAATAGCGGAAACCAAATCGTAGAATACAATCCTAACCAAGATATTGTCACTATAAAACAAGCAACATTGCCTAATTCAAGACAAGGCTTATCCTGTGAGGAATCTCTTATTAATCATAAAATCTATTGCTTCGGGGGTGAACCTCATACTACAGAGATTATAGAATATATCCCTTTAACAGATACTCTTTCTATTAAAAATGCAATTTTGCCAACTGCTCGTGCAGCTTTTGATTGTGCACCCAATGTTTATGGAAATATTTATTGCTTTGGCGGCTCAGAATCTAGTGGAAATCGTCTTAGTCAGATTGTAGAATATGAACCTTCTACTGATCTACTCAATGTTAGACCATTTACCTTACCTATGGGTGGTCTATCTGCTCTTGCCTGTGCAAGAAATTCTATGACCCATCAAATCTATTGCTTTGGAGGAGAATTACCTTATAGTGATCAAATTATTGAATATACCTCTCCTTATTATTTAATTGACACACCACGTCTTCTGAATCCTCCTCGTATAGGCACTACCTTAGACATCGAACTTTCAGATTCTAGCCATCCTAATACAGATTATCTTCTTGCTATGTCTTTAGGCAACGCACCTGGAATGACTTTATCTGATAATCGCAATATTCCTTTGAACTATGATCTCTTTTTGCAGACTTCTCTCTTTAGTCCATTTTCTTTAAGCTTATTTAATTCACAAAGTAGATTTAACAGCAATGGCATAGGATCTGCATTTTGGAACATTCCTAACAATCCTGGTTTAGCAGGTCAAGATCTTTATTTTGGTTTTGTGACTGTTGATCTTCATAATCCTTTGCCTCAAGCTATTCTCTCTATTTCCCAATCTCGAAAAGTAAAAATTATGCCTCGTCATTTTATTTCAGACAGCAACACTGTTGCTTTATGGAACTTTGATGAAAATATGGGAGATGTGCTTACAGACTTCAGCGGCAATGGCAACAATGGACAAGTTCGCGGCGCATCATGGACAACGGGCATTGACGGCTCTGCTTTGCACTTTGATGGCGTTGATGATTATGTGAATGTTTCTGACAGTCCTTCCTTAGTCTTGACCAATGCTTTTACTATTGAAGCTTATGTTAACTTTGAAGGAACTCTACAAGATACTTCTATTGATACTATTGTTGGCAAAGATTACCAGTATATCTTCGGCATAGGCGACAATGTTTTCCCTAACAACTTAGCATTTACTTTTGCTGATCAACCAGGCTCTTTATGTCCTAATACGTGGTGTGACGGTGTTGCTACTGTTCCTCAAAATAGCTGGCATCATGTAGCTGTACAATACGACGGACAAACCATCAAAACTATTATGGATGGACAAATTATTACTGAATATCCAGCACAATTCACTGTTGGTAGCGCTTCTACTACTTTAGGTATTGGCGCACGACTTGTTTTTGCTCTTGATACTGATCCTGTTCCAGTCGCTTTCTTTAAAGGCAAGATTGATGAAGTTAGAATTAGCACTATTGCAAGATACTGAATAAACTATCTCAACCTTTATAAACGCTTATTTTGCCAGTATGCTACAACCTCTTCACAGTTTGTTTGAAAACAATGACTCACATTACTATCAAAGGACACACCTTTACTCCTGTAACAGCACGAGATTCTTTTGGGAGAAGAGCCTTGCAATACAAGAATAACATTATTACTGTCCTTGGCAAACTTGGTTTAACTGATGATGATATCCTTATAGATATTGACCCTGTGGCGATCAAGAATGTTCCTGCTTCTGCAACTTGGTATTTAGAAGGCTATAGGATGTATTACAGCTATAAATCTGCCAAACGTTATGTTGATAATCTCTATATTGTTTTCAAAGTCATTGAGTTTGAAGTAGTTGATCTTCTGAGCAAAAAAAAGACGTTTGAAGAATTCCTTTCCGACTTCACTGAAAAAGATGATGTTGAACATATGCGTAAAGCAGCACGAGAAACTCTAGGTCTTGCACCTGATGTTATAGATATGGCAGTGATTGATAAAAGATATAAAGAGCTTGCAAAAAAGTGTCATCCTGATATGCCTGGAGGAGACACTGAAATGTTCAAGAAGATCAATAATGCTCACAAGATTTTGAAGAGAGAGCTAGAATAATTATTTGATAGATTTTAATTTAAGCTATTTAAAGTTCTGTTAAGCTGCTGATTTTGCCATTTCAATAACTCTCTTATTATCGCCTAAAAATATTTTGCTTGCTTTAAGGATTTCAATACTAATAATGGAACCATCTTTTGCTATATCTATGATAATACCATTGGGTAGTTCTATGCTCTTCCAATAGTCCTTTTTCTGCAATTCAATGTCCAGAATATCTTCCTTTTGGTCGTAGTAGCTTTTCATTTCAATCAATCCAATAAGCTGTTAGTATTTTTATGTCTTTGCCTTCTGTTTTATATACCACTTTTAATGTTCTTCCTGATGGAGGAATTCTTGTTATAGCATTCCAGACATCTTCCCAATGCCTATCTCTTATTCTATCTGAATTTCTGATACCATACTCAATTATATCTTCTGTAATGTCTTGTCTCTTTTTTCTTTTTCTTAACCAATGTTCTGAATTTTTAAACATTTATTTTTAGTCTATTTCTATTCTTTATCTCTTTTTCTTAGAAAATTCCGAAAGTCTTCTGATTTTTTGTTTCTTTTTTTCGATATCTTTGTTAGAATTTTCAGAATATGTCTCTATTTTCGAAAATCTTTCGCTTTTTATGCAATTTTTTTGAGATCTAGAATTCCATCTGTTTAAGGTACTAACTAGCTATTCTGATCTTTTATTCATCTATTTCTGTAGTATGATAGACTTATTTTTTTATTCCGCCCATTCTACATACAGTTGTTCCACACTTAGGACACTTACCTTTTGCAATCTTTGTACCTCTTGATGTCTTGCTTTCAACTGGGTTCTTAATTTCTACTTTTCTTTTACATTTAACACAATATCCTTCTGTTGCCATTGTTTTCTCCTCCTTTTGATTAAAAATAACTAGCTTAGCGTTTATAGTGCCTATTTTAAATGTTTTGATGGTGTATTTTTGCTGATAACTTATTTGGAATCTTACTTATTTCCAGAATTTTTTCACTTCTCAAAGTGTCCCCATAGGTTTTATAAATGGATTTTCTTTATAGTACTGGCTATGATCACTTTTTTAGACAAACCACAAACGAAAGAGACAGTACAAGGTATACTGCATCCTTTAGTTAATAGATGGTTCTTTAGCAAATTCAAAGATTTCTCCCTGCCGCAGCTGTATGGAGTCAAAGAAGTACACGATAGGAATAATATCATGGTTGTAGCTCCTACTGGATCTGGGAAGACCTTAACGTGCTTCTTATCTATTTTAAATGAATTAATAAGACTAGCTGATGAAAAGAAGCTTGAAGAAAGGATTTATGCTGTTTATATCTCTCCTTTGAAGGCCTTAAACAACGATATTGCTAGAAATCTTCAAGAGCCTTTAGCAGAAATGCTTAAACTAGCTCAAGAAAAACATAAAGATTATCCCATTCGTGTTGGTGTGAGGACTGGAGATACAACCACTGCTGAAAAACAGAAGATGTTGAAACAAGCTCCCCATATCTTGATTACTACTCCAGAATCTTTAGCTATTCTTCTTTCTAGTGATAGGTTTAGAGAACTCTTGCGTGATGTGACTTGGTGTGTCATTGATGAAGTGCATGCACTTGCAGAAAATAAACGTGGTGTGCATTTGTCTTTGTCTTTGGAAAGACTTCAAGAACTAGCACCTAACATGACTAGAGTAGGATTGTCTGCTACAGTTGAGCCTCTTGATGCAGTTGCAAATTATTTAGTGGGTATGCGAGATTGTAAAGTTGCTCATGTGCAATATAACAAAGAATTTGATCTGCAAGTGATTAGTCCATTGCCAGATTTAATTGATACGACCCATGCTAAACTTCACAATGCTATTTATGCAACTATGGACAAACTCATTCAAGAACATAAGACTACACTCATCTTTACTAATACTAGAGCAGGAACAGAAAGAGTTGTGCATCATCTGAAAGAACGTTTTCCTAAGAATTACACTGAAAATATTGGAGCACATCACGGAAGTTTAAGCAAGAAGCATAGATTTGACATTGAACAACGCTTGAAAGAAGGGAAATTAAAAGCAGTTGTTTGTTCGACAAGCCTTGAACTTGGAATGGATATTGGTTATGTTGATTTAGTTATTTGTTTAGGTAGTCCAAAGTCTGTTGCTAGATTTTTACAACGTTGTTTGCCTTATACTGCAAAGATTTTATTGGCAGATGGCACTTATAGGGAAATAGGTGATATTGTAGAGAATAAACTAGATGTCGAGATTTTATCGTTTGATAAACATAAAGGCTTCATAAAAAATAGAATAAGCACGTATCACAAAAACAAAACTGATTTTATTATAACTCTTAAAACTCATTCTGGATCCATCTTAGAATGTACTCCCGAACATCCTTTACTCACTAGAAATGGCTGGAAAAAAACATCTGACCTCAATGAAGGAGAAGAAATTGCAGAATTATTTGACTTTAACAAAGACACGACTCCTTATATTTATGAAATGATTAATCAACTTGAATTTTATGTTGAAAATAGACAAGATTTTTTGAGAAAAATAGTGGACTCTTTAGTACAACAAAAAAAACTCTCTTATAGTTCTATAGCTCAACTAATAGGTATTCAACAAAATCATCTTCAAAATTATATGAGACGAACAGGAAGAAGAAAAAGCATTCGTCTTGATATTTTCTTGAAACTTATGAACCTCTGCAAAGTACCTCGTAAAACTTTTTTACCTTATCTCCAAGAACTAAAAAGCAAATCAAATCATCGAGTGCCTCTGCCTCTTAAAGTTGATAAAGATTTTATGTGGTTAGCAGGCATTGTTGCTTCTGACGGCTCAATTACACAACATAAGAAGACTAAAGAATATAAAATCAAAATAGGGAATACTGACAAAAATATTCTTCTTAAATGCCAATCAGTGTTCAATAAATATGGATTTTTCCCAAAAATCTTAAATGTAAAGAGACCTTCTCAACAGTCATTTAAAACTTTAGATTGTGGTTCTAAACTTCTAGCACAGATGATTCTATCCTTGGGATTAACAACGAAGAATAAAAGCAGTGAGATTGCGGTTTCTAACATTCTTTATAGAATGCCTAAGGATCTCATTATCCCCTATATTGAAGGTGTCCTTGAAGGGGATGGTAGTGTTAGCAATGATACTATAAGATTATTTTCTGCAAGCAAAAAATTTGCTCAAGGATTACATAATCTTCTTAACCGCGGTGGAATCTATAATTATTTTGTAGAAATGGATGCTAAACCCTCTATACTCGTCCCTAAAATAAATTTAAAAAAGATCTTCTGTGTTCATATAGGAAGAAATGGAGCTATGCAGAACTTCCTTAAATATTGCACTTTCAATGGAAAAAAAGTTGAACAACTTACTCAAAATAGAGTACACTTTACACAGAATAATAACCATATAGAAAAAAATATTTGCTGGACAAAGATACAGGCGATTAGAAAAAATAGATATAAACATCATGTTTATAATCTAACTCTTCAAAAAGAACCTAATAATTATTTTGTAGATAGTATTCTTACTCATAATTGTGGAAGAGCTGGACACTCTTTGCATGAAAAAGTCAAAGGGCGACTTATTCCGATGGATAGAGATGATCTTGTTGAATGTGCAGTGCTCTTGAAAAATGCTGTAGAAAAGAAGATTGATACTATTCACATACCTGAAAATTGTTTAGATGTTTTAGCACAACATATTTTTGGCATGGCTATTGCTGATAGATGGAATATCAAAGATGTGCTTACTGTAGTCAAACGAAGTTATTGCTATAGAACTTTATCAGAAGCTGATTTCATGGATGTGATTAAATATCTAGCAGGAGAATATGCAACACTTCAAGACAGACATATTTATGCTAAGATTTTTTATGATCATGAGAGCGGAGAAATTGGCAGAAGAGGAAGAATGAGCAGAGTTATTTACATGACTAATATAGGAACTATTCCAGATCAGACTAATATTCTTGTTAAAGTCAATGAAACTGTTGTTGGGACTTTAGATGAACCTTTTTTAGAACGCTTACAACGAGGAGATGTGTTTGTCTTAGGCGGACAGACGTATGAATTTTTGTTTGCCAGAGGCATGGTTGCGCAAGTGAAGGCTGCTGCTGGAAGACAACCTACCGTTCCCAGCTGGTTTTCTGAACAATTACCTTTGAGCTATGATCTAGCAGTCTCTATCCAGAAGTTTAGACGCTTACTGGATGATATGTTTGTGAACAAATACAAAAAGGAACAGACTCTGGAATTTATTCGCAGTTATTTGTATGTTGATGAGAATGCTGCGCAAGCACTCTATAGATATTTCTATGAACAACATCTCTTTGCTGGTATTCCTCATGATAAAAGAATGTTAGTGGAATTTTATCAGGATGACAAAACGAATAAGAAATATGTTTTGTTTCATTCGTTGTATGGGAGAAGAGTCAATGATGTGTTAAGCAGAGCTATTGCGTATGCTATCTACAAACTTCAAAAGAAAAAACCAAGAGATGTTGAATTAGGTATTAATGATAATGGTTTCTTTTTAGCATCGGACAAACCTATACAAGTTTTACGTGCGTTGGAAGCAGTGCAGAAGGAAGATCTTTGGGCTGTGATGAAACTAGCTTTAGAGAAGACCGAAGTTTTGAAAAGAAGATTTAGACATTGCGCAGGCAGAGCATTAATGATCTTAAGAAATTACAAAGGACAACAGAAAAAAGTAGGGAAACAACAAGTGAGCAGCATGATCTTAATGAGTGCTATTAAACGTATTAGTGATAATTTTTCTATTCTTAAGGAAGCAAGAAGAGAAGTCTTGGAGGATTTGATGGATATTGACCATGCTACTATAATCTTACGACAGATGCGAGAACGCGAAATTGAAATCAAACAATTTCATACTCCCTTACCTAGTCCTTTTGCATTTACGTTGATTACTCAAAGCTACACAGATATCCTCAGGATGGAAGACAAAGTAGACTTCATTAGAAGGATGCATAAGAATGTCATTGCTAAACTTGGGAAACAATATGATGTTCAAGAAATTATGGTGAAAGAGAATTAATCATCGCAATGTCTTTCGCGAGTCGGTAAAGGAACAACTGTCTGTTGCGCAAGATATTGCTGCGTAATTTCTCTTACTCTATCCCATAAAGCAACTTGATCTGGGTTATGTTGAGCTACAGTAAAATCCAAGAGGGTTTCAAACTTTAGCTGGTCTACAGTTAGAATTCCATTTTTTGAAGGATGACATGTGAACTCTGCAAATGCGCCATCATTTCTTGTAAAAGATCCTACTATGGATAATTGTTGTGCTTGTAAATATATTTTTCCATTATCTATAACTGCATCTTTTTCTGTTTGTATTCTATAATGGACTTTCCCAGGGAGAGTGCGTTCTATATGTAAAAATAAGCGATCTAGCTCATGCTCTTGAAAGCCGTTTCCTAGTTGAATTGTTGATCGTCCTACAATATCATCTAATTGTTCTGTCATAAATTAATTCTTCTTAGTTCCCTATAAAAATTTATCTCTTTTTTATTAACTACCCCTATATGACTAAACTCGGAATCTTTATATAGTAGTATCGTTGCCGATATATCGGTGTCGACATAATGCAAGAAGGTTACTTGAAACTTAGTGTACTTAAAATTCTGTCTGGACAGGATTGTAGTGGTTATGACCTAATGAGATCTATAGAAGAAACCTTGGGAAAAAAGCCAAGCTCTGGATCTATGTACCCTCTATTGAAAGATTTGGAACGCCAACAACTTATTTCCAGCAGCATCCAAAAAAGAAGCACTCTGTATCATCTTACAGCGCTGGGCAAAAAGCATTTACGAGAACTTTTAAGCCATAGACAAGAGATGCTTGCTAAATTAGACAGAACTCACAAATATATGGAACACATCTGCGGACAAAAACAATCAGACATGAAACAGATTTTTCAGCGTATTGTTCAGGGAAAAGCACCCTTTGGAGTTTTTACTTTCAATGCCTTGCATTTTCGCAAGACTTTGTTCAAAGCATCTACTTTGAGCCTAACAGATAAACAAAAACACCAGATTAAAACACTACTTCATCAAACAACCAAGGAGATTGATACTATATGCAAAAAGTCCTGATTGAACTGAAAGATGTCTGGAAAACCTATCAAATGGGAGACAATATAGTGCATGCACTCAGAGGAGTCTCTTTTAAAATTCATCAAGGAGAATTCGTAGCTGTAGTTGGCCCTTCGGGCAGTGGTAAAAGCACGATGATGAATATTATTGGCTGTTTAGACATTCCTACTAAAGGCGCTGTATTTTTACATGACCAGAACATTGCTCATTTAACTGAATCTAGATTAGCATCTATTCGTGGTAGAACTATAGGATTTATTTTCCAGCAATTTAATTTAATTCCGACACTTACAGCTTTAGAAAATGTTGCTCTACCTATGTTATTTCAGGGCAGTCCTTTAGCGCTGAGATCAGCAAAAGCTAAACAACTCTTGACTAAATTTGGCTTGGGAGATAGAACTCACCATAAACCCAATGAACTCTCTGGTGGACAGAGTCAAAGAGTAGCTATTTCACGAGCCTTAGCAAATGATCCTGATGTTATTTTAGCAGATGAGCCAACAGGCAATTTAGATTCCAAAACAGGTTTAGAAGTTATGAAAACCTTAGAACATATTCACGAAAAACAAGGCAAGACTGTAGTTTTAGTCACGCATGACTTAGATTTAGTCCATCACGCTGAACGTGTCATTCACTTAAAGGATGGCATGGTTGAGAAAATAGTTCCAGGAGGCAAGAAGAAACGATGAAAAACCTATTTTTATTGATGATGAGTCTGTTGCTGCTGAGTGCTACTGTACTAGCAGAAGAACAAGGCTTAATTCGAGTTGATTTAATTGGACAAGACCCTGATCCAGTCAGAGCAGGCGATGTCGTAGAAGTAAGATTCAAGATTGAAAACTGGTGGGAAGACACTAAAGAAGATGTTAGCATAGAAATTATTCCTAGTTATCCCTTTACCATTTATGGGGAAAGTAACATTAAAAGTTTGGGACGTCTTGAAGGAAGAAAATTAAGTGCTGACGCAGTTTTTGCAGACTTTAAATTACGTGTTGATCCCAGAGCAGTTGATGGAGAACAAGAACTCTTAATTAATATTTATACAGGCACTGCTAAAATAGAATACAAAGACCTCTTCTTTATTGATATTGAAAATGAACAAGTCAAACTCAGACCTTATATTGCTTCAAGCGATATTGTAGTCGGCGGCAATAAAGGAAGCATTACTCTTGATATTGCAAACAGTGGAGGCTATAATGTTAATTCCTTGGAGTTAGAATTATTGCCTTCTGATAATTATCGTCTGTTATCAACAAGCAATTACGTCTATATAGGTGATGTAGATGCAGATGATGTTGAGTCAGAAGACTTTGATATCTATGTTAATCGCGATCTTGAACAAGTGAAGATTCCTATTCGCTTGACTTATGAAGCTGATGACACCATCTACACTGATGAGCACACTTTAACTTTGGACTTATTAAGCACGAGTGAAGCAAAACAACTTGGCTTGGTGCAAAGCAATACTGGCATGTGGATAACAATTGTTATTGTGCTAGTCATTGTAGGGTATATTGTGTATCGCAAACGTTTTAGAAAACGATGATGCGTGATTATCTGCAGCTTGCTTATGGCTCTTTGAAAAATCGAAAAGTCAGAAGCTGGCTTACTATGGTGGGCATCTTCATAGGGATAGCTGCAGTGATCTCTCTCATTGGACTAGGACAAGGTTTACGTGTTGCTGTTATGGGTCAGTTTAATTTTCTGACAACGGACGTTTTAACTATTCAAGCCTCTGGCCTTCAAAATGGGCCTCCTGGAGAAGGCGTAGTTAATCCGTTGCTAGACTCTTATGTTGACGACATCAGCAGAATTCCTGGCGTTGACAGAGCTATAGGCAGATTGATTGAAAGTACACAAATTGGGTATCATGGTTTTCAAGATTTTAGCTATGCCTCTAGTGTTCCTGACGGAAAAGACAGAAAAGAGATTGAACGTATAGCAAATATTGAACTTGCTCATGGACGCCTGTTGAAAGATGGTGATATGAACAAAGTTGTGCTGGGTATAGATTATTTAGATCCTGAAACACTCGGCAAACCTGTCCAAATTCGTGATAGTGTTACTGTTCATGGTAAATCTTTTGAAGTTATAGGTATTTTAGCAAAGAAAGGGAGCTTTATTATTGACAATGCCATTCAAATGAATGAAGCAGTGATGCGAGAATTATTCAATGTTAATGACACTTATGATGTGATAGTTGCTATTGTTCCTAATCCAGCAGACATGGCTAGAGTAAAAGTACGTGTAGAAGACTATTTACGCAAGGAACGAGATGTAGAAAAAGGAGAAGAAGATTTCTCTGTAGAAAGTCCGGAGCAAGCATTAGCTAATTTGGATTCTACTTTATTTGCTATTCAAATTTTTGTGTATGTCATTGCTGGCATTTCCATTATTGTTGGCGGCATTGGTATTGCAAATACTATGTATACTTCTGTTGTAGAAAGAACTAAGCAGATAGGCATTATGAAAGCCATTGGCGCGCAACGCAAGATGATTTTTACTTTATTTTTATTAGAATCTGGCTTTTTGGGATTTGTTGGCGGAATAGTAGGAATATTATTTGGCGCTGGCATTGCTTATGGACTAGCATTTTTAGGATCAACCTTCTTAGGCAGTGATCTCATTCAAGTTTCTCTGAATTGGTTTATTGTTCTCGGAGCACTTTTATTTTCTTTTGTCATCGGCACTGTTGCAGGATTTTTACCAGCAGTACAAGCATCACGCTTAGTTCCTGTTGAAGCTTTGAGGTATGTCAAATGATTCGAGCTGATTTAATTAAATATTCTTTGAATAGTTTACGAGCAAGAAAAAGAAGAAGTTTTTTGACTATACTATCTGTGTTTATAGGGATAGCAGCTATTACTACTCTGATTAGTTTTGGACAAGGCATTTCTGCTTATGTTGAACAAATTTCACAAGAGATGGGTAATGACAAGCTCATGGTGCAAGCAAGAGGATTTGGCTTTGGACCTCCTTCACTAGATAGCAATGTGCGCATGGATGAAACAGATTTAGATACTATTCGCAGCGTCAAAGGAGTAAGTGAAGCTACAGGTATGTATGGAATTACGGGCGAAGTGCAGTTTAATGATCAAAAAAAGTACGGATATTTATTTGGTTCTGATTATAAAAACTATAGAAAACTTTTGGAAGAAGTTTTTGCATTGGACTTAGATCAAGGCACTCCTTTGCGAGGCAATGAAAAATCTAAAGTGCTTTTAGGCTATAATTATCAACTGCCTGAAAAGATATTTGAAAAGCCTATTCAACTCAGAGACAAAATTCTCATTAATAATCACACTTTTGAAGTCGCCGGCTTTTATGCAGCTGTGGGTAATCCTCAAGATGATTCCAATATTTATATTACTAAAGATGCTATGGAAAGTTCTTTTGCACCAGAGAATTATTTATGGATGTTAGTGCGTGCTGCTCCGGGCGTAAATCCTACAGAGTTAGCTGAAGATGTTAAAGACGAACTGAGAGATCATAGACACCAAGATGTTGGAGAAGAAGACTTTTATGTCCAGAGTTTTGAACAAGTCATTGCCACTTTCAAATCTATTTTAAGCATTATTACTGGTGTTGTTATTTTAATTGCGTTTATCTCAGTATTTGTTGCTGCGGTGAATATTACTAATACTATGTACACCGCTACTTTAGAAAGAACTAAAGAAATTGGCGTGTTCAAAGCCATTGGTGCAAAGAATAGTGCTATTTTATTTGTCTTTATTCTTGAAGCTGGAGTGTTGAGCTTGATTGGAGGAATTATTGGTGTGATTCTAGGATATCTCTTGTCTTCAGTTGCTGGTACAGCTATTGCAGCTTCTGGTTTTGGCGTCTTTACTCCTTTATTTACTTGGCAATTAGTAGTTGGTAGTTTAGTGTTTGCATTTTTAATTGGTGCATTATCTGGATTGTTACCTGCCTATCAAGCTTCGAAGTTGAAACCTGTTGACGCGCTGAGATATGAGTAAATTTTTCTAGAATATTCTTTATCTTTAAATTTTCAATCTATTTCTTCACAGACAATCTTCTGGGAATTCTTTTCTTCTCTTTTTTCTCATCCTTGTGTTCTTGATGAGCGTGTTTATCATGGAATTTGTCTTTTTGCAAAGCATGAATGTGTTTTCTTCCCTGCACACCATCGTCAGCTTCATGCCAGAAATTAATTGTTGGCTCACCGATTCTCCAGCAGAGATAGATTTCTCTACCTTGAAAAACTGAACGAAAATCAAGCAATCCTTCTTCTAAGTCACGAAGAATAAGGCCTTTTTGGTCCAATTTTTCGAGCTCATTATACACTTTAAAAGAAGCTCCATGGAATTCTTTTTCCAAAGCTCGCTGAATACGATCATCTTGTTCCGGATCATCATGACTAATGTCCACACTATCCAAAAGGAGCAAATGATGCCTTAGACGATTAACTCTCTGTAGATGCTTACGAACTTCAGGGAGCATTATACGTGCCTGGGCCAAAGTAAAATATTTTCGTTTCACACTAACCACAATATATTTGAACACCTATATAAGCGTTATCTTATGGATATTGGTCATGGTATAACTCTCGTAGATTTGGCACTTTTCTATAAAAAACACCTTATTTTAGGAGACTTACAATTAGGGTCAGAAGGAGTAGCGCATAATCAAGGATTTTTCTTACCGAAGTTTCAATTACAAGATATTCTTGAGAGATTAAGCAAGATTTTTACTCAAGTCAAAGCTGAATTTTTAATCATTAATGGAGATTTAAAGCACGCTATAGGCACTATTTTAGACCAAGAATGGACTGACATTTTAGCATTTTTTGATTTTGCCTTGCAGCATGTACAGAAAATAATTATTGTGCGAGGCAATCATGACTTAGTTATTGATCCTATTGCTGCCAAAAGAAATATAGCAGTGGTTGAATCTTATCGTGTAGGAGATATGCTCATTTTTCATGGCCATAAAGTTGTCAAAGAAACTGCGCCTCTCTTAGTTGTCGGTCATGAACATCCTGCTGTTTCCTTTAAAGACAAACCTGGAGACAAATATAAATGCTATTTAGTGGGTAAGTGGAAAAAAAGCATACTGATTGTGATGCCTTCGTTTAATCCTCTAACAGAAGGAAGCGATATTACTAGAGACAGATTTTTGAGTCCCTATTTGAAACCAGGTATTGGAACATTTGATGTTTATGTTGTAGAAGACAAGATTTATCCTTTTGGAAAAGTTCAAGACTTAAGGTAATGCATTTACAGTTGACTTCTGAAAATCATCGAATAACCCAGAAGGTTTACCAGAGAGCATATGCTTGCATTTAACGCTGGTGTCTGCGTAGAGCTTGAATCCTGCTCTTGCTGCATCATTGCTGAACCATACATCATCATGTCCTTGAAAAGTGTCTTCTGCCTTGAAGGGTACTTTTTCTAAGACGTCTCGATGAATTAACACACAACCTAGACCACAAAAACGAATAGGTATAAACTTTGGCTCTTCTACTTGTTCCGCAGAAAGGAAATCCATTTTCTTGTTGATACCAGGAATAACTCCACCTAGCAAAGGCATTAATTTTTTCATAGTCTTTACACTTTTCCCATCAACCTTGAAATCAATGTTGAAATATTTATAGTAGACACCACTGACAATTTCTTTTTTATGTTTCATGAGTGTTTCAATAACATCTACGGGAGGAATAACATCTTGTTCTAGACTTAAGAAATATTCATAATCTCCTTTCAACACCATTTCACGCAGGATATTTCTACTATGGGGAAGACGCAAGCGAGAGTCCTTGATAAATTCTGGATCTTTAATTGCTTGAATACCCTGTTTTTCTATGGTTTTTGTATAGTCTATAGTTTCTGAGTTGTCCACTAGCACTGCTGTTTTATTAGGATAGGATAATTCCTTGACACGGGAAGCCCAATCTGGAAGACAATAAGTATAAGGAGCTGCTGTTGGTGAACCAATCAATACTTTAGGAAAGCTCATGGTGATGTTGGCTCTGCTTCTTTTTCTTTTTGAATAATCTGTTTAATCATTTCCCGATCGAATCCTGTATATGCACGACCATTAATGACTAGGACTGGTGTTTTATCTTGACCTGATAACTCATACATTTCATCGAATGCTTTTTTATCACGTGTTATCTCTCTATTCTCGAAAACAATCTCATTCATACTTAACATATTTTTTAACATTTGGGAATAAGGATCATCATTTCTGCAGTAGACTATAATTTTCATCGATTTCTTAGATTCTTTTTGACTTTTAAAGACTTTCTTTTTATGAATGGTTATGGGAAACCTTTTTATAGTTCATAAGATGATTTTCTTGAAAAGAGGTGTCTATGTCGCGTTCAGGTCAAGCAGGAGTAGAATATATTGTCCTTATTGGCGTGCTCTTATTTTTCTTTATTCCTATTGTTTATTACTCTTTAACCCTAGCAACGAACAGCGTTAAACAAAGTCAAGTAGAAAATATTGTGAATCGTCTTGGAAAAGCTGCAGATGCAGCATATGCTTTAGGCCCAGGATCTCAAGAAATTATTGCAATAACTGTTCCAGAAGGAGTTCAAAGTACAACTATAGGTGGATCTACAGAACGGGAAATTTTATTGCAAGTAACTGGCTCTGGCGGAGTTTCAGACATTCATGTAAGCACCAAAGCAAGATTAGTTGGAAATCTCCCCATGACTAAAGGAACTTATTTTATTAAAGTAGAAGCTTTACCTGGAGGACTAGTTAATATTACGCAACGATGAGACGAAAACTATATAAGTCACGACGAGGACAAATTAGTACAGAGATCATGTATGCAGTTGGCGTTATGATTATGATTTTCCTGTTGTTAACGGGAATCTCTTTCAATCGTCGCAGCGAATTACGAAAAATGGATGATTATCTTCAAAAGAGGAATGAGTGCTTGAAAATTTCCAATACCTTAGCAAGTTTAACTTCGGCAGGTTTTAATACACGTGCTGTCGTTACAGTTTACAATAAAGTATGGATTTTTAATACTGGACGTATCACTGTTGATCCTTCTTTAAGCGGTTCTGAAGAGACGCCCTGTACTTTTGTAGGCAATATTGATACTAGACAATTTACTGCTGGTCAAGACTATTTGGAGCTTACAGGTGATGGCCGTCCTTATTGTTTTTTCAACACTAATGAAAAGATAAGCATTTATGATGTTGATGATGTTGTTACTATTCTAGTTGGTGGTTTTCCTGTGCCTATTAATTGTATAGATCTTTGTGCTATAACTGACTCTTATTTATTAAGTTTAGGACTACAAGCATGCGCATGAACAACAAACGAGGACAAATAAGCTCTGAATATATTATTGTAGTTGGACTTATTCTTTTACTAGCAATACCTTTCTTCTATAGTTTTTTCCGTTTTTTACTTGGTGGATATAATAACCAAATGAATGCTGACATGGTTATTCGTGTCAGCCAAGCTACAGAAACTTTAGCAAATTTAGGTGGAGTCGGCAGCAAGTTTTCGGTTCCAGTTCGTGTAGCAAAAATAGCTCAGAATGATATTGCAGGCAATACTCTTTCAATTCTCACTACCAATGGACAAACCTATTCATCACAATCTACCTCTCTAAATACAGTTATAGGAAGCGAAGCTCTAGTCGGAGATGGATTTATGACAGTTCCTTTAGTCTACACTTATTTAGATACAATTGTTATAGGCACACAACCACAAGTAGTAGGCATCTGCCCAGAAAATGAAAATCCTTATTCTTCAGAATGTCAAATAGATACTACTGTGCATCCTTCAGAAGGATTCCGTATTTTAGGGGCAAATTTCAACAGCAACAGCGAAGTAGTACTCAGCAAAATTCAAGGCAGCAATGGTGGTTGTCAAACTATGATTAGTTGCGCTATAGATAGCGACTGTGCTGTAGGCAATACTTGTACTAATGGTGTCTGTGCTGAACTTAGTCCAACTATAACTATTAGCGAAGAAGGTCTTGTTGCAGATATTGGAACTGCACAAACAGGTGTTGGAGACTATGATGTTGCTATAGTAAATCCAGATGCAGATATAAGTACTTGTGTAAGTTTAGAAGTGACTCCTAGTGATGATCAAGAATTTTATTGTGGTGATGGTATTATTAGCGAAGATGAAGAATGTGATCCGCCAGAGGACTCAAGCGAAATATGTGGCGGTAATGAATGTAAATCAAATTGTATGTGTAACAACAAATAATCTTTACTATGTCTTCTCAAACCAAAGGTCAAGCGGCTGTTACTGATTTATTTATTGCTATCTCTGTTTTTATTATTCTTATAACTATAACTACTTTGACTTGGAATCTTTATAATATTCGATTAACCAGTAGATTTGACTATGATGACATGATGCTTCGAGGATTTCAAGTCAGCGATCTTTTAGTGAAAAGCAAAGGCATTCCTCCTGACTGGCACATTACTTATAATACTGCACTACCTCAAGTCATAGGACTTGCAGACAATGAACGCGTTCTTTCTCCAGAAAAGGTGGATGCGTTTAAAGCTTTGAGTGATAGTGACCCTGCTGCGATTAAAAATGCATTAAACATTAACTTATATAATTATTATTTTGTTATTCGCAACCAAACAGGAGTTCCTTTGTTAAACACAGGTTTATTTCCTTCAGGAAAATATGCTGTCAATCTCGCGCGTATTGTCTCTTATAACAATCAACCAGTCATCATGGAGTTTGCCATATGGAAATAAAACGAAAAGGCATCATTTTTGCTCTGGATGCCGCATTAGCAGTTAGTGTTGTTATCATTATTTTAATTAATAGCTCCTATTACTTCAGCACTTCTTCAAAAGAATCTTTATCACAATTGCAACCCGTACGCATTGGCAGCGATATCATGGCGCTCTTAGACTTTTCAGGCGATATTAATTCTGCTATTTTACAAGACAGTGAAGATGATGGAGACACTATTCCCCAAGCTAACTTGAATGTTTCTGCTTATCTTCCTAAAAATTATGCGATGAAATATGCTATTACTGACATGAAAGAAACTAGAACTATCGATTCTGGAGACTCGACTTATTGTCCTCCTGATGGTGGTGAAAATGATAATTGTAAAACTGACACAGATGTTCGCTGCGATGAGTTTGGCTGCACTTTAGATCAGGATGAATGGCTGAAGATCAAACCTATTACAGAACCTACACAACAAGCCAATATTATAAATCAAGGAGAACACTTCGTGATTGTAAGCACTGACCAATCTACTGTGACTCTTCCTACCCTTAACTTAAAAGTTGCTCATTTTGATGAATCTAATGATCAGAATCTTACTAACTCGAGTTCTATTTTTGATAAGGACATTGGTTCATACTTCTATTATTTTGCAGCCACTAATCCTCTTAGGCTTCCTTATTTTGAAGCTGGTCCCAGCGACAATAATTGGATTATTCTAGAAAATACTGGAACTACTCCTATTCAAATCAAATGGGTTCGTATTGCTGGCGATGAATCTTATAGTCGTAGTGCTTTTTCTTCTGGAGAATCTTCTATTCCCCAAGATCGTTTTATTGGCACAGGAGAACGATTTGTTACTGTTGTAGAATCTGATGGAGACTTTGAAGGCTATCATCTAGTTCGCTATTGGATCTGGTTAAAAACTGCAGGTGGATCTTAATGGCTTTTGTAAAATCAAAAGGGGTTTTGTTAACTTTAGGAATCACTTTCATTTGTCTTATAGTGCTCTCTTTTGCCACCTTGATTTTACGCAATGCAGAAAATTCTGACGTACGATTAACAGAATTATCCTCTATAGATCGCGTTTATACTTTAACAAGTTCTTTAGAAAGAGGCATCAGCCGCAGTTACTTCCCCTTGACAGGCATTAATCTTACTCTCAATAATAATACTATTACTATCGTTAAAGACACCAAACGTCAGGGATCCCCTTCCTATTATGATCCTCCTGAATCTAATGATGATCAAATTTTTAACATGAAAACTACAGATGTCTTCCTAAATGGCCTAGCAAAAAGCTTGACTTATGGATCTGTTACTGTTGACAACTTTTACGGCTATAACTGGCCAAATATTCTGATTCTTTCCTTTTATTATCCCACTTATGTGAATGATTTGACTAAATCTTTCTTGTTCTATGCTTACAGCAATGATCCTAGTCAGGTTACTAAAGACTATAATTTTAGACATACTCAGGCAGGAGAATCAGTTTGTTGCTTGTTTATCAATAATTATTCTGTTTATCCTGTTAACACCACCTATCAAATGTTTTTTCTCGGCAATAGTCTTTCTAATCTCACAGAAATTACCATCAGTGCAACACATCCAACACGATGTCCTATCATTAATTGGACTGATGCTAGACTCCTAAGTGGTACTCCTGCTGAAGGCGAAGTCAAAGTAAAGATGACTGTTATTACAAATGATCAGGCAGGAAACTGTCTTCCTTCTGACTCTAGATTTAAGCAAATAGAAAGCGATGCTATTCTCAACAGAACTAGTGACAACACTATTTTTTCACAGATTCTCTTCTTAGACAATCTAACGAATGACCCTACTCTACAAGGATATAATTTCCTCCATGGAGAATCTTTTTCTGGTGCATCAAAGGAAAGGCCGACTATCTTTATCAATGGCGTAAACAATACTGTTGAAACTCCCATTACTGTTGGTAATAATATTCTTTATCTTCTTCAATATGATAATCCTATCAAATGGGAAGTAACTTTGAAGTATTCTGTTGGTCCTTTGGAAGTTTACTCTACAGAAACTGTTACTGCTTCCTTATCATCACTGAATGTTTCGAGAATACATCGCCCAGCCAGGTTTAAATGAATTATAATAGCACCATTTGTAACCATTCTTGAAGTACAGCAACAATTAATAAAGCCTAGAACAACCTATAAATCTTAGAGATGGTGATGGAGCAGATATTTCGCAGTATATTTTGGATAGGAGTTATTTCTATCGCTAGTTCGCTCTTTATTGATTATGCTACTTCTATAGGATATTTTATTCTAGCTTTTTGCGGAGGTATTTTGGTTATAGTTTATTCCCTCTATGAACAGTATTTACTTAAAACCTCGCAAACACCAGTAGCACCCGTTCCACAATCTATCCTTCCAACACTACAACAACCAGCTCTTGTTGCAAAAAAACTTGTTCCACTTAAAGAAATTCATGCTTTTGATCTACCATCGTCTTCTCCTTTACCTCTCAAACAAGGATTTTTTACGCGACTCTTTTCACATTTTCATCATAAACCTACAGCAAAGCAAACATCAACTGGGTTGTCTATAGCTTCCCTAGATAATGTCAAGGAGCTTTTTAGTACTGATCTTCACTTACAACAACAGCAAAAAATAGGCACTTTTCAAAAACCTACTACTTCACAACCAGTTAGCTTTTCGAGAGTTCTCCAACAACCAAAAACTCCATCACTAGAACTGACATCACAACGTCCTTCTTTACAATCAACTTCTTCTTCTGAACTTTTGTTACCTTTTGAAGAAGGGTTAGAACATTATATTCCAATAGGAGCTGAACAATTAACTCATGATCATCACAATCGCTATGCGGAAGACCGTGAAGTCATTTCACAATCTTCTGACACGCGGTACCAACAGGTTAGCCCGCAGCAGAGAACACCATTATCATCACCACATCATCTCTCTCTGCTGCACTACCTGCATTATAAGGACCGTAAGCATGAAAAATATCTCTTTATTATGCTACTTTGTGTTAGCCTTATTTTAATAGGCATAAGTCTCTTTATTTCCTTCCAAGAGTATATTGCTTTTGTAGTAAGCCTGCTCTTTTTAGGATTAACTCTTTTGAGCGCTTCTGTAGCTGAGCTTATTCACCTACATAAACATCCTTTGACTACCTTGTTATCCCAACCAGTACAGACTCCATCATCAGAACCAATATTACCCAAGACTATGCCTCAACTAGCACAACAACCAGTAGTTCAACCAACAAAACCTATTGCATCACAACAAACAGCCCCAGCAACTCAACAACCATCATCATCCTCAAGCACAGAACATCTCTCTACATTAGTTGCATATGTGCAACAATCCTTACAGCAAAAATACCCTCTAGAAGCTATTCGTGCAGCTGCACAACAATCTGGGTGGCCTGTTCCTCTTATAGAACAAGCACTCTTGGTAGCACAACCTAAAACTGCCAAAAAAAAGAAGGTTATGACTTTGCTAGTCCTAGTAGTAGCACTTATTGTTTTATTACTCCTCTTGAACAGCTCTGATATGTTTCTTCTTCCTTACTGGGTTTCTTCTCTAAGTGATGCATCACCGCAATTTTATTTTATTATGATAGGTATTTTTCTGCTAGTTATTCTGCTCTTTGTAAGGAAAGTAAGAAAAGCGTATCAAGTAAAACAAATACGTTATAAAGTTGCTGAAGACAAACAAGTCAATGCAATAAAGGAAGAACTGCAACGTATGCCTACTTCCATTGTTCGAGGAACCTATGAAACTGATTTTGACAAGCTTTATCGTCTTATCTCTGAGAAGCAAAAACTCACTATTACTGAAGTAGCACAAGGATTTAATGTCTCTAGAAAAGAAGCAGAAGAATGGGGGAAAATCTTAAAAGAACAAGGTTTAATAGAACTACATTATCCAACAGTAGGAGATCTTGAATTACTATGGAAAAAATAGAGGATTACACTATAAAAGTAGATGACATGGTAGTCCCTGTCACCATTTTTGGTGGCAAAAGTACTATGAAGACCTATTCTGTAGATGTGCCTACAGTCGCTCCTGCTACACGCGCTTTAATGAATTACATCAAACATGGCTTAATCAGCGAAGTTTCTGTTAGCACTGGGGAAATGTTAGATCCTAAGGCTATTGTACAGCTTAAAGAGAAATTTAGCAAGCGTGCAGTTACTCTCTTGAAAGATAAGCTTCCCAATATCACGGCAGAAACATCTACACTCTTGATTAATATTTTAATGCAGGAAATGTTAGGACTTGGAGATGTTGAATATCTCCTGAATGATGAAGCACTAGAAGAGATTGTCATTAATTCATCCAGTGAACCTGTTCGTGTCTTCCATAAAAGATATGGATGGCTAGAAACAAATATTACTCTAGAAAGTGAGGAAAAGATATTGAACTACTCCAATATTATTGCACGTCGTGTAGGCAGACAAATTACCACACTTAATCCCTTATTAGATGCACACTTAATCACTGGAGATCGTGCCAACGCTGTACTTTTCCCGATATGCACGAAAGGACACACTATCACTATTCGTAAATTCGCCAGAGATCCTTGGACCTTAACTGATTTTATCAAAAATAAGACAGTGAGCTCTAAAGTGTTATCTCTTATTTGGCTAGCAATCCAATATGAAATGAATATCTTAGTCAGTGGCGGTACTGGTAGCGGAAAAACTTCTTTCCTGAATATTGTCATGCCTTTTATGCCACCGAATCACAGAATTGTTAGTATTGAAGACACGAGAGAACTCCAATTGCCCAAATACCTCTATTGGTGTCCTTTAACTATTCGCCAGCCAAATCCAGAGGGAAAGGGTGAAGTAACTATGTTAGACTTGTTAGTCAACTCTTTGCGTATGAGACCGGACAGAATTATTCTAGGTGAAATGCGTAAGAAAGACCAAGCTTCAGTACTGTTCGAAGCGATGCACACTGGTCACTCAGTCTATGCTACTGTGCACGCTGACTCGATTGCAGAAACCATTGATCGTCTGATTAACCCGCCGATTGAAGTTCCAAGAAACTTGTTAACGGGTGTGCACTTGAATGTTGTCATGTTTAGAGATAGAAGAAGAGGTATTAGAAGAGTCTTCCAAGTAGGAGAATTTTTACCTACCATGGAAGAAGGCACTGCTTCTGTGAAACCTAATATTCTTTATCGCTGGAAACCTGGAACTGATGAAGTGGTAGAACATTCTGCGTCAGTACGTATCTTTGAAGAATTAAGCAGGCACACTGGACTAACACTACCACAAATTGAAAAAGACATGCTGCAGAAACAAAAAATACTTGACTGGATGGTAGCTAATAATATTCGCCACGTCGACCAAGTAGGAGAATTAATTCGTAATTACTATATAGATCCTGAGACTATCATCTCCAAAGTTGGAGGAGTCTAATGATTAAGATCCCCTTTGCTTTTTTACCTCCACAATTATTGTATAAGTACTCGCGTTATTTTCTTGGATTCTCTGAAAAACTAGAACCGCGATTTCACTTTCTTGCTTTAAACTTAGAACAAACAGAAGCACGCATTAAACCTCTTGAATATATCAGCATGTGTCTAGCTTCTATCACTGTATTTTTTGCATTCTGTTTAGTGATTTGTTTCTTTATTGTTGCGTTGGGAGTACCTCTTTTTATTAGCATTCCTATTGTTCTTTTTATTTGCTTATTTGTCTTCATGCAACAAATGGCATACCCAAAACTAGTAGCTTCACGACGTATTAGAGGGATAGAAATTAATTTATTGCCTGCACTACAAGATATGTTTATTCAACTCAATGCTGGAGTTCCTTTATTTAGTATTTTAGTTAATATTGCACATGCAGACTATGGCGGAGTTTCTGAAGAATTTTCTAAAGGAGTAAGAGAGATTAGTGCTGGCAGAGCTCAAGTCGAGGTCTTAGAAGAGATGGCCGTGCGTAATCCAAGCACATTATTTAGACGTGCTCTTTGGCAACTGGTCAGCGGCATGAAAGAAGGTTCTGATATTTCTTCCTTAATCAAAGAAGTCATGCAGGCAGTATCTGATGAACAATTAACCCAGATTCAAAGATATGGTGGGCAATTAAGTCCTTTGGCTTTATTCTACATGTTGATTGCTATTATTGCACCTTCATTAGGCATTACTTTCATTATTATTCTATCCTCATTTATTGCCTTAAGTGAAACTACAACCAAAGCAATATTTTACGCTCTCTTCATCATTACTTTGTTTTTCCAAATTATGTTCTTGGGTATGATCAAAACAAGGAGACCTACTTTAATTAGCTAACCATGTATGAATTTGTTCAACGTCTGTATCCTGTAAAATTGAAAAATGGCTATCAGCAGCTTCTTATCTATTGCAACATTGTGATGGATGTTAATCGTTTTTTAACTGTTTGTACATTTGTTAGTGTTATAGCAACTATTGTACTGACTCTTTTCACGCTAATCTTCTTTGATGTCAACTTCTTGATTCTTCTGGTAGCCTGGTTTGCTTTGATTCAGGGAATTATATATACCTGGCTTGTTCTAACTGCGGATAGTCGTGCACGTTTTGTTGAAGAACTCTTACCCGATGCATTGCAATTGATGTCCTCTAACTTACGAGCAGGTTTAACTGTTGATAGAGCTTTATTATTATCAGCACGCCCTGAATTTGGACACTTTAAAGATGAACTCAATTATGTAGGCAAGCAATTAGCTACAGGAAAAGAGCTTGGAGCTGCGTTAATGGAATTAAGCGCTCGCATTCGATCGGATAAACTCAAAAAGACTTTCCAGATTATTGTGTCTGCCATGGCTTCTGGTGGAGAATTAGCAGAACTCTTAGTGCAAACTGCCAGCAACTTGCGTCAACAACGCCTAATAGAACAAAGAGTTCGTTCTAGTGTCTTAGTCTACGTTATTTTCATCTTCTCTGCAATAGCTTTTGGAGCACCCATGCTTTTTGGACTAAGTTCTTTTTTAGTAGAAGTTATTTCAGATATTTTCTCTAAAGTACAGCTTCCTCCGCAAGAAACCACTAATCTTCCCTTATCTTTTACGAAAGTCTCTGTACCGCCCTCATTTATTAATACGTACACTATTGTTTCTATGATATTTACATCTATTATGGGTTCTTTGATCTTAGGATTAATCGCTAAAGGAAAAGAAAAAGAAGGACTAAAATATTTACCCATACTGATTATAGTGACTTTATCACTTTATTTTTTAGTCAAATTCTCCATCAAGATGCTTTTGGGAGGATTATTCCAGTTTTAATTTGACTTCTTTTTTTGAAACGTCAATATCTTTTTAATTCGCGAAGATTCTTCTGCAAAACCAAATTCTTTTCCTATCTTGTAAATACGATAGGCAGTAAAGACGAAGGTGGTATACACAAAAATAATAATAATATACTTGACATATACTAGCACTTCACTTAACTTGAAAATAGTGATGGAAAAATCCCATAAAGAATAAAGCATAACAAAAATAAGACAGGCTAAGAAACTGCCAGTATATTGTCTGATAGTTGAACCTTTAGATAAGACACTATAAGCATTGATGGTCCAGATAATAGCCCAAACTCCGAATGATAATGTCAACAAGACACTAATTAACTCTATATCGTGCACATATTTGAATAGAGCATATAAACCGCTTAAAATTGCCAAAGTACTAATTAAACTTTTTCCTAATTGTACAATATTCCCTCGATTAATATAGAGAAAGAACAAGAGAATCGCTAAGGCAATGCCTGCTATAATAATTGTTGAAAAAAGAGCTTCATAATTTTGCAAAATATTGCCAGTAAAGGCACCTGTAATGCTCCTTCCCAAGATTAATCCTAGAAGGAAGAGTAATAATCCTGATATAACTAAAGTAATCATGACTTTTATGTTCTTTTTTTTCATGGTTTTACAAGTCGAGACGAACGTCACAGAATTGACTTAATTCGCTCAACAACTCCTTGTCTGATTCTTTTTCTAATGAAATTATAATTCCCTTTACTCGCCATATACGCATCTTTCCTGACAAAAAATGAATAAATTTCGCAACAGTTGCTGCTTTATTGTAGATAAGTAATGTGTTTAATGAATCGAAGAAGAGGAATTTTTTATCCCCGGGAATAGCCCGGACTGCCTGATCCATAGATAAAGAGATATCACTGAGATTTTCTGGACTACCAATAAATAAACATTTGCTAGTCTTTTCAACATTGCCACCAGTAGTTCGTGTTACCGCATCAATAAAAATAATCATATCTGTATTTATATTTGCGCGCTTAAATATTGATTCCATAGTTGTAAAGGGTTTGTTTAAAGTTACATAGACACCTGGAGTATTATCTGTTTCTGTTAAATAATAAATTAGGTCAATATTTGTTTGCTGATAATGCTCTGCGTCAACTGTTGCTAAAGCAACATACTCATTAATACCTCTCAAACTTTTTTCTATAATGTCCCCTACAACCATATCTTTTCCACATTTTCGCAAGATATAAAGGTTTCGGGACTTTTACTCCCATGGAGTAACCTTTTTATAGTTCAGTTCTTTCCTCCTTCTATGGTGTTAGAATTATTAGGCACAGGAATTTCTGGTTTAGATGAACTTTTGAAAGGAGGCATCCGCAAAACTAATTCAGTATTAATTGCTGGGGTGCCTGGTGCAGGCAAGACTGTTTTCGGCATGCATTATATTTATGAAGGAGCACAACGAGGTGAACCAGGATTATTTATCAGTTATGAAGAAAGTGAACTTTCTATCGTAGAATATGCAGAAAGTTTCAGTATGCCTTATACTCAACTTATACAAAAAGGCTTAGTGACTGTGTTAAGCATTCCTCTTATTGGAAAAATAGTAACCTTTGCTCCTATTGTAGATATGATTCGCAAAAATAAAATCCAAAGAGTATTTTTAGACTCCATTACACTATTTGAATTCATGGATAGTATGAGTGCCATGAGTTTTAGAAGAGAAATTATTGAGTTTATCAGAATCATGAAAGAAATGGGTGTTACCTTGATGGCTTCATCAGAGAAAAAAATTGCTAATATTGATGTCATTGAATATGGAGCACAAGATTTTCTTTTCCAAGGATTGATTTTACTAACTAAAGTTCGTAAAGGAGCTTCTTTTGAACGTTGCATTAATATTTCTAAGATGCGCGGCCAGTCTCATCAACTAGGCATTTATCCCTTTGCTATTGATGAACGAGGAGTTCAAGTTTATGCTCAACAATTACCTTTCTCACTTATTGAACGAGGTGACTTGTAATGCCTCCACCTCCACAACGTCTTGAGCGCATTCCTTCTGGTATTGTAGGATTTGACGATCTTATTGAAGGCGGATTTAAGAGGGGCAGCATTAATCTTCTTGCAGGCAGCGCTGGATCAGGTAAGACTACTTTTTCCATTCAATTTCTTATGGAAGGCGTTAAACGTGGTGAAGCTGCTGTTTACATTACTTTTGAAGAAAAACGAGAAAAACTCTTTGATGACATGTTAGAATTTGGCTGGGACTTACAAAAATATGAGGATATGGGGGTGTTCAAATTTATGGAATATAGCCCTGAACAAATCAAAAGAGTTTTAGTAGAAGGAGGAGGAACTATTGACGCTATTATTACCCAGATGCAAGTCAAACGCTTAGTTATTGATAGCATTACTTCTTTTGCACTTCTATTCCAAGATCAATTAAGCCAAAAAGAATCTGCTTTAGCCTTATTCGAATTAATCAACAATTGGGGATGCACAGCTTTACTGACTTCACAAGCAACACAAATTAGTCCTGATGATTTAACCTCACAGTTAGAGTTTGAAGTCGATGGCATTATTCTTTTATATCACTTTAAGAAACAAGGAATACGCCAGCGCGCTTTAGAGATTCTTAAAATGCGCGGCACTAAAACTGCTGAGAAAACTGTCAAATTAACTATTGATGAACAAGGCGTTAGAATAGACCCTAAGACTATTGTGATGGTTTAGGTCTTCTTATTAAAGAAACATACCATACTACTATTATAACAGCTATTATTCCTATAGTGTAAAAAGCGTACGTCAAAGTCTTTGATCGTGATTGCCCACAAATATCATTATTGCAGATGCCCGCAATACACTCAAAATCATCTACACATGCTTGATTATCTACTTTTTGCGACAGCCATTCATGCGATTTCCCTTCACAAAACTTTCCTTCTTTTACTGTACCTTTAATAATACAAGCATTTTCATAAGTGCATCCCTCTTGATGCGTATATTGACATCTTTTAGGAGTTCCTTGACATGTCTCTTGAGTGCATGATTCACTATCTACACAATCCGCATCGCTCTCACATTTATCTATCTCTGTACAATCTGCATCTTGATCAGTATCACATAATTTAGGACAACACCCATCACCAGCGACACATGCGCTTATGTCAGTTCTTATACAGCGATTTGGAAATTCTGTTGTGTCGCACTTTTCAACAGTACAGGCACTAGTATCGGCACAATCTGCATCTGTATAACATTGATGTTTTGCATTGGGCTTGTTTATATTTTCAATACACCTATTACTGCTACATACTTGATTGCTGGTACTACAGCCGCAGTCTGCGCAACAGATAGTAAAATCTTCCCCACTTTCACAAACATTATTGCCACAATTAATGAGCACAGTAATATTCAAAACTGCTCTTTGTGGAGAACGTGAGAGCGCTATGATATGTACATATACTCCATTGACAAAAGTTGATTCATTAGTGATAAAATCCTGCATTACGTTTTCAAGAACACCATCTACATCTACACTAACACTATCACTGCCTGATCCAAGAACGGAAATATTTTTTCCATTCATAATAAAGCTGCCAGGAATATCTATAATAATTTTTTGATTGGCTCCTTCAACAACTCCTATTGCCGTCAAGAGAAGAAGAATCGCTAGCAGGTATTTTTTTACAGCCATTTTTTTCTCGCGAAAAAGACAATTGTTGTGAACACTGATAAAATAAGCAAACCCGTAATAATCCAGAAAGCATATGGGTGATTTTCCAAAGGAAGGGCTACATTCATGCCATATAATCCTGTAATCAAGATAGGGAATGAGACTAATGTGGCTACTAATGTGATTGATTTAACAACATTATTGATACGATTTGAGGTGTTTGTTACGTAGATCTCTACAATAGATGTTAATCGTTCTCGCAATACTTCTATAGAATCTATAGCCTGCATAAGCTCCACTTCAATTTCTGCAAACAATCCTTTTTCTTTGATTATTGGAAGGTCATTCATCATAACAGAGAGGACATCTCGATCACCTATGCAAGCTCTTCTAAAGTAGACAATTTTTTTCTTGAGACTAAAAACATGCGCAAGTGTATGCTCACTACATCTCTTGATGACTTCACTTTCTACGCGGTCGAGTTCATTTTCAAATTCGTCAACAACTTTTGTAGTCTCTTTACTTAATGCATGGAGAATTTTGTAGACTAAGAATTCTGTGCTTTCCTTAAATAAAGTTTTCATCACTTCTGTATTCACATCTAAATCGGTAATTGCTGCAACTTTCTGCTTGTGAATAGAAATAACAAACCGCTTAGAGAGAATTATAGTTATAGGAAGTGTCCCCTTTGATTCTTGAGGGATTAAAGCACGATAATAAATATAAACTAATCCAGCTTCTGCTTTTACACGAGGACGTTCATCAGGATCAAGACAATGCTGCAGTTCAGATAAAGGAATCTCAAATTTTTCATGAATCGTTCGCAACTCTTGAACACTTGGATCTACGCAATCTACCCAAGTATTCGCTTTACCCGTGTTTACTAATTTAACATCCACCTCTGCTATACGATCACCTTGTAATGTCAACGCGCGAATCATTGTATTTTTCTCAGTCGATGACCTATATAAACATACTGTTGGTATTGGAAAAGAGTGAAAAGAAAATCTTTTTATAGCAGTAGTCTTGAAGAGATTCTATGGTAAATGTAGCCTCAAACAGACATACAGTCAAACAACAACGACGTGAAGAGCGTGAAAGAGTTCTTGCACAAGAACAAGAGGCTCATAAAATCCATCATCGCGCTAGAAAGGTCAAAAAATATACTTTCTGGGGAATAGGAATAATTGTAGTTGTTAGTCTGCTGGTATTTCTCATAAGCAGCGTTCAAAGCAAACCAGGCCCTTATGATGCTTTTGCTCAATGTTTAACTGAAAAAGGAGTAGTCATGTATGGAGCATATTGGTGTCCTCACTGCGCTAACCAAAAGAAACTCTTTGGCTCTTCTTTCAAATATGTGACCTATGTCGAATGCGATGCTAAAGGTCCTGATCCACAACCTGAGCTTTGTTTGGCAAAGGGAGTCCAAAGCTATCCTACTTGGGAAATTAATGGAGAAACACAAAGCGGTGAAATGCCTTTACCAGTCCTAGCTGAGAAGAGCGGTTGTGTTCTACCCTAAAACTTTTAAACCCTTTAAATCTCTTCTTTTCTATGGTTTTGACAGCAACTAGTTGGCAGGATACTCGTATTATAGTAGTGGGTGATGTCATGCTAGATGTGTATAAATATGGCAAAATTAAACGTATAAACCCAGAGCGACCTGGAGCACTTCTTTTACATGTTGAAAAAACTGAGTATCATCTTGGCGGAGCTGCTAATGTTGCACATAATATCCTCACTCTTAAGGGCAACCCTTCTTTAGTAGGGATTGTAGGTAAAGATCATTTTGCATATCTTTTTAAATCAGAACTCAAAAAAACTGGTTTTTCTTCCCAACTTTATCGCGATGAATCTAGACCTACTACTGTCAAGACTCGTGTAGTTGAGCAAAGTCATAATGACCAACTCTGTCGTGTCGATGAAGAATTAACTCACCCAGTTGCAGTTCCTCTTGCTGCAAGACTAGTTGATCAAACATTACCTAGACTTAATGGTCAACATGCTTTAGTACTTTCTGATTATGCCAAAGGATTATTGACACCTGAAGTTATTATTCCTCTTCTGCAGTATGCTCAACAACATAGACTGCCAGTCTTAGTAGACCCAAAACCTGCAAACATTGATCTTTTTGTAGGATGTACTGTTGCAACTCCTAATCTTGGAGAAGCTGAGGGGATAGTAGGCAGTTTTTCACAACCCTCCTCTCGTGAGGCTTATCTAGAAACACTTTGTCGCCGACTGCAAGATCGTATGCAAACACCTCTAGCAATTATTACTTGCGGATCTGAAGGTATTGTAGGCATTGATCAAAAAGGACAATATCATCATGCGTACACTCCAGAAGTAAAGACGCTCTTTGATGTAGTTGGAGCAGGAGATGCAGTTCTTGCAACATTGGCATTATACTTTGGACACCATTATGGAAAAAGTTCTTTTGATTTTGGTCAAGCATTGCAGTTAGCAAATCTAGCAGGATATGTCAAAGTTGGAAAAACTGGAACAAGCACTGTCACTCTTGAAGAAGTTCTTTCAGCTCACGCATCGATTAATTCAGCGAAAGCTATTTAAGCATTCTTTAGTCTTATCTTTGACATGCATAAGAGAGGATTATTTACTGTTGTTGTTCTGTTGCTAGCAGCTTCTTTTTTAGCTTCTTTTCTTGACCCTAGTATAACTGGTGATGTAGTTCGCAGTTCACACACTAAATCTTATATTCCTAATCAGCAACCAGTTTCTGTTGTTTCTTCTCCTTCACAAGAAAAAGTACTTTCTTCACTGCAAAGTCTAGTGCTGCAACAGTTTCCTGCTCTTACTCCTACCAATACTTTTTCTGGCCAAAAAAGCAAAAGCACCAGCAGTTTTTTTTCTGGACTTATCTGCCCCTGGGAAAGCAGAACTTGTGAAGCCTTGGGATTTGTCAAAAAAGAAAACTACCCCATGACTCAAAACGGATTAACTACATGTGTACAACAAGCTTTAACTGCATGTCAACAAGCTTCCAAAAATGCTGCTATAGCAAAAGTTAAACTGTGCTCTCAAAATGCACAGGCAAGCTGCACCAATAAAAATGTACGAACTACTGATCGTATTCCTGAGAAATTTTGTTTCTTTAAACAGGCTTCAGATGTTACTGTGAACCCTTGTTTTTTAAATTCTATTCATGTCGAAGGCAGTGGCCAACATTGTTTTGCTTTATTTACAGAACGGGGAACTCTTCAACAGGCTCTTCGTTGTCAACCCTCTACTAAAATTGCAGCCTTGCAACTCTCTTGCAGCGCTACTTATAAAGTTTTTTCTACACATTCTTGCAAAGTAGATTCTGTAATTAAATCCGCTTCTAGGACTTTAACTTATTAACTTCCTAGTGAAAGAGAAACTTATTTAAACACCATTATCTGCACAAATCTATGCCAGGAAAAAAGAGTGGAAAAAAGTCTTCTGGAAAGAAAAAGAGACCAAATGTCTGTGAAGTTTGCTAATTTTGAGGCATCATGCACTTAGCACGTCGACTTCATTGGCTTAGAATAGTAGCTCTCATTGGTAGTCTTCTCTCTCTTCTTTTAACTTATACTTATGCTACTGGGAAAGGTTCTTTATGTACTTTAGGTGACTATTTTGTTTGTACCTTATCTGAAACTTCTTACGCTACTGTTGATGGCATCTTTCAGTTCTTCAGCTTAACTTTAGGCAATACTCTTCCCAGCGCTTCTGTAGGCATTCCCAATAGTTTTATATTTCTTTTAGGTTTTCTAATCTTACTTTTCTTTAGCTATAGATTCACTTCTTCGTCTCTCTCTGGATTAAAGATTACTTTTTATATTTTAGCAGCCTATAGTGTTTTCTTAACGTATGCAGAGACTTATGTGTTGTATACTCTATCTCTCTTGGGAATTGTGATGAGTGTGCTTGTGTTTGCGAGCTTATGGTTATTGGTTGGACTGCACACCTTGGAACAAAAAAAATCAAAACAATCTCCACGAAAACGACGCTGATTAAACTATCAGTATTAACTGAGACCGAAATTTTCCTTTAATGTCTTTATTCTTAATGAAAGAGAGTAATTATTCACCAACACCAATAAAAGTTGACGTCAAATAACCTTTCTCTTTTGCTATCTTTTTACCTCTGATAACTAAGCTTTTCAAGAATTCTGTATCAGCTTCAGTGAAGGTTTCTATGAAAAACTCTGTAAGTTTTTGATAATCAAAATCATCATCTCTAGATAAACTCTTACCATTTTGTTCATATGCTTCTCGTACTTTCTTTGCAGTACTTGCCATAACAAAGTATTCCGAACCGATGATAGGAACAACAAGGCTATACTGCATCATCTTTATGGTTTCAGGATATCTTTCCAATAACCGTTGTGAAAAATCAAAATTTTCCTGGGCTGTGTCATTTGTTTCTCCAGGAAGTCCAAACATAAAAGGCATCATAGCACGTATACCAACAAGGCTCATCTGTTCAAGAATGCCTTCAACTGCACCCGCATTATATTGTCTTCCTGCATTGGTAAGAAGACCTTGATTAACTGTTTCTATCCCCATATACAATTCCCTAACTTGTAATCGTGCCAGTGTGTCTATAACTCCTTTTTGAGCTAGTATTTCTGGATAAGTGTAAATTCTTAATGTAATATCACCCAAATCTTCTGGTCGTGCATCAAGCAATCTCTGAGGATACGTTCCAACATTAAATTCATCTCCAGTTTCAAAGAAGTAGGTTAGACCATATTTATCTTTCAATGTTCTGATTTGTGTCCAAAAATCTTCTGGAGAAATAATGTTGACTCTTTCATTAAATAAACTGCAATACCTACATATACCTTCTTTTGCTGATTTTATACATCCACGTATAGCTGATATAGGAAAAGGCGTTTCTTCATCACATTCCCATTCTACCACTTGTTCCAAATCAAAGAACGGACTTTTTACTAATTTTTGTTTTGTACTTTTAACTGAACCACCTTCTCTATAATAGAGATTAGGAACTTCGTCAAGTGGTCTACCCTCAACAAGTCCTACCATTGCTGGTTCTCCATGCCCACTTACTACATAATCTACAAAAGGATGATTCGTCAATATTCTTGGAGCAAGATGGGAAGCATTGATGCCACCTAATACAGTAACGCAATTTGGATTCTGTTGCTTCGCTCTTTTGGCAAGTGCAAGAGCCTCCTTATGTGTCGTAACCCAATCCTGTAGCCCTATAATATCTGCTTCAAGAGTTGGTTCTCTTATATTTCCATCATAAATAGATACTTCAGCGCGATCTCTAATCTCTGATCCAATGCAAGATAATCCAACAGGCGGAGGAAAAGAACTATAGACTTGTTTCACCGGAGCATAAAGCTCATCTGTTTTAGGACGTATCAGATGAACTTTCATTGTTTGCGTCCACGAATGATTGTGTACAATGGTATCTCAAAAGCAACTCTAAAATCTTCAGACTCAGAACGAACTTCTTTTGATGGTCTTGGTTCTCTCAAAGCGTCAATAACAAATCCAGCATCTAAAAGTGATAGAACATGATCTTCTAAAGACCAGTAATAGTTAGTAATTCTTAAGGTATCCCCATTAGATAATTTCAAAGAACATGTCATCTTATCACCACTTGCGAAATAATTACTAGGACAGGATTCATAACCAACGAGAGGAGTTTCTCGTTTTGTTTGTTGAAATAATGTTGTAAGAAAACTATTCTGAACAGGAACAACAACATGTCCTTTTGGTTTTGTAACACGATAGGCTTCCCTACATATAGCAAAGAGTTTCTCTCGCGAACTTACGTTACAGAATAAAAAATTGATCAGGGCAATATCGTAAGTGTCATTTCTAATACCCTCAAGATTTTCTGCATCTCGTTCCAAATACTCTACCGGAAGACCTTCTTGCTCTGATCTTTCACGAGCAATTGTTATCATCACGGGAGAGATGTCAATCCCCGTACATGTTGCTCCTAACACTTTTAGTTTTCGTGCAATATGGCCTTCTCCAGATGCAATGTCTATGACGTTCTTTCCCTCAATAGGGCTACACAAGTCTCTAATTGTCGGCCATACTATTCTTTCTGTAGCAAGTACGGGGGATTTGCAGTACTCTAATGCACTTTCTTGTTTAAGATACCATGGTCTGGGTGTCATTTTTACTCCTAAACAATAGTAGAAGAGATAGATTTAAATATTTGTAGTATTCTACTGGACAACTATATGAAAGAAGCATTATTGCAACAACTAGGACTAACAGAGTTAGAAAGCAGCATGTATCTACAGCTCTTAGCAGTTGATCATGCTACCACAGGAGAAATGGCAAAAAAACTGCGTATTCAGAGAAGCACCGCATACTATGTCATGGAAAGTTTGCAAAGAAAAGGACTTGTTGTTTTTTTCCTACGAGGAAAGAGAAGACTCTACCAGGCATCTAGCCCCTATATCTTGGAAAGACATGCTCTTGAAACTTATCAAAAAATAAAAGAAGCCCTACCTACACTCCTACAAAAAATACCGGCAAAAGAAAAAGATGAAGCATTACTGTTTGTGGGATATAAAGGATTACGTGCAGCTTATGAACAAATGCTTGCAGAGAGTAAAGCAGGAGATGAGTTCTTGGTTTTAGGTGCAAGAGGAGGAGAAGATATCTCCAGTAGAACTTACAGAACATTTTATAAAAATTTTAATCGCAGAAGAATTCAGAAAAAGATAACTCAACGTGTACTTATGAATAAGGATCTGAAAGAGACTATTGGACAATACTATACCTCTCTAAAGAAAACAACAGTCAAGTATTTACCTCAAAAAACCTATGTTCCGATTGTTATATTTCCCCATGCTGTTGCGATTGTGCAATGGAAAGAAGAGCCGTCTTTATTCTTATTAAAAGGGAGCTTAGTTGTTGCATCTTTTAGACAGTATTTTGAAAGCATTTGGATAGCTCATAAATCAGAAGAATAACACTGTTCCATTTCCTAGACTAGTTGAACGTAAACGACGATAAATGGCTGGAATTAATCGAATTTTCCAATAGTTCTAGTTTAAAACGGAATTGTCCTAGCAGTCATTTCATTTTCAATCAATATCAAAGAATCTTGAGTTATATACTCTCTAAACTCTTCATTTAATTCGTTTATTGCCTTTCTTAATTCATCTTCATTCTGGTAGAATAACTGAATTAATACATTATAGTCTGAAATACTAAAAATCAAAGCATTTGTATATTTTTTAGTTTTACAAAAATGTCTTATTTTTTCCTTTAAGATTTGGTCTAAATTCTTTACTTTTAATCTCAAAATTGAGAAGTAAAAACCTAGCTTTTGCATATCAAATTGTATTCTATTTCCAAGGATTACTTCTTTTTTTCTTAATTGCTTTAGTTTATACAAAGCTAATTCTCCTGAAATTCCTATTTTGGAAGCAATATCTATAATTTTAGACCTTCCATTTTTTTCCAGTTCTTTAAGAATATCGATTTCTTTTTTATCCAGATCTATTTTTTGCTTTGGCTCTACTGCCTTATAGGAAATTTCATTTTTTTGATTTCCAAATGCTTTTAGAGGAAAAAACTCTGCATAAGTTGTATTAAATATCTCATAACTTTGAATTTCCTCTTTATGTTTTTCTAAAAATGAACTAAATATCGAGTCAAATTCATTCTTATTTTCACAAATAAAATTAACAAAAATATCAAAACTTGAAACAACATCTCCAACCGAAAGGGTATTTTTGATGGCTTGCAATGATAATTTTACCTTTTCTTTATTTTTAGTCTTCATATATACAATAAATAAGTCATTAAATCCTAGTAAAGCATAGTTAAAAACTGTAAGATATTTCTTTATTAAGCCTGATTTCTCAAACTTTTCTAATCTGTATTCAACTTGGTCCCTTGAGATTCTACATTCATTTCCTATCTTTGTTAAAGGAGAACGGTAATTATGATAAAGATAGGTTAAGAGTTTCTTGTCTATAGTGTCTAATTTCATATTTAAACAGTGCGCATTAAATTTATAAATGTTTCTATTATACTAAATTTAATCTTTAATATCTTTATTTTTTTAGGAAAATACAATAGGAATTTTAATATTTAACTAATACTTATATAAATTATGGCAATAGGCATTTCAGGAAGTAATGGTGGAATTGCAGATGCGTACAGAAGATTTGAACTTGCAGATATAGCAGCAGGTTTACAAAAATATCGGACTCTTAAAGATATAGCCCCTCAAGAAGTTAAACCTCTATATCAAAAACTTATAACTGCTCTTGAAGACTTAGACAGAAATCTGAAAAGAGAGAGTGGACTAGCTGAAAAGATTGAAGATTAACCATGGCATTAGGATTTTCTGGGAGTAATGGGGGTATAAATGTTAAGTCTTCTACATTGCATAGGCAAGATTTTATAAGAGGACCATTAGAGATATCTTATTTTGTTAATAACGTTTGTAATTTAAGCTGTAGACATTGTTATGTTGGTTATGAAGAACCTAAAAATGCCTTATCAGTTGAAGAATGGCAAAATATATTTAATCAAGCTTTGGAGTTGGGCGCCTTAACTTTTGGAAATGTTGGAAAAGAACCACTTCTTGCATGGAATAAATCAGTTCAACTTTTAAATTTTTTAAAGCAAAAGAAGCAGGAAAATCCAAGAATAAGATATGGTCTTGTTACAAATGCTACTTCATTTGACGATGAAAGAATAAAACAGTTAATTGAGGCTGATCCAACATATTTAGACATTAGCATAGATGGAACAAGAGAGATTCATGATTCTGTTAGAGGTTTTGGAAATTATGACAAATCTCTATCTGCAATTGAGAAGATACTCTGTCAAGGCTCTAGTTTCTCAGATAGATTATTCATCAGCTTTACTTTAATGGGCGCAAACAATGATGTTTCTCTAATCAAAAAAATGATTGGAGAATTACAAGAAAGAGGAGTAAAAAGATTCATGGTTTCTCCGTATGTAGTAAGTATAAACCAAAATGGAAAAGACATTGGAATAACTAAAGAACAAGTAACAGATACCTATGAAAGATTAAAAACTGAAGCAAATGCTTGGCTGGGGAGTCAAGATCAACTCTTATTAAAAGTAGATTATGATACACAAAAACCATTAATGGATTTACTTGTAGAAAGAGGAATAATAGAGTTAGGAAAATTAATGATAGATGATTATGCAACTATCTTTACTAGGTTTGGAAACATCTACATAAGTTATATTCCTGCACCTAGAACTCTTATTAGAGACGTTAGAATAAGCCATGATGGGTTTGTTAGTGGATGTTATGATATGTTCTTTAAAAATTATCCTGATCGAGCAAGAGGAAGCCTAAAAAAAAGAAAATTAGCTGAAATAATAGCTTTGTAATCCTGAAGATCTGATGTTTGTTAGATATCTCATTTTAACGTAAACTATATAAAAAGCCAATAATCTCGAGAATCTTATGACTTATCATAGTCAAGATGTACAAGAGGTGCTTAGGGACAAACAGAGTTCTACTAATGGATTAAGCGATGTAGAAGCACGAAGACGTCTTCTTGAGTATGGTGAAAACAAACTTAAACTAGAACGCCGAGATCCTCCTTGGAAGATTTTTCTCAGGCAATTTAGGGAAACTGTTGTTTATATTCTTCTTTTTGCTACCATTGTTTCTTTTCTCTTAGGAGAATATTTAGATGCGTATGTCATTTTAGCAATTCTTTTCTTTAATGCCTTATTGGGATTTTTTCAAGAATACAAAGCAGAACGCGCTGTCCAACTCTTACAACAATTAACTGTATTAAAAGCTAAAGTTCTACGTGATGGTGTTGTCAAAGAGATTCCTTCTACAGAATTAATTCCAGGTGATGTTGTGCTTGTTGAAGCTGGGGATAAAGTTCCAGCAGACATTCGTATTTTTGACGCTAATAATTTGCAAACCAATGAAGCTGCATTAACTGGAGAAAGTCTTCCGTGCAGCAAATTTGTCAAAACTTTGCCTAGACTGGTTAATTTAGCTGAAAGAATCAATATGCTCTATTCCAGTACTATTGTTGTTCGCGGGACTGGCAAAGGCATTGTAGTTGAAACTGGCATGAAAACAGAATTAGGAAAAATTGCCAAAATGGTTCAAGAAGTTGGAACTCATACTACTCCTCTGCAAAAGAAATTAAAGCAACTAGGACGTTTTTTGGGATTTTTAGTGATTGGTATTTGTACATTTATATTTTTATTTGGATTATTACGCGGCATGGAATTCTTTGAAACTTTATTGACTGCAATTAGTCTAGCTGTTGCTGCTGTGCCTGAAGGATTACCAGCAGTAGTCACTATTTGTCTTTCCTTAAGTGTTCAATATATGATCAAAAGAAAAGTTCTGGTCAAACGACTCAAGAGCATTGAGACTTTAGGTAGCATTACTGTTATTTGTTCTGATAAAACCGGCACCTTGACTAAAAACGAAATGACTGTAAAAAAAATGTATGTTAATAATCAATTGATTGATGTTGGAGGCTATGGATATAGCACTGAAGGATCTTTTACTATTCAAGGCAAGGAAGTTGAAGCTAAAGATTTCAAATTACTTCTGAATATTGCTGCTTCCTGCAACAACGCGACTGACACTGTTGGAGATCCTACGGAGATGGCTTTGATTTATACCGCTAAAAAGGGCGGCATTCATGAAAAAATAGAAAGAACTGGAGAGATTCCTTTTGAAGCTGAAAAGAAATATATGGCAACTCTTCACAAAGGGTTTACATTTTACAAAGGAGCACCTGAAGTTATTCTTGCTATGTGCACTAGCATTATCATTGATGGAAAAAAACGACGCTTGATTGATAGAGATAGAGTAAAAATCTTAAGCACTAATGAGTTACTAGCACAAAGCGCTTTACGTGTTCTTGCCATGGCCATCAAACAAGATGAAGACATGCATTTTGTTGGTTTAATGGGTATGATTGATCCTCCAAAAGAAGGTGTCAGAGAAGCTATGGCCTTGTGTAAACAAGCAGGTATTCGCGCTGTCATGATTACTGGAGATCACCCCTTAACTGCAGAAGCTATAGGCAAGCAAATTGGTTTTGAAGGACAAGTTCTAAGTGGAGCAGAATTAGAAGCTGCAACTGAAGCAGATATGCAAGAGTTAGTGAAAAAATATACGATGTTTGCACGTGCTTCTTCATCACATAAGGTCAAAATTTTGAAAGCCTTACAAGCTAATGGAGACATAGTTGCGATGACTGGCGACGGATTAAATGATGCTCCTGCGCTGAAGAATGCTGATATTGGCGTTGCTATGTCTTTGAAAGGAACAGATGTGAGCAGAGATGCCGCTGACATGATTTTAACTGATGATAATTTTTCTTCTATTGTCTCTGCTGTAGAGCAAGGAAGAGTTGTCTATGATAATATTAAGAAATTTGTTAACTATCTCTTGAGTGCAAATGCTGTTGAAGTAGGTATTATTGTTGGTGCTCTCCTCATTGGCATGCCACTTCCTTTACTTCCTTTACAGATCTTATGGTTGAACTTAATGACTGACAGCTGGCCTGCACTGGCATTAGCGGTTGATGCTCCTAGTGATGATGTCATGAAACGAAAACCTAGAAGCCCTAAAGAACATATTATTACTGGACTCAAACAAAATATTGTTTATACTGCAATTATTGGAACTCTTTTAGTGTTGGGAGTCTTTATTATCGAATATGAAGCTGGTCAAGATCTAGCTGAAGTCAGGAGCATTGCACTTACCACTTTAATTCTCTTCGAAATCTTACGTGCTTATAATTGTAAATCTTCCAAGCCATTTACTAATTTATTTTCCAATAAATGGCTGCATCTAGCAGCGTTAGTTTCCATAGGCATGCACATTGTTTTACTCTATACTCCTATCGGTGTCGCCTTTAAAGTAGTGCCTTTAACATTTTTTGACTGGGCGCAAAGCATAGGTATGGCTCTAGCATGCTTTATTGTTTTAGAGTTTTCTAAATTGTTTATCAAGAGCGATTATAAAGCATAAATATATTCTTTTAATTTGTAAAGAGCATACTAAGAAAAGACTATTTCAAAACAGTAATTCTATCTACACGCTTGTTTCCTAGTTGTGTTTTTTCTGCAAAATAAGTGTCGTCTCCATGAGGATAACTATAACTGCTTTTTTGAGATATGAGATTTCCACTAGGAAAACTAACTTCTGATTCTTTTGAGACGAGAGCGTCTAAGTTTTCTTTTGTTATTCCTGTAAGCCTATCTGTCACATTGATGCCTAATACTCTTCCTTCTTTAGTTTGCACTTTTAAGACATAGAAAGATCCAAAATTTACGCTAGCAGGGATATAAGTTTCATTTAATACTGTTGCATGTATTGGTATTTCACTTGCTTTGAATGCTTCTTCTTGTTCTTGTACTTGTCTTTTAGAGGATTCTAGAAGACTGCTAAAGATTACATCTCCACCTAAAAAGCCTCCATATAATACACTGGAACCAAGGACAGATCCTAAAACGATATTTCTTAATTTCATACTTTTTCATTGATTTAGTTCATTTAAAAGTATTTCCTTTAGGCAATCTTTAAAAATCCTCATTAAGTGGTAGTTATTATGAGATATGCACGTCAAGAACTGTATAAGAACATAGGCAAACAAGGACAACTTCAACTAAGCAAAAAACATGTGGTGATTGTTGGTGTTGGAGCTTTGGGCAGTGTAGCCGCTGATCTACTGTGCAGAGCGGGTGTCGGTAAACTTACTTTAATTGATAGAGACTATGTGGAAGAACATAATTTACAAAGACAGAGTTTGTATACTGAAGCTGATGTTGGACAACCCAAAGCTGTTGCTGCATTGACTCACTTGAAAACAATTAATTCTGGCATTAAGATTGTTAGTCATGTCACTGATGTGTATCATGAAAATGTACACTTGCTTCAAGGAGATCTTATTGTTGATGGCACAGATAATATGGAAACCAGATTTCTCATCAATGAATATGCAACAAAACACAAACTCCTTTGGGTCTATGGATCAGCAATTCGAGATGAAGGCTATGTTAAAGCATTTCTACCTGGGCAAGCATGTTTTCGTTGTTTGTTCAAACCTGTAGGTGGATTGGAAACGTGTGATACAAGCGGTGTTATCAATAGCATTACTCATATTATTGCCAGCTTACAAGTCTCTTTTACTTTACAATTACTTTTAGGCAAGAAAGTCTCTCCAGACTTATTCCATATTAATGCATGGACTCCTAGTTTTGAAAAACTCACAGTTAAAAAAAATACTTCTTGTCCTGTGTGCAAAGGAACCTATGATTATTTATCAGGTAAGTATATCAGTCCAGTGTTAAAGTTTTGTGGATCTTCATATTATCAGATTCGAGGTCATGCAGTTTCTTTATCTTCTTTAGTTCAACGTCTACGAGGAGCAAAAAACTTAGGTACTTGTGTCAAATATGGGCCTTTAACTATTTTTCCAGATGGAAGAGTGTTGATTGTAGCAAAAAATGAGACTGAAGCACGTGCTTTGTATACACGTTATCTTGGTGCGTAAGATTTATAAGTGTCTTTCCTAGCATTTTTTCTATGGCTAAATATAAAATCAGCTTCGATCGCGAACTCTGTATTGGAGTCTTGGCTTGTGCTGGTGTCGCAGAAAAATTCTATAAAACACATCCTGATGGGAAAGTTGACCTTATTGGCGGCACCTTTAACGCAAAGACGAAAAGATGGGAGCTTATTATTGATGAGAAAGACTTAGACGTCAATAAAATGGCTGCAGAAGTCTGTCCTGTTATTGCTATTATTATCGAGAAACTAGACTAATTGAGCATTCTTTTTTATAAGTACTTCTTCATGAGAGAAATCCTTTTATAAGTGTAGTTGTCTGTGATGGTTAGATGCCAAAAACAACCTTTACTATCAAAGGCATGCATTGCGATGCTTGCACTGGACCTTTAGGACAAGAATTGAAAAAAGTGGTAGGAGTTAAGCAAGCTCTAGTGAACTATGGCACAGAACAAGCTGTAGTAGACCATGATGGACGAGCCTCTTTTCAAGATTTTCAAACTGTAGTGCAGCACTTAGGTTACCATGCTTTTAGCCATGATGCACAAGACAATTACCATGATATTAGGCTTATAGAAACACGCCAGTTACATCGCTTACGACTGCGATTAGTTATCGCGGTACTCTTCACTCTTGCGCTTCTTCTCCTTAGTTTTCCTGAGCTTTTTACTTTTGTTCCTACTTTTTTAATCTCATCCTATATCCTCTTACTTCTTACTCTGCCAATACAATTTTATGCTGCTTTAGATTTTTACAAAGGATTATGGTATTCATTACAGAGAAAGACGGTAGATAAAAATACTTTTGTTGCTTTAGGAATAAGTATTCTTTTTCTTTATAGCTTACTAGCAACTTTCTTTCCCCTTGTCTTCTTTTCCTCTGTAAGTGCATATTCTCTTTCTTATGTTATTGTGTCTCTTATTATTACTCTAGTACTCTTTGGTAAATATCTTGAAGCTGTAGTTCAACGTCATACTTCTGATTCTTTACGAGCCTTACTGAAATTGCAACCCCCTTTAGCAACAGTTCTTCGTCATGGCAAGCAGCTTGAAGTTCCTCTGACTGAAGTTGTTGTCGGAGATATCTTGTTAGTCAAAGCAGGTCAACCTCTACCAGTAGATGGTTTAGTCATGCAAGGCAGTTCTCTTGTTGATGCAAGTAAAGTCATTGGAACAAGCAGTCTAGTAGAGAAAAGCAAAGGCATGCAAGTTGTTGGAGGGAGTATCAATAAAGAACATACTTTCCATATTCAAGCTACAGCTGTTGGCAAAGATACACTTTTATCACGCATGATTTCTTCTGTTCGAGAAGCACAAAGTCATAAAACACCTTTACAACTCTTTGCAGATAATTTTGTACGTATTTTGATGCCTCTTCTGTTGATGTTAAGCATTGTTACGTTTCTTGTTTGGTTATTATTTGGACCTTCGCCTGCTTTCTTTTTTGCCTGTTTCTCTTTTGTAACGCTTTTACTTCTTGCTGGCTCTTCTGCTCTCTCCTTAGCAACACCAACAGCAGTTATGGTGGCTACAGGCAAAGCTGCTCAACATGGCATTTTACTTAAAGGTGGAAATACTATAGAAGCTCTTAGACAAATAGACACTGTAATTTTCGATAAATCTGGCACTTTAACTCAGGGAAAACCAACAGTCACTGATATTATAGCTTTCCAAGGGGATGAAAAAACTGTTTTGAAATTTGCTGCCTTAGCAGAGAAACGTTCCAAACACCCTTTAGCACAAGCGATTCTTACCTACGCACAACAACATGATATTGCAATTCCAGACTCTCATTCCTCTCAAATGCACGCAGGTAAAGGTATTGTTGCTAAATATTTAGGCAAAAAAGTAGCCGTAGGTAATAGACAGCTGATGCATGAACAAAGTATTGACATTACACCTCTAGAAGCTCGCTTACAATCGATGGAATCTGCAGGCAAAACTTTACTTATTGTTGGAGTGAATACTGTAGCAGTAGGAGTTCTTGGTTTTGTAGATGCACCGAATGCGTATGCTCGATCTGTAGTACAAGCTTTACAACGGTTAGGCAAGCAAGTTGTTCTGATAACGGGAGATCATACAGGTACAGCACAAGCGACTGCAACTGATTTACAGATTACTCAAGTGATAGCGAATGTTTTACCTCAAGATAGAGCTGCGCACATAAGAACCTTACAAGCACAAGGACGAGTTGTTGCTTTAGTGGGAGACGGTATTACTGATGCTGCTGCACTTAAACAAGCTGATGTTGGTATTGTCTTGGGAACAGGCATGGACCTTATGACAGAAACAGGACAAGTTCTTTTGATTAAAAATGATTTACGTGATGTTGTGATTGCGATTGATCTTAGCATGCAGACAGTAAAAAAAATTAAACAAAATATTTCTGGAGCACTTCTTTATACTGTTGTTGGTGTTCCTGTTGCCGCAGGTATACTTTATCCCTTTACAGGATTTTTATTGCAACCCCTCATTGCTGCTGGAGCTATGGCTTTGAGTTCTTTATTAGTTGTGTTGAATTCGTTGTCGATAAAAAGATATAAACCTAGAATTTAAATTATTTATAACTTGCTAGAACTTTTTCTAAATCTGCATTACTCAATTGAGGATCTTTGAATTCATTTCCAAAAACAATTGTTTCTGTTCCTCGTTGCGCAACAAGACGATGTTCTGGATTGAAACTTAAGGAATATCCAGCACGTTGCCAAATATCTACCATTTCAGCTACATCAGGTTGACCATTACAATTGCCATTTAGATCTGCTCTAGTTTGAACTCTTTCTCGGAGTGTTGGATTGATTATCCCATTTGAAACAAACATAGACCCACCAGTAAAAGGACGGTAAATTGCACCAAATTGGTAACTGAGGTAACTTGCAACTACTGTACCTGCAGCCCATAAGAAATTTTTTGTTAGATCTTTCATAAGCTGTTACTATTTAGTAGTATTTATAAATCTATTGTTCTCTCTAGATGATAACTCTTAAAAACGTCTTTGAGAGAGTAGTTCTATGCAAATCCAAGCTTTTATTGAACGAACCAAGAAAACGACCCAAGTAGAGTTACCAGCAAAAGCTACTGTAAAACACCTCTTAGAGAAACTTGCTGTAAATCCCGTGACTGTTCTGGTGACTAGAGACAGCAAAGTCTTAATTGAAACTCAAGAACTTCATGACAAAGATACAGTAAAGATTTTATCCGTTGTTTCTGGCGGCTAAAAAGAATATTTCTTTTTTGGTCTACATTTCATGCATCTTATCTGCATATCTTCTATGCCCTGTTTTGAAATCCACTCTAATAGTATTCTCTACTGGCTCAAAATAACGTTGCCCTCTTAGAAAACCATCAAGCACATTTCCTACAAGAGTAATCTCATTTGCATGTCCAAAGAGAATAAAGTGATTGGTGTGTAGAATTCCTTCTAAACCTGAAAGATGCACTATAACAACTTTATTAGATCTCTCTCTCCCATAAATAAGAATCCCCTTTTGATGATGTTCAGACCAATACTGAATCATTCTTTGTGTATTTTGAGTTCTTCTTTGCAACCCTCATATAAATTCCGGGCATTTACTTCTCATGACATTTCGTAGAGTATCATATTTTACATCATAGCCTTCTAGAAACCGCTCTTCATTATTATTTTGAAACCCTGGTAGTTTTGTATATTCACTAATTCTAGTTTCAAAAAACTTTTTTACTTCTGTAAGCATGGCATGAAAAGCATCTAATTTACTTTTAGGATCTTCTTCAAGTCTTCTTTCTCTGGTTAACACTTTATGATCTAGAGCCATAGTATTTTGTGTTTTAGATTCATTTAAGAAGATTAGCTTTCTACAGTTCTAGCTTTCTATAATGCTTATAAATGGCAGTTTCTTTACTGATTTATGACCTGCAAGAAATGTCAAACTGAACCAGTATATGTGTTACAAAATCATGCACCTTTATGTAAACAACATTATCTTCACTATTTTGAAAAAAAAGTTTTGAAAACTATAAGAACTTATAAGATGCTTACGAAGGGAGATGTACTTGTCTCCGCTTTATCTGGCGGCAAAGACAGCATGACTTGCTTGTATTTACTGCATCAATATTGCCAAAAACAAAATATCCCTGTCAAGGCATTAGCTATTGATGAAGGCATAGAAAAATACAGAGAACAGACCTTAAAAGACGCTGCAACTTTCTGTAAAACTTATAAGATTCCTTTGACTATTCTTTCTTTTAAAAAGATGTTTGGTTTTACTCTAGATAGTTATTTGAAAGACCATAAGATGAATCCTTGCACTGCCTGCGGCATTAGCAGAAGATATTTGATTAATAGAGGAGCAAGAGAATTGGGAGCTACCAAAGTTGCTACAGGGCATAACCTAGATGATGAGGCACAAACACTCTTGATGAATCAATTTAAAGGAAATATTTCTCTATCCGCTAAATTAGGGCCGATGACTGGAGCATTAATGCATAAGCAGTTTGTTCGCAGAATTAAACCTTTATATTTCATGACAGAAAAAGAAGTTGCTTTGTACGCTATATTAAAAGAATTTCCAGTAACGTTTGTGGAATGTCCGAATGCTGAAGGCGCATTTAGATTACAGTTAGGAGAAGTGTTGAATACTTGGGAGCAAAAATATCCCGGAACAAAGCAAGGTATTGTGAATTCTTTCTTGGAGATTCTACCGTCTTTACGAGAACAATTTAAATCTACGAAACAAGCTATTGGCACTTGTGAAAGCTGTGGAGAACCTGCAGCCAAGATCTTTTGTAGAACATGTGAGTTGTTGGAAAAGATCAAAGTTAAGAAGAAATAATTTTATTTTGTATTTATCTTTTTCTTCTTTGTTCTATAGCTAGTAATGCTTGTGTGTATTTTTTGCTATGTCTTCATTAGAAAATATTTCAATTCTTTTACCACTAAAATCTGTAGTCATGTTATTCTCTTTTGTATTCACCATTCCTATGCTATTTAAATTTATCTATCTATTGTCACTTTAAAGTAACTACATAACCATAAGGTTTATATAGGTCTTTTCCTCTTTATTGTTAGGTTCACCATGGCTTTCAACACAACACCTTTAGAAGATACAGCAGATATAGAATATCGCTTATGTCATTTAGAATCCCTTATGCCTGGAGAAGATCCACGCCTCTATGCTTTGGGAAAGGATTTAGCTTTGCGATTAACCTACTTTGGACATCAAACTACTGGTGCTTCTTTCGCTGCTTTAGTAATGACAACTTTTGATAGAAAATATGGCTCTCAATTTAAATTACCTAATGGGGAAAAATCTCAAAAAGCTCAGATTAGATTTTTAAATGATTTTATGCCAAGATTTCTTCAAACAGTTTGTTCAGAAGATTCCAAAGATTTTGCAGAACTAGCTCTGAAGTGGTATCGCGCAGTCACTACAGATTAACTCTTTATCCTTTATTCTTCTTTCTCTTGATCATCTAAAAGTTCAGCTTCTGGCTCTTCATATTGCCCTTCTGTCAACAGGTCTTCAATTCTCTCTTCTTGTGCTGGAACACGATTATCAGTAGATTTGCTTCCATAGTCTCCTGTTGGTGTTGCAGTTATAAAAGTGAGACTATTTACTAGACTAACTCCAGGAACAGTAAGATCTACAAGTGCATCTATAGTTTCCCAATTTTTTTCTTCTGGAACTGTATTTCTCGCAACATATTGAACTATACCTTCAAGAAGAATCATTCTTAATCTATCATCTGCACCCTCGCGCTCTAAACGCGTATCAATATTCCATAATCTTGTGTAAGCATCTGAACGTTTACATGTTTCACTTAATTGTCTTAAATATTGTTTATCTGTGCTCATGGTTATTTAACTTTTCTTGTACTTAAATATTAACACTAATATGATTCCTTCTTAACTACGATTATTCTTTTTGTTGTATCAACTATCAATGCATAATCATTTCTACTTGGGAATGTTTGAAGATGATCTTGAATTCTACTTAAATTTATTCCTTTCCTCTTGACCATTTCCAGTAACCATCTTTTATGCTCCCTATATGATTCTAAATTCTCTCGAAAATCAACTCCTCCTATTTTCGTTATTTCTTTACTTAGAGGTATATTTCCCGCTAGTGCAATTTCTAAATCCCCTATGTTTTTTGCTTCTCTTAATGCTCTATCTATAAGTTCTTCTGGTGTTTTTACGAGCGGAAAATGGTGGCCGACATATCCTTTTCGAAGCTTGTGATTTAATATTCCTAGACCTACACAATTCGTTATTCCAAATGTTTCTATGTTACATGGATAGCAAGCTGTGCTAATGCGCCCCATCTTAACTTCTTTGTATTTCAAAACCATACTTCTCCTTTCTTTGTTTACTTTATAAGGCTTTCTTATTGTAACTACTTATAAGTAACTATATTAGAAAGGTTTATATAGCAGTTTTACCTTTATATTCTGGAGGATTCCTTACTATGACTACTAACCCCCATCAACCCATATCGATGGTTTCTATTAGACAACGCTTACGAGATTTTCCAACAGATGCACCACAACATGCACCTTTACTTTATAGCTTAGCAACAGCATTAGCTGACAAACTTCCTAAAGAACGCTGCTCACCTCATGAATTCGTTGCTCGCGCTACGACTGTAGGTCCTCAAGTCTATAAACATTTTGGAGATCAAGCCAGAGTTACTCTTTTAGCACAACATGTTCCTACTCTTGCACGAGCAGTGTGCCCTCCTGATTTTGCAGCTACTGTTACCAGCATGTATGAGCGCCTTTGAGGTTTACTAATGAAACAACATTCCTTAACTATCACTCGAAAAGAAAGATATATCTCTGAAAGAGTCAACTATATTCTTGGCATGGGTGTTCGAGCAGCTCTTGGCGGAGTCTTAGGTTATGGAGCTAAAAAAGCCTTAGAAGGCATTGGTTATGCTCTTGATCAATTCAATAATGTTGTTCTTCCTGCTGCAGCTCAAGCAGACCAACAAGTAGGCAAAGTTATTGTTGAACAAGGCGGCAAAGTTGGAGAAGCAATTATTCAAGTTGATAAATTTCAAGGCGACATCTGGAGTAAAATGCTCGGCAGAACACCAGAGCAACAGAAAAAATGGCGTGAAGAACATGGTTTGGAACAACCTAAATATATTGACGAACCTAAAACTACAGTTACTGTAGAAGTCGCACCTCGCGCTCCAATGCAACCAACTACTTATCAGCAAGAGTTTAGCCAGTATGGGGATGGACTTTTAACTACGGGTATTTTACTAGGTGGATTATGGGGAGCAATCCGTGGCTTTGGCAACTATCGCAAAGCAAAACAACAGAAACAGATCTTACGCACCCAGCAAGCAGTTTTGAAAGAAACACAAGCTTTAAATGAACGTGTTGCTGCATTAGAAAAGCGATTTCCTCAGAATGGAACCAGCTTAGTAGACAAAATTGAGGATGAACAACCATGAACATTGCAACATGCTCTTTACAAAAACCCTTAAGTTGTGCTAGCACAGCAACTATAGTTGAAGTTGCTCAAGCTCTTTCCACAAAAGCATGCAGACAAATTCTCGTTGTTGAGAAAGATGTTCCTGTTGGAATTATTTCTACTACAGATATTGTCACTCGCGTGGTTGCTGCAAAAAAAGATCCTAGCAAAACACAAGCAAAAGATATTATGACTCAACCTATTCAAAGTTTAGATGCTGAAACTCCAGTAGAGAAAGCATATCTCTTCATGATTCAAAAGAATTTATTTTCCATACCTGTTACCAAACAAGGCAAGCTAGTAGGCATATTACCTTTTTCAAAATCCTTAGGACAAAATAAGTGTTAAAACTATGAGTTTACTAGACAAATTAAAGGACGCAGGAAAATGGGCAGTTCCAGTATTTAATACACCCAATCTAGAGCAACAACTAGCAGCTGCTAAAGCTTACGAACCTGTCAAAGCACTCTTAGCTAGAGCAGATTCAAAAGAAGCATATGACTCCTTAGAAGCACGCTTAAGACAACATATTGAAGGCATCAATTATGATACTCGCAATCTCTATCGCTTTGCAAAAATAGTAGATACTTATGATAAATTATTAGTACCTGTGGATGTTGTTGCAGACTACATGAAAATCATGGGTGGCATTGGTTATGGATTATCTGCTGGCAAGGAATTAGCTGAAGCTCCAGTCAAGTTAGCTTACAATGCTTATTACCTTGGCAAGACTAAAGATCTTCGCGGATTCTTGTATAATCTTGTCTATGAAGGACTTTCTTTCTTCTTACCTGGAAGTCTTTTGGATTTAACCAATCATTATCTCAAACAAGCAGAAAAATACACTGTCAAGAATGCTGTGCAACGCTTTGTTGATGAAGTGAAAACTGGCGCTGCTCCTATCCATGACTTCGCTGCAGCGAAAGCAAATCAAACTTCCGGCTTAGAGAAGACTGTTGCCAAAGCTGCTTAATGTTTTCTTATCCATTCGCCAATTTTATTATCTAATGATTGTAATCGCTGATAGATATTTGGTTTCTTTTTATCCTGTTCTGAAGGCATAATTACTTCTTTCTTTCCTAAAGGTGTTACTAATTCTTCTACTTTTTTCTCTAAATTACTGACTCTTGCTTCTAATTGTTGATTTTGTGCGTAAAGTAAATAACCACCAATACCTATAGCTGTTACAGCAACTCCCAAAGTTATAGCATGAAGATATTTTCTCATCTAGCCTTTATAGCTAAACTTCTTAATGAACTTTACTGTGTTTTTTCCGGAAACTTTCCGCTTTAAGCGAAATAAACCGTATAATTTTTAAAGAGTTCTTATTCTTCTTTTCTTATGCAAGTAACAATTCAGCGATGGCTTGAAAGAGGTATCAGAACACCTAGAACTGCCGCTTATAGAGGCATTTCTATTGAAGAACTCTTACTTGATATAGAAGCTGGAGGTTTTATGGGAACAATGGGAAGACTTCCCAGACAAGGAACACAAACCTGTATTCCTGTTTATCTTAGCCCTCTTAATCTTGCAAGACAAGTACCTTTAATTTATTCATCACAAAAGAGAGCATTTTATCAAAAAATACTTGATGATACCACCATAGCTGATTTGTTTGGCGACAATGATCAAGAAATTGCTAATGCTCAAGATGCCGCGCAACATCATGCTTTTGCTGTTTATCTTAATCATCATGGATTTTATCCTGTAGACGAGGTCGCTGATTTCACTACTCTTCTGTCTAAACCTTCTATTGAACCTCTAGAAGCATATCTGGATTTTGCAACCAGATGTAAAATTCCTTTAGAGAAAGCACAAACTTTTTGGAAAAATGCTATAGGGAGAAAGGGCTTAGTCATTGCATTTCATGAACAAATTTTAGAAAAACAAGTATTTGATTGCTGTTATCCTGACTGCCTAAATATTATGCTTCCTACTGGACAAACTCTTCCTTTTAGTTATGTAGATGGCATAGAAATTCCTAATCCTGCAGAAAGAGAAGAACTGTTAGCCTCTTGTTAATTTTTTAAGTTATTTCAAAAGAATCGAGTTCAATTTTATAAGTTCCATCACTTTGTTTATGCACCTTAAGACATTTACCATACTTAGATTTATGACCCATAAAACCTTTAAAATCATATCTAATTCCTGTGTCTAAGTGAAAGGATCTCCTAGCCATTTGTTCGATGAGTGTTGTTGCTTCATCAATATTTCCTGCTGCTCCTACTTTTATCATGGCTTGGACAACCCCATCTAACGACCTTTCTCCCTCTTTCCAACAACCTAACAAAGCCCATTTTAACATTCTTGTACCATGTTGTTGCAATTCTCTTTGTTTTTGTAAGTCATAGACACCATCGCCCTTATGATCATGAAAGTTCAGCTTCTGTCGAGCAACATATTCTAAACGTACAGAGATATCTAGAGGTAAGTCTACTTGATCTGCTTGAAGTTCATTTTTCATGATTTTATGTATCTCTTTTTCCTTATTAAATGTTAGTGCTATTCTTCTTTCCTAGTTAGTGACTATTTTTTATAACCAGTCTTCTCAATCTCATGCGCTAACTTTACATCGCCAGAACGAGTTATTTTTCCCTGTTCCATGACATACACTTTGTCTACATCAAGATATTGGAGAATTCTATTATAATGCGTAATGATTAACACAGTCATCTTGGTTTCTTTTTGGATAGCTTTGATAGTATTCCCAATAATTTTTAACGCGTCCACATCAGTGCCAGAATCAGTTTCATCTAAAATAGCTAAGGTTGGCTGTAACACTGCTAATTGAAGCATTTCTGCTTTTTTCTTCTCTCCACCAGAGAATCCTTCGTTCAAATAACGGTTAGCGAATTGTTCGTCAAAGTGGAGTTCTTTCATTTTTTCCTTTAACATTTTTCTGAACTCTAGAGGATTTAATTTTTCTTTGCGACGCGCATTCAATGCAGTTCTTAGAAAGTTAGCAATAGTGACTCCAGCAATCTCACTAGGATATTGGAAAGACAAAAACATTCCTTTTTTGGAACGTTCTGTTGGAGATATCTTTGTGATATTCTCTCCTTTATAGATGATTGATCCTTTGGTGATTATATATTTGGGATGACCCATTAAAGCAAAAGAGAGTGTTGATTTACCAGAACCGTTAGGACCCATTAAGACAGCTACTTCTCCTTCATTGACTTCTAAATTAACACCTTTTAATATTTCTTTTCCGTCAATAGTTACTTCTAAATCTTTGATTTGGATGAGGAGTTTATTCTTCGTCATGGTAATGCTCTCCTAAATATTTGTAGATTCCTTTTTTGACAGCGAATAAGGCTAATAATGCACATTTAACTCTGACTGGACTTAGTTGAATTTGTAACAAGTCAAAGACAAACTCATTTTTCAATTTTCTGGCTTCTTCTATAGTTTTTCCTTTCACCGCATCTGTTAACATACTAGCTGCAGCTTGGGAAATAGCACAGCCTTTTCCTTCAGTTTTTATATCTGTGATCATTTTCTTCTTATCTAGTTTCAAATAGACTTGGATTTCATCACCACATAAAGTATTTTGATCTTTAAATTGAATGTCTGGATTAGTTATAGTTCCTTTATTTCGTGGATGCTTGTAATGTTCCAAAATCTCTTCCATATACATGTCCATGTTACTTGAACACCTTCCTGACTTTTTCCAAAGCTTTTACGAGAGCATCAATGTCTTCGGTTGTGTTGTATAAGTACAATGAGAGACGACAGCTTGACTGCAAGTTTAATATTTTCATCAGAGGCATAGCACAATGATGTCCACCACGAATAGCAATACCTTCTGTATCTAGAATAGAAGAAACATCATGAGGATGAATATCTTCAAAGTTGAATGCGATGATGCTTGACTTTTTCTTTAGATCTTTTGGACCATAGATAGTTATTCCTTTTACCTTGGACAATTGTTCATGAGCATATTTTAAAAGTTCTTTATCATGCTGCTCGATGTTATGCATACCAATGTTAGTTAAATATTCCACTGCTGTTCCAAAAGCAATACCACCAGCAATGTTAGGAGTTCCAGCTTCGAATTTCCAAGGCAAGTCATTGAAGGTACTGTCTTCTAAAGTTACTTCTTTGATCATATCTCCGCCGTAGAGAAATGGAGTCATTTGTTCTAAGAGTTCTTGCTTGCCATATAAGACACCGATACCAGTTGGGCCTAGCATTTTGTGACTGGAGAAAGCAACGAAATCTGCATCTAACGCCTTGACGTCGAAAGGCATGTGTGGAATACTTTGAGCTGCATCAATAACAACTTTCGCACCTACTTTATGTCCTTTACCGATAATTTCTGCAATGGGATTAATTGTTCCGAGAACATTGGAAATGTGAGTAACTGCAACTATTTTTGTTTTCTTTGTGAAAAGCTGCTCATCTACTATTAATTCTCCCTCTTTATTCACTTTGATAAATTTAACAACTGCACCAACACGTTTTGCAATTTGCTGCCATGGGACGAGATTAGCATGATGCTCCATTTCTGTCAAAAGTATCTCATCACCTTTCTTCAATTCTAATCCAAGACTATATGCTAAGAGGTTTATACTTTCTGTAGTATTTTTTGTAAAAATGATTTCTTTGAATTTTGCATTGATCAAACGAGCAACTTTTCTGTGTGCATCTTCATAAGCTAATGTAGCTTCTTCACTCAAGGTATAAATTCCACGATGGATATTAGCATGCATCTTTTCATAATAGTTGCTTAATGCTTCGATTACTTGCTTTGGCTTTTGTGAACTGGAAGCACTGTCTAGATAGACTAATGACTTACCATGGATCTTTCTTTTGAAAATAGGAAAATCATTCTTGATTTCTTTTGGAATTAGCGTTTTCATTGTTCGATTAGGAATGCAGTTTTTTCTTCAATCTCTTCATGGAGACGTTCTTTTAATTCTTCTGCGTTAATCTTTTGAATGATGGGAGCAAAGAAACCTCGGACGATAGTTGCTTGCGCTTCTCCATCACTTAATCCACGGGATGTTAAATAAAATACTTTTTCACGATCGATTTGACCGACTGTAGCACCATGCTTGCATTTAACATCATGATTGTCAATTTCTAATTTAGGAATGGCATCTACTGTTGCATTATCGCTTAAGATTAAAGTATCTTCTTTTTGATATCCGACGCTGTTATGGGCATTTTCATGAATCTTGATGTTGCCTCTATAGACTGTTTTACTGCTATCCTTACCTACGCCTTTGGTTCGCATGTCTGATGTTGTGTGTGGAGCAAGATGCTGTGCTTCTACGGCCAGATCAAATTGCTGTTCTAGCTGCGAGAAAAACATAGTGTCCGCTTCCATACTAGAAAATTCTCCAGATAATGTTGTGTGAATCATGGATGTTGTGAATATGCTACCAAAGCAACCATCAATCCAGTAGATTTTTGCTTGTCTGCCTGTGTTTGCTGTTTTGCTGATGAAATTATAAGTCTTTTTATTTAAATTTTGGACGTTACAATAAGATAATTGTGCATTTTCTTCGAGAATAATATGCAAACGTTGCGTTCTGAGATAACAATCTGCTGTTGAAGTTACTGACTCTACAATGGAAGATTGACTGTTTTTTTCTGCGATGATAATAAGTGTATCTGCATCTACTGTTGTTGTACAATGCTTTTGCAATAAGACTGGATTTACTAAAATGGTATTTGTCGGAATGATAATTGCTTTTCCTTGCTGCAGTGCTTTATTTTGGATGTCTTCTATGAAATTAGTTGGCTGCTTTTGTAGAATTTGAAAGATTGCTTTTCCTCTTGGTGACTGCCAGAATTCTTTGAGATCTTGTATTTGTATCTTTTCAGCTCCTTGAGCAGTATAGGGACTAGCAGTGAGAGCGGCCTTTGCTACTTTATCTACTGAGAATTTTTCTAGAGAAACATATGTTGTCAATCCGTACTTTAGTTGAGGCAAAGGTAACTGTGTCATTGCTGTTGCTAACCAAGAGCATTCTCCATTTCCAATTCGATTAATCGATTTAATTCGACGGCGTATTCAATAGGCAATGCTTTGATAATAGGTTCAATAAATCCTGAGACAATCATCTGCCGAGCTTGCTCTTCTGATAGACCGCGGGACATTAAGTAAAATAATTGCTCATCACCAATCTTGGAGACTGTTGCTTCATGACCAACTTCTGCGGTTTTATTATCAACATCTATGTAAGGGACAGTGTTTGATTTTGAGAGATCGTCTAACATTAAAGCATCACATTGGACATGCACTTTTGCATTTGCTGCCTGCTTTGCTATCTGTACTAAACCACGATAAGTTGTAATGCCGCCATCTTTACTGATAGACTTTGAACGAATAGTAGATGTTGTGTTAGGAGCTGCATGAATTACTTTTGCACCTGTATCTTGGAATTGACCTTTGGAGGCAACTGCGATGCCTAAGAAATCTGAACGTGCACCTTTTCCTTTTAAGATTGAACATGGATATAACATTGTAGTTTTTGATCCCATGTTTCCATTGACCCACTCTATAATGCCATCTTCATCCACGATTGCACGCTTGGTGTTGAGATTAAAGACATTCTTTGCCCAATTTTCCATGGATGAGTAGCGAGCGCGAGCACCTTTGTTGACAAAGATTTCTACACAACCCGCATGGAGAGAACTTTCTGTGTAACTTGGTGCACTACAGCCCTCGATATAATTTACTTCTGCACCATCATCAACTATAATTAAAGTATGTTCAAATTGTCCAGCACCTGCAACATTCATTCTGAAATATGCTTGGAGAGGCAGACCTACTTTGACTCCTTTTGGAACATAAATAAATGTGCCACCAGACCAGACTGCACCATGCAAAGCTGCAAATTTATGCAAAGTTGGAGGAACACACTTCATGAAATGTTTTCTAAAAAGTTCTTCATGTTCTTTCAAAGCTACGTCACAATCAGTAAATATAACACCAAGATCTTCCCATTGCTTCTTGAGATTATGATATACTACTTCTGACTCAAACTGCGCGCCAGCGCCTGCCAATGAACGACGTTCAGCTTCTGGAATGCCTAAACGTTCAAATGTTTTCTTAATTTCTGCCGGGACTTTATTCCAATCACTTTCTGTTTTTGTTCCTGGCTTGATATAATAAGAGATACTAGCTAAATCTAATTCCTTGAGATCTGGACCATCTGGCCAAGTGTTAGGCATAGGTAATTTTTTGTAGAGCTCAAAGCATTTCAATCTAAAGTCAAGCATCCATTGAGGTTCTTTCTTATCTGCTGATATTTGACGAATAGTGTCTTCTGTTAAACCTGGAGCTGTTTGCATTTCATACTTCTGAGTAACTTTATGTTCAAAATAATCCGCATCAATCTTCCAGAATTCTTGGTCAGTCATTGTGTTGCTTCCTTGAGATGCCCTTTGAAACAAAGTTGACAAGTCTCTGGGAGTTTCTTTTCTTTTTGATAGACATGACAAGGATCAATTTCCAAACGTACATGACAATACTTTTTCTTGTTCCATTGCTTCTTCTTGTAATTAAGCACATCACGCAATAATGCAATTTTGAGAAATCCTTCTTTTGTTAAATGTTGTTTCTTTTCTATGATAGCTATACACTCTGACCATGTTTCAAACTTCTTTCTTTTTGTCTCTGAGAGAAAATCTGTCGGCTTGAATAAATTTACAATGTTTTTTACTTCTTCTAATTTTGTTGCTTTTAATATTGCTTCATCTTTGGTTTCTTTGTTTCTATAGTAAATATTACCTGCTTGCAATACTTCTTTTATTTTTTCTAAGATACCTACTTCTGATCCTGGTAATTTAATGGTAAAATCTGCTACAATTTGCTGCCCTAAAGTATTTTTGCTTTTTTTGATAATAATACTAAATACTGCAGCACTCTCTATAAAGCCTAGAAGCCATTGTTTACTTACATTGTGGCTGTTTTCCAGAGATTGGTGATTTATGTGAGATTTCATATATCTTACCAGTTGGTAGCTTATTTATAAGGTTTTCTTAGAGTATTATACCTTATTTATTAACTATATAGTAGTTATAATAGAAAGACTTAAAAACCTTCTTTAAACTACAATATTATGAAACTTCCCGAAGAAAGCACACTTGCGAAATTAGACGTAGTACTTGCAGGACTGAATATTGCTTTGGGTGTTGAGATGTTGGTTGAAAGCACTAGTTTAAATTCCGATCCTAATTATATAGCAGAGATCGCAGAAATACCACGTGAAATAATGCCTTTAGGAATCTATAGACATGAAGCCTCTCAATATATCGGTGCTAGTATTATAGGTATTGGAGTTCTTGCTTTAGGCGCTCTTTACCGATTTTCACGAAAAAATTAATTCTGATGTTTCTGAACCTTTATTAAAACTTCTTTTATCTTTTTACATACGGTGATTAAGTCCACTGTTCCATAGTTTTAGGACTGTGGAAATGATCCCATTGATTATTGATCTTTAACTGGAACATTCTGGTATGATACTCAATATAATATTGCGGAATTTTTGCTTGGTTTGCTAATTCTAGATATCTCTTGAACGCTTGCTCGTATTCTTGTTTTGTTGGTTGTTGTAGTTTTTTTCCAGTCTCTTCATAATATTTGAGTCGTTTGAAAATGAAGGGATCTGCTACTGCTGCACGCGCGATCATAATGCCCTTGACACCTGTCTTCAACACTGTTTGTGCTGATGCTTCGTCTGTTACTAGACCATTTCCAATAATGGGAGTGGATGTATTTTCTACACATTCTTGCAAAGCTCTCAAGTCTATAGGATCGCGAGAAGGATCTTTAACTGTTTTAGGATGTACTGTTATCCAATCCATACCTACTTCTTCTGCAACGTTAAGGATTTTGAGATAGATTTTCTTTTCTTTTTCCATTTGAGTCATACCTAGTCTCATTTTTGCTGATACTGGACCTTCCCAGGTTGATCTTAATGTTTCAAAAAGCTCTTTGACTCTATTTGCTCGTTTGATTAATGCTGGACCACCACCCTCACTGATTAATCCAGGAGATGGACAACCTAAGTTAAGATCGATAGTTTCAATATGTATAAATCTTGGATCTTGTTCTTGTTGTTTTGTTTTAATCATAACTAAAGTTTTCTTTAATTCATTGACTTTGACTGCTGCCAACTGGAGACCTTGACGAATGTTTGGAGATGGATCTAATTTTTCTAGAAAACGTTGTTTCTTTTTTGTTAAGGCATAAGCACGAATCATTTCGATATAGGTTAAAGCTGCGCCTTGCTCATAGCAGAGAGTACGCATGGCTACGTCTGAACACGCCTCCATAGGCGAGAAGAATAAGTTGGATTTGAAGTTGTATTTCTTGAGGAAGGACATTGTAGCTATACTTTTCTTCTTAATTTATCATATTCTTCTCTATCAAGTTTAATTTGTTTTAGAATTTCCGAGAGCAACCCCTTTCCTAAATCTTCATTCCCATGGACTGGAACAACAGTAAGACGACCATCTGCATGTTTATATCGAGTATGACTTCCACTTTGATGAATAAGTTGAAACCCTAATTTCTCTAAAAGCTTACACATTTGTTTGCCAGAAATAGACACTAGTTTAGTCATGCAGTAGCAACCTCAATTTGCTGGATACCTACAAACTTTAACGGCTGATAAGTTACTTTTTCAGCTTCCAAACAAACTTCGATTGCTTCTTTAATTCTTTCCATGACTTGTTCCACAGTTTTTCCCTGTGTATAGCATCCAGGGATGTCTGGAACTTTAGCTACATAGATACCATCTTCATCTTGTTCTATTAATACTGTATAGTTATAGACTTTTGCCATAGTTTTTCTATATCTTTTACCTTTATAACAATATTGGTTGTTTTCTTTTTACATTTCTCTTCCTTTTTTTATTAAGGCATCAAGTTCTTTTCTTTCTACCCAAATCCACAGTACACCTTTTGGCGCAAACTCTATTTTTCCACTTTCTTGCAAATGTCTAAGAATGCCTTGAAGGATATTAGCGTTCATTTTTTCTGGAAGCCTTTTATTAATTTCTATTGGACTTATTACTTCATGCGCTTCCTTAATAATTTCTTCAACTCTTTCTATATTTTTTTTAATGTCTTTTTCGATTTGGTCAATTCTTTTAGCTAAAATATAATCTTTTTTGGTAATCTTTTTTTCAGAGTGAGTAAATAGAGTTATTTTTACTTTTTTATAGGCATATATTAGAACATCTGGGTGATGATTCATTGCTTCTGCGAGAGGCACTATTTTATCCACGAATGCGACTGCTTCAACAAAATTATTGAAATTGAATTCTTTAGTTAATCCAGTCTTTTCAGCTTTCCATGTCATCCCTATTTTTTAACGCTACTGCATATAAAAGTTTCTTTTTACTAAGAAAGATATATAAATGGAGGTCTCTGCTCTGCTGCTATTTGATCAAGTTCTTGTCTTCCCCTATATTGTTCATATTGACTTGTAATTTCTGGTGTTAGAGTCCCTCTTCTCTCATGTGCAGCATGTATGACTCTTGGTGAGTAAAATCTAGCACAAATTTCATTTTCAAACAAGCGTCCTTTTCTTGTAAATTGAATTCTTCCGTCTCTAACTTCTAGAAGACCTGCTTCTATTAGTTCATGTGACTGTTGAAGTATTATGTCATTGTACGCTCCGCATTCTCTCGCGTATGTTAAAGCCTCGTGGAGTTCTTCATGTGAAACTCCTTTTTTAAGTCCTAAAGCAAGCTTTCCAGCTAATAATTCATCTGGTGTTAAAGGAAATCCATAGGTAATGGCATGACCTTTTTCTCTAACTTGTTTCATGTATTTTTCTATTGCTCTTTGAGAGTCTGCTCTTACATTCGATCCTATTTCTCGTGTATTTTGAAAGAAGCCGGGTTGCACATGAGAATATGCTGAAACACCCATCCCCAATAAATCAGTAGTTACAGATCCTCTTGTTTTTCTAAATCGATCCTCATAGGATTCTGCTAACGCAAAACGATCTCCTTCTAGCACTACGTATCCTATAGACTCCATGAAATTCCAGATTGTTAGTCGTGTGTGTAGACTTTCTTCTTCAGTAACCAGTTTTACCCTACCTTCTTTTTGTCTAGCATAGGTTGTTTCTGGTCTTAATCTTAGATTATACCACGTTACATGCTGAGGTCTTAACTGAGCAATCTTTAGTAAATCATGCTGTAATCTCTCGAGATACTCTCTTGATTTTATAGGTAAATCTTGAATCATATCTACATTCACGTTTGGAATACCTGAATTAAGCAAAGTTCTTACAGCCCTTTCTTCATCTTCTGGAGTATGTCCTTGGAAAGTTCGAGCCATGTCTTTTAAACTTTCAAAGTCGAAAGATTGTATTCCAATGCTCATCCTGGTTACACCTAATCTTTTTAACATTTCTAATTTCTTTTTTGCTTCTTCTTGGAGAGTTGCACGAGGAGAAGTTTCTACACAAATTTCTGACAGATCTACAAATGGCAAGGTTCTTTTAGTAAAGGAGATAATATCTTCTAAATCCTCTTCCGGAATAGCGAAAGGAGTTCCTCCACCAACATAGAGTGATCGTACTTGTGCTCCTTGTTCATTAAGTTTTTTTGCCCAAGTTGTTACTTCAGTTTTTAGTGCATCTATATAACCAGGAATTCGTTCTCCATCTTTTCCTCTTACCCCTATGGTTGTATATGGACAAAATTTACAAGGATATTCACAGAAAGGAATATGCATATAGGCATCTATTCTATTTTGGAACTGTATCTCTGAAAAAAGAAGATCGCTATTTATTTCCCTTAATGCATCTAATGGGGGGTAAGTAACAACTGTGTGGCTTCCTAGTAGATCAGTATGTGTTTTTGTAATGCCAAGTCTAGGTACTTCTTCTAAACAGATGCCTTCTAACTCTTTTATTGCTAGCCTTGAAGCTTCTTGAACTACTTTTATAGTGTCGACTATCATATAGGGCTTATTTAACATATTATATAAAATTACCTAGCTATTTTCTTGATAAATACGCAAAATATATAAATAAGATACGTACTCTTTAAAATATGAGAAAACCAGCAGAAGTTAGAGCACTAGAACATAAACCAGAGATAGTCTTAGATAACAAAGATCGAGAGATCATTAACATTTTAACTATTAATAGCAGAACTCCACTCTCTCAAATAGCTAAGTTTCTTAAGACGAGCACTGAAGTTGTTACTTATAGATATAACAATCTTAGAAAACAGAATATTATCACAGACGTGTTTACTGTTCTTGATCCTAAAGTTTTAGGCATTCATCGATATGCAATCTACTTACAGTTTCATGCGCTGTCTCAAGAGAAGATGCAACAGATTATTCATGATCTTCTGCAACATCCTCCTATCAATTGGGTTATCGAAACTGGAGGTAAATGGGAATTAATTCTTATGTTTTCTACCTTATATGAAGACAAGTATGATAGCCTTCTCGAAAGCATTATTACTCCTCTGAAGGAATATATCAATGATTCTATGGTAACTATTGTCAAAAACTTTGTCCATACTAGTCAAAGATATATTCGTGATTTGAAAAGGAAAGAGGTCTATACCAAAAGCATTCGATTCCCTTATGACAAAGAGCTTACCAGCAAGAAACAAGAACAGTATCAGATTGATGAGAAAGATGTTATACTCTTGAAAGAACTCCATGAAGATTCACGCATATCTTTAACAGACTTAGGTAAGAAACTGAATATTTCCTATGATACTGTGGATTATAGAATCAAGAAAATGATTGGTGCTGGCATTATCAAGGGATTTATTCTTCGTTTAAACTACCACTTGTTGAATTTTCAATATACTTCTATTCTCATAAAATTACGCACAGTCTCTCAGAAAAGAAAGCAAGAGTTTTTACAATTTCTCTATGCTGATGAACGATTCTATGCACTTATGGATCAGATAGGTATTTGGGATCTGTCACTAATGATGTTTTTTGTTAATGCCAAGGATTTACGTGATTTCTTGATGTTAATTAAGGAGAAATTCAATGATGTACTTCACGCTTATGAATCGGTTATTCACTTTGACCAGTATTATTATACTCATCTTTGTGATGGTGTTGTAGAAGAACTTCTTGCTAAGATACAAGAAACTAAGAAACCGCAACTTACAAAAATTTAAATCATTTATGGTCGATGTCTAGGTGCTTTTTCACAAGCCGGAGAGCAATGTTTCTTTGTTTTCGTCTGACAAGTAGGACAACAGATAAATAATTTATCACACTCCAAATTATGACAATTGATCATGACGTCAGACGTTGCATGACATATATCGCAAGTAGTAATAGGCTTCACTTTCAAACTTGGCGTTAAACTATCGTCAAAGACAAAACAGTTTCCTTCGAAATAGGTGTTTGGGAATTCATTCATGTACTGGATGATGCCTCCTTTCAACTGATAGACTTCCTTGAATCCTTGCTGCTTGAGATAGGTCGCTGCTTTTTCACAACGGATACCACCAGTACAATAGGAAATGATAGGTTTATTTTTTGGTAGTTTTGCTTTTTTAATAGCCTCTGGAAATTCTCTGAAAGTTTCTATAGGAAGAGTGATAGCATTCTTGAACTTGCCTAGTTTTATTTCATAGCTGTTTCTTGCGTCCAAGAGAATAGCATCAGTTTTTTTATCTAAGAGCATCTTCAGTTTTTTTGGAGTAATATAGGGCGCTTTGTTTTTGAAGCTGACTTCTTTGCCAAAGACGACTATTTCTTTACGAACACGCACTACTAATTTATGATAAGTATTTTTTTCTGCCTCTAGTTCACGAAAGGTAAGATCTGCAAGTCTTTTATCTTTCTTGAGCAGTTGCTTGAATTTCTCTATGTTTTCTTTTTTTCCTGAGATTGCAGCGTTGATTCCTTCTTTGCCTAATAGGATTCTACCTAGAATGTCTAGAGCCTCACAGTAGTTGCGGAGCTTCTCTTTCAGCACTTCTGGCTCATCTAAGCTTACATATTTGTAGAGGGAAATGGTCTTGTAATCCATAACTTTGGCTAGCTCAAAAGGTTTATAAATCTGACTTTCTTTGTACATATATGAAACTAATTATACTAACTCTTTGTGCTATTTTTTTAGTTGGTTGTGCATCATCTCCGCCTCAAAACTTAGAGACTTCCTGTCAACAAGATAGTGATTGTGCTTGCGGTGTTCATATTACAACTGGACAGTGTTTTTATGGGAATGTGAATTATGTAAATATATCTGATCAATGTCCTGACTTTTGCACTGGCATCGATGGTAAATTTCAAACCAAATGCGTTGCAGGTATTTGTAGCCAAGTAAGAAATCCTTAAATATGTTCTTTGGATCATTAGTTTATGAACTACTACGATAGACTAGCTCCCGGTTATGATGAACTTCATGCAGAAGAACAACTTACCAAATTACAAATCTTATTACAGCATGCACAGTTTCATGGCAAGATCTTAGACGTTGGAGCAGGCACGTGCATTGTTGCAAAACATTTAGGTAAACAATTTACTGTTATTTCTGTAGATCCTAGTAAAAAGATGTTAGATCAAGGCATTGGAGAACGACACGTGGCGAAAGCTGAGCAACTTCCTTTTGCTGCAAAAACTTTTGACAGTATTATTTCTTTGACTGTATTACATCATTGCGACTTACAGCAAGCGTTATCTGAAATTCAGAGAGTTGCTAAACCTAAAGCAGTTATTGCGCTTACGTTTTTAAAAAAATCTTCGAAACTCAAACAATTTGAACGTCTTTTACAAACATTTTTTGGAAAGTATGAGAAACTAGAAGCTAATCAAGATTTTCTTTATTTAATCAAACATTCCCATTAAACTGCTGCCTTTCTCTTCCTTCTTCTCTTTCTTTGGAGGCTCTTCAGTTGTTTTCCAAGGATCAGAAAATTCTTGACTGTTAGTAAATACTTCTGGCTCTGCTTCTGCTTGCTTTATAGGTTTTCTTACCCAAGGTCTTGACATATCTGCAGACTTCTTTTTGTTTTTCAACGATGCGACATACTCATCTTTTCTCTTCTTGAAGCTAAAGGTGACTTTCTTTTTTTGTGCTTCCATGCGCTCTGCTAAATCTCTTTTCAACTTTTCTTCATACCATTCTTGAGAACGTTGTCTAACAATAGGTTGTTGTTCCTGCATTTTTTGAGGGTGGTGTGGTTGTAGGTGATGTTTTTGTTGATCGTGGTGGATTTTATGACGCAAGGGTTTTCTATTGACTACAAGTTTAATGAGGAAATAAATAATGATTACACCCAGTATAATTGCTATAAGGGGTAGAAAGTTCCATTTTCTTTTTTCTACTGTAATATTTTCAAAAGTTTGATCACCTACTTGTACCGTGTAGATTCCTTTACCTACTAGATAAGCAATATCATAATTTTTACTTTCTCCTACGGCTAGAGAGACTTTTTTATCTTTAGTTCTTGTTTTATCTATTCCATCAGTAATTGTTAACGTAAGCACTTCTTTAATAGGAACATTACCAGTATTGCTAAAGTACAGAGTAGATTCTTGCTGTGTTATTTCCAGGACCTTGAATTCCTGCACTTGGAAGGAGATGAGAGTCTCAACATCCATGGCTGATGCTTTTATTTTCCAGAACCCAGGAGCTGCAGATCGAGGCAGAGTGAATAAAGTTTGCTCGGTGCTTTGAATCGTGTCTGTAAAAACAATATCTCTTTCTGCATCAAACACATTTACTTCTATAGCTGTAGCAATAACATCATTTCCTTGATCATATAATGTAGGTGTAAGCGCTACTTGCTGTTCGGGCATGAAAGATTCTTGATTTGTCAATACTTCCAAACGTGTCGGCACTGCGAGGATAGTAATAGCAAATTGCTGTGTCTCTTTATTGCCATGAACATCTTCAACATTTATAGTGAGTGTGTGTTCGCCAGTTTTGATATCTATTGGCAAAGTGAGAGTGTGTTTCAAGAGACCTAAAATAATAGTTGTTTCTTCCCTTTGTCCGTCAAGCGTGATATATGCAGTTCCCTTAGTTATTCTAGAGTCTCCAGTTCTTGCAGTGCCATCAATCTTTACTTTATCTCCTGGCAAGAATTCATTTTTATTCAAAGTGATAGTCAACCCAACATTGCCAAGAATGACAAAGTTAGGAAAAGTAACTATTTGTTTATTATTATTGACATCTGTAACTTCCACTTGCACTTCATAAGTTCCTGCAGGATTATCTTCTGTTTCATAAGTATAAGAGAACTTTCCCTTGGTTATTTTTACTGTGTCCTGTATTACAACATTTTTTCCTTGCTTGAATGCAATCTTTCCAATACCTTCAATAGTTTCACCATTCATCTTAGTAATAGTTCCAGAAAGACTTACACTGTCTCCTAATTGGACAGATTCTTTATTCATGATGATAGGAGCATTGAGAGCATCACTCACTGTGAAAGTACTTGACTCTGTCTCATCTACAGTATTACCATTTTCTTCAAAGAAAGTATGCACAGTACAAGATCCAGTCAGGGTTTGAGGAATTGTTAAAGTTTCTGTAAATTCCTTTGCTGTATTAGTTCGCAGACTTAAAGATTTTGTTGCTAAGAGATCAGTTTCTCCACAATTTAATTCGAATTTTAAAAATCCATTCATATCTGTACTTTGTAAAATAGAACCTGTGAGCGTTATTGCATCACCGAAATTGACTAGAGTTTGTTCTGGACCGGAAACTGTAACTTGTGCTAGAGCTGAGGGTAAGAATAGTATAAAAAGTCCAAATAGAATACTCAATACTCCTCTTTTATGCATAGTCTTTAGGCACTTCTTATAGTTTATTAAGGTTTTGCCGTCAGTTTTGTTGCAATGTCCATTAAGTTGCTATAGATAGCTTCACACTCAGGAACAGTATGCAGAACAGACGCTTGTTTATCTTTGAAGGCTACTCCACAAGGAGGAGTTATAAGGTCTCCAGGTTTGAACTCTAGAACATCTTCAATACTCTTTACACCCCAGGCAATTCTTTTTCCATTTCGTTTAGGGAGTGCTTGTTCTGCTTGTTGCCTATATCTACTTGCATCAAAACTGATTATTCGAACAACCTCTGATTGAAACATAGCTTCAAATGGAACTTTTCCGCAATTATGGATACCTGGTGTTGCATCATAGGCATCAAAAATAGTGCTCCAGAGTTGCTCACTGAGCATGGTATCAGTATGAGATAATCCAGGTTCATCTAAAAATAGTATTTTTTGTCCTGTTGCATTTATTCTATCAAAAATAGTATCCAAATAGGTTCTAATTTTTCCTACTGCCTCTCTTGCATTACAACGCTCTTCTCGCATGAGTGCCATAGGACCAATACATTGGACTTTTACTTGTCCGACAAAAGGCTCTTTTGTAAAATCATCTAAACAACTTAGTCTTCCAGGATCATTTACTAGACTGAGCATATATTCACTATTGCTGACTAAGCGTTCTGGAAGAAAGGGAATGGGATGTTTACGACTATAAGTTACTGCATCAGCTACAGTATGATGTGGTAGAGAACCAATTTGAGTTACTGGTAAGATCATCATTTTTTTCTCAGTTTAATACTATAAAAATCTTGTCGTGAATTTTCATTCTAAGATAGTAGTGATGATCTGAGATGTATGTAAACATTTATAGAACACCAACAACAAGTTTTATAAAGTTTATTTTAGCTTTTTTATATTATGACTGAAGATACAGATCAAATACTCGCAAAACAATTTGCACAACGCAAACAACTTCGAGATATTTGCCAATCAAGAATTACAGCCTTATTTCAAGAAGTAGGCGAGCATTATTTAAGAAGCAATGTTGCTACTTTAGATTTACATCAAATCCATGATGTTCATGCATTTTACAGGCTCATTCAAGATCCGACTAGAGTCGTTCACGTTCAAGGTTATCCTGGTATGAGTTCAGGGCATGAAGCAAGAGTTTGGGCTAGAATGATGGATTATAGAGCTATGATGCTGATCAGACATAGTGGAATAGTCTCTATAGGAAATGAACATAAGGCAACTATACTTGGATTTCGAAATTTTGCACATGGCATCATGATTCCCTATGTTGCAAATGCTCTTGAAGCTAAATTAGCAGAAAACGTTCCAGAATTAACCATTTAGATAAAGCTTTTAAACACGTTCTTCTGCCTTCTTTCATGGTTTTAACAATTCCTGAAGGACTTAGCATACATGATTTATTTAGTCCTAACAAAAGTCTTGAAGATCTTTGTCGAACACCTAATCGCCCATTGGGAGCATTTAGTGATTTTGTTGTTAAGCGACTCCCTTTTATTTTAGCAGATTCTGATTGTAAAGAGATTCTACCTCAAGCGATAGAACAAACTATTCCTGTCTCCTTGCCTGTTCTTTCAGATGATGCAGTACGTCTTGCACATTTAGATGTTCAAATGGCAGTACAAAGCCTTTTGCGTCATGAATTTCCTAAAGGCAAACATCTTCAATCTCTAGCAACACAATTAGCACAAAGATCTGGTCAAACAAATATCATAACTTATAGCGCTTTAATTTTTGATAACCCTACTTCTGATCCACGCACTTTTACACAGGGAGTTGCTGGACTTGCGGAACTTAGCTTTTATACTCTACATGGACTTATTGAAGCACAACTTAGTGATGCAGTCCGCTCTGTAAGATTTACCCTTAGCACCCATTATTTTGAAAGACTTGAACAGGCTCGTGCTAGTCTTGAGAAGGCCCAATCTTTAATGCATTGTTTTGACAAACTTACATCAGCATATTTTGCTGCATTTCGTCAATATCTTTTTGCACATGATGGTTTTACTGGACCAAGCGGAGTTTTTAGCCCAGGTTTTAGACAACTAGACACTTTACTTTTAGGAGAGCCTGTAGATTTAGACAAACTTACTGATGATCTTAATGCAGGTTATTTTCCAGATAGGAAAGATATTGCAGATACTATTGCTCATGTAAGGCAATGGGGATCTTTGTTTAATCTTGCTCAACAAAAACCTATTTTAGGGAAATCTATGGGTGCTATTCTTACTGCAAATTTAGATCTTCGACGCGACCATTATGCACAAATACGTCGTCTTATTCCTGGTATTATTGAGAACTCCATGGCAGGAACAAGCGGAGATCAACGACCAAATGTTCTTCTGACTGATAGAATGCGCAGATATAGCGAAGCAATTCGTTCATTAACTGCTTAAGCAATATAGCGATTAAGTTACTTATAATTTATTTCAGTGACTTCGCAACGTTTAAATAGTTTCTTTGAAGCGTTTTCTTTATGAAGATCTTAGCCATTCATGCTGATTATCTGAAGTTTAAGCCTACTAAAAAAGCCTTGAAGAACGCAGAAGAAGTAGATGAAAAAGAAGTAGAGGTCAAAGAATGCTTAGTGCTTATGACTTCTGTTGAAAAAAAAGATGAAGCTCATGAGAAAGAGATTACTGAACGCCTTGTTGCTGAAGCAAAAGACATTGCAGAACAACTCAAAGCAAAAAATCTTGTGATATATCCTTATGCACACTTAAGCTCTGAATTAGCTAATCCTACTATTGCTGTACACATCTTAGATGATGCAAAAAAACTTCTGATACAAGAAGGTTACACTGTCATTCGAGCACCTTTTGGCTGGTACAAATCTTTTGAATGGCGCTGCAAAGGACATCCTCTCTCAGAATTATCCAGGAGTATTGATTTAAGCCAACCAGGAGCTGTTATCAAGAAAGATGCAGCATTGAAACCTAAAGCTTTAGAGTTAGATTTACAACACAATACTTCTTTACAGAATACTGGCTCTTTTATTTTAGCATGGGCGGTACATGAACTCTTTCCCAAAGCAATCCCTATTTTAGCTCTGTCACAGAAAGATGCATTTACTGTTGATTTTGCTAATGTTAAATTTACTCACACTGATCTGCAAAAAATAGGCAAGAAGATGGATGATTTTGTCAAGAAGAATTATGCTATCAAAGAAGGTATTGTTAAAGCTGAACATCCTTTCCAAAATGAATTGTTACAAGCTTATAAGAAAGAAGTTAAAGCATTTAGTTATGGATCTTTCAATCTTTTACTGCCTGGCTCTGTTCTGTTAACAACTGGTGGAGTCAAAGCATTTAGCTTGGAAAATATTAGCGGCAGTTATTGGAAAAATGACAGCAACAATGTCATGCTCCAGAGAATTCTAGGCCATGCGTTTAAGTCTGAACAAGAATTAAAAGACTTTTTAGAGAAGCTGGCAACAGCGCAAGAAAGAGACCATAGAAGAATAGGTAAAGAATTACAACTCTTTCAATTTGATGAGCTATCTCCTGGAAGCCCAATCTTTTTACCTAAAGGAACTATTATTTACAATGAACTCTTGCAGTTGCTACGAGAACAATACAGAAAACGTGGCTATCAAGAAGTTATTACCCCTCAGATGTTTAACAAAACTTTATGGGAAACCAGTGGCCATTGGCAGCATTATAAAGAGAATATGTTTGTCCTTAATGTAGATAATACTGAGTTTGCTTTGAAACCTATGAATTGTCCTTCCCATCTAGCACTGTACAACAGCACATCACATTCTTACAGAGATCTCCCTTTACGTCTTGCTGATTTTTGTTTCCTACATAGAAATGAAGTTCGAGGAACATTGGGTGGCATGACGAGAGTTCGCAAGTTTGCTCAAGATGATGGTCATATTTTTGTCACTATGGAACAAGTTGAAGAAGAAATGAACAGGGTACTTGATTTTGTTAATTATATTTACAATGAGATCTTTAAACTTCCTTTTAGTCTTGAACTAAGCACCAGACCTGAAAGCGCAATGGGAGATAAAGAACTCTGGGACAAAGCAGAATCTCTCTTGAAAAGAGTATTAGAGAACAGTAAGATTCCCTATAAAATTTCAGTAGGTGAAGGAGCATTTTATGGACCTAAAATAGACATTCATATCAAAGATGCTCTAGGAAGATCACATCAATGTGCAACTCTTCAACTAGATTTCCAACTACCAAAGCGCTTTAATGCAGTTTATGAAGGATCTGATGGCAAGAAACATCCAGTAGTCATGATTCATCGTGCTATGCTTGGATCCATGGAAAGATTTATTGGTGTGATGACTGAACATTATGCAGGCAAATTCCCGTTGTGGTTAAGTCCTGTGCAAGTCAAATTGATTACTGTTACTGATGATCATATTTCTTTTGCAAAAGAAGTCTATGACAAACTCTTTGCTGCAGGCATTCGTGTAGAACTCAATGATAAACCAGAAACACTTCCGAAAAAAGTTAGAGATGCTGAACTAGAGAGAGTTAATTATATTGTTACAATTGGAGATAAAGAGGTTGAGAAGAAAACTTTAGCAGTGCGTTCCCGAGGAGGAAAAGTACAGTTTGGTGTGCAAGTAGATGCTTTTGTCAAGGACTTACAAGAAAAGATTTCTCAGAGGATTTTAGATGCATAATTTACAGAAAACTTTAGAACATGTCCAAGACTCTCCTACCTTCAAAGCGTGGCTAGCAGATCATCCTGCTGCTTACTTGTCTAGTTTTTTCAAAATCATAGAGGGACAGGATGTGGATTGGTGGCAACTGGACTTTTATTATCCTAAAGGCGATAGCATTACTTCCTTTGTTGTAGATGATAAGGTGAAATTAGCAACGAAAGACTCTGCTGTGTTCAAGAAACCAGAGGATTCTGTACAAGCATTGGATTTGAAAACTGTGGCTATAGACATCAAAAAAGCATTGCATGTTGCCCAAGAATTACAAAAAGAAAAATACAAGACTGAAAAGCCTTCTAAGACTATAGTGTTGTTACAAACTATTACTAGAACTTTGTGGAACATTAGCTTCTTGACGAACAGCTTTAAACTGGTGAACGTACGCATAGATGCAAAGACTGGTGATGTGCTAGAAGATTCTATTGTGCCTTTGTTTGACTTTGGCCATCAGAAAGCATCTTAAAACTGGAAAGCTATAGAATTAATGGAGGTTCTTCTATATGGACATCGCGAAAATTCAATTTGATCAACCTTTAGATTTAAACATTTTGATCTGGATCTTTTTTAGCATTTAGAATCAAAATAGTCTTTTCCTTAGATCTCAGACCGCAAGTAATAGTGACGTTTGCTTTATATGTTTTTGATAAAAACTTGATAATCTCTAAATTTGCCTTATTATTTTCTGGTTGCGCATGCACATCCATTCTCCATTTATCTCCTTCTTGCTTTGTTATTTTAGTCTCTGGAGTGTTTGTTTTGACTGTTACTTGAATTATTTTTTTCATTAGAGTTTACTTCTCTTTCCAAGCTTCTAAAGCTTCTTCTTCCTTAAAATGGAGATCTGCTGGAACAATAATGCATTGTGGGAAACGTTTGATAACAAGATCTTTTGCTTTGCCTGCTTTTATTTCTGGATCAGGAGCACCAAGCGCACCACAGGCAACAACAAGAGTCTCTTTTTTTAATCCTTGTTTAATTAGATAGTCTAAACCTTCACGCGCAGTCATCATACTTGTTTCTTGAATATCTAATAAACATAAAGTGTGGATTTTATTTTTTTGATTTGCCATAACTATATCATAAGGACTAGTAATTTTTTCATTATTGAGTGGGATGGTTGTTGTTCTCCCAAACTTATATAAAAATAATCCTGTGATACCTATTGCAGTTAAGACTGAACTATTTTCAATGACTTCTACAGGGATCTTTTGTTTCTTTGCTTCTAAGAATAAATCAATATGGGTAGTTGCAGCTAAAGGAGCACCGACAATTAAGACAGCTACATCTTCTTTCTTTGCTTCTTTTAACAATTTATCAGCGTCTTCCTCTACAAATGATCTAGGAATAGCAGTTATCTTTTTTCCATAGAGTTTTTCCATATTATGCTGTGCTGTATTCAATTTAGAAGTGTAAGTTTCAAAGTAGACTTTTTTGCATGCTTTGATGGCATCTAAGCCTTTGAGAGTGATGTCTCGTTCATCGTGGAGACCTAGACCAATTAGGTAGAGAGTCATAGACTTTCCTTTTGCTCTAATGTTATTTAAATATGTGGGTTTTATCCTTAGGATCATTAAAAATTAGTTCATTCTTCTTAGTGTTTTTTCATATTGCTTTGCCCAAAGCTTTTCCTTTTCTTGGTGAGCAGTAATCCTATCAACAAATTCCTTCATAGCTGTATACAACCTATATTTTGTGCTTTTCTTAAACTCAGTCATATACTCAGTATCTGCTGATGGAGAATGTCTTTGCAATTCCATACCAAATAATTGCATATCTAAAGATGCCTTTTCACCTGCTACAGTTCTAAATTCAGCTTTATTTGATGGTTTGTAAAATCCTTGACCATTAGTTACTAACATTTCAATTTGTTTTTGTATCATTTTTAATACTCCTTTGTTACAGTTAGTAAAGGACGCAAAGATGCATATTCTGGAGAGCCTTTAGTATAGACAGTTGATTCTTTTATATTAGGCACATTTAATCCATTACCAGAAGCAAATCTCGTAACAATAATTCCGTCCATAATCATTGAATCTAGACCATAATGAGGTTCTATAATTACTTCCTTTGCAGTTGTAATGAACAAGGTCATACTAGAATAATTTTTTGAGGGGTTACTATTCTCCATCTTATCACATCCTGCCAAGGTCATTGCTCCTACTAAAACCAAAGATGCTAAATTTTTTGTTTGTGTCATTGTTTGTCTCCTTTGTTGTTTTTATTATTACTTGTTAGTAGTATACTATCAAAAGATAGCTTTAAATATTTATGGTGTTGTACAATACCATGAATCTAGACAATCTCAAAGAATTGGGACTCAGTAGCGGACAAATCCAGGTTTATGCTGCTGTTCTAGACTTAGGTATTTCTACTCTCAACAAGATCCAAGAAAAAACAGGTATAGAAAGAAGAAATATTTATGATATCTTAAACAAACTCATAGAAGCAGGATTGATTTCTTATACTGTTGAAAAAGGAAAAAGAACCTATCAATGTACACATCCTAATAAGCTTCTGCAAGAGATCAAAGAAAGGGAGAGAAAATTAAAAGATCTGGAAGAACAAATTCCTAGTATTAAAAACCTCTTTGAACTTTCGAAACCAGATATTAAGGCAGAAGTTTTTCGAGGGAATGAAGCGATTAAATCTTTGTTTGAAGAAATCCTAGATTATAAAGAATCTTTCTGGCTTGGAGGCAATAGCTTCGAAGGCTATCAAGCAGTTCCTCAAAATCTACAAATTTGGTTTGAACATTGGATGACTCGAAGAATAGAAAATAAACATGTCATGCATGATTTAGTCAGCTATGGTTCTTCTTTGAAAGGGTTTGAGCCTACTAACATCAAAAAACATAAACAAGCTTACTACAAATATTGTACTCTTCCAAAAGACATGTATGTTCCCATGGTCATTATTATTTTTGGCAATAAAGTTGCACAAGTATTATGGAGCCAGCAATCTTTTGCCTTTATTTTAGAGTCTGATAAGATCAAGCAGAGTTTTATGAAATATTTTAATTATTTCTGGAAAAATCCTTATTAACACAGCAAACAGTTTATTATTTTATTCTCTTTCCTTCATGCATAGGAATAGTTTGTAGAGGAGCTATTGGTTCTCCAGTAATAGAGCGCAGCATGTGCCCAGTCACTTTAACACTTATTTTTTCACCTAGAGGGAAACGACCTTTCATGCCAATAATAATAGGATAGGTTCCATATTGACGAGCAAAGGTTACATTGCCTTGATGGGTTTCTGTGTAGACATCGTTTAAGACAGTTCCTAAGGGGATAACACGCTGTAACATAGGCAGATCAATTTCCTCACGAATTTTCTTTCTGAAGGAGAAATATAATCTTTTATTTTTTTTGAAATATTTGTAGCCTACTTCATTCATTTTTGTTCCTTCGAAGATAGTTACTTGTCTAATGTTGATTCTTCTCATCATTAATCCATCATCGTAGATTTTCTTTAACCATTTGTAATTTTCCTGGAGAGTTTCCTTGGTTTCTCCTTTCAAGCCGAGAATAATATTAATACCTGGTAAAAAATAAGGCATACCACTTGGACCACGTTGCGATCCGAATTCATTTAAGATTTTTATGGCGCGATACGCGTTTTCAGGCGTGCAATTAAGCGTATTTTCTTTGACAACATTTTTATCGAATGATTCCACACCAAATGCTGCAATATTTCCTTCTGTACAATATTTTACGATTAATTTTGTTCTTTCTTCGTTGACGTAGACAGGATTGACATTATCGATATGCAGGACTTTCAAGTTTAATTCTGACAAGGGCTTGAATAACTTTTCTAACTCTTTAACGTCTCCATGTTTATAGCTTAGACTACAAGTTGCTTTTCCTAGACGAAAAAATTCACAGCCATAAGAATGCAAGAGTTTTACTTCTTCTACTACGTCTTCTTGATCTCTGAACTCTACTTTATTTTTTATAGGTTCAGTACAAAAGGAACATTTGCCAAAGGTACATCCCCGTCCAGTTTCAATTTCTATAATACGTTTTTGCGGAATAGTTTTGACAATATAAGCACCTTTGAGAGCATAGTCTTTAATTTCTTTGAAGTTGAAGTGTGCATTCCAAATTTCATCAAATATTCCGTCAGGAACTGATTCTGCTTTACGACCTCCGATCAATTGTGTGCCGAAAATACCAGGACCTGTGAGAATCTTTTTACAGTGGAGATCAGTAATTAACGAGACTACTTCTTTCATACTTCCAGGAACAGCTGAGAGATATTTACCAGGCGTTTGGATACCGAGAATAACTACTAAGTGTGTTGTATTTGCTAAAATATCTGGAATATCTTGATTAGTTGTGTTATATATTTTGATGTTGGTGACAATTTCATTTTGTGGTTTGCGATTGTGATAATTCTTGACTAAGCGTAAGTCATCAATAGTTATGTAGTTGACTTGCTCTGGATGTAATTTACCAGCGAGATATCTAGGATAAGTGCCTAAATAGGGTGGAACACCAAGTCCTGCTGGCTCGTCAGTGTAACAGTCTAGAATAGTGTATACTGGCTTTTTCATAGCTTTTAGAAAGATGTAAGCGGTTTAAAAGGTTTTGGCGGTGGAAATTCCATTTGCTCTAACTTCTTGATTACTTGGTCATCACCAAATACACTTTTTACTTTCTTAGCTTCATCCAGAGAGAATAATTGCATACTCTTACCTTCTCTTTGATCAAATAATTTCATATTTGGTAAAGGCGAGATAAATACGTGTCTTTCAATTATTCCTCTTTGATCTTCTGTTTTTATTATACCTATAAAAGTATATTTCTTGAGATCAAAATTTAATTCTTCCTTTGTTTCTCTGATTAGTGCTTCTTCTGGTGTTTCTCCTTCTTCTATGCCTCCACCAAAATATCCCCACTCTTCTCCATATTTACTGATTTCTTTTCTATTTTGCAATAATATTCTTCCCTGTTTGTCATAAAATATAATGAGTGCTACTCTTCGAAACATATTAGAAGGTCTTGAGTAAGACTATATTAATTTTCCTATATATTTTCTAGTTCTGCAAAACTAAAGCGCCAGCAACAAAAGCCAAAAGACTAGCTGTGTTGTTTGGACTAAAAAAAAGCATAATGAGCACAGGAATAAAAAAGAAAACAGCATGCAAAGGCAATTTGAGTTTTGAAGATATACTTCCATAAGGAAGACCGTAGACCAAGATAAGCGCTGCAATAAGCACAAACAGTTCTAGAGACAAAGCACTAGCTGCTGCAAGACCTATTCCTAAATACAGATACCGTAACTTGAGGAAAAAACCAATAATAATACCTAAAATAAAAGGAAGGATCATAGCTTTTGCTGTTCCTATACTCCACAGTAAAACTAGAATAATGGTTAACCTGAAAAGTCGTTCTAACCACATGAAATATTTCTGACCTGGCTTGATTTCTTCTTTCGCCAAGAAAGTTAGAGCATACCCTATTACTAGACCTGAGAAAGCGATAAGAGCTATAACCAGTTGAGTTAGCATACGATCTAGCGTTTAGAGTGCTATAAAAAGGTTTTTAAAGAATTTTTAGCGTTGTTTCTTCTATGCCCAGGTCGCATAACCTGGTATTGCGCAGGATTGCTATAGTCTCTGTAAAGATCCTGTGTCCGTAAGGATGTGCAGGTTCAAATCCTGCCCTGGGCGCTTGTTTTTTCTTAAGAGTAACTAATAGTCGCGCCGCTCAAAACCTTCAAACTGTACTTTTTTGTCGTTCGGGTCAAAAACGTCTTTCACAAGATATCTTCCTCTTGTGTACATTTCTCCATCTCTACTAAAATGTGTAGCTTCTAGAATTACAATGCTGGCTAAAGGACGAGATAAATTTCCGATCCCATCTGTTCTTACAAGAGGTATTTCACCCAACATCCAATAGTTTCTTTGACCTTTTTTGAGAAATGGATATGCTCCCTCTTCTTGTATATTCTCCGGGATACATTCTTCTATGGATCTTCTTCCCTGACGATGCTCCTCCATGTCTCTTAATGCAAGGTCTGGATTAAATTCAACTTGGATTCCCATATTCAGAAAATACTAGAACCCTTTAAATCTCTTTGGGAAACCTTTAAAAACGATACTAAACTCACTCTGCTTAGCGCGGTAGGACAGTCAGGAGTGTCCGTCGGGCTCATATAGATCCTAACTGGACTAGAGACACCCGAAAAGTTCTAAAAAAACTTGGGTAGAGGTCGGTGGTTCAAATCCACCCCGCGCTACTTTTTTTCTTTTAATTATATTTACCACTTCTTGGAAAGAATACTGGTTGTTGTCTTTCAAAACAAACATGAGTCATAGGGAGAGTACAGACCTCAGCTATAGCAACTCCCCTAGGAGTATCAACCACTGCATAAATTCTTTGCGTTTCATAATTGACTTCCAAGACTCTTACTGCATCTTGAAATATTTCTCTTACTGCTTGTGTATGTGCTTCTCTCCATGCCTTGTCTTGAGTAAAGAAGATAGCATCCGCTAAATCTATCAGACATAGTCTTGCCGGAGTACATTCATCTGTAAACAAATCTGTAACGTCAAATCTTTCCATTTGCATATGTTTGAGCATTTTAGTGTTCTTTAAAACGTTTTTGGCTGATAGAAAACTATAAATAGATATGTTTATACTAAAAAATATATGACACAAGATATATCTTTGGAAAGATTGTTGAGTAAAATAAGTTCTGCTTCTTCTAGAGATTGCACTATAGAAGGTAAAACTATCACAATAAAAAGAATATTGGGCGATTCTTATGAAGTGTTATTCCGACAATATACTCTTCTTACGAATGAAACTGGAGTTATGATACAAGTAATAGACGTTGAACATTATCGCTACCCTCCCTTAGTATTAGTTGAATTCATTGGAGTAAATTCTTCAACAAGTGACCATGAAAAAATGCGAAGAGAGTATAATATGCTTAAAGAACGCACAGAAGAAGATGCTAAGAAACGCTATGAAGAATATCGAGAAGGAAAAAAGTCAATAGACAAGCTTAAAGGTTTATTAGATCAATAACTACCCATTATTTCTCATAGAAAACTATAAAAGACTGAAAGATTAGTGGAGGAAAGAGGAAAAGAGATGGAAACTAGCAACTATTGGCATTCGCTGGATAGAAGACCTATTAAGGAAGGTGACTTTTCTTTAGACCCTTTAAAATTAGGTATTTCTCATGGTGGTCAAGTTGATGAAGGATTAAAAGTTAATATTTTTCGCGGCGCTAAAAGTGTTGAGTTAGCATTTTTTGGTACAGGCAAAGGTCAACGGGGACAAGGTGGAACTCCAGAAAGTTATGGACATAATGAAAGAGAAGAAATGCGCCAATTGGCAAGGCTTAACGAAGTGGAAATATCAACGCATGCAGCTCCAGATTTAGGACCACTCTCCGGATTCACAGGCCAAGGCTTTAGCAGAGAACAGAAAGAACAATCCATGCATGAGATAAGAAGAGCGACAGAATTTGGTGCGGAAGCAGCTGGCGGTGGCGCAGTAGTAGTGCATATTGGTTCCAGACATGGAGAACTACCTAGAGCACTTGTTGAAGCAGATGACAAATTCCTGATGTACTCCAAAGAAAAAGAGAGAATGCCTATTCAACTAGTAAATGAAAAAACTGGACAACTAATTAATATTCCTTTAGACCACTCTTTTATTCACTCTTTTGTTAATGAAAAGGGTGAGCTTGATAGAACAACTAGAACTTTTAAAGATCTTTTGGAAGACGAACAGAAAAGAGCAAAAGAAGCTAATGAACCTGTCAAACTAGCAAATGTTTATGGCTCGTATACTAAACACCAAGAAGAACTCATGAGGGGAGAGCGCGATAGATTCTGGATTCTAGCAAAAGAAGAAAGAAAACAATTTGAAAAACTTAAAGAAATGACAGAAGAGTTTGAAGAGATACAAAAAAAAGGACAAAATGTAGATTTTGCGCGAAAGATGCTGAGAAAAGAATTGCAAGAGAGAGGTATGCTGCCTGGACAAGAAAGAGGTAAACTCTATGAAGAAGAGGAAGTTAAAGAATATCTAGAAAAACCTGAAAATTTTCTCCAACGCTTAAAAGAAGAACGAGAAAAAAATTATTTAGCTCATAAAGAGATTGCCACCTCCCGTGATCGTGAACTCTATCAACTCAAGCAACAAACAGAAGAATTGAAGCCTGCACAAGAATATGTTCTAGACGAAATCAAAGATAGTTTGGCGAGATCTGCCCTGCATGCCTATGACCTAGAGAAGCAACAGCACTTGGAAAGACCCTTATTCATTTCTCCTGAAAATTGGAGTCCTGAAAGTTATGGTAGCCATCCAAAAGAGTATAAAGAAATTATTCAACAATCACGAGAAGAAATGGCCAAACGCCTTGTTGAACAAAGAGGCATGAAGCAAGCAGAAGCGAGAAAAATTGCAGAAGATCATATTCAAGGTACTTTTGATGTTGGCCACTTAAACTTCTGGAAGAAATATTTCACAGGCAGTGATGAACAGTTCAAAGAATGGATGAGCAAGCAGTTTAGCGAATTATCAAAAAATAACATTATTGGTAATGTGCATATTCATGACAACTTCGGGTACCATGATGAACACTTGTCTCCTGGTGAAGGTAATGTTCCTATAGAAGAATTTGTACAGAAATTAGAAAAATCTGGTTATACAGGAAAATATATCGCGGAAGTTGGCGGACAAAAAGAAGGATTTCATCATACTTCCTGGACTGGCGCTATGAATGTACTTAATTCTCCAGTTTATAGAGTTGATAACCAGTATGCACGCTGGAGCGACATTGAAAGATCTTACTTCGGTAGTGTACCTCAATCACCCGGCTTCTTAGTTGGAGACATGGTTCCTTCCAAAGACTGGACTTTGTGGTCTGAAGTCGGCTTAGAGTAGATGAGTCATGAAGAAAGCACAACTCAGCACAGAACTCTTATTTCTTATAGGAGGACTAGTGATTATCTCTCTGGTGCTTTTCTTCTATGCCGCAAAACAAATCAATGAGACTCATAAAATTGCAAAGGCAGAAGATGCTGTCAGTCACTTAGTTGAAAAAGTTAATGAATTAGCAAGCTTGAATACAGGCACTAAAGACAGCATCTGGATCGATATTCCTTCCAAAGTATTGGAAGTACGCTTATCAGGCAAATATATTTCTTTAGTTTTACTTTTAGGCAATGGAGAACAATATATTATGACTAAAGAAACTTTAACTACTCTTGTTGGCACTGTTGATTTTTCCATGGGTCTTCAACAACTCTATGCCACTAAAATTAATGACACTACAGTCAAGATAGGCACTGAACCTATGCTCTTGGAGATTACTCCTCAATGTGTATCAGAGAGCGACGCGATAAACAGACCTCCTCTAGTCACTGTTCTTGGTGCTGACTTAACTCCCAATTCCATGCCTATGGCTTTAGGTTCTCCTCTCCTTGAATATAGTTATGAGACTGTTGCTACACTTTTTATCCCTTCAGAAAGCATCTACTCAACCATAGGAACTTCGCCTGCTGAAATTTCTGTCAGCACACCGCCAGATCTTCAAAGCAATAGTCTTTGCTTTCACATTTATCCCACTGATGGATCTTGCAGCTGCTTAGATGGGGGAGATGTTTCTTCTGGAGGAGATACTTAACTCAACCACAAAGTATTTAATAGCTCAACTTCTAGTTATTATTAATAGAGGTGATTATTTCGTGAAGTTTGATGTGCAGAAAAATCCACAGAAAAATGTTTCTCTTTATTTGCAAGAAGATATTACTGTAGCACGCGATTTTGCGAAAATTATGTATAAAGAGTTTGGAAAATTTTTATCAGGCATAGTTCTTTTTGGCTCTGCAACCAAGAGCAATCCTTCTCCCAAGAGAGATATTGATATTTTAATTATCTTAGATGATATTCGCATTAGATTTACAGAAGAACTAGTGGAAACTTATCGTATCTTGACTGAAAGAGCCATAGCACAAGTAGATCCCAAAAGATTACATATCCAATCTATGCGCTTAACTGCTTTTTGGGAATATGCCCGTGCAGGAGACCCAGTTGCCATTAACATTTTACGCTCTGGTGTAGCCTTAGTAGATACTGGATTTTTTGATCCTTTGCAAACTTTATTAGATCAAGGAAGAATACGACCCAGTGATGAAGCTATTTGGACTTATTTTACTTTAGCACCTGCTTCTCTACATCGCGCTGACCAGCATTTGTTAACTGCCATGGTTGATCTTTATTGGGCTGCTGTTGACTCTGCACATGCTGCTTTAATGACTGTCGGGGAAATTCCGCCTTCACCAGATCATGTAGCTGACATGCTAGACAAAAAACTCTATGCAGAAAGACATATTCGTCATCGTGCTGCAAAAACTATGCGCCATTTGTATACTATCTTCAAGAAAATTGTGCATAGAGATATCAAATCTGTATCTGGCAAGGATTTTGACCATTATAGAAAAGAAGCACAAGTTTTTGTAGATGAAATGAAACTCTTTATTGAGAAAAGAAAGCTTGGTTAAATTTGCGTAGTGTCTCTTGGGAAGAAGAGATTTAACGTCCAATCATAAGCTACTTGCAATTTATTTCTCCAGCCCACTAATTTTGTGAGATAAATAGTTCTCCAAAGCCACCAAGCTAAGAATCCTTTAAATCTAAACCCATGCAAGTCAGCAACTGCGAAGCGCTTTCCTACAGACACTAAAGTTCCTGAAGATTTGAAAGAGAATACTTGCAGAGGTCGATTGTTTATTTCAGAGACGATGTTCTTTGCTACTATTCTTGCTTCTTTTACTGCTACTTGTGCTAATGCAGGCACTTGCTTTCTATCACGAGGATTAATTAGATAAGCACAATCACCAATTGCATAAATATTCTTCTGGTTCTGCACACGAAGATATTTATCGACTACAAAAAAACCCCGCTCATTAGTAATCTTCGGTTTTGTTGGTATACTAGTTGGCTTAACACCTGATGTCCAGATGACAGTATTTGTTTTGAGTTTCTTTTTTTTATTGATTTCAATTCCTTCTGTTGTCACCTTGGTAACGAGAGCATTGGTTATTACGTTGATTCTTTCTTTTGCTAATTTCTTTAGGGTTTGCTGCCGTGAATGTGGATGCATAAAGGGAATAATTTCTGGATTGCTTTGCACTAAGTAAATTTTTCTTCCATATCCTTTCAAGTGTGGATAATTCTTTTGTAAGTTTTGATCTATGAACTCAGCTAATTCTCCTGCTAGCTCTACGCCTGTAGGACCTGCACCAACAATAACAAATGTGAGATTTGGCTCATTGGCATGTAATGTATGCATCGCACTAGAGTATTCTAACCTGTCTAAAATATGATTACGGATCTTCACTGCGTCTTCTAAAGATTTTAAAGGAAGAGTGTGTTCTTTTGCACCAGGAACATTGTAAAAATTATTTTCAGCACCTAGAGCTATAACTAAAGTATCATATTTTATTATCTTTTTATCTGTAATAATAGTTTTTTTCTCTGCTTGAATTTCCTTGATGGTACAACGCAAGAAAGTAAATCTAGGATGACAAATAATTTCTCGAATAGGCTGAACAATATTACTTCTATTTAGACCTCCAGTAGCAACTTCATGTAGCATAGGAGCAAATAAAAAATAGTTAGTTTTACTGATCAGTATGACTTCAACAGGATCATCGTATCTTATTTTCTTAAGAAGATTAAGCGCAGTGTACACACCACCAAAACCAGCGCCAAGAATAACTATACGTTTCATTTTTTATTCCTGTGTTGTAAAGAAAATTTGTACCGTTGCTGTCTGTAAGAGATGCTCTTCAATGTTTAATAATTGCAATGCTGCTGCTTTACCCAGTTCTATTTCTGCATATGCTACTTGCACTACTCTCCCATAGCCGTCACAAGACACAATAGGATTACTGGGAGCAATTGTAGCAGCCATTCTAGCTGCATAATTTGCATTTGTTGCCCCTTTATCTTGACAATGCAGAGTTGCAAGTCTACCATAAAGTGCTTTGAGATGTGCTATTTCTGCACTTACTTCTGCTTTAGAAGCATCTGCTGCTAATTGTTCTCTAATTTTTTGTAGTTGTGGAACAATTTGTTGTTCAAAGAAAACACTTGCTGTTGGATATAACTGTCTAACCGCCCCTTCTAAAGAATCCATGTAAAAAAGAGAGCATACTTTCTATATAAGTATTATTGTGATAAAAAATAAAGAAGAAAAAAGAGAAAAAAAGAAAAAATAAGCTTAAGGTGTAGCAGGAGCTGGTGTTGGTGTAGCAGGAGCGTTAATAATTGATCTCGCAGCTTTCATGCCTTCAATTACTCTGTATTGATCAAGAGCTACATTAGAAGGACGTGTGTTTTCGTCTTTAGCAGGCATATCTAAAAGATATGGGTGAACTATGTCTGCACGAGTTTCTCCAGACACTTTTGCAATCAGTGAATCTCTTGTTTCTGGGTCTATGTTTTTTCCAGCTGCATCTACTTGAGCAATTACTTCGTCAAGATCCTTGAAAACTCCACGAAATAATCTACCAGCATAAGGTTGGTTAGTAACTCCGCCAAGACCAGCAGTGATAGCTTTGCTAGCTTCAATTTTGTAAGCAGTAGCACCATCTAATGGCTTGCCATTTTCAGCAGCTGTGCGTAATGCTAAATATGCACTGTCCATGTTTCTAGTCATAGCTGCAGCAGTTGTATAATCAGTGCCAGTTGGTGCTGGGGGTGTAGTTGTACTTGTCATTGTTGTTATTTCCTCCTTAAATGAATATAAGTTAAAGTGCCTTTATCCTTGAGAATAAATGCCCGCTTTAACACTGTATATACAGCAGTCCTCCTATATAAATGTTTCGTTTTGTATTAACTGCTTAGTAACAACATATCCTCTTGGAAAGTTGCCTTTTCCAGACTCTTTCCCTAGTTAGATAGAGGTTTCCAAATAGAAAGGCAACCTATTTATAGGCGTTGTTTCTGAACCTCTTTATGACCTTTACTCACTTTCTCAAAGAACTCAATGGCAATCGTGTAGAAGGAGAACTCTTGAAATCTATTTTTTATTCCCTGATTACTTCTTTTGCTATTTTGGCAATATTATATTTCTTTAAATTCAGATTCATTGCTAACTTTGTTGATACTTATGGATTGTATTTATTTTTAGCAGCACTGAGCTATGCTTTATTGACTCCTTTGATCCATCAAGTGCATGCTTACAAACAATTTTCTTGCATGTCTGGGATGATGATTGGCATGACTATAGGTATGATTGCTGGATTCCTTGCTGGTTTTTATGTTGGAGCTACTAATGGCATGTTTATCGGTAGTGTCTTCGGCATGCTAGTAGGGATATGTTTAGGTATTTGGATGGGTTCTTGTTGCGGAGTCATGGGTTTTTTAGAAGGCATTATGGCTGGCTTTATGGGTGGTCTCATGGGTGGCATGACTGCAATTATGTTATTGAATGATCATTTACAAGCAATGGCTGTGATTGTTTTCCTAGTTGGTGGAGCTATCCTGCTTTGTCTGAATTATATGATTTATCTAGAAATGAAAGATGCTGAACGACAACGACAAGGAGAATATCTCTTGATTGTTACGATCACTGCAGCCTTGACTTTAGCAACGACATGGCTTATGATATTCGGACCGAGAAGCGCACTCTTCAGTTAATCCAAAAATTTATATAGTAAACAAAAAATAACATCACAATGAAAAACACAACCATCATTGCATTGATAGGCATTCTAGTTATAGGAGGAGCCTTATTTCTTTTTACTGGCAATGATTCTTCACAGACCAATACTGTTGTAGGCACTGGAGATTTACAAAAAATTACACTCAGTGAAAAAAATTATAATTATTATCCTCAAGTTTTGAAAGTCAAAGCAGGACAACCAGTTGAACTTACTTTAGATTCCAGCGTCTCTGGATGCTATAGATCTTTTGCTATCAAAGAACTTGGTGTAGTTCAATATGCAAGAACACCTAAAGACACTATTCAATTCACTCTTCCTAAACCAGGCAATTATAAATTTTCATGCACTATGGGCATGGGAACTGGAACACTAGTTGCTGAATGAAACGCGTCTTTCAGAAGCCTTATCGCATCTGGTTTTTCTGTATCTTTTTTCTTTATCTTCTCTTGAATGTTCTCTTTAGTGGATTTTACAATACGATTCCCTTAATCATTACTTATGCTGCAACTGTAGACTGGTTTTCCTTAACACTTTCTATTTTATTTGCACTTGCCATTGGTTTTTTTATAGCTGTGAATAGCATCTTACTTTTTATTCGCTATAAGCAACGAAAGAGCTGTAGCAAGGCTGGCACTCTCACTGGTGTTGGCACTGTCGGTGGATTTATTACAGGAGTTTGTCCTTTGTGCATTACTGGGCTATTTCCTCTCTTGTTTAGTTTTTTTGGCATATCACTTTCTTTAGGAAGCTTGCCGTTCAAAGGGATTGAAATACAAATACTTACTCTTTTGGTTCTTATATCGAGCTTCTCTTTACTTATGCGCAAAGCTTAAGTGTATACAGAATTTTTCGAGGAAATTGAAATTCTCTTAATCGTAAAGTTAGGAGAAATCGAGCTTTAATTTACGTTAGATTAAATTATATGCTTGATTGCATTCATCTATTGTGTGATATTTGTATGGATCTTTAAAATTATCAGTTTCTTTTTTTTCACAAGTTGATGTATTCTCATTGTATATATAGCCTACATAATGTCTTCCATCATTGATAAATTTTTCAGTTGTACATCCCACAAGAAGTAAGGCTAGAACAATAATTACCACTTCTTTCATATTTAGTAATTAATTAAGTCTCTATATAAATTTTGTTATAGTCTAATACTCTTCCTATATCTTTGTCAGGATTTAAGTAGAATAGTGTAGCTGCAAGTTTTATATACCTCTTCTTTCGCTTTCTTATTAAGGTGATTGCATGACTTTCTTTTCCTGGGAATTAATTACTGCTTTAAGCCTAGGATTTATTCTAGGATTGAAACATGCCTTAGATGCAGACCATATCCTTGCTGTGACAGCCATCACCAGTAAAACAAAAAATATCAAAACTTCTTCCTTGATTGGATCTTTCTGGGGCTTTGGCCATGCACTTACTCTTCTTCTAGTTGGCATTGTTTTACTTGCTTTCAAAATATCCCTGCCTCAACGTGTAGCTCTTTTTTTTGAATTTCTTGTAGGCATTTTTTTAGTCTTTTTGGGTGTTAAAGTTCTTTGGGATCTTTTTCATGACAAGCTTCATGCGCATCAACACACTCATAATTCTGTGCCCCATACACACTTGCATACGCATGACCATTCTCTTGCTCACAAGCATTATCATACTTCTTTTTTCATGGGCATGATTCATGGCTTGGCAGGAAGCGCTGCATTGACTTTATTGGTGCTTGCATCCACCCCTACATTTTTTCAAGGCATCTCTTTTATTCTTGTCTTTGGCAGCGGCGCAACTCTAGGCATGCTGCTCCTTAGCATGGTTCTTGCCTTGCCTTTTCTGTTTGTCCAGCGTTTTACCAGACTCTTAAAAGGATTACAATTTTTAGCAGGAAGCCTTAGCATTCTTTTAGGCATCTCTCTAATCTACAGCTTTTATTATCTACAAAAGTTCTTCTTGTAGTATCCAAAAGTATAGGTATTCTTTATATACCTCTAGAGTTTTTTATTTTTATGCAGAAAAAGAGGCAGAAGCAATTAAATATAGGATGGTTTTCCTTTACTTGCTGTGAAGACAGCACCATCATGTTCACTGAACTTCTGAATGATCATTACCAAGAATGGTTCAAATTGCTGAAATTCAAACACGCAAAAATTCTCCAGAGCAAAAACACTCTCAAAGGAATAGATGTAGCATTTGTTGAGGGAGCAATCACTTCCACTGCCATGAAGAAAGAACTTCTGGAAATCAGAAAGAACTGCAAGAAACTAGTAGCCATAGGAAGCTGCGCAATTCAAGGCATGCCCTCTGCGCAAAGAAATTATTTCGATGAGAAAACCAAGCAGGAAATTCAATTTCTCATAGACCGCTTCAAGCAATGCAAGAAAGTATCTAATCTTAAGGAATTAGTCAAAGTAGATTATGAGGTGCCTGGATGTCCTATGGATGAAAAGATATTCTTGGATATTGTGAACAAATGCCTCAAGGAGTTTAACATTGCATAAATCAGACATCACTATTAAAAATCTGACTAAATTAGAAGGTCATGCAGATCTAGAAATCAAAATCAGAAACAATAAAGTCAAGGATGTCAAGTTCAAGATTACAGAAAATAAAAGATTTTTCACGCAGGCTATCAGAGGAAAACCTGTTGTGGGATTACCACAGCACGTCTCAAGAATCTGCGGGACTTGCAGCATAGCACATTTGATCTGTTGTATTGAAGCTATAGAAAAGACCTTAGGCATACGACCCACAGCACAGACTATCATGCTTAGGAAACTAGCGATGTATGGCTTAATGATTAGAGATCATGCTTTGCACCTCTATATTTTTGCGCTTCCTGATGAACTTGGCAAAGACTCTATTTTAGAGCTCAATGAGTCACATCACGACCTTATTCATGACGCTTTCCATGTCAAGGCTGTTGGCAATCATCTTTCCATCCTAGTTGCTGGTAGATCAGTGCATGCACCTTATCCTGTTGTCGGAGGATTTACTCATTTTCCAGAAAGGATAGAAATAGACAAAGTCATAGCAGAGCTCAAGGAGATACGTCCTATAATTTTACGTTTAATAGATCTTTTTTCCAAGACTAAATTCAAATTTATTCGAAAAACTAATTTTGTCGCGCTTGCTGCTGAGGAGTTTGGATTTTTAGAAGGATGTATTAAAAGCACACAAGGCTATTGCATAGAGGAAGAAGATTATTTCAAGCATCTCAAGCAAGTAGTGATTCCTTACTCAGAGGCTATTGGTTATAGATTTCATGAAGGAGATTATATGGTTGGTGCCTTAGCAAGAATAAATCTCAGCAAAGACTTACTGCATGAGCATACTAAACGAGATGCTTCAACCTATCTTAAAATCTTTCCTTCCTACAATGTCTTCCATAATAATCTTGCACAAGCAATTGAAATTTTGCATAGCATAGACCATGCTTTAGAACTTCTTGACAAATATACTTTTCATAAGGAAGATCCAGAACCTATTCCAGCTAGAGCAGGAGAAGGCGTTGGTGTAGTTGAAGCACCCAGAGGAACACTTTACTACAGGCTTAAGATTGACAAGAACAGCATTGTGAAGAATGGCACGATCATAGTTCCTACGCAACAGAATCAGATCAACATGCGCAATGATATCTTTGATTTAGTACAGCAAAACATCAACAAACCAAGACATTGGATAGAACATACGTGTGAAACTTTAATCAGAGCTTATGATCCTTGCATGAGCTGCGCAACTCACTTCTTAAGAGTCAAGTGGACATAGGGCTCTACTTCTTTACATGCTTTTTCCAGACTATACTTCATAGGAATAGCAATGATCTTTACTTTTTGGATTGACCCGATCTTCTTTAACAATTTCAACGCGAAAGTAACATCAAAGTCATGGAGAGAAACTCTTGGACCAAGCTCCAACTGATCTATATTCTCAATGAGAGTCACCTTCTCAATGTTCTGCGCGACGTCAAGGATAGTTATTTCCTGCTCTTGGATTTCTTCTTCAGTAGGATCTATGTGCTTGAATTCTATCTGAGGAAATTTTTTCTGCAGTTGTTTCCCCACTAGGACGGCTAAAGTATCTTCTTCAACTAAAGGATTTCCAAATATGTAGATTTTATGGAGCGACTTTTTTACCTTTGGCATCATAAATCTCTATGGCTAGTGTTGGACAGGACTTTGCTGCTGCGATATTTTTCTTGAGTTCTTTGTCAGTTATAGTCTTTGTTTTTACTATGGCTTTATTGTCGCTTCCCAAGCTATAATTTTCAGGACATGCTGCCACACAAGAACCTGCACCAATGCATGCACCGCTGTTATATTTTATTGTATAATTTGCCATCACTTGCCACCTCATGTTTTGATTATTGTTTTAGGCATAGGCCTACAGGAACAATATTTTTGATGTTCTTCATGCCAACTGCTTCTTTGCTCCACTGTTGGATTCTTAGGCATTTTATGATCTTGATGCCATTCCTTGTTAATTCTTGCTTGTTGCATAATCTTGATAGACTTCTTTGTTGCGCACATACCTGATAGCTGACAAGGCTGCATTACATCCGTCACCGACAGACTTCGCGACTTGCCTGCACTTTGAAATGCAATTACCAGCTGCGAAAATACCTTTCACACTAGTCATGCCATTTTTATCTACAATCAAAGAATCATTTTCGATTGTTAAAGCGAGTTTCGCAGAAAAGTCAAAAGCAGAGAGCTCTCCACAACCCATGAAGACACCATCAAACTTCATCTTCTGACCATCCATGAGTGTTATGCCTTCTATTTTCGTTTCTCCGTCGAAAGATTTTACTGATTTTGTTATCATAGGAATCTTGTTCTTCTTTATCTGGTCTCGTAACTTTGAAGATATTTCAAATCGATCTGCATTTGCAATTATAGTTATGTTCTTAGTATAGGACAAAAGAAGGATAGCTTCCTCTGCCGCATGATTCCCATTACCAATGACTGCCAGATTCTTGTTGTGATAGAGAGGACCGTCACATTCTACACAATAATGAACACCTTTGCTGGTCAATCTTTCTTCATTCTCTATGCCTGAAAGCTTAATAGGCGTACCTGTTGCAATGATAAGCGCTTTAGATTCATACACTTTGCCATCTTCTGTTTCTAAAATAAATGACTCCTTATCTTGCTCGACATTAATCACTTCATTCTCTAGGATGGGAACATTGTATACTCTTACCTGATCCATAGCATTTTTGAGGAGCTGTTCACCAGTTATTCCTTTTGGGAAACCTAAATAATTCATGATAAGATGAGCTTTCATGACTTGGCTGTCTTTTTGTTTTCCTAGAACTAAAGTATCGATGTTTGCTCTTCCCAAATAAATTGCTGCAGAAAGACCTGCAGGACCACAACCAATCACGATGACTTCTTTTTTCATCTCTCTTTTTCATCTCTTTCTACCATAAAAAGTTAGTAGTATCTAAAGAGAAAGTGTAGCAATATTTATAAATGTATCTTCCTTTTTCATTCTATGACTATTAAAGGGGTGTGGTTAGTTTTTGCGACTGCATTGATCAGCGGCTTTTCTATTTTTCTCAATAAATTTTCTGTGTCGATGGTTCAGCCTTATCTTTTTACTTTTTTAAAAAATATTATGACAACACTCTTTCTTTTCTCTCTCTTATTACTCCTGCGAGAATTCAGCACTTTGAAAACCCTTTCTCTACGACACTGGGGAAGACTGGTTATTATAGGTCTTGTTGGAGGCAGCATTCCTTTTCTCTTATTCTTCAAGGGACTTTCTTTAACTAGCAGCGCAGCAGGATCTTTTGTTCATAAGACTATGTTTATCTTTGTTGCAGTCCTTGCTCTTTTTTTCCTGAAGGAGAAACTGCATAAAACTGTCTTTATCTCTGCGCTCTTACTTCTTGCAGGTAATTTCCTTCTCTTAAAACTACAGACTTTCTCTTTTGGCACTGGAGAGTTATTGATCTTATTAGCAACTGTCTTTTGGGCAGTAGAAAACATTCTTTCCAAAGACCTTGTTAAAACTGTTTCTGGAACAATTGTAGCCTTTGGCCGCATGTTCTTTGGCTCTCTGTTCATCCTACTCTTCTTGGCATTCACCCAAGATTTAGGTCAACTTATGCAGCTCACTGGTAAGCAACTCTTATGGACTGTCTTTACTTCACTTTTACTCTTTGGTTATACTTACACTTGGTACAACGGCATCAAGACTGTGAAGATCACTACTGCCACTGCTATTCTTCTCTTGGGAAGTCCAGTAACAACCTTGCTTAATTTTATTTTTGTGACTCACACACTTTCACTCTCAGAATTCTTTGGCAGCCTGCTTCTTATAAGCGGTATTAGTTTATTGCTTTATTTTTTGGAACGAAAGAAAACACATCAAGACACTTTTTCAACAGCGTAACCATAATGCATTCTAATTACATTTCCTATCTCTGCATCAGACGCAAGCATATTAGATACTGCTCTTCGCTTTGTTTCTTTGCCAGCAGCAAATTCTACTACATAAAATGCTTCTCCTTTTTTCACTATCTTTCCTGTTGTGATAAGACAAAGTTCTCGAATAGCTTGAGGGAGATTCTCATCAAGCGCAGGTCCTTGCTCTTTAGTTGGTTTGAAAGTTCCTCGCAACAATTCATTATGTCTGCCTAAAAAATAATCACGAATATTTTCCTCAGAAAAATAGACTTGCCCTTTCTCCTTTGCTACTGCTTTCATTCTTGCTACAGCAGCAGGATAAGTCTTCTCTAATCTTTCTCTTGACACTGGCTGATTTTCTTTTGCTGCCTGCTCAAGAGACTCATATTCTTGCTGCGTGATTTCTTTTCTTGCCACTTTCACAATAGTGCATGGAAAGGCATATTTGAGAAAAAGATCTTCTGGAGTCATTTTGGCAATGCTTTCAACCATTTTTTTGCTTGCTCTTCTGGTATTTGCTCAATAACTAATCCGCCCTGAATAATAACATAATCACCCACTTTGTAAGTTCCTTCCACTATTTTTCCTACTCTTTTTTCAGAAATATAATCAACTATAGCATCATCATCTTCTATCTTAATTATTTTTCCAGGGATCGCGAGACACATTACTTTACCTAGTTCTTGAGTCCATATAAAGTTTGCTCTCTTTTGTGCTGTAAATTTGGTGTCAGATTACTATCAAAATTTAAAGGGATTGAAGCTTGTTTTATAATCAAAGTGATCAATTCCTTCTCTTTTCTTCAAGAATCCAACTATCTTATAAGTTAATGGGGTAGCAACAGCTTCATAAACTACCTTGAAAATGTAGCCTGATAAAATTGCTGCTACTAAAACTCGATTCGGGATTATACCAAAAAAACCAATGAATGTAAATAGGATTGTATCTACTCCTTGTCCAACGATTGTGGAGCCAATTGTCCTAGTCCATAAATGCTTTCCAGATGTTAATACCTTCAATTTCGCCAAAACAAAAGCATTCGAAAATTCTCCTACCCAAAAACCTATTATCGAAGCAATTACTATTCTTGGAACTACTCCTAAAATTGCAACATATGCCTCTTGGTTTTCCCATCCGGGTGCTGGTGGAAGAAGACCAACTAACCAATAAATAATTGACATACTTATAAGTGCAAAAAAACCAGTCCATATTATTTTTCTTGAATGACTATATCCATAAACTTCTACCAAAATATCACCAAAGATATAACTAATGGGAAAAACAAATATCGCTCCAGTAAAGATAAAAGGACCTAAAGAGAACAATTTTGTTGCTATTGTGTTTGAAACCATCAAAACTGCTACAAATATTGAAGATATAATGCTAAAATATCTCATTGTATCTCCTGCAAATCTTTTTTCACCCAATAAGAATTCTCTGGTTCAATCTTCTCACCAAGATTATACCCCTTCCTTTGTAACCATTTAATAATTCTTGAGTTTTCAGCAAAAACCTTCGCAATTACAGCTTTAACGCTACGATCTCTTGCTGCCTGTTCTATTAATCTAATTATTTTGGTGCCGACGCCCGTTTGATAATCTTTAGATAAGTGAAGATTATGTACATATATCCATTTAGCTTCAACAATTTCATAATCATAAAATCCAACAGACATTCCCTCATGCTCAACTATTGTAATTCTATCTGGTCTAAACCCTGACCTAAATTTAGCTCTTGACCATTTTTCTTGCGTATTCCTATCAAACAAATCCCTCATATTATGACTCATTAACTCGTAACAAAAACCTATGTCTCTTTCGTCTGCTGGACGCAGAGCTAATTCTAATCCACTTACTAGTATCTCATTTGGTTCTTTTTCTTCATTCATTAAGTAAAATCTTAAGGAAAAATTTATAAATAAGAGCCCCCCCTTTGGAGGTGACGATGAAAGAAGAAATAAGTTATAATTTCCTTAGAAAGATTGGATTGACGGAGTCAGAAATAAAAGTTTATCTGGCTCTGATTAAGTTAGGCACTTCTTCAAAAGGCAATCTTATCAGAGAATCTAAAATTGCTCCTTCAAAAATTTATGAAATAACTGATAAATTAATTGATAAAGGATTATGCAGCATTATTATAAAAAATGGGGTAAAACACTTTATGGGAGGTCCGCCAGTTAGAATTAGAGATTATCTTCGTAAAAAACAAGAAGAAATTTTACAAGAAGAAAAAGAATTAGAGAAAATTATGCCAGAGTTTCAATCACAATATGAAAATATTCCGGAAAGCGTAAAAGTAGAAGTATTTATGGGATGGAAAGGAATAGAGACTGTTTTTATTAGTTTTTTAGATATGGCAAAAAAGAATGAAGAAGTTCATATTATCGGCGCTGGAACAAGCAAAGAAGAAAGAAAATTAGAACTGTTTTATACAAAATATGGAAGAATTGCATTTAAAAAAGGACTTAAAATAAAAACAATTTTCAATGAAAGCGCAAGAAACTACATAGCAAAAATTGAGAAAAATCTAAAAAAGACTTATAACAAAAGGTTTCTTTTTGATTATACACCAACAGAAATATTAATTTTTAGAAATATAACTGCTATTCTATTCAGAAGAGAAGAACCTATTATTATTCTAGTTAAAGATAGAGAAACGGCTGATTCTTTTAGAAAATATTTTGAAGAGTTGTGGAAGATCTCAAAGAGATAATATTGTTATTAGATTAAGCTATTTATTTCTCCTAATTCTAAATTAACTCCTACTCTTTTAGAAGGAAATTCACAAGTAGTAGAATTGAAATAAAAATTAAGAGATATTAATTTTGTTCAAAATTTCAGATGTTTATTTTACAGCTTACCTTCTTTCAACAACAATAATATTCTTAAAGAGAGACTTCTCTTAGTTCTCTAGAAAAGAGGGGATTATATGCAGACTCATCACAAACGAGGGATTATTCTTCTGAGCGCTCTATTGCTTTTTAGTGTTCTTGCTCTTCTTCCTTTAGGACTCTCTAACCAAGCACAGATGACTATTGCCATTATTGGCTTTGCTCTGGTGCTTTGGATCTCAGAAGTTATTCCTTTGCATGCCACTGCATTGGCTGTTGCCTTATTACTTATTGTCTTTGGACGCTTTCCTGCAGACAAAGTCTTTGCCCAGTTTTTTGACAAAGTTGTTGTACTAGTCTTTGGTGGTTTTATCCTTGCTATTGCGATGCATAAGCACAGGCTTGATGAATATTTAGCGCATAAGCTTCTTGGCAAATTTGGCGTTTCTTCTTCTATGGTCTTACTTGGCGTACTCACTGCAACAGCATTTCTCTCTATGTGGATGAGTAATTCCGCAGCTACAGCTATTGCCATGCCTATTGCACTGTTTATCTTAGCAAAAAACAGAATGAGGCCTATTAAATCTCAATTTGGAAAATCATTAATTTTAGCAGTTGCCTATGGCGCGACTATTGGTGGCATTGGAACACTTATCGGAAGCACTCCTAATATTATAGCACAGAAATTCTTGACAGAACATGACATCACGTTTGGTTTCCTTGAGTGGGGGTTGAGAGGATTTCCTTTCATGATACTCATGGTGTTGATCACTTGGTATATCCTTCGCAAGATTTTCCCTTCTGAAAGACATTTTTTGAAAATGCAGAAACATGTGCATCCTTTTACCAAAAAACAAATACAAGTCGCAGCAATATTATCACTCACTGTGCTTCTTTGGATAACTGAGAGTCTGCATGGATTTCATAGCAGCGTTATTGCTTTAGTTCCTGTAGTGCTCTTGTCAGTTTTCAATCTGATAAATACTAAAGATTTTCATAAGATTGGCTGGGACTCCCTCATCTTGATTGGAGGAGGTATTGCTTTAGGCATGGCCATTGACACTTCTGGTTTGGACGATAGCATTTCTCATTTCCTTGGAGCCTCATTGGTCTCTCAACATTATTTTATAGTGCTTTTAGTCATGGGTGTTGCAGGCATACTCCTTACTAGCTTTCTGAGCAATACTGCCGCCTCTTCTGTTTTTATTCCTATTATTACTGCACTTGCTACAGTGCTTAACACAGATATGACTAACTTAGTTGTTGCTGCTTCTATAGGCGTCAGTTTAGACTTTGTGCTTCCCATGGGAACACCACCTACTGCGATGGCACATGCTACCGGGTATGTGCATATCAAGGACTTGCTCAAGGCCGGACTACTGATTTCCCTCGCTGGAGCGTTCCTTATGAGTTTTTTAGCATACTTTACATGGACATTCTTTTAAATCGCAACCTTTATATATAACATATGTATCTAACTTTCATATGATTAATAAAACCATATTACAACATTGCCATCAAGAAGGATTTGATGAAACTGAGATTTATGGAGCCTACAAAATTTTCTTTGGTACTTTAGTTTCTGAATCCAGACTGAAGATTATTAATATTTTAAGAAAGGACAAGAAAAATGTCACAGAGCTTGCTGCAGCACTACACTTAGATCAAACAGCAGTCTCCCATGATCTTGCACGCTTGAAGAAATGCGGTTTTGTCAAGACTGAAGTCGATGGCAAATATCGCTATTATATGCTTAATGAAAAAACTATCTTACCTTTAATGCAACTCATTGACCATCACATGTCACAGCATTGTATCCATATTTTACGAGAGGTGAAACAAGATGCAGAATAACTCTTCCTTAGCTTGGGGCATTGTTGGTTTACTTGTCTTATTTATTCTCTTCGGCAACAGCACTAGAGGTTTTGGATGTACTGGTTATGGATTTATGGGCTTTGGTATGCTCTTTTTTTGGATACCTGTTCTGATCTTCCTTATTTTAGGTACTTTTTGGTTTTCACAACAACTGCAACACAAGACTAAGCAATGGAGGAAATAATTACCATGAAGAAAGCAACGATGATGATTGAAGGCATGCACTGCGCATCTTGCGCGTCACATGTTGAAAAAAGTTTAACTAAAATGGGCGGAGTCAAAAATATTCGCGTCAATGTTTTAATGAAAAAAGGCTATGCTGACTGTGAAGACCAAGTAACAGAGACAGATATAAAACAAGCAGTGAAAAAAGCAGGTTATACAGCAACACAGATTACTTTTGAAAAAGCATAACTACCTAACAGGAGACTAACAACCATGCACGACCATACTCATAGTGAACTTCCAGATGATCCAGAAATTCGCAGCTGGATGAGAAAGCTTATTTGGGCTTGGATTTTTTCCATACCTATTGCTGTTCTGATGTTTGCTGATCGACTTTTAGGAATATTTTTATTACCTGAAACTCTTATGAATTGGGTTATTCTTGGCTTAGCATTCCCGGTTATTTTTATTGTAGGATTTTCCACTGTATGGAGTGGTTTTAGAGGATTCTTTACTTTTTATTTCAGTATGGATTCGTTGATTGCCTTAGGAACAGTTATTGCTTATTTCACAGGAGTATTAACTTTCTTTTTACCAACTAAAGATTATTCTGGTGTTGCAGCTATGATTATGGCTATTTTTATTACTGGAAAATATGTTGAAGCACGAGCAAAAGGCAGAGCAACACAAGAGATTAGAAAACTTCTAGAACTTGGAGCAAAACAAGCAAGAGTCATTCGCAATAATCAAGAATTTGAGATTCCTATTGATCAAGTACAGCTTGGAGATATTTTGTTCATCAAACCTGGAGAGAAAATTCCTACTGATGGCATCGTTGTCAAAGGCGGCAGCGCAGTTGATGAAAGCATGGTCACTGGTGAAAGTATGCCTGTGGAAAAGAGAATTAAAGATCCTGTTATTGGAGCAACAATTAATCAAGATGGCGTTCTCTATGTTCAAGCAACTAAAGTTGGGAAAGATACTTTCTTAGCACATATTATTCATTTAGTAGAAGAAGCACAAGGCACAAAAGTTCCTATCCAGAAAGTTGCAGACAAAGTCACTAGTATTTTTGTTCCTGTGATTTTAGTTTTAACTTTATTGACCTTTGGCGCTTGGTGGTATTTTAGCGGCGATCTTGGACTATCTCTAGGCATTGCTATTGCAGTCTTAGTTATTGCATGTCCTTGTTCACTTGGCTTAGCTGTTCCTATTTCTCTTACTGTCGGCGCGGGCATTGGAGCAAAACACGGCATCCTCATTAGAAAAGGAGAAGCAATTCAAACCATGAAAGACGTCAAGACTATTGTCTTTGATAAAACAGGCACTATCACCAAAGGAAAACCAGAAGTTACTGCAGTCCATAGCTTAGTTCCTGAAACTCATCTCTGGGAAATAGCAGCCAGTCTGGAAAAATTGAGCGAACATCCTTTAGCACATGCTATAGTTACCAAAGCACAATTACATACTTACAAACCTGTGAAACAATTCAAGATCATTCGCGGTAAAGGTGTTGAAGGTATCATTGGAACAAAACAAGTTCTTGTTGGCAATGTTGCTTTGCTTCAAGATAAACGCATTCCTCTTGCTAAAGTAACAGAGACTATTGATTCTTATCAATCTAACGGCAAAACTGTCATGCTAGTTGCTGAGAATAAAAGAGTCATTGGCGTGATCGGTGTTGCTGACGCAGTTAAAGAAGATTCTCTCTTTGCATTGCAAGAGTTAAAGCGAGAAGGCTATGTTACTGTGATGATTACAGGAGATCATGCTGTGACAGCACAAGCTATTGCTCGACAAGTAGGCATTGATCAAGTGATTGCTCAAGTCTTACCAGAAGAGAAGGCAAAAAAAGTTGAAGAATTACAACGCTATGGCATGGTTGCTTTTGTTGGCGATGGCATTAATGATGCGCCTGCACTGAAACAAGCGAATGTCGGCATTGCCATGGGTACAGGAACTGATATAGCTATTGAAGCTGGTGATCTTGTCTTGACTAAAGGATCTTTGACTGGCGTTGTGGAAGCTATTACCCTATCTAAAAAAACGTTTAGCAAGATCAAACAAAATCTCTTCTGGGCGTTTGCCTATAATGTGATTGCTATTCCCGTTGCTATGGCAGGATTGTTGCATCCTGTGATTGCAGAATTAGCTATGGCCTTAAGCTCGATTACTGTAGTAACGAATGCAAATTTATTACGACGACTCAAATTACGTGCATCAAAAAAGTAACTAACGAAAAAAGTTATTTTGGTAGATCTTCGATGAACAATAAAAGCCTGCTAAGATAATGAGTGATTTATTATACAAAATATCTAGATTCAAAAACCTTTTAAAAAGAAAAATATACCAAAAAGAGATGAGCTTCTTAACAAAAATCAAAGCATTAGATTATGTAACAAAAATAGGACTTATTCTTGTTGTTATGGTTGGCTGCTACCTGCTTTTTATATGGATACTGAGTCCTGTCTTGATCAAGACAAATATTCCTGCTCATGGTGTGAGAATGGGAGATCATATAATGACTTTCTCAAATCAAGAACAAATAGTATTAAATTTAGTTGCAACTCTTTTGGCAATTATAATTAGTATTGCTGCTTGGTTGCTGATGAAAGGAAACTCTCTCAAGCAAGAAAATGAAGTAGAGATTATGAAGCGTGCATTATCTCCAGATGAAAAGAAGATGGTGGAAGAAGTACAAAAAGCTGGCGAAATTACACAGGATTCTCTGCGATTTCGACTTGATTGGAGCAAAGCAAAAGTCTCGGCAATTCTTCTGCAACTAGATAGGATGAATTTGGTACAAAGAGAACGCCAGGGAAAAACCTACAACGTCTTTATAAAAAAGAAATAACTTATTTTCGGTCTAAGACGGTCTAACAAACAAGGTCTAAATAGTTCTTTGATAAGTAAAAAAGCACAACTAATGGAGGTTAGACCATGAAACAAAAGAATAAGAAACGTCAAATGATGCTACTAGCTGCAGGTGTTATCCTTCTTATAGGAACCTACATAGTAGCAATGAACGCTGTTCCTACTTCAGCAGAGATGACAGGACTTGGAAACGGCGAAAAAATGGGCAACATCCAAAGGATGATGGAAAGCATGGACGAAGAAATGTATGAAGAATGCAACAAGATGATGGGCACAGGTATGATAGGAGAGGATCATGCACAGCACCATGCTAGATAGCGAATTAGAGGATAACGAATGCATAGTAACAAGAAAAACCAACCGTGGAGATATGGCTGTTAAACTCTGTACTATGACTGGTGATTGCCAATGTGGCAATTATCCTTGTTGTCCTGTAGATGAAGAGGTATAATCCTCTTCTTTATTTTTTATGAAAAGATTTATTAAAGAAAAAATTAAGTGAAACCTATGGAACGGAAAAATAAAAACAAAGTATTTTTGTTTATTGGTCTACTAATAGTCATACTAATTATTCTTTTGCTGGTGAAAGAAGGACCTTCTGGAGAGACAGTAGTAGCATCACAAATTTATGAACTTAAAAATAATGAACTCTTTTTTATTGAAGCAAAACCAGTGACTAAAGTTATTGATGGAAGAAAGCTAGAGCTCTTCACTTATAATGGCGAATTTCCTGGGCCACTACTCAAAGTGAAACAAAACAGCAAAGTGTCCATTAATTTCAAAAACAACCTTGATCAAGATACAACTATTCACTGGCATGGCCTTAGACACAACTACAAATTTGACGGCGTTCCTGATATTTCACAACCACCAGTCAAACCAGGAGAAACCTTCAGATATGAGCTCCAGTTTCCTGATGCAGGCGTCTTTTGGTATCACCCTCATGTCCGTGAAGATATCCAGCAAGAAAAAGGCATGTATGGTATGATCATTGTCGAACCAGAACAACCAACACCTACATCAAGAGAGATTCCTTTTATTGTTGACGATATGCTCCTCGAGAAAAATAACTTTTATCCATTCTCAGAAAAATTCACGAATTTCGCACTCATGGGGAGATTTGGAAACGTGATGTTGCTCAATGGAGAAGTGCAGCCAGCTATCACAGTAAATCAAGGAGAATCTATTCGTTTCTACATCCTAAACACGGCAAATGTCCGCCCCTTCAATATTTCTATAGCTAGTACAGCTCTGCAAATGATTGGGAGTGACATAGGTGCATATGAATCCTCTTTCATGACCACTAGTGTTATTATTGCGCCTGCAGAACGCTATATTGTCGATGCGGTATTCCAGCAAGCTGGAGAGTATAATATATTACATACTACCCCTGATATAACATATAAATTAGGAAAAATCATTGTGCAACCAGCAACAATCACTACTACAACACAACCACTGCCTCAGCCAGACATTGCAAAGTACAAACAGTATTTCACACAAACACCAGACTTTGAATATACTTTAGACATAGACATGCAAGGCATGATGATGAATATGATGGACACGCATGGAGAAGATGAGCCTATTGAATGGGAAGACAACATGTTCATGATGAATCAAATGCACAATAACTTAATGATGTCCTGGTTTATTGAAGACAGAAAAACAGGAAAAAGAAATATGGATATTCCTGCAGAAGTTAAGCAAGGAGATATAAAGATGATTCGCATCACGAATAAAAAAGACTCAGAACATCCTATGCAACACCCCATTCATCTACATGGCCAACGCTTTTTAGTGGTGCGAGAAAATGGCAAGGAAAACACAAATCTTGTCTGGAAAGATACTGTTTTGATTCCGAAGGGAAGAACAGTAGATTTGTTAGTAGACTTCTCGAATCCTGGTCTCTGGATGATGCATTGCCACATAGCAGAACATTTGAGCAGCAGTATGATGATGCTTTTTGAAGTGAAAGAACGATAAAGAGTAAAAATACAAAGTTTTTTATAGAAAAGTGTGTTTGCTTTTTGCAGGAATGGAGGTAAAGAAGATGAAACAGAATTTAGGGAAAGTTGATAGAGTGTTAAGATTTGCACTAGCATTTTGGTGACTTGGACCATGGGCACCTAGTTATGCTCTAGTATGGGTTAATTGGCTTATCTTTATAGTGGGATGGATTGCTCTGATTGAGAGTTTTACTGGCTGGTGTTGGTTGCATGAGGCTTTTGACATCAAGAATAAACATCAATAAACTAATATAAACAAGAGAAAAAGAATATGGTGAACTCATGGTCAGCTGGTTCATTGGTCCTTTTAGTATTATGGTTTGTCTTCTGGCTTCTCAGACCAGCAGTAAGGAAAGAGATGTTCTGGGTCATTTTTTCACGATGCCTTTTGGTCTGACCGAACCGCTCTTTGTTCCTGAATATTGGAATCCGCCATCACTATTTAACCTTGCTGCAACAACAGGGTTTGATCTTGAAAGTCTTATCTTCTGCTTTGCTATCGGTGGTATAGGATCAGTGCTCTACGAGATGTTGGTGAATCGAAAGCATACAAAAATGACGAAGCATGAGAGACATACACATCTACATAAGCACCATCTCTTGGCATTACTTTCTCCTATTCTCTTTTTTCTTATCTTCGAAATGATTACTACTTGGAATTCTATTTACACTGCAAGTATAGCTATGTTTGGTGGTGGCATTGCTGCTCTCTTCTGCAGACCTGATTTAAAGAAAAAAATATGGATTGGCGCGTTCCTTTTCTTGATGCTGTATTTCTTTTTCTTCCTCTTCTGGATTGCTGCATATCCAAGTCTTGTACAACGCTTTTGGAATCTCTCAGCTCTTTCAGGTATATTGATTGTAGGAATACCTTTTGAAGAATTGCTGTTTGCTTTCACATTTGGAATGATATGGTCGAGTGTCTATGAGCATCTGCTCTGGTTGAAAGTAGAAAAATAAAAAATTTAAAGTACAACTATTATGTAAACACGCTCAAGAGGAAGACACCAACCAGAATCAAAAGCATAATCCAGATGATCCAGGACGTTTGCTTTCCCTGCGCTTGGCTTTGCTCATTGCTTCCATGTCCATCTCCGCAACAACCCATGTTTACCTCCTTCCTTTGTTGATATTTCTTTTAAAGAAATAAGATAAACTTTGAGAAGTATATATCCCTTGTTCTCTAGACCGTCTTAGACCAAGAAAAGCAGAAAGTGAGCATTGCTCTTTCATATATTCCACACTCAAAAAAAATAGAAAAGTATTTAAATATTAGAATATTCTAATGTGTTATTATGAAGGAATTATACAAAATCCATGCTGAGTTATGTAAGGTATTCTCAAACTCTACAAGATTAGAGATATTGAATCTTCTAAGAGATAGAGAATTATCAGTAACAGAATTAATAGAAAAAACAAAATTAAGCCAAGCCAATATTTCCCAGCATTTGTCCATTATGAAATCCAAAGGAATTGTTATATCAGACAGGAAAGGTAAGAATATATACTACAAACTTACAAATCCAAAGATCATCAAAGCGTTTGATATCATAAGAGAAGTTTTGACTGAAAGATTAAAGAAAAATGGAAGATTTATCCAAGAGTTATGAGGTAAAAATGCCAATAACAAAAGCTCCCTCGCTATTAATGAAGAAATTTTTAAAAAATGAGATTGGTAATTCAAAAAGGGTTCTAGATATAGGATGTGGTGATGGGGTTATGGCTCTTTATTTAATTTCTTCTCTGAACTGTCGTGTTGACGGAGTAGATTTGGATAAAGGAAAGATACGCCGAGCGAATGAAAAGTTCAGAAAACGAACAGTTAAAGGATTAGCGCTATGCCGTTTTTGTGACTCTAAAAACATCGATGAACAATTTAAAAATGAAACTTTTGACGCTGTCTTGATTATTCATGCTCTTCATCACTTGGCAGACTTAAGCAGTATACTATCAAAAATAAAATATATTCTGAAAGTTGGTGGAAAAATATTTATCGAAGAATATAGGCATAATTTCGGAGAAAAACTTGACAACTGCCCCAGGTTTTCTAGCAATAAAATTAAATCTATGCTGAATACAGCAGGGTTTAGATACCTAAGAGACCACAAGATTCATGAAAACTTTATAATGATCACAGCTGTAAAAGGAGGGATAAAATGAAAAAAGCATTACTATTTGTTATAGGTCTAGTCTTGCTGTTGAATATAAGCTCAGTTCTTGCCTATGAACATAATCTTGCTGAAACAAAACAACTTATAGATTCTGAAATTGGTTGTGACAAAATCACAGATGAACAACTCGAGGCTATTGGAGATTATTATATGGAACAAATGCATCCTGGAGAAAGCCACGAGCTTATGGACAACATGATGGGTGGAGAAGGCTCTGAATCTTTAAAACAAGTGCATATCAACATAGCAAAAAGGCTTTACTGTAATGAGAATGTTTATATCGGTTATGGGATGATGGGTTCTGGGGGAATGATGAGTATGATGGGAAGAGGGATGATGGGTAGCTACCCAGCGAGTTACGATTATAGCAATTATGGCTATTGGAACATTTTCTGGATATTGCTTTCTACGGCAGTCATTTTTTTAATAGTGTGGATTATTCATAGATTTGGAATAAAAAACACAACCTCAGAGACACCTCTCAATATTTTAAGAAAGAGATTTGCTAAAGGAGAAATAACAAAAAAACAATTTGAAGAAATAAAAAAAGAGATGGAGGAGTGATACTTATGGAAGAAAACAAAAATGTTTGGGTCTGGGCTTTTGCAGCTGTAGCGTTGCTTTTTCTGTTCGGTGGGTTTGGAATGGGAGGCTACGGTATGATGGGATTTGGAATGGGTTTTGGATTTATTTTTATGTTGCTTTTCTGGGGATTCATTATTTGGCTCATAGTTACCTTAATCAATGCGAGCCAATCTAACAAGCATGGATCAGATTCATTAACAATCTTAAAGAGGAGATATGCTTCTGGAGAAATATCAAAAAAGCAGTATGAGGAAATGAAAAAAGAACTGAAGTGAGGTATGACAATGAAAACTGATGATTTCGCGTATATTGTTGAAACAGAAAAGAGCTTCGATGAAGCAGTTGTTTCAGTTTTGAAATCTGTAGAGCAAAAAGGCTGGGCATTATTTCAGATTTATGATGTCAAAGAGAGGTTGGCGGCAAAAGGGTTTAAACAAAAGCCATTAAAAATAATTGAGATATGCTCTGGCAAATATGCGAATCAATTCTTGAATAAAAATAGGTTAATCTCTCTTTGTATGCCGTGCAAGATTAATGTGTTGGAAGAAAATGGAAAGATTAAGATTGTTGGAATGAAGCCGACTATGATTTCACAATTCTTTTCAGAAGTAAGCGAGAAAGATGCTGAAGAAGTTGAAAGAGATGTTAAAGAAATTGTCGATAATGCAAGGTGACTGAGAAATGAAAATAGGAATTGTATTAAATACGAACGATTCTGAAGAAGTTTGGAATTGTTTAAGATTTGGAAATAGAGCACTAATAGAAAGACATCATGTAAAAATATTCTTGCTTGGAAAAGGAGTTGAGTTAGAGGGAATTAGAAGTAATAAATTTGATGTAAAAGGACAGCTTAATCTTTTTGTTGAGAATAAAGGAGAAATATTGGCTTGCGGAACTTGTTTAAAATTAAGACATAAAAAAGGGAGCAGTATTTGTCCCATTTCAACCATGAAAGATTTATTAAAATTAGTTGAAGAATCTAACAAAGTTTTGACGTTTGGTTGAGAAGTAGTGAAGAAGAAAGCCAAAACCATCTTTAATTTTAGTTTAAGTCCATGATTAAGTTTTGCCGCCCTATTAGATGTCGCTGACTTTACAGCTTACATGCATAATCACTACCTTTTTAAATATGAAAAATCAAGGAAGGAGCATGGATAAACGAAAAATTGGAGTTACTCTTGTTGTTATAACACTTCTTTTAGGAATAGTTTTAGTAAATCTTATTACTGATTCGTCAACCATAGCGAAAGAGAAAGGTTGTTTTCAAAATAACGAGTGCAGTTCTATCTCTTACACACTAAGCGCATCCCATCTAGGAATAGGAATCCTTTTCGCACTGTTGTCCTTAGGTATTTATCTGGTTATTTTTGGAAGAACAGAAGAGCGTTTATTGCAACAATTGGAACAGCAAAATCAGCAGTTGTCCCGTGAAGATAAATTGAAGATTGTTGCTTTGCTCTTGTCAGAGAATGAAAAAAAAGTTTTTAATACTATTTTAGAGCATGAAGGCATCACGCAAAATACGCTGCGTATCAAGACAGACCTCTCCAAAGCTACAGTAAGCCAGATTCTTGCTGATTTTGAAAAGAAAAATATTATCAAAAAAGAGAGCAAAGGAAAAACTTATTCCATCTTTTTAAAAGCAGATTTTTAGCCTTTGTGAACGATAAGAGGGATAAAATAGTCTTATTTTCTTAAAAAAGAGATAGTTCTAAGTTCAGTTTATAGGCAAGTGCTATATAAGAGTCTGAGCAAGGTAATAAATTATAAAATCATAATGAGGTGATTCAAAATGGAAACAAAGAAAAAAATAATATCTGAGCATCAAGCTCACGAAATACCACAGCAATTCACGAAGCACGCGGATCCAACAGCTCCATGGAAAGTAGGCTGTTTATTTCTAGGAGTATTAGTAATTATTTCAGTGCTCACAGGAGGTTTTGGATTTGGAGGAGCAAGCAGTGGCAGTGCACAGCAAATCATTCCAACACAAATTCCTCAGGGAAACAACCCAGCAGCCGCAACAAATAGTGAAGCAGAGCTCAAAGAAGATGGGGATCCAGCAATCGGTGAAAAATCTGCGCCTGTAGTTATTTACGAATTTTCAGATTATCAATGTCCATTCTGTAAGCGTGCCTTTGATCAGACCTACCCAGAAATTCAAAAACTAATAAATGAAGGAAAAGTACGCTATGTCATTAAAGACTATCCCTTGCCTTTTCATGAGCAAGCGCCTTCAGCAGCTATATCAGCGAATTGCGCGGGTCAACAAGATAAATACTGGGAGATGCATGATAAGCTATTCCAGACACAAGATACTTGGTTTGGCAATGTTGGCGCGATAGACATGTTTAAGGGCTTTGCTCAAGAACTCAATCTCGATGAGAAGAAGTTCGCGTCCTGTATGGCTGATCCTAAGATGGCTCAAGAAGTGCAAGATGATTTAGCAGAGGGTAGTGTAGCTGGTGTCTCAGGAACTCCATCGTTCTATATTAATGGACAACAATTAGTCGGCGCGCAGCCTTGGGCAGCATTTAAACAACTCATCGATCAAGAATTGAGCAAATAAAAAAATCTTTTCTTTTTTTATTTATAGAGAACGAACATGAAAAACTTGAAAAAAATAATATATACAGTTATAGCTGGAGGCATTTTTTTAGTAATTTTCAGCTTAATTACAGCGCTCTTCCCTAATAACTGGTTTATACGCATGACTCCTGCGAATAGTCTAGATTATGTTTTTTTAGTGCTTACATCTCTATTGCTTGGAGCATATGTTAGTCTTAGTCTAACGGAAAAAAAGCGAACAAAACAGAATAATGCAGCCGCATATGGGGGAGGAGTTGGTGGTTTTTTAGGATTTGGATGCGCATTATGTAATAAGCTTCTTCTGCTGATATTTGGTGCGGTTGGTGTATTAACTTATGTTGAACCATATCGTCCTCTCATCGGTACAATTGGTGTAGGATTAATGGGGTATGCAGTATATACTAAAAATAAGGCTGGAAAAGAGAAAGAAGATAAATCAAAACATACAAAAAAAGTAAATAAGAAGTACGAGGCGAAAAAAGTTTTTTTATAAAAACTAGGAGAAACAATGGAAAAAATTTGCGTGTATACAACATGGGGGCCAACAGATCCAACGAGGGCAGGATTAGCATTTGCATATGCAGCTGTTGCAAAAAAACAAGGAATCGAAGTTACCCTCTTTCTCTTTCATGATGCAGTTCTGCTGGCAAATAAAGATGTTGCAGATAAGATTATACCTATAGGGTCACCACCCATACAAGAAACGCTGAATTATCTTCAAGAGCAAAATGTGGATATCTATGTGTGTAAGGCTTGTTATGATATGGGGTGGCTAGCTGAAGCAGATCTTATAAAGCATGCACAATTAAAGGGAATGAACATATTTGTGAATCTTACGAAAGAAGCAAACGTTATTAGTTTTTAGAGGTGTAAAATGACTAAAGAATATAAGTGTGAAAGTTGCCAGAAATCGTTCATTATGGCGGATGCGTTGCAACAGCATAATAGATCTAAACATCCAGAAAAAATAAAACAACCTTTAGTAACTCAAAGTTCAAAGAGAAAAATAGTTAGAGGAGTGGTGATTATAGTTATACTTGGATTAATTGTGTGGGGAGTTGCAGCATTACTAAAGAAAGATGCTCAGTCTTCATTCGCAATAGATCTGGGAAGTACGGCGCACATTCCAACAGGCGCAGTGCATTGGCATCCAAAGATAACAATTAGTATTGATGGAAAAGAACAACAAATCCCAGTAGGTATAGGAGTAGATATAGGAAAGAGAATTGATTCCCACCTCAGCGGTATGGGTATGTCTCCAACACATACACATGAAAGCGATGGAACAATCCATTTAGAAAATAACAATCCAATTTCTAAGCCAGAAACAACAAGTTTAGGATACTTCTTTCATGTCTGGAATAGAGTATTCTCTAAAGAGTGTATCTTTGAGTATTGCACTGACAAAGGAACTTTAAAGATGTATGTAAATGGTAAGGAAAATAATGAATTTGGAAGATATTTAATGAAAGATAAAGATGATCTTAAAATAGAATATATATCAAATGCATAAAGGAGGAAAAAAATATGAAAAGAGTAATAGGCTTAGCATTACTAAGTTTGTTCTTGATATCAGCCTGCTCATCCAAAAATATATATGCAGACATGTCTTTCAAAGATACCTGCAGAGCAACAAGTGGTATGTGGATGAAGATGCAACCAACGAAAGATTTTGTTCCTACAGGTGCACCTGCTTGTGAAGGATGCATGCAACGCAACGGCGATCACATCTGTGATAAAGAAACTTACTTGAACGCATTAAAAAAATAGAAGAGATAAAAAAATAAAATTAGTTATTCTTCTTTAACAATGATTTCTGGCTGCAAGAGTTCAACTCCTAGACCATAATGTCCTGGAAGACGAGACCTAGCTTTTCTTAATGCATATTTAGCAGATTCAACATCAGCGCGAGTCATAACCTTGACAGAGAAAATTTGCTTGCCTGGAAGCACTTGCGCCGCGATACCTACAGGTCTACCGAAAGCCAACTGCATACCAGTCTGCATACGATCAGCTCCTGCTCCAGTCAACATTTTGTTTTCACGAAGCACGTGATGCGGATACATACGCACTTTAAAGAAATAATTATTACCTAATTTTATATTTAAGTGACGATTGATAATTTGACGGGCGCTCTCAATAGCATTGTGACGAATCTGCAAAGCATCTTTAGCAATTAAATCTACTCTAAAATTATAAGTTTTTTTGATGTCTCCCATGTCGAAACGAACGACTTTGGAATTGGGCACTGCTTTTACATAGGATCTGTGCTTGAATTTACTTTTACGAGTATAAGGACGTTCAATACGTCTGTAAGAAACTCCCTTACGTAAGCCTGCCATAGTTATTGCACCTCTACCTTATTCGCGATGGCTTGACCAGGCATACCTTTTTCAAAAATAACACGAACTGCTCCTTTATTACCGTGAGCGTTAGCGACTACACCTTTGATTTGCTTGCCAGCTGGACTTGTCCAAACTACTTTTTTAGCCTTCATTTTCATGGCTGCTTCTCGACTGTCTACTCCTGGAATCTTAACAATCATGTGATTATCAGATTTGGTGTGTAAACCGCCTCTAAAATTGAGAATTTGCGCTTGCATTGTAGCTTAGCTGACTGTGGATATGGTTTAAAAAGCTTTCCTAGATCTTTTGTCGAAAGCTTTAAGAAGCTTTATAATAACTACTTTATAGTGATATCATGAGTCTAGAATATTTGGTTTCGACAGCAGCAGGAGATTCTGTTCTGCCTAAAGGAAGCAATGTCTATGTAGAAGTTTCTCCTCGCAGCTATGTTAAAAAACCTATACAGGAATTAAAAAAGGGTGATTTAGTTCTTTTTGAAAAGGCACAGACAAAAACAACTTTAGATGATGTTTCTCCTTATTTACCACAAAATCCACGCTATGCAAAAGCTCGGGAACTCATTCATGAAACTAATGAGCATGGCGAACAAATTCCTCTTTTTAGAACTTTTCTCTTAAGAGGATTAGCTATGCGTGGTATTCTTCAAAAAGACAATTTGGATAAGAAAATTTTACGCGAAGAAGAAGATTTTACCCCTCATGACTATGCTATCATGGAAGGTTATATTTCGACATTATTGGAACACAACGGTATTGAAGTATCTTCACAAACTGCAGGCAATTGGTTACGAGGTCAAACTTTAGCTCCACGTGATTGGAAAGTGTTTGAAGTTTTAGAAAAACATCTCAATCCTGCTTTCCATCTATTCCAACCCCATGATCAAAATCCTTCTAGTGTTTATTTCAATTATCGCTTTTATGTAGTGATGCGTCAAATGATTATGCGAGAACTCAATAAATATCGTGGAACAGCAGAACCAGGTCATGAATCTGCTAGCGATAATTCTTTTATTACTCTCAATCCTGAATTAAATATTGTGTTGCAACACTTCTTACATGACAGAGGAGATAAATATGCTACTGTACGAGTCAATGCTATAGAAGAACTACACAAAGGGAAGCAAAAAAGTAATCCGCGTTTAAGCACTGGCGTTGTAACCAAAACTTTATCTACTTTAGAAAAACGATTAAAATCTGCTGTAAATATGCATAATGATGAATCTGTACTAAAAAACGTTTTATCACATGCTATTGCTACTTATTTGTACCCAATTATTACTATGGAGGTTCAAGAAAAAAACCATCATTCAATGTTATTTAGACAAACAGTTCTTGAGACTCTTAGTAGATTAATTCAGTCATATGGGTCTCCTTTAGATGCTGAATTATTATTAGTTAGAAAAGTTTATCAACCTCGTCAAGATGTAAAGCCTTTTAGTTACATTAACTTATATGCTACGAGAACTGTAGATTCTATTCTTACAGGACAAATTGAAGCTAGTGCTCACATAGAGAGGGGTGATATTTTAAAATTAGTTCAGTCTATTGTTCGTCTAAGAAATAGCTTTCCTTCAATAGTTCTTGAACATTGTGGTACTGTTACTAATATAAATAATAACCTTCAATTTGGTAATGAAAGAACAAGAAATAGACTTAAAAAACTTGGATTTGTACTAAATCCTGACGGAGGAATAGTAAATCCACGTTTTTTTACTGTCACTACTCCTCCTACAACAAAACCAGATAACCCACTTTTTTTATATCCACAGATTAATGAAAGTAAACCTCTTAGATCTAATAAGCTTTCAATTTTAATAGAGGATAAACTTCAAGCAGCAAAAAAGCAAAATGTGCGTTTTTGGATGAGGGATGAAACTTTAAAAATTTTACAAGAATATAATTTAGAAAACTTACTCTTCCTTGTAGAATCGAATTTTATTTGGGAAACATTAGTTTAAAAAAATGAAAATTAATGTAGTTGCATCCTTGCTCTAAGATTAGTGTTCGCTTTTTTCAGCTCTTGCCCCAATAAAGCTTCTCCTCTTACATAAGAACTTCTTATTGCTGCCTCATCAATTTTTGGTGCTGTCAATAAATAATAGGCTTGCGCAAATGTTTGTACTGGAATGAGCACTGCGTTTTGCTGCACATTCATAGGATCTATTTGTAATCTTTGTCTCAGATCTAGGAGATTTGCTGCGGGGAACAAATAGTGAAATTGTTCTTTTCCACCTGCCAGTTCTTGCAAGCGCGCTACTACTGCAGCCTTACTATACACTCCACCAATAGCTCCTATATCACCATTGGGCTCGAGAGTACCTGTGATCAATCGATTTTTATAAATAGGTGTTCCAGATAGTGCTGAAATAATACTTGCACTCATTGCTGCTGTTGCAGAGGGACCGTCAATACCACCCCAATTTTGATAGAATTGTGTTCTTACTTTCCAATCAATTCTTTGTAAAACTTCTTCACCTAAAGCTGTTCTCAAGAAATTTTGTAAATAATCAGTTCCTAAAGCAAACCCTTTTGCTGTTACTGCTGTTGCTAATTGATTTTCTCTATCGATAAGTTCTAAACGCTGCTCTCCCTCTCCTAGAGGCTGTAAAAGATTTACAAGCGAGGAGGTTATTCTGAGTGCTCTTCCCTTATGATCTTCTCCTATGGCTAGTCCATGAATTACTCCAGGTGATGCTTTACGAAGCACTTGAAATCCACTTCCAGATCTATAATCTGCATCCACCCACATATATCTATCCACTTCTAACTCTTCTATTGCTTTTTGTCTTAACCTATCGACTGTAACTTTGCTTTCGCCTTTCATAGCTGAAAATCGCATAGCTCTTTGAACTCGATCTGAGAGTTCTCGATAATCTAATCTGGTGATAGCGGGAGAAACTAAGAGAGATTTTGTTAACACATCTAAAGCCGCATCATCCACACTTATTTTGCGACCATTTTCTCCATTTGCTCTTTCGATGGCATTGCACATCACTCTATAAGTGCCTCTTCTTGTTTCTGTTGTATTTGGAGCAAGAGATTGTGCTTGTACTATAGTAAATCTATCTGCAAGACCATCCTCTCTTTCCTTAAAGCTTCCTTTAATTACTACGAAAGGATCTTCATTTGCACATCCTAAAATCATTCTAGGAATTTCAAAATTAAAAGTTACTCCATTTGCAACAAATGCGAGCTTTCCTGTTTCTAAATATTCTAAAAATTGTTCTTTTGCTGAGTTTCTTCCATTCCCTTCTCTTTCTTTAGTTAAATATTCAACAAATGCTGCAAAATTATCTCTGAAAGTAAGAATACTTCCTCCAAAGAAACCACCTAATTCTTCAATGGTTAAATGAGGCACTTGTTCTTCTTCAGCGTCTGTAAATGTTCCGAAGAGTCCTTGATCACTCATATCTGTAAATCTTGCTTCTGTTGGTTTTTGTGATGAACGAGGATTATACAAAGGCTCTACGCTTAGAACGTCCCCTATTCTTCTTTCTTTACCTGCATGAAAAAGAATAAATTCTATATCTCCATAAATTTCTTCAGTTCTAGCTTGTAGATTTTTCTTTCCTACATCTTTTCCTTTTGCTTCTTCATCCATGCTTTCAACTAATTTTAGAACTTCGCCCACATGTTTAGCTTCTGCGCTTTCCACTTTTCCTAACATGGTTCTTACGCTACCATCAACTATTTTTCTTTCAACATCAAAATAAGTTACGACTGAGTCCATCCACTTTCTTAGTTGATTAGACGGACTTTTCCCCATATACTGATAATAAATGTCTCTTATTCCCGCTACTAAATGGTCTAATGTTCCTTTACTCAATTGTGGCTCTGGAGCATAAGGGTCAATTTTACCAGCTACATATGCCGCAGCGGCATTTGCATCAGTAATTGCAACTCTAGTCCTATTTTTATTAGCAATATCTCTTCCCATTCTTCCAGCAAAATTATTAAAAGCATTTCTTAATGCGTATATTTTATCTGCCATCTTTACTCCAGCTACATCCATAAGACTTACTTGCAACTCCAATCTTTCAAGACCTTCTTGGAGAGCTGGTTTTACTAATTCCCTGGCTAGCCTTGGTTCAATATCTTCTTTTCCTATTTCTTTTGCACCTACTCTAAACCCTACATCGGCCTTCATATCTTCATACGGCGGTGTTCTATTCTTCTGAGGATTTTTCTCTACTACTTTTACTCTTACTTCTAGATCATCTAGATCAGCATGTTTATTTCCTTTTGAAAAATGTGCATTAATTATTGCTATAGGTCTATTAGAGTGCTGGAGAACTCTAGCTCGAATCATTGAGTCATTTACTCTTTTTAATGCATCAAGAAATACCTTCCCTACGTGATGATGTACGTAATGACCAAAATCAGCTTTACTTAAAGTTTTACGAAGATGTCCTCGATTTGTTGTTGGGTAAGTTGTTAAATACTGTGCTACTTGGTCTGCAAATCCCTCTGCAATCACTACATCCTTTCTTAACTCCTCTGCATCAGTATAACTTAAAGGAGTCACATTCAAAGGATGTGCTAAATTTGGAACACTCAAATAATGCATATGCTCATATTTAGCGAGTTTTTTTCTTACTTGATCAAAGAGAGGAAATACATCTTGAGGTAACTGTGCTTTCATTTCTTGTAGATCTATTTCTCCAGTTAATACGCTGACTACAAAATCTAATGTTGTTGATTTACCCACACCTGGCTCACCAACCATGATTACATTCGGTCTTCTTGCAGCTAATCCTTTCAATACTTCTTTTAACATAGCATCTTGATTTGCTAGAGGAAATGATTCTGCACTAGGATTCTTTTTTCTTTTTTTTCTAAACTCGTGAATTTCTGATGTATATACCTCTGGTTGTGAGAATTTACGTAAATCTAAAACTTGCCCAACAGGTTTACTTAAAGATTCTAGACGTAGGCCAGTTTTCATATTGGTGTATATAGGTGGCCCTTATTCTTTTTTATAAAGATTCCCTAAAAATGTTACTACTTCCCTTCTACAAATTTATATCTTTTTTGCTATAACATAACAATCTTCTTCATTACGTTCTAGAATGGTAAACCCTAGTTCTAAAAATCGCTTTATGACTTCCTGAGCAAAATCTCTTCCCTGCTTGACTTGTGGCTGTGGCAGATAATGGTAGATTTTTCCGTTTCTTTTTAAGACTCTATAAGTTTCAGCATAGTTTTCTGTGGAGAAAAAAGTCCCAGAAGCACGTGGTGTACCAGCATCATAAATAATATTGTCAAAAGATTCTTTAGGCACAGTAGTGATAAACTCTGGTGCATCTCCTTTTATACAAATAATATTTTTTCTTGTGAATAATTCCTGGGACCAGGGATTTAATTTTTGCAAGATTACTATAGTTGGATCATGTTCTATAGTTGTTACTTGTTTCGCAGTCTTTGCTATTTCCATAGCAGTGTATCCTAATCCAGTACCTGCGTCCAAGACATTGCCTCTTAACTGATCTTTTTTGATGCGTTCTACAAAGGGTTGTTTGTGCATGGATGTTCCAGAAATTTGCAAGAGAGGACGACCAGAAGTTGGAATTAATTTGTAAAATTCTCCCGTGTATTCAGACATGTACTGCATTTTTTCAATGCTTTTTCCTTTGATCAGATAACTGCTCTTATCTTTGTCGCGTATTTTTGGCAATTTGATTGTATTTCCTTCGATAGTAGGACCTTCTTCCGTTAGTGGGATTTTTACGATTGTTTTTCCTAAATCCAGAGAAACAGCTACTTCTTTTCTTTTATTTTTCATTGCCTGTTGGATTTTCCTGATATATTCAGAACTGAGAATGTGCATCATATTCTTTTCTGTCTTTTTTCACCTTAAAACCCTTTTGATTGGAGTTGATGTGCTCGGAAACTCAGTGCTTTTAAGTTTGAGATGAGAATATATATTTCTTCTTGAACATAGATGTTAAAGTTCATAGGTACTTCTCAAAGACCCTCCTCTGATTTATAAATACTCCTGTCTTTTAAGCGTTATGAAATCTACTGTTACTCTCAAGCTCAAGATCAGAAAGAATCCAGCACTGCTACAAACCATGGAAGCTTATAGCAAGGTTGTCGCATATATCGCGGAACAAGGTTACACTAACAAGATAAGCAATCATTACCAGCTGCATCATCTCTGTTATTACCCAGCAAAACAACACTTTCATCTTCCCTCACAATTCATCATCAACGCGAATCGCGTCGCTTCACAAACTCTACGATCAATCAAGAAAAGCAAAGGAAGACAGCCTCTCTTTAAAGCATATCTTCCCCTTGACTTTGACAAACGAACGTTCACTTTCAGCTTTGATAAAGTGCGATTGACAACGATACATGGGAGAATTGATATTCCTCTAAATATTCCTGAGTACTATTGGAAATACTTGGATTGGTCATGGCAAACCGCGCAAGTGATGATGCACCATGAACAATTGTTTATCCATATCACATTTACCAGAACTATTGCTCTAGTAGCGAACGGTGGAAAGACTCTAGGCATTGATCTTGGCATCCGCCATCTTGCAGTCACTTCCAGTAAGCGATTTTTCAGCTCCAAACAAGTGAAGAGAAAAAGAATCATGTTCAAGCGTTTAAAGGCGAGACTTCAGGCCAAAGGCACAAAATCTGCAAAAAAATTATTAAAGAAAATTTCAGGCAGAGAGCAACGTTTCATGGCTTGGGTGAACCACAACGTCAGCAAAGAAATTATCTCTACAGCAGAACCAGGAGATACCATTGCCTTGGAAAACATCAAAGGTATACGCAGAAAACATTTAGGAAAGAACATCAATTTTTGGCTGCATGGCTGGAGCTTTTATCAGCTACAGAGTTTTATTACCTATAAGGCAACTATCAAAGGCATTCAAGTCGTCAAAGTAAATCCTTGCTATACCAGCCAAATCTGCTCTCACTGCATGAGCCTTGGCTCTCGCACTGGTAATTTCTTTCGCTGCACTCAATGTGATTATTCTTTGAACGCTGACCTGAACGCAAGCATCAATCTTGCGAAACGCGGCAGCATGTCTGACAGCGTTTTGGTTGCAGTAAACCAACCACACATCTCCGGTGATGATTCCAAAGCTACAAGGGTAAGCTCTTATAGAACTGCGGATGAGTTGAGGGATAATGTTCCTCGTATGGAACGCTCAGCACTTTAGTGCTCGAGTAGTTTACAGCCTCTCCAATAGTTTCTTCAATTCTCACTTAAAAGTGGTTACATGCAAAAGATTTAAATAGGGGTTTTGTTTTTCTCAACTTATCAAGGAGGATATACCATGAATGCAATCAAACAAACATTAACATCTTTAAGTTTAGCAGGATTACTTGCTACTACAGCTTGTAAAACACCTACAGCTATGCCCGAACCCTTAGTTCTTCCAGAACTTTATGAACTAGTACGCAATCATCCTAACGCTAACAGAGTTGAAACAGCAGACGGAGTATTTACTTATTCCTTAAAGCTCACCGGTAGTAACAACTACAAGATAAGCCTTGCTGCAAGCGGAGACAGTGAAGGACGAAAATTGTTACAAACAACTGTAATCAATCCTGCTGGTTGGGGACTTACTTATCGTGATGGTGGCGTTTGGGGCGGCATCGATGGCAACGCAGATTATGTTACTGCTGTCATTCCAGGTATTGACGACAAGAAACATCCTTCTGTTCAAATAAATACAACTGTAGGACAACTCTATGGCGATCTTACTACCAAAGTCTCTAAAGCTTTACGAGTAACAACTCCCATAGCTACTATTGATTTAGGCGACTTAACAATTAATCCTAAATAATTTTTTATTTTCTTTTTCTTCTTTTTTATTTTTATTCCTAAATTCTTGTCTTACTTCCGTATCATAACTTTAGCAATATTTATATAACTAGCTTTAGACTCTTTTTACATATTTGGACGCAACTATGAAAACTTTATCTCTTCTTACTTTAAATTTAGGATTAAGTCTTGGAAGCTGTGCTAGTACTTCAAACCTCGCACCGAGTCAACCTGCTCCCGTCTCTGCACCTGTGCTTAAACAAGATCCACAACCAAATCATGAAAGACTTGCTTGGAATTATATACAGACAGTCTATGAATCTCTGCGTAAGGAAAATCCACCATCATTAGCAAGAGAAAGTCCACAATTATTAACAAGAAAATGTGTAAACCAAACAGAAGACCACTCTCTTTCTTCTCTATGTACTCATCTTGTTCTACTCCAGCGTTTGCAAACGAGAGAACGAGAAGAACAACTCGAATTATATAGATTACGTATGAAGCAAACAGTATGGGAACATGCATGGAATTATATAAGATAGAACAGAAAGACCAATTAAACTCTTTTTCAAAATGTTTACGCTGTTTTTAGAAGTTAATTTAAATTAATAGTGCCGTTTGCAATCAACATTAACAAAATACCTAGGCCTACCATGATCATACCTGTTGCTAAACGCATGTATCCTTTGTAATTACCTTTCCATTGTTCGATCTTCTTTAAGTTAGTACCAAAATAGACTGCCAATAAAATAACAATTAAAGGCATAACAAAAATAACATTGTAGATTAACAATAAGTAAATAGCTTCTAAGTTAAAGTTTTGTGCTAATAATGCTGTAATGGCTAAATATGGACCACCAGTGCAAGGCAATTCGACTGCAGCAACAAAAGCCCCTAAGAAAATAACACTGGGGAGACTGGTAGAGTGTGCATATTTTTTAATACGCTCTACATTTTTTCCTGTTAAGCGCAACGATAATCCTGCACCATACCAGAAATAATCTTTAATTTCTAGAATACCTCCAGCAATAACAATTAATGCTACTGTTAAGGTGATATATTCTGTAATAGTTAAAGGAATGAATGAAAGGAAGGCCATTAATCCAAGACCTGCCAAGAAATACACTACATAGATGGAAAGAATATAAACTAATGCTATGCCTAACATCTTTTTTCGATTATGTGACAACATCAATAAGGTTGAGATAAGTAAAATTAACACCCCGATAGCACAGGGATTAATAGAGTCAACTGCTGCTGTAGCTAAGACTGTTCCTAATCCTGGTAAGCCTGCTGCTACTGCCATTGCAGCTCTCCTTTATTCATAGCAATGCGATAAGATTCACACATATGTTCTGTCTTTGCTTTTTCTTCACTTAATTCAACAATGATACAATCACCAGCTGGAACTTGACTGTAGGGAGATAACAAATAAGCAGCAGGATCTTGCATTTTTTCTTGAGTCATAGTCCATTTTTTGGTGAAATCTGGATTTGTAATAGTATAAACAAATATTTGGAGTTTTGCTGGTTTTCCGTTACACCGCATGCCTTCCCGCATTTCTACTGAACCATGAATAGTAGGATAGACAAGAGACGTCGCATCTAATTTTCCACCAATAACACTAAAGAAATTTGTTAGGCTAATATCTTCTTGGTGCATGACATCTCCTTCGATATGAATACGATCATCATTGTGCTCGTGGAATACTGGTGTTCCTACTTTATTTGAAAATCCTTGGGGATCAACCATATCTAATTTTTTATTGCAATTCCAAATTTCAAAGTCTGCATGCCAATGCACTGGGCCTTTTGACCAGGATTGTATATTGGATTGAATACTTGTGTAAAATATAGCAAGGGAAACAAAAGCAGTAACCACGACAATAATGATAAAAAATATTTTTTTTGCCGCTTGAATAGTTTTTTTATTTTTTCCACTGGTTACATAATAATGCTCTAAGACCGCTCCTAAAACTGTTATCCATAACGGAGCAGTGTAAACCCAGGGATTATTCAAGAATTGAGTTTTTGCTGATACTTCATCGTGAGCAAGTGTTCCGGGTAGTATCCAGAGCAGCACAGCAGCTATGCACAAACCCAATATCACCCTCTTTTTTTGCATCATACTTTCTATAGTTTACACTTCTTTTTTGATTTTTAAATGTATGTGCTTAGAGAGACCACGCAAGAGTGAAGAAAGAATATTTAATTTCTTAACTTATCAAACACTATTGCCCACAAATGTTTTTCTTCTACATAGTTCACAGTATGTGGAACCATAGTTGTACTTGTTTTATTGACTTGTCTGATTTGTGGTCTACTGCTGAGTTCAATATCGCACTTTTCTTTTATCTCTGGCAGCACTGTTATTCTTGCAAAGACATTATCATATCTTGTTGCATTACTTGTAGGTCTCAAAATAACTTCTTCAGTATCATCACTACCTATAGAAAGAGACTGTTGCACTACTTCTTCACGTTCTGGCGGCACAGTTGAGCTTGTTCTATTAGCATAAGTAAAATTAGCTATAACAGTAAAAGACCAAAGCTCATCTTGATTATTGCGAATTGTAACACGTCGCGCGTCATTGTCTAGAATTTCTTCATCTACTACATCATAATCTGGCTCTTTACAATCTAGATTTTCTACTCCTTGTCTATAGGTTGTGGTTGTTTCGATAATGAGCTGATCTCTCGGAATGTTCGTTACTAAGACTCGATCTACAGGCATAGTAATGAGAAAACCTGCTAATGCAATAATAAACAAGATAATCAAAAAGAGTACTAATCCGGAAAGACGTTTTTTGGTAGCTTCTAAATCGTGATAGTCTTTATGGGTATGGTGATGTGTTGTTGTATCATTGATGGATTCATCGTCTTCAACTTCTTCATGATATTCTCTGTCTGTAATAGTTTCTTTTTCAGATTTAGCATGGGGATGGTCGGGATCATGCTGTTCTCGATAGACTTTTTCTTTTTCTGTGATCGTCCGTCGTACCATTTTAGAGCTAAAGATAAGATACTATTAATAGTTTGTACATATGCAGTATATGGATTATGAGTTTTTTAGATACTGTTAAAAGATTAGTCGCTGACTTGAACTTCTACGTCTTTGCCATAAATCTTACGTAGATCTTCGAAAATTTTTTCTTTGATAAAGACATTCTTTGGTACTTTTGCTTCAGCCAATGCCTTCTCAAACTCTTCTAAAGAACTCTTCTCTAAGCCACCCAAACCACCATTTGGCAAGAGTTTAGCTTTTAACACTTCTTTCTTAGGAACATCAATATCTTCGATAATAAATGCAGTTGTTTCTAATAAGAAGATGTCGCCAAATTTATCACCATATTTGATTCTGATACGAGCACGCTCTACTTCTGCACCACGCTTTCTTTGCACATATTCTACAACTGTTCTGATGAATGTAGCAGTTTCACGACGAACCTTTTCAATTTCATGTTTGTTCATTTTTGTGTAATCATCTTTGACTCTGACAATGTTCTTGAAATCTTCCAAGAATTTCTTTGGAAATTTTCCTTGCTCAACAAGACGCTTTAATCCTACTTCTGGCTTGAGACCCTTCATGTTTTCTGTGACTAATACCTCTTCAACAGCACGAGTACAACTTTCATAGAGTTCATTGACAAAGCGCTTTTCTGTTTGCTTTTCGATTTGACTGAATAATTTTTTAATACGCTGTAAATAGTCTTTGACATCTGCAAGCATTTGATCCATTTGTTTTCCTGTGATCTCTTTAATGACACCATGCTCAATATCTTTGTGTGTTTTTACTGTATTTGCAAGTATGTTAGCATATTTTTGCTCGAGTAATTGTTCTTTTTTCACGAAAATTTCTTCAACAAGCTTGACAGTTTCTTTTGGTGTTGGTGGTGGAACTCCGTATAACATTAAAGCAGCTTGACTTGGATTTAAAGCAGCATAATAGAGATCTTCTCCAACAATAGTAAGCAAAGTTCCTTTTGCACGGTCTACTAATCGAGTTCCCATATCCATGTGCACGTCGATAGCTTCTGGTGACGGGCGAATACGACCCATTTGCAATAATAATTTCCAGGACATGAAGATACCACGATCATATAACGGTACTCCATCTCTGAGGAAGGTGAAGATGACTGGAGAAGCTTCCTTGATAGCATCCCAGAAATCAGTTAAAATATAGACTTGAATGTGGAATTCTTTTTTAACACCAGCGATGGTTGCAGCTTCATAGCCCATGCTTCTGATGATAGCACCTAATTTATCGCGCAACTCCAAGCGATTCATCTTTTTAACATCTGTATCATCAATAACGATAGCGATATCAATATCATTACTCTTCGCATCACCACGGAATAAACTGCCGACAGCAACGTAGCTGACTACATACTTCTCGAACTTCTTGATGACCATGGATCTGTGAATTTCACTTACTTTGAGAGCACCTAACAAATCTTTTGCATCGTACACGAAAAAACTATAAGAGATGAGATTGATTAATTCATATTTACCATCGAAACATGCTTCACGTAATTCTGTTAGAATTAATGCCTGTGGTTTCAAATCTTTGTCAATTTCTTTTGCAATTTTATCCAAAGAAACTGCTATTTTATCACGAAAAATAAATTTGTCTTCTTTCAAGTCTTGCGTGTCATCTATCAATACTAACACATCATTAACTGTAGAATCTTTCTTTTCTGGAGGCAATAATGCGATACCGATAATTTCTTTGTGAGTTTCTAGAACTTTTTTCTTGAATTTCTCTAATTGGCTTTTTAACTTCTCAAATTTTTTCTTTAATTCTTCTTCTGACAACTGCGGTAGTACTGGTGGTTGTGGAGTAGAGGGTGCTGGAAGATTGTTCATTTCTGAAAAAAAGAAGGAGTTTATATCTTTTTAAAGGTTTCGTGATTACTGGACAAATACTGTTCGACAAGTTGCACGACATGGGCTCTTACCATCGCAAGTACAACCTCTGTAGCGCGTTACTTTTTTGCTTGCGCTGCTATTGTAAGCTATCTGTTGAGAAGTCGTTGTAGTATAACTGCTCTGATTTTTAGTATAGTTAGACATACCAATGTCAGGAAGAATATGTTTATAAACCTTCATTTGACGCCCATATCCATGAATGCCGACGTACTGCAAGAGTTAGCTGCACAGCAACAACAGCATGGTAAAGAAGAAGGTTTGCTTAGTTATCTCAATAACTTTCGCTTTCATCTGCCTGGCGGATGGTCTAGAGAACTTACTTTAGGTTGCTGGGATGTACCTTACTCTCAATTAGGTTCAACTGCTCATTTTAGTCCTAAAAAACAGCAACAGACTCCTGCTCAATTTTATAATTTTGTTGATCATGCACTTATCGCTGAAGGCATTGTTATACCTTCTCATCTTCAACCTTTTGTCGGAGCTAAAGATCCTTTTTTTAAAGGCATTCGCCAAGATATGTTTGCTCTTCTTACTTTAGTTTTTCCAGGTTATGCACATCTTCGTGATGATGGCTATACTTATATTGATTTAAAGGCTTAATTGCCTTCTTTCCGGAAATTCCTGCAATAGCTTTATAAATCACTCACGAATAGTATCAACCCTTAATGAAAGCGGTTTTCCTGAGCCTGTTTTGTGCAGTTTTTCTACTTACTCTCATCTCAGTTGAAGCTGTTGATTTTCAAATTACTGACTCAGAACTTAACTATGGCAGTGCAAGCACTCACAAGCAAGAAACCTTTGCTCGAAGTTTAGCTATTCGCAATGATTTCCCAGAATGTACTCTACAAAATATTAATTTAGAATTTACCGAACGCAATGGATTTCGTCGCAGCGACATAGAGATTAATACTACTCCTACTACGATTACCCCTACTCAATCCAATACTGTTTTAGCCACCATACATCCTGGTGATTTTGATCTTGTTGATGAAGACTTAGAAGAACGTGAAGAAGTTGAAATTGGAACTTTATCTTTGAGAGCAGAAAAAATAAATGCTACCTCTACTAACACTATCAATTGTGAAGGACAAGTTACTAGCAATGCTATTCCAGTCACCTTACAATTAAAAAATGATCTAGACATAGTTTCTATTGAAATACAACCAGATGGTGGATCATTCAATAGTATTAGTGAAGATGGGACAGTTACTATTTTTGTCGATGAGAATTATGATTTGAAATTTAAACTACATAATAGATTTGAAGCTTCTTCAGATATTGAACTTGAAAATATTAATATTGAAATTACCTCTGATGATTTTGATGTAGACAAACGCACTACTATTAGCGAAATTCTTGCTGATGAAGAAGGAGAAAAGACAACTAGTGTTTCTGTCGATGAAACTGGCACAGGAGAAATAAAAGTTTTAATTAGTGGGGATGATCACTTTGGCGGCAAACATGGACAAGTTTTCCTCTTTAACTTTGATGTTGAGGAATCAGAAGAAGTCGAAGACCCTGTAGTTGAAAATGATGGTGATGGTGATGGCGTTCCTGATGGTCAAGATGCATGTCTTAATACTGTTAGTGTCTGCAGCGTAGATGGACAAGGATGTCCTGTTGACAGCGATGATGACGGCACTTGTGATGATTTAGATCCTACACCTTATCCTAGACAACAACTTACTAATGATCAATTAGATGTTGCTAGCAATCAAAATGACCGTGAACTAGAAGAAGATACCACTAGACTTGAAGAAGAAAGTGCTCCAACATCAGAAAACACTTCTGGATTTATTCCTTTTTTAATAGGATTTGCTGTTGGTATTATGGTTACTGCTGGCTTTTCAGTCTTAATTAAAAGTTAATCCTCCTCATGGGTTTAGAAGAGAGTATTGATGAAAAGGATGTTCAGGCATCTCTCCGAAGAAAAAGAAGAAAAGAACTTTTAGCTCGAACTGTAGGCATTGGAAGTTTTCTCACTGTTCTAACACACATGGAATCTCCTGTTGTTCAAGAACTTTTACAGCGCCATCTTCCTTTCTCTCGCGCACTTGATCCCCTTCTTTTACCTTATCATCGAGAAGCATTACTCCTATCAGCAGGATTGGGCAGTGTTTTATATGGCTTTACTTCGATGGCACAAAGATTAGCTCTTAATCCTTTAAAACCTTCTAATTGGCAATCTATACAACAAGGATTTATGTCCCTGTTGCATGGATTCCGTAATCGTTTATTTCATAAGCCAGAATCTAGCAATCTGGAAAATCAAAAGACGTTTATGACCCGATGTTTTGCTGCTGCAACAGATCCTCTTGCTCAGAGAGACTATCAAATTCAACTACATCTTCTAGATGGACGTTATGAACAGGCATTAGAAGAAGCTCTTCCTCTTATGAAGGCTTATGCAGTCTCTCGACCCCCTCGCAATCTTGTAGAACAATTTCAGTTAACCCTTACTCAACTTGTTGAATTTTATCTGTGTGGAAAAACCGAACGTGAAGCTCATTACCTTGTTGCTGGTGCTATTCGTAATTTATCTGCAGGACATTTTCAAAGATCAAAAGCTTATTTTACCAAAGCCTTGCAACTAGCACCCACTAATATCCCTCTTCATTCTCTCTGTGGTTATTTTTTAGAAATGCATAGGGATCATGTGGCTCAGTATCAAACTCCTGCTAAGAGAGAATTATTAACTACAGAAGCACAACATCACTGGCAAAAAACTGTTGAACTCCTTCTTGCAGATCCTAGAACAGCATCACGATTTCGTCGTTTGGGGAATAGTCGGAATGAGGTTGTAGTAGTTAGCGGTGAAGGCATTGTACAAAATAGTTTTGTCTTCAAAAGAAGTCCTGATAAAGAACATCTAGAAAAAGAATACACTCTTACTCGAAAGCTGGATGCCATTTTCGGAGGGAGCAATACTGTTGTTCAAGCACTAGCTTTTTTATCCAAAGATGATCTTCATTATTGTATTTTAAAAAGAATTGCAGGCATTTCTTTTGTTGAACGTTTTTTGACTGGAGATTCTGTAACTACTTTGAATCAAGTACTTCCTTTTTTAGCACAGTTTCATGATCGACTTCGAACTCAAAGCGATAAACTACCAGAAGGTCTCCTCAAAAGAAGAGATTATGGAAAATTCCTTCAAGAAACTTATGTAAGGCGTATGCATTTACCTTCTAGTCCTGCTCTTACTAAAGCATTAGACTATTTTACTCAACAACTAGATGCACAACAAAGACAACCCATTCATGGAGATCTGCACCCAGAAAATATTCTTGCATCAGTCAATCAATTTACGATTATTGATCCTGAACATATGGGCATTGCTTCTCCTTACTTAGATCTAGCAGCTTTCCTTGAGCACGATGCTTTACATTTATCTTCTGCGGCACGAGAAAGAAGTCTTCAAACTTATTATGATGCTTTACCAATCCATGAAGGATCTTTTGAGCAAGTTCGTCTAAAGTATTTACATGGGGCTCTTTTCAGGATGTTACAAGTGCGTGCTGCATTAGCAAGACAGGTTTATAGTACTTCTTTAGAACACCAGCAACAACTTCAACACTATTACGAACAACATGCTTTACAAACTATTCATGACCTAAGAATGATGGATGGAAAAACTACAAACTCTGGTTTAGAAAGTCTGTTGCTTACTCATTAAAGTGCATTAACAATTTTGCATCAATAATACCTGCTGTTTGGCTCATCATTTTATTGAGCTTCAAAAGAATAACAGCATCATTTGACTTTTCAGCTTCACTAAGATTTTTTCTAAAAGCACGCTTGGAAGATTCATACTCAACTAAAACTTCTTCTTTGCCTGTATAATAATATTTTTCTACTAACATAAAAAGTTGTTTCATTTCCTGCACTAAAGCAAGACAAGACTTGTCAGTTTTTTTAAGAGCTGCTTGCTTTGCAATATATTTTAAGCCATCTCCTATTTCTTCCAAATGCAGGAGTACATTATAGAGCACAGGCTTCATACTTTTTGTTTTCTCTAAAATACGCAAACAGTAATCGACAAATTTATTCACTTGCGCATCTGCGTGCTGATACATGTGCTGCAAAGCTGCACTGTTTCCAGATTGTATGTTTGCAATGAGATCATCAAAAGTAACTAAGAGGGAATAAAATATTCTTCGATGCATAGTATCAAATTCTTCTTGCTTCATCGCGGCAATTTCTTTGATAACACAGAGATTAGGAGTATTTCTAACTATACTCATGCCTACAAAATTATCCAAAGCAGTTCTTAGAAATTCATGCACATTTATCTCTTTGTTTTGCTTTTCATCACGAATAGTGCTTCTTGGAATTTCAATTTCAATCTCATCTATACCAGCACGATAAGCAGCTGCTAAATAATAACGAGCAAGAGTAGTATTTGCTTGATTTAAGGTAATGGTTGCTTTTTTCTTAGCAGCAGTACTATTTTCTATATTAATTTGCAAGCTGTTGCCTTCTTCGTTAACATTTACCACATCGCCTTTTTTGACATTATATTTTTTTGTCCATTTACTGGGAAGCGAAACCATTAAGGTAGAAGGGCCGATTTGATTGACTTTTCTTTGCATACTAACCATTTTTGCTTGTACCTATAAATACCTACCGTCTATACCTTATATATTATAATATTTAAGTATATTATTATAATTTAATGACAATATCTAAGTGTTTTTCCGCCTTTTCTAAAAGTATTCCGAACATTTCGCAAAGGAGGCGAGAATTATGAAAAAAGAGGCGAGAATTATGAAAAAAATGCTAAATAAAGAAGTATTAGTGTTGTCCTGCTTACGAGAGAATGCTCGTATGAAGCTGACCACCTTATCTAAAAAAACAGGGATACCAGTGTCGACTATTTTTGACCAGATGAGTGATCCTGCTTCTCTGATGACTAAATATACTACTTTAATAAATTTTGGCAGGCTAGGTTTTAACACTAGGGCACAGATTATTATCAAACTTGCCAAAGAACAACGAGAGCAGTTTAGAGCATTTATTCTGGAGCATAAGTCCATTAACTCTGCTTATAGAATCAACAATGGTTATGACTATTTATTAGAAGGAATCTTTCGAAACCTCAAAGAATTAGAAGAATTTTTAGAGACTATGGAAGAGCAGTATCCTTTGAAAACTAAGCAAGTCTATTACATTATTGACGACTTAAAACGCGAAGAATTTCTTAGTGATTCGAGCTACTTGGAAATGGTAACGCCTTCTGTAAGCCCATTAGATACCTTTAAATAGAGGTTCAGAGTGTGTTACCGCATCTTTCCTTCGGGGAAGAGATCCACAAAAAAGCAAGGAGTGAACAACTCATGCAACAAGAACTATGGATGAAATTATTCGCCGCTGGCGAAGATGATGAATCAGATGATGATACAGATGATGAAGGCGATGATGGAGACGAAGACTGGTAATTAACCGGTAAAACCTTCTTCATTTTTTCTTTTTTTCCTTTTAGGTTCGGGTTGAGCCTTTCTTTTCTTCTTTTTTTACCACTACATTTTTAAAGACTTATTTAATCTTCAAACTCATGAGTTTAGACACAACTATTCAAGCAGCAGATCGAGAGTTTAGAAAAGAATGTAAGGATCTTGAGTGTGAGCCTTGGGACATTAATCCCTTGGCCAAATCTCCCTATCTTACTGGAGTAACTACAGCATGGCCATCACTAGATCTTCAAACTGTAGTAGAACGACAAATACCTATTCTGGTGGAGGCTGCAACTAGTATTGCTCGAAAACATAGATTAATTTCCTTATATGAATATCCTATATTTGCTGCAGGTGGAGCGGTAGTAGTCTATTTTGGCTGGGCAGAAAATCAACATCAATAACCTCTATTCGAACTTATTTTTTAGAGAGATAGTTTCCTTGTAAACAATATCTTTTTCTATCTCCGCATAAACTATTTACATACTTTGTAAAATTTCTAGTTTCTTTTGTTATGCAAACTATAGTTAGTGTATTTTGCTGGGGTTGTATTACCAAGGGATCTTTCTCAGGCAAAGTAAACACTTCATAGCCTCCAGCTTCTACTGACCATGGAGTTACTGGATCATAGACTAAAAGTATTCCTTCTTCTGGAGTTTCACTGTCATGCATTAAAGTATAATCACCATGAGTAAATCTTAGGATACTTACTTGACTAGCTGTACTTTTTTTGCCTGTGATTTCTTCCAACCATAAGCTCATGAGAGGATCTTGAAAGACTTCTTGTACTGTTGCTAAAGAACCTAGTTGATCTGCTACAGCATAGTTGTACTTATCTGGAACATATTGCTGCTGGTAATGTGCTCTTTGAAAATGTTGGAGTATAGTTTTTGCTTTTTCTGGTGTGAAGAAGTCTTGTAATTGGATATGGGGTATATCTTGCTCTGTAAATGCTTTTTTGAGTGCTTGCATAGTTTCTTCTTGCAAATAGATAGGATTCAACCATTTCTCTAGTTTTGTTCTTGTATCACTTGCCATGGAACCAACCTGCTATGCTTAATCGTGGATTGTTAGTATTCACTTCAGACACTTGATGAAAAGAATCTGGAGACACTTCGAAGATAACAAAAGCATTCCATTCTGGAGGATAGGATTTGACTATGACTTGAGGTACGTGATTTTTTGTGGAAAATAATTCCAATGCACCACCATCTTTTTTGGTGAATCCTTGTGCTAAATTATAAACATAAGCAATAGATCTTCCTTCTAACATATCATCATGAGGCAATAAATAGCCAGTTGGAGGATAGACTGCACCAAAAGCATCAATACTTGGCACTAGTTTTTTACCTGTGATAGTCATCATGAGTATTTGTAATTCTTCTGATTGCAACATATTAAGAAATCCTCTAATTAGGGATTCGTTGGTTTGTAATAAATCCTCTGTCTGCGCAAAGAAAAATAAGTCTGCATCTTTTTCTGCAAAGGGAAGAGTCATCAAAGTCTTTCTGATCTCTAATGCTTTGTCTGGAAGCAAGAACTCTTCGAAGATAACATGAGAAAAGGGTTTGTTCTTTGCAAATTGCTCTTGCATCTGCTGTTGTTTCTTCTCAGTCAAGTAGACAGGATTGATCCAGTTTTCGAGTACTTTTTGCATATTTTGGAGGTGTGGTGAACTTATTTAAAACTGTAGGATTGTATTTTTTAGCTTTTCTTGTAGTAGCTGTTTATATAGTGTATTTCTTGTCTCTAAGTATGAGCGACGGAAGATTAGGTCAAATAGATAAGGCACTATGGAATTTAGGCGTAGAATATTTTTGTTCTTTAGGCATGCAGGCAACTCCAGATTTTAAAGTTCCTGTAATTGATAGGGAACTAGACCATGCTTTACATTTTGCAGTTCAATTAAAAGACGTTGCTCACAACATATCCACATTACTCCATTTTCCAGTCCGTAGTTTTGGTCGTCTTATTTGTTCAGAACTTCCAGATATGATTGCTGCCGCGCAAGAAGCGCGTATTTTACAACCTTATACTGATCTTCATGGTTGTGTTTCCTTTGCTGTTCCTAGAGAGGATCTTCAAGACCTTCTAAGACACAACTCTGTTTATGATCCTACGAGCCTTGCGTTGCTTGCTAATCGCACGATTGATTATCTTACTCGACCAAAACCTTAAATAGCTTCTTCTAAGGCCTTTTAAGAGCACTTCTCTAATGTCATTTTATAGTAGTAAAAATAGGAATGTTTATATAGGAGTTTACTTATAGTATAGGTATGACTTTACCTAGACGTCTTCATTATGAATTTTTCAAGCCAACTGGAGAGCTTGTTCGTGTATTTCGTCAAGGAGCAAGTGGAGAACCTGGACTTACTTCTCTTGGTAGAGCATGGACTTATTTTAATTGTGATGCAACATCAGCACAAGAGATTAGAGATGTATTACCGGATGCAAGACATACTTCTGAAGCACCTAGTGCCTTAGAAATTGCTGTTATTGATGGTTTAGAACAGTTACCACGAGACACTCCTGCAAAAATTATGGAAATTGCACTAAAAGAAGCTCAACCTGCAGGCATTCGCTATGCTATGGAAGCAACACTTGTTGGAGCTACTAACCTAGAAACAGCACGACACTTACATGGAGTTCTTAACATGATGTATATGGAACCTTCTATTGCTCAAGCAAATCAACCACGTTATGGAGTAACTCTTTGGATAGACGAAGCAACTGGCGACTTGATATCTCAAGAATAATTATTTTTTAATTGGATTACTACTGTCTTTTTCAGCTATCTAGATAAGACTTATAAAGCATTTCAAGAACGAACGACCATGACCATTCATTGCGCAATTAGTTATTTTGAAGGGAACTCTGGAGGCTATCTTTTAGGTTGTGACAGCACTCTACAAATAAGTAGAACTGTTCAGTCTCTAGTTAAAGAATTCCCTATGATTGTGGAGAAATCTTTTCGAGGTGCGCATTTTGTAGGATTTATACGTGGTCGGTTACCCTCTTCCATATTGCCTACTACTCCCGCCGCAATTGCAGCCCAATTTTCTGCACGTTTACGTTCTTTGGATTTTTGTTTTGATGGTATTCAACAAGGCATAACATATACTCATCCCTCTTTATGTGATCTATCAGCTTATACTCTTCTCATTGCAAAACAACAAGCAGATCATTTAGAACTCTTTAATGTTTCAAACCAACGACCACTACCTGAAAATAATCATCGTGCTACTCGCTTACATCACTTAGAACTTCCTACTCTAGCTGCTCAACCACACTCAGTCGTTTTTTATGCTCCTTGTACACCTAATTATCTCCAATTTAGATTTAGAGAAAGATGTAATTTTGTACGGGCAAAAAAGATTTTAGAACAATTGCTTACAGAAAGATCTGTGCTTAAGATAAGTCCTCAACTAGGACGCTATCATCCTGGCAAAGCTTCTCTCTTTGCTGTAGATTTTACAGGCATTCGACAAATTGATTAATTTAAGATAGTTCTGACTGTTAGGGTCAAAAGAATGGGTTTAAATATTTTAGAAAAAGAAAAAAAAGAAAAAAAAGTCAACGTCTTTTTAAGCGTGAGATTCTGTATCCTTAGAACTTTTTGTGCTTTGGATAGCATTCTCGACAGTAAACTGGCTTACCTTCAGCAGGTTTAAATGGCACTTTACATGCTTGCTGACAGTCGCTACATACTGCGTCATGCTCTTCTCTTGGGCCGAAATTTCTTGGGCCTCTATTTCCAAATCCTTCATTACTTCTCATGTGTTTACACCTTGTGTATTGATTAATTTCTGTATAGTCCTACAATTGATTTCCTAGAAGGAGTCATATGCATACTACCTATTTAGCCTGTTTTGCTAGTATTTAAAGATACCTATTGTCCTTGAGAGGTGGATTTTAGCAGGAGCTAGCATCAGTTGTATTTGGTTGATTGCCTTATCTTCTTTTATAGACTCTTATTTCTAGAGGTTTAAGCTGAGCTCCGAGATCTTGAAGACTGTCAATTCTGCATCCTCTGTCTTGACCATGCTCTTGATAGGAAAATATTAACCCTTCTGTATTTACTAGTACTCCAAAAAATGGTTTTTCTTGACGTCTAACTAATTTTAAGGTATCACCTACAGCGGCATCTTGTACTCGCACTGCCAAAGAAAGATGTTCAGGTGTTTGTTCAAAAGTTACCATCATAGGATCATCTGCAGGATGCAAATGCAAGAAAATACCACTAATATACAATGCTACACTTGCTTGAGATAGCACTCTCTGTTTACTTTCTTGAAGCACTCTAGCTATTCGACCACGATAAGTCATTGGAAGCTTTGCCACTTGTAAGTCAAAGGGATTCATAAAAAATACTTCTTCATACCTTATAAAAGATTATGCTTTGCTCTCTCTAGACAGTTTGTTAAAAAATAAGAAGAAAAAGAAGAATAATGTTATAATGTTATCTACACATCATGCTGTGCGCTTCACAACACATATACGATGCCTTTTTGAAGAATTTTCCGACTGCCATCAAGAAAATACCAACAACATAGTATAGGAAAATCTTGAACATGCCGATGCCTTCAAAACTAGTTTGTAGCTGGAATCCTGCAACAATAACATAGAGACCTGCAGCAATTAATATAACAGCAAGAATCATTTTTCCCATGCTACATGAGCATCCTTTTTTATTAGACATACTACTAAGCATTTTTTTTGCCATATCATTTCACCCCCTCTTCTTTTTTGGACAATGCTTTTCTATTTAAACTGTATGGTGTCGCTTTTGAGTAGTATGTTTTCGAGATTTAGAAATGTTCTTTTTTAGAGATGAGTTTTTCCAGGCTCCAAGAACCAGCACCGTAGATGAGCAAGATTAAGAAAGATGCGAAATACAACAAAGCTACTTCTCCCCTGTTCATATTGGGAATCCAACCTGCCAAGGTACTTGCATTAAAGTGTGAGATAAAATAAGCACAGAGCATTTCCACCGCAGCGATTAAAGCAGCTAGACGAGTGAACAAACCAAAGAAAATCAAGAGACCTCCGATGACTTCAACAATGCCTGCAACACCCATCAAGCTTGCGATTGCCATAGCTTTTCCGCCAAACCACCCAAACAATTTTTGTGCTCCGTGAATAAAGAACATGCTACCGACTACCAAGCGAAAAATGACATAGAATACTTTGTCACAACACTCCAATCGATTTTTAATCATGTGCAACATTCAGATGTTTGCATTTTGTTTTCTTTTTAAAGATTTCTATGCTGGAGTTTGTGTTTTCTTAAAATACTCTTACTTTTAATTGTGGCACTCTGAGAAAATCTCTGTCTAAAGTAATAATTGCTGCATCTAATTCTTGACAAATACCTGCAATAAAGATATCTGTTTCATTAATCATCTTTCCTGCAGTCGTTAACTTTTTATTAATAGCTATACATAGGCTCATCTCTTTAATTGTCAGAGGAACTACATCCATTTGCTCAAAGAAAGATTCAGTTTTTTCTTTTTCATGCGGCTTAATCCCCACCATTATTTCATATTTATTTAATACTGTAGTGATTACTTCATCAGACTCCATTTCTTTCTTAATAGAAAGTCCAATCTTGGTTCCATTGAGAACTTCAATAATCGCACTTGTGTCAAGCAGTAGCATCGTGTTTTTTTACTCCTTGTATTCTTTTATTTATATCTTGTGAGGTTTTTATCCTTAATTTTTTTGTGGCTTTCTGCATTTCTTTTGCTCTTGCTTCACCACCTTTTAAGATACCAAACCACTGATCCCACTCTATTTTTTTAGTACTACACACTTTTCTAATAGTATCGCTAAAACTTTCGTCTTTTGCCTTTTTGCTTTTCAATGCTTCATAGGCATCATCCATAATAGTGATTGTTTTTACCATATGTTTAAGTGTATGTTTAAACTTATTTATAAATCTTGTGGTTGTTTTTCCGAAAAGTTTCTTGTTTATAGGATCATTCTTTCACTTCACTTCGGAAGACTTTCGGAGAATCTTAAGAAAAGATGTTCATCGCTTAGATAAAAGATTAAGCATTGTTGAAACAAGAATAGGCATTTTAAAACCCAGCATTAGTGCTTAATGGTGATATTTCTCGTTCTTGAGAATAGTATAAGCCCTATACAATTGTTCTAAGAAGACCACACGACATAATTCATGAGGCAAAGTCATAGCAGATAAAGACAATAAGAGATTTGCTTTTTTCTTTACTTGATCGCTCAATCCATAGGGACCACCAAGAATAAAGACAATGTCACTTTCTCTTTTTTGTATAAAGGATGCAAATTGTAGAGAAGTAAACTGTTTTCCTTCTTCTGTTAAGACAACAACAAAAGCATTATTACATTTTGCCAAGATTTTTTCTGCTTCTTTCTCTTTGCCTTCATCTTTGATTTCTATCACTTCTACTGAAGCATATTTTTGGAGACGCTTGAGATATTCTTGACAGGCTTCTTTATAGTGAGCTTCTTTGAGTTTACCCACAACTATGAGTTTTGTTCGCATATATTTGTCAATAATCATAAGCTATTTAAAGGGTTCTTTCGGCGCACTTGGTATGCACATCGCACATGAACTTCGCCAAGAATTAGTCTTACTGTTAGGAGATGCTGGAAGAACAACTTATCCTTTCTTAGCACAACAAACATTACAATCTATCGAAAGAATGTATGCTCGAGAAAAACAATTAGGTGCTGAGGCTGCAACTCCAGATTTAGTTCATGCTGTATTTCGTGCCTTACGAAGAGAAGAGGGTGTTATTGATAGAAAAGTAGAACGAGGCCAACCATTTTATTCTTTAACTCCTACAGGTCGTGTCTTATATGACCAACTTCATGCACTTCATACTGGTGCTGATAGACCTGTCTTAGTTTAGAACCTTACCATTATTTTATAAACTCTTTTTCATTCATTTTCTTATGCGAACCTTTGTCTTATGGGCGAGAAAAGCAAAAACTACTGCTAATTTTTCTTTAGATGATTTACCAGGCTCCGGCAGAATGGATTTAGTGTGCAGATGCATATCTAATGCTTTATGCACTTCAGATCATTTACGCAAAGATACTAGGATTTATGTTATTCTTGAAGGACCCCCAACACCACCTATTACTTTACTCTTTGATGGAGGATTATTACAGCAATTAGACTTTGATGAACGAAGCATAGCACAACATATTCAAAACGCGCTTAGAGGAAAAACCATGTTGGGTGTAACTGTGCAGAAAAAAAGCTTTGAAAGACTAATTCAAGAACTTGCAACAACATCGCAACTTATTTACCTGCATGAGAAAGGCGAAGATTTACGTCTTGCTCCTTTTCATGAAAACACTACTTTTCTTTTTGGAGATTTCTTAGGACTACCAGCAAAAACAGAACTATTTTTGGAAAGACTCCATGCTAAACAGATTTCTTTAGGCCCAAAGTCCTTGTTTGCGTCGCACTGTGTTACCCTAGTACATAATGAACTGGATCGACGATACTCTTTTAAATAGGAATTATACAAAATTTTCTTTATGAGTCTTGCACAAGTTTGTAATGCTGTTATTCTTACCTTAGGTAATGCTCAAAGACTCCTACATTTAGAAGAGCTTGAATTATTTGCTTCTCGTACTTTTCAGCAACACCACCTTATTAGTCCAGAGGCTAATAATAATTATATGTTTACAAGCGCCTTAGACTCAGCAATATTAGACCTTAGTGTTCAAGGCATTCTTACTTTTGATTGTGATGGTCCATATTCTTATTATCATCTTACAGGCTATGGTCAAGAACGTTATAAAGCATTACAACCCTCTTCAACTCAGCAACAAGACAAAAAAAGAGCACCTTAAACTTTTTGAAACTATTAGAGGATCATGCCAACAAATTTGTTTTTCAATCCTTATAGCAATCCTTATAAAAACTAGATCGTAGTTTTCTTCTATGTCAAATATATCTTCTCAGGCTAAACAAATAGATGCAACCACTTGGGAAATCCCTACTTCTTATAAGAAAGGCATGTTAGTTCCTGGAAGAATTATTGCGACGAAAAAACTCTTTGATCAGATGGATACACAAGTTTTTGACCAGATTGCAAATGTAGCTATGCTCCCTGGGATTCAAAAATATTCATTAGCAATGCCTGATTGTCACAGAGGATATGGAGTAGCTATTGGTGGAGTTGCTGCATTTGATACAGAAACTGGTATTATTAGTCCTGGCGGGATTGGTTTTGATATAAATTGTGGAATGCGACTACTCACTACTAACTTAACGATCAAAGAAGTACAACCAAAATTAAAAGATTTAGTAGATCATATTTTTAAAACAGTTCCTGCTGGAGTAGGCTGCAAAGGATTTGTCAAAGTGAATACTCAGCAATTCGATAATGTCATGACTGACGGTGTAAAATGGTGTGTGGATAATGGCTATGGTTGGAAAGAAGATATTGTTAGATGTGAAGGCAAAGGAAAAATTGATTGGGCAGATCCCAGTAAAGTTTCTGATAAAGCAAAAAAACGAGGCCTAGATCAATTAGGTACACTTGGTTCTGGCAATCACTATTTAGAAATTCAGGTTGTCAAAAAAGAAAATATTCATGATGCTACACTCGCTAAGAAGTTTGGCATTACCCAAGATGGACAAATTGTTGTAATGATTCATTGTGGATCACGCGGACTTGGCCATCAATTAGCAACAGATTATTTACGCACCTTTGAAACTGCGATGCAAAAATATAAAATTACTGTACCAGATAAAGAATTAAGCTGCGCTCCTTTCAACTCTCCAGAAGGACAAGATTACTATAAAGGTATGGCATGCGCTGCAAATATGGCCTTCGCTAATAGACAAGTTATTTTGCATAGAGTACGTGAAGCATTCCAACATATTTTCAAACAGACTCCTGAGGCTATGGAAATGAATTTGATTTATGATGTCGCTCATAATGTTGCTAAAGTAGAAGAACATAAAATTGATGGCAAGAAAAAGAAATTAGTCGTGCATAGAAAAGGATCTACTCGAGCATTTCCACCAGGACATCCAGAACTGATTCCACTTTATAAAGAAACTGGACAACCTATTATTCTTGGAGGATCTATGGAAACAGGAAGTGCATTGCTAGTTGGAACACAGAAAGCTATGGATGAAACATTTGGGTCTACTGCACATGGTAGTGGACGAACGATGAGTAGAACTGCTGCAAAAAATACTATTGATGGCAAAGCATTACAAAAGAGTATGGAGAAAAAAGGCATCTATGTTCGAACTACGAGTTACAGCGGACTGGCTGAAGAAGCTGGAGCTGCATACAAAGAAATTTTAGATATTACAGAAACCTTGCAATTATCTGGCATCTCTAAGAAGGTCGTAGATCTCAAACCCATCGGTAATGTGAAAGGTTAGTACTTATAAGTAGTATCTATCGTAATATTTATAAAGAGAAAAAACATTTAGTTTACCATGAAAATTCCAACACCTCTACAACAACAAATTGAATACTTAGTAACTAATGGTCGAGGCTATACTCCTCAAATTACTCCAACACTATTTTTAGGATTACTTACAAAGACGTATCTTATTGATTTTTATGCTGCTCTAGAACAACAACGATTACAAGATACTTTAGGCTCCATGGAAAGACAACAATCTTCTCCAACACTTGATGCTTTATTTACAAGTGATTTAGATAGAATCCTTAGATCTACTGCTCGCCCTGGAAGCGATATTGAGCTTATAAAAAATTATGAAGATCCAAGAAGATTTTCTAAGATTACTCCTCGAAATAATTTTGAATTCCCTCCTCTAAAAGAAAGATTTCCAAATAAAGAATTTGAGGAAATAAATCTTTTCCCTAATGAGGGAGCAAACGCAGGCCATGTGGTGCCTTTAGATCCTGATAAAATGAGAGCATTTAGAGCAAGACTTTTAGCTATGGGAATAGATCCTTTTGCTGCTGATGGACCTGATCCTGGAAAAAATTGGGATTTTCTTCATCCTTCAATACCACCAAATGATGAATACTTTAAATTTGTAGATAAGAAAGATTTTCATCTATCAAAACCTTGGGGATCTCCTTATTTAGAACAGCTTAAGCTTCCTAAACCTAATCCTGTTTACGAAGATAGTGATAGACCTCGTGACACTCCTCCAAAAATTATAAACTTTTTAGACAGAGTTGAAACAACATTACCTAAAGAAAATCCAAACCCTGAAGAACATTTACCTTCTCAAGATCCATTAGCTGATCTCTTAAAAAGATTAGATCAAGAAAATCGAAAAAAAGACTCTAAAAAGAAATGGATAGAATAAAATATGACTGAAACTGAATTATCTGTTGAACAACGAATAGCGCAATTTTTGGAAAGCAATGATATTACTATTGTACCTGAGAACTTTGGCCAACAAGAACAACTTCATTTTGTACAACATCTTCCTGATAGATCCATGCGAGACCTTGGTAGTCTTATGTATGATACCACAACAGGCACTTCGGAACCAACAGATCCCTCAAATATGTTAGCAAGTCTCCAACTTAAAGGATTTGCAACAACAGTAAGAAGACCTCTAGTAAGAATTCTTCAACAAGTTAAGGGAGACTTCTATGCTGATTGTCTTCAACCTATTCATGATGCTTTAGATAGACTAGAGGCAAAATATCAACAGATACCATCCCCACCAAAATAACACATTTTAATATAATTTATTTATCTCAATTATTTTTTCTTTAGAAGCTTTTAAATATCTTTACACAAGAGGATTAGTATGAAACACTTTGTCTTTCTTGAAGATGTGAGTATAGCAGACATAGCCTTTGATGCTTTTGGCAAGACAGTAGCAGAACTCTTTGAGCATTGCGCTGAAGCGATGTTCACGATGATGGTCAATCTCAAAACAGTAGAACTGACAGTCAAACGTGAGATCCATTTACGCGCTGACTCTTTGGAAAACTTATTGTATGATTTTTTATCTGAACTAGTCTATTTGAAAGACACAGAATTGCTCTTGTTCAAAACTGTGCAAGTTACCCTAGGCAAAGACGGCAAAGAGCATACGTTGTCTGCTGAACTGCAAGGAGAAACTATTGATAGAAAGAAGCATGAACTAGGCAATGATGTCAAAGCAATTACGATGCATCAATTCTCTATTACTCAAGAAAAAGCCGGATATAAAGCAAGAGTTGTTGTGGATATTTAATTATCTATTCTTTTAGCAAAGTATTTTATATTACTTAGGCATTTGTCTCTTTATGACTCGCGAGATAGATAGAACAAATATTGAACAACATCTTGGTGAACAGGTAGAAGTTCTTCAAGGTGCTGAAAAAATATTAGGGATAGGAGTTCTTGCTTATGAACATAATACTGGCAGACTTAGCATCTATACGGCTGATGGAAAACAACTTAGAGCTTTTCTGAAAGGTAATGAAGTATTACGATTTTTAAAAACACCAAGTGATATTTATAATATACCACGAGATATCAACAACCTATCACAAAGCGATTGAATCTGACCACTGGAAGATAGTACTTTTACATCACAGAAATGCTTAAAAAGAAAGTAGAGTCTTGTCTCACTAGAGGTTAAACCACTTTATGATCAAATTTTTACGAGACTTTGTCCAACGCATGGTTGATAAGCTCTTTTCACAAAAGAGACACATTAAGATGGGTCTTTATGGGCCTCCTAATTCTGGTAAAACTACACTCGCTAACCGCATTTGTAAAGACTGGTTAGGGGAAAAAATGGGTTCTGTCTCCAATATTCCTCATGAAACTAGAGAAGTTATGATCAAAGAGAAAATTCATATTAAACATAAGAACAAAGAATTAACTTTCAGCCTTGTTGATACTCCTGGTATTGCTACTAAAATTGATTATGAAGACTTCATGAAATTTAAAATGTCTGAGAAGGAAGCAAAAAGCAGAGCTAAGGAAGCAACTAAAGGAGTTATTGATTCCATCAAATGGTTGGATGATATGGACTGTGTTGTAGTAGTCTTAGATTCCACACAAAATCCTTATTCACAAGTTAATGTTACTATTATAGGTAATTTAGCTGCAAGAGATATTCCTGTCTTGATCGCAGGCAATAAAGTGGATTTGAAAAAATCGAATCTCAAAAAAATTGAAAGTGCATTCCCACAGTATGATGTGGTGGGCATTTCAGCTATGAATGGAAAAAATATGGAAGAATTTTATGAGTCTTTATTTAGGGTAATCAAATAGGGGTGAAAGGGAACTATGCTAAAACTTCAATTCGTGCCATACGCAGACATTGAGCACTTGGATACGAGCGATCGTATTGATAAGCTGCTTGGAATTGTCAAGGGAAATAAAATTGTCTTAATGCAAGGACGTTTACATCCTGAAGAAGAAGGACAACTTATTCAAGAGACGATGCAACAAATTGAAGACAGTTTTAGAGGCATTGAAATCTGCACTATTTACCCTGAAGAAAAAAACTTACAACTCTTAAAACGTGTCAAAAAAGAAATGGTCAAATATATTATAGGCAATAGAGACGGCATTACGATTATCGGACCAGCCACTATTGTTCGTGAAATTAAGCGTGATCCGAATAACATGATGCTCTTGACGATGCATACGACTACTCCTAGAACTAGAAACGCATCTAAAAAGACTCCATCACGTTTGAAAAAACGAAGGTAAGCAATGCCCCACCAATGCGTCCGTTGCTCCAAGATGTATGATGATGGTTCTGATATTATCTTGAAGGGATGCACTTGTGGCAGCAGGTTCTTTTTCTATATGAAGAAAGAAGCAATTAAAGTTGCTAGAGAACTTACTGCTCAATTAACTGTAGAAGACAAACAGCAACTTGAACAAGATGCTCTGGAATTTATTGGCGAAGAGCAAGAGCCAGAACATCCAGTAGTGCTAGACTTAGAATCTATTCGCATGCTGCAACCAGGCAAATTTGAAATTGATCTGATTGACTTGTTCAAAGGCAAACCTCTAGTGTATAAATTAGCAGAAGGCAAATATGTGATTGATATTGCTTCTACTTTTGGCAGAAATCTAGCTACAGACAAAGATGCGATGAAAGAAATTCTTGATGAAGATACAGAAGAAGTTCCTACGCCTACTACTGCTGATGAAACTTCTGCAACTTCGGACGAAGACTCTGAGGAAAAAGAGAAATAAGTTCTCCAGTATATAGTTACTTCTCAAAGACCCCTTTCTTGATTTATAAACAATACTTTCTTCTTATTTAGATGTATACAGATGTTGAACAAAGAAAAATACTAGTTAGAAGCCTCATTAAAGATAATCCAAAAGCTACTTGGCAATACATCAAACAAAAAACAGCTATCAAAATTGAACGTGTCTATATTGGTGGCATGGGGGAAGCATTTCGAGATGCTGGAGTAGAACCTCCGAGAACTTTTCGACGAAGAAGTATTGAAGAAAAAAGAGCTATCATTATCAATTATATTCAACAACATCCGACAGTTGGCGGACAGACCATAGCAAAAGATGTAAAGATTCCTGTATGTGGCGTATTTAAAACTACGAAAGAAGCTTTTGATGCTGCTGGTGTTCTTTATCCACGACTAGTAGACAAACGATTACAAGAAGAAAAAAAGAATAAAATTATACATTATATTAAAGAGAATCCATTAGCTACTCAACCAGAAATTCAAAAGAAATTTCATACGGAATTATATAAACTTTTTAAAAATATGCATGATATTTATAAAAAGGCAGGCATAAAATTTATTGGAGCACATGATAAAAGAACAATAAAAAGACAACAAAAGATTATAGAATTCATAAAAAATAATCCTAATGCTACACAACGAGAGATTAATATTAACTGTAAAACACGCATTCAAAGTTTATTTGAACATGGTATCTTTGATGCATATAAACAAGCAGGTATAAGATATCCTTTTGAAAGATTAAAGACATATGGCGTTGGAAAGAAAGAGATTAGGGACAGATGGAAACATTATGAAGATACTATAGCCTTTAAACTTTCTCAATTCGGTAGCATATCAAGATTAGTAAGAATAAAAAGAGGAATTCCAGACATCATTTTAGAGAGACGTCGAAAGAAAATAATAATTGAAGTCAAAGATTATAGGGCAAAAGAAATTTCTATAACGCAAATAGAACAGTTGTATAATTATTTAGAAAATGCTCATTGTAATGTTGGTGTCTTAGTCTGTCCTAATAAACCTCAAAGAGATGCCTTTCGTATGGGCGATAAAAAAATATTTATTGTACAGGATAATCATCTTAATGATGTCCATTATTTTATGAATAAGTACGGGTAGATTTATAAAGAAGTTTTTGATGTGTTTATCATAAGGGGGTATAGTTTAACCCGGCTAAGAATTAGCGGCTCCAACAATTTTTGGAGATACCGCTGGATGTAGGTTCAAATCCTACTACCCCCATTTACCATAACTCTTAAATATTCAATAACCATTCTCAAGTGGTAATGAAATCATTAGTATATCTTCTGTTACTCTTTTGTTTAGTGAGCACAGTAGTTAGTGCAGCTCCAAATAAAGTACTAGTACACGACATCAGAATTGCTAACCTTATAATTAGTGAACAATCTCTCCATTGCACTAAAGAAATCTTAGTTCTAGTAGATGTAGAAAACAAGGGAACTTATACTGAAGATGTGTATGTTGAACTAGTGAATAAACCTTTAAACGTTCATGCATTTTCTCCTAGTCTTCAGGTGAGACCAAGAAGTCGAGAACAAATTTTGTTTCCTTTGTATCTCAAAGAAGAACCTCAAGGGAAATATACGTTTGATGCTTACCTCTATAGTGGCAAAGAGATTCGACAAGCATTTGATTCTTTTACTTTTAGCGGCTGTAAAACTGTCCAACTTACTTCTTATATTCAAACACAACCACCTGTGAAAATTCCTCTACAATCGTCCCCAGCTGTACAGGAAAATGATGTAGATCTTCTCTTGGTAAGCACACTTCTCATTGTTGCCCTCTTGCTTCTTACTGCATCTGCAGCGCTTGTGAGATCCTTTTAGCTTTTTCTGTTACTACCCGAAAGATTTATATAGTAGTCATAACTGTCCAATAGCAACAAATCGAGTATAAACTCGAAAACATTTGGGGGTTAAACATATACCATGAAATCAACATTGATAACAGCACTATTATTCCTATTTACGGTATGCGTAGGCTTAGTTTCTGCAGCAGCACCAGATTATACTATTATTGGAGTCGAAGTTAACGATCTTCAAGCATTTGGCGGTAGCACTACTATCCCTAATTTAGACGTTGAACGAGGAGAAACTATTGAAATTGAAGTTACTCTCCAAGGTAATGCCACTATTCCAGGCGGTCAAGTTCCTGATGTTCGCGTTGAAGCTAGAATCGTTGGCTATGAATTCGGCACTGTTTCCGACATTAGCGATATTTTCTCTGTTGATGAAGGCCTAGTATACAAGAAAAGATTAACCCTCGTTATCCCTGAAGACATTGATGCTTCTGAACTTTACACTTTACGTGTTGAAGCTTCTGACAGTCGCAATGAAGATCAAATTGAATTCACTTTAAACATTGATGAACAAAGACACTCTTTGAACATCTTTGACATTCTTGTGAACCCAAGCTCAAATGTTGTTGCTGGACAACCTATCTTCGTTATCTCCAGAATTGAAAACTTAGGAGAATTAAAGGAAGATGATGTTCGTGTAACTGCATCCATTCCAGAATTAGGCGTCTCTACTAGTAACTTCATTGATGAATTAATCACTGAATTACAAGAAGAGGAAGAAGAATTCAGACTAGACGAACAAAGCTCTAGACAATTAGAATTCCTTTTAAGAATTCCAGAAGATGCTCAAACTGGCGAATATACTCTTAAAGTTGATGTGTTATACAACAGAGGCCACAGTCTTTTAACAGAAACAAGAAAAATTTTCGTTAAGGGCATGGAAAAACCTAAGGAAGTTGACACCTTAATCAATATCGACAGCACTACTAAACGTGTTAACCAAAATGAAGAAACATCTTTCAAACTGATGTTTGCTAACATGGGCACTGAAAAAGGATTATACACTGTACAAGTTGATGGTGTAGCTCCTTGGGGCCAATACAGAGTAGAACCTGGTTTCATCACTGTTCAAGCTGATGGCACTGCTGAAGCTAATATCTTTATCAGAGCTAACGACAATGCTGAACCAAGAAACTATGTTTCTGTTGTTCGTGTGATGATGGGCAGAGAAATTGTCCATGAATTCAATGTGAACACAGAAGTTGTTGGCGTTGCACAGAAGACTAGCACAACCACAGTCAAGACAGTTTTAGCAGTCATCTTCATCATTTTAGTAATTGCATTGGTAGTCTTAGGATTAATCATTGCTTTTAGAAAAATGAAAGAAGACAATGAAGGCAGCGAAACCATGACTAATGTTGCTGAAGGTCAGACTTACTACTATTACCCACAATACCAGGGTAACCAAAGACGATAATTTCGTCTTTTTCTTTTTTTCTTTTCTTCTCTTTTTCATTATTCATTAATGACGATTAGCGATAGATTTATTAAGGAGATTCACCTTGTGTTAGCGAGGGGGATATAAGTTAACCATGAGAACCGTACTTTATACATTTGCAGTTTTCCTAGGCATTTTATTATCATTTCATTTAGTTGCTGCAGATGAATGTGGTCAAACTCCGACAGATAATTGTACTATTTCTACCAGCACTACCTTTACTCCAGGGAATTATCAGGTTGAGAATATTACTATTATAGCTAATGATACTGTGGTAGATTGCAATGGTGCGAGCTTTACTCACGTCTATGGCATTCTATTCAATGTTGCAGGCACTACCGGTGTAACTATTCAAAATTGTTATGCTACAGGTTATTCACGCGCTGTAACTAATTATCTTGGTGGTGGATCTGCAGGTTTATTACCTGTAGAAACTTTGACTATTCGAGACAATACTTTTGAAGGCGTAGTTCTTCCTATTCTTATTAATAATGCTGTCACTGGCTATAGCTTATCTCCAGAATTCCCCAATCATCAAATTATCAATAATACTCTTATTGGCAGTGTTACTGCAGGCATTCAAATAATTAAAGCAGCCAACAACTATATTGCTGACAATCTTATAGATGGTTCTGGAGCTCCTAATTATAATGGCATTTGGTTAGTATCTGCAAATAATATTCTAGAGAGAAATACACTCCATATGGCAAAATTAAATTTAGACAGAGCACTTGGTTGGAATTCAACAAACGCAACTATCACTGAGAACAATATCACAGATGTTTATCGTGCTATTCAATTAGAGACAGGATCTCATGGCGCTGTGATTCAGGACAATAGTTTAGAGAATGTTGGACTTGGAGTGTATGTTCGTTCAGATAATCATGTTATCAGACATAACACTCTCAGAGGTGAAGAAAGTCTCTTTGATGGCGCTACTAGCACGGGTGTATTTATAGAAACTGACAGCACGCCTCATAAAGACAGCGTTATCGCTCTTAATATTTTTGAGAATATGAGCGAGCCTGCTTATGACGCTGGAGAAAATAATAATTGGAGTGAAGACGTTGATCAAGGTCCTGAAGTAACTATGTTCGGTAACTTCTATGAAAACTATCATCAAGATATACAAAGTGTAGGATCCAATTACTGTACTGATATCAATTTTGACAATATCTGCGATGATCCTTATCCTTTTAACGTGATTGAGCAAGATGACTTTCCTCTGCGCTCCAGATCCTTGACAGATTTCGGAGGCTCATCCACTATTAACGCTCCTTATGTTCAACCTCTCGCAGACTTCTATATGAATGAACTTGATCAAGTACAAGTAGTCATCACCGCTAGCTCACCTGTCAACGCTCCTCTGACTTATAGTATCAAAAACCAGCAAGGTCAAGTAGACCCTAGATTTGTTCCTGTTGTCGGAGTTCCTAACGCGTTTATTTGGACTACCAGTCTTTTTGACGCAGGTAATTATACTTTCTTAGCTGTAGCGACAGATAATGAAGACTTAAATCACGGTGTACCTTTCTCAGTTTATCTTAATGAGAGCGATAGTAATTGCAGCCTTTATCTTCCCAATGTAATTGATGGCTGCGAAGTGAGAAGCAGTATTATTCTTCCTGCTGGAACCCATGTTGTTCCCCATGGAATTTCTATAACAGCTGACAATGTAGTTTTAGATTGCAATGGAGCTACTCTTGACAGCACTAACTCTGACTTTACAGGCATTACTGTTATAAACAGACAAAACGTTGAAATTAAGAACTGTATTGTGCAAAATAACGCTAGAGGTCTTCTTGTGGATACTTCAGCCAATGTACAGGTGCATGACTCTACCTTCAGCAATAGCCTTGGAAACGCAGTTAATTTAATAAATTCACAAAACATCCAAATCCAAGAGAATATTCTCACTCTTTCACTACAGGGAGTTATCTTTTCAAATGTGCAAAACAGCTTATTATACAAAAATCAAATAATTAATAATCAAGATGGTCAAATAATTCTTGGAGGATCTTCTTCATATAATAATATTACGGAGAACACGGTACAAAGTTATTTTGGAATCATTCCACCACCAATACGCATAGCTCAATATTTAGCGCAAGATAATGTTGTATATCGTAACAATTTTATTTTCTTCCCTATAGGTGCTAATGGCGCACCTGCAGATAGTGGAACTAATACACAATGGACAATCAATGGTGAAGGCAATTATTGGAGTGATTGGACTTCACAGTTCAATGGTAATCCTAGAGTTTGCATCAACAATAATTGGGACAACTTCTGTGATACCCCTTACCTAATAAGATTTAATAGTCAAGACACTGCTCCTTTCAGTATTGCTAATGGCTGGGAGAGAAACTATCCGCAAATCACTGTTAGTACCACAACGCCTCAACAAGGACAACCTATGACTATTCAACTTGTTGATCCTGATATGGCTGGACAATTATATTTTGTTGTGGGAGATATCTTTACAGGTTCTGGTTTGCCCATGGGCGACGGACGCGTTATTGACTTAGCAGGCAGCGGAGTTTTCTTTGCCATGGTTGAAAATCCTTACAATCTTGGCTTTTCCTTTTCTGGTATCTTTGACCAACAGGGTGTTGCGACAATCACTTGGAATATTCCCCAAATCCCAGGACTCAGTTTAAGCGGAGTGCCTGTTTATTTCAACATCCTGCCTTTTAATCCTAATTTACCTTATCCGCAAGCCATCTTACGAACATACAGATCACCAGGAGTTGTTATCCAATGAACAAAACTCTTAGAACTTTTTTAACCCTTATATTAGCAGCAACTTTCCTCTTCTCTGTAGCTTATGCTTTAGATTCTTCTGCTGAAAAAGATTTCCTCTCTTACTTTTTTGATGAACGTCAAGTGGATGCATTGCAAGATTACCAACAAAGATATACTGCTAATGAATTCTTAGCACTCAAAATCAAAGGACGACTACCTGCACTTCCAGCTGCTGCTTCAAAACCAGAACCTCTTGTTCCTGTCCAAGAAATCGTAACAGAGCAACCAGAACAGCTTCCTCTTGAAAAAGAAGAGACAGTTCAACAACCTCTTGTTCTAGATTCTGACTAATGAAAAATGTTCGTGATCATGCTTTCTTAATTCCCATTCTCTTCACCGTTTTACTTTCTTTACTGCTTTTACCTTTGATTTCTTACGCTGTGCAAGGGAAAACTCCAGTCTATTCACAACAAAGAGCACCAAAAATAATTCATATTCCACAATATATATGCAATCAAACTTATAGTGACATTACTCCCGCTCTTGAACAAAAGTTACAGCTAGCACAAAATATATCCAATGCTACTTTAAGCGCTTCTCCAGTAAAATTCACACCCCGCCATTATTTGTTTCGCATGTCTAATCCTGGAAGAACCATACATAATTGGTATCTCTATGACATAGGATCAGATGAATTATGGTTAACTGCTGATGATATAGTTTCTTTTATTACGACTGAACCCTTAGGAAATGCTCTTCTTGCTGGGACTATCAGTGAAACTGTAAATTCTACTGAGTTTTATTGGTCCTATCTTGATACTCTTTTTAACCCCGCTGGAACCTATGTGTATGCCTGCACGCTTTCTTCCCAAGGATGCGTTAACTCAAGAACCATTGCTGTTACTTCCGCGTCTGAGGAGATAGTAGGTTTATCTGTATCCACCAGTCAAAATAGACTGTATCTTGCCATGGAAGACGCTTCACATATTAATAGGCCTGGCACTCTTTACTCTTGTTCACTTTCTGCTCTTGCCAACGACGCTTGTTCTTTGGGATTGCCTCATTTTGTCTTTCATGATAATTACACTGCTTTCGCTAATGCTTTTCCAGACTCAGGATTTATCTATTCACCAAACAGCCCTCTGCCTCCAGTCTTCTTTGACATGCAATCACAAGCAATTTCCATGCTGCCTATGGGGGTTCTTATGACTCCTTATAACGCCGCGCAAATTTCATCTTCCTTGTTTTTTACTTATCGTTTTTACGCGGCAACCAATCCCCGCATTGACTTTGTTTCTGTAGACACTTTCGGCGCCGCGACTCTCCTTGGCAACGACATTACAGGCATTATCCCATCAATTGCTACTATCACTAATGGCACCATCTATTTTGTTTATACAAAAGCAAATCCTTATAGACAAATTATCAAGCCTTTAGGCGGATCTGAGACAGAGATTTATGTTAATACTACTTCTGCTTTTGCCCCAATACCTTTTACTCTTCAGAAAGATGGTGCTGTTCTTGGAGCTTATCCTTTCTCATCTGCTCCTGATTATCATATCTACATGTCGAATTGCAGATTTTGAGTCTGGGAATTACAGCGCTTACTTCGCTACTCTAGGAGGGAAGAGATAGATGCATAGAGCAGACTTAGTTCAGAAATTAGAAATATTTGAGAAAGAGGATTATGACTTAATTTTATTCATTAATAACACAAAAAATGTAGCCCAGTATCTTGATTATGAACAATGAACAACAAATCTCAACTATATCCTCTCTCTCAACAATAACTCAACTAATGCTTTAGTCGTATATATTTTTATAGCAGATTGTAGCGTATATTCTTTATCATTTGACCAAATCGCGGCACCCTTCGTTAATGCAAGCGCCAAATATGGAGCATCGTCCGGATCTGGTATCATTTTTACCGCATGTCTGAGGTTTCTTTTATATTCTTCTAAATCTACTGATGTTATGCGAGCTTGTATCTGCTTTAACCATACTTCAAATTCATGTTCAGAAAGACCTGATTTTGTCATAATAAGAGTTTCATATTCTTTATATTCAACCCATAAAAAGTTTGGAGCAAACCATTCAATATTTCTTGCGGTAAAAAAGATATATGCTGCTATAGATTGCGGCTGCATAATTGCAAATAAAATATTGTTATCCACAATCAGCTTCATGCATTATTCACCAAGCAATTCTTCTCTTTCCTCTGGAGAGAGTTTTTTGAGCAATCGTTCCCATCTTCCTTTTTTTATCTTTCTTCCTAAAGCAACACTCCATTCTGTTAGTTCTTTTTCCTCTTTAGACTCTGTCTTTTTTAATAACTCAAATAATTTCTCTTTTGTCAGTATTGTTTCTCTCGCTACTTCAGACCAATTAACCCAAGAAAATTTCTTCATTTCCTCTTTTGTTTTTTCCGGCAATGCAAATGTTACTGATGTCATTTATAATTCACCTCGTTTAACTAATTCTTCGAATTTTTTTAGCTGCTCTAATTTATGCAAGATAGCATTTCTCAATACTTCAGACCATTTTATCTCTGGATGTTCGTCCATAAATTTCTTTTCTTTTTCAGAAACTGCTATTGTTATGGCTGCCATAGTATCTCCATTGAAATATGTTAATACACATAAACCTGTGCAACTATATAAATCTTTCGCCAGACTATTTTTACGATTTTATTGTATTTAGCCACCTAAAAAAACGAAAATAGGAGTGTGCCTACTATCTTATTTTATGGAACAAAAGATATGCAAGAGGTATAAATTTTTTCATTGTGGTTGAACAAAATAGGGCTTTTTCGTGCACTCTGATTGAACAAAATAATTCATGGTTGTAAACGTTATTCTTCTTGTCTTTTACGAGCGAAAGCATTGTTATCTTAGACTGATGTGGATGTGAAATGTCTGATGGTTCAAAATTATCATGTCAAGAAGAAAAATAATTCTAATGCTTGGTTGGTGGATTGGGAGTATAGGGTAGCTGGATCTCTTCTGGTTTTTTAGTTTGGAAATACCTTGAGTTTATCGAACCTATTGCCTGATCATGCTCTAAATGCTCTTTTCGAAGCTTCTCTTTCCAGACATGCTCTTTTTCTTTCAAGAGTCTATAGGCTTCTTTGGCTTCTCTTCTTCGGAGATAAGAAAGCCGCCAGGTATCATATTTAGGATCATGATTTCCTTCCTCATGAGGGTCATGATAAACTAAGCAGTCTGCATGGGGAAAGAATGAAATTGTTAGGTCTGCACTTCTAAAGTGTTCTTGTACACGTGTATCTACCAATTGTCTCCATTGTATATCACTTACCTCTCTTATCCTTCGTAACATGCCTACTCTAAATAAGATGGCTTTATTAGAGGTAATCGCTAGGCACTTTCGATTAGACCAGTATCTCTCTTCAAGAAGAAATTCTAATTGTTCATCTCTTGTGAGCCATTGTTTAACAGTATTTTCTAGAGACATCCCATTTAAGCTATTATGGGAAACTTTATTAATGTTTTTGTTTAGAGTATACTATGGTATTTAGATTTTTTAGACGAAAAGAGACTCCGAAACAATTGCCTCCTCCAGATTTAGAAGAATGTGTATTGCTTCTAGGTAGTGAAGAGCAGTTGCCTAGTACTCAATTATCACCAAAATTCTCTCATGTTTATGAAGAAGGAAAAAGTTCACAAACTCAAGAAAATAGATCTTTCTTTAATGTTTTAACAAGTCCTTCTGCAAAAGAAATTATTTTTGAGGGCAGGACTTTTCATTTAGAGAATATTGCTTTAGGTGGAAAACCAACTCGAAATTTTGTGCTTGGTCATCCTTTGAAACCAATAAGTTTCTATTCTAAATGGAGCAATGATAGTGACATTATGCCTCTCGGTGTTTTGTATTTTTCAGAATCTTTACCCCTTAATGATCTTCTTGTTTATAGAGTTCAGTGTATTATGCATGAAATATTTAATATGAACAACAATGCTACTAATACTGAATATATATGTCATGATGATGACTCTATCGCATTAGATCCTAATAAATTTTTAGATAGGCTTAAGCGTTCTTTGAAAGATCTTGCTTCAGCTATGACTGGATCTGAGTTAAGAGTTTATAAATAATAAATCTAAAGTATGCATTCAATTGTCTAAACTTGATTAAATTAAATTTTATAATCTTTCATAACCATAATTTTAAATAAACAGGTTGCACTACACTTTCTAAGGTTATTACGACTGTTAAAAGAGGCTAGAAACGCTTGTATCAAAAGTTTATCACAAAAAAGGGAAAGAAAAAAAGAAGGACCTATTTCTATGAGAGTATTCGTCTGCAGAATGGCCGGACAAGAGCTCATTCGGAGATACCGACCAAAACCGAAAGCTTAATAAATATTCACTAACTGAATATTCAACAGGCGCATACATGAAATTCATCAATCGACAAGAAGAACTGCAAAAGCTTGAAGAGTACTATAAGTTGTCCCAGAAACAGCTTATGACGATAGCCATTTCCGGATTGAGAAGAGTAGGGAAAACCACCCTCATACAAGAGTTTATCAAGAACAAAAAATCACTTTATCTCTTTGTTTATGACTCAAAAACCTCCGCAGAATTATTAAGAGAATTTACAGAAGAGTTACGCCATCATAATATCATAACAGAACTAGAAGCCATTTCATCCTGGAACATCTTTTTTGACCTTCTCTTCCAACGCTGTAAGCATTATGTCCTTGTTTTTGATGAATTTCAGAACTTTTACACTATTGATAAAAGCGTTTTTTCCATTCTTCAGAGAGCCTGTGACGAACACAAATCTACCCCTCTGAACATTGTACTTTTAGGATCTCTTATTGGTTTGTTTAGAACTATCTTTGAAGACAAAAAAGAGCCGCTCTATGGCAGAATCTCTGCATCAATACATCTTCAACCCTTTACTCTTCTGCATAGTCTTGAAACACTCCGTCTTCTTCAGTATAAAGACATTGATGAGATGCTCAAAATGTATAGTATATTTGGAGGCTTTCCAAAGTATTATGCGAGCATGGAGCAGTTTCATCTCCTAAATAAAAGCTATTTAGAGGTCATTAAATATCTCTTTATCCAGGACAACGCGCCGCTAGAAGCAGAAGTAACAACTATTCTCAAACAAGAATTCGGAAAACGTAGCTCATTATACTATTCCATACTTCACTCTATTGCCATGGGAAAAACGAAGATTAATGAAATTGCCAACAATGTTCATATGAAAGAAAGCTCCATCACCAGGCACTTGGCAGAACTGGAGAATACATTTAATCTCATTACATCACTGCGCCCCCTAGATAATCGGAAAAATACGCGTTACCATATTACACACCCCCTTATTGGCTTCTGGTTTGCTTTTGTTTATGATAAATTTTCTCATTATTCCCTGAAAGACACATCACAGATTATGACTGATATTAAAAGCAAGTTTAATACGTTTTTTGGAAAAAGATTTGAAGACATTTGCAAAGATTTTCTCATTGGCCTTAACAAAAAGAATAAACTCCCTTTCCAACTGGACTACTTAAGCAATTGGTTTGGCTCAGCAAGAGAGAATGACGAACGCAAGGAAATAGAAATTGATCTGGTAGGATTAAACGATAAACAAAACAAAATGCTCTTTGTAGAGTGCAAATGGACGGACAATGTTAATCCTTCTCCTTTATTGCAAGAACTTAGAGAAAAAAGCAAATATGTTCAATGGCATATACATGGGAGAGAGGAATACTTCTACTTAATAGCAAAATCATTTTCAAAGAATATCGAAGAAAAGAATGTTCTCCTCTTAGATCTTAAAGATATGCAGAAAGAACTGCTGGAGACATAGGCGTTGTTGAACATCTAGTTTTTATTGATTCTTTAAATTCCTAACATTAGAGAAAACAGGGTTTTTTGCGCTAAACTCAGAACTACATAATTCAGAGACTTTCAACAGAACAAAACCATCATGATAGGAAGGTTTATATATTACTTATAAGTAATAGTATTATTATAATAAGGTAATAATATGAAGAATAGCCTCAGAATCCTTACATTTTTTATGGAACATAGAGAAGAGTTTTTTAGCATTTATGCTGTATCTCAACGTCTCAATATCAATTATAGAATTGCTTTTCAGGAGATAAAGAAATTAGTGGAAGAAAAAGCTCTCACTCTGGAGAAATTAGGCAACTCTAATCAGTGCACTTTCAACTATGTCTTTATAGAAAAAGTTCTCACTGTAGAACAACAAAAAAAAGAGAACCTGCTAAAAGAGAGAAATCTCAAAGTATTAGATACCAGACTACAAGAAATAAAAAATCCATTTTATATAGCTCTTGTATTCGGATCTTACGCTGCCGGAAAGCAGACAAAACAATCAGACATAGATCTCTGCATCGTCACAGATCATGAGGACATAAGAAAAAAAGCTGGCCAGATCATAAGAACGCTTGCCCTGCCTATCCATTATCTTGACTTCTCAACGCAAGAATTTATAAGTATGCTCAAGACTACGGAAGAGAATGTAGGAAAAGAGATCATGAAAAAGAACATACTTTTGCAAGGAGTTGAGGATTTTTACAGGATGGTGAGCTATGCTAGATGAGCAAAGGATTAAGGAAGCAACAACCAATATGAAACATTATCTTGCTGACAAGCTTATACGAAAAGAACCATTTAAGCAGATAGTTTTTGATACTTATATGAACAATCACAAGGAATCACTCTCATTGGCAGAACACATGCATACCAACAATCTTTCAAAGCTCTGGATTGTAGTAGTCAGTTATTATTCCATGTTTTACATAGCAAATGCAGTTATTTACAAGATGGGCTATAAAGTCGGAGAGAAATTGGCACATAAGGTAACTGCCGATGCCTTGATAACATGGGCAAGAACTAAGTTAAAAACTTCTCTCTTAGAAGACTATGAAGCAGCACAAGAAGAGGCTTTAGAACTGGCTGACACCAAGGCAAATATGATTGTTGAGTCTTTTGACCAGGAACGAAAGAAAAGATCCTTCTTCCAATATGAGACTACTGAGGAAATCAAGGCCGGTAAGGCAACAACCTCATTTGAACGTGCAAAGCAATTTAGCACAGAAATGCATAAGCTCTTGGAGGAAGGCAAGAAGAAGAAAAACGAAAATGCTCAGAATGGTGGATCAAAAAACTAGAAATCTATTGAGACCTATTTAGAGACTTTCAACAGATTTTTAAGACCATAATGTTTAAATAAACAGGTTGCACTACATTTTCTAACTTAATTAAGACATTAAAAGAGGTTAGAGGCACTTGTATCAGAAGTTTATTACAAAAAAGGGAAAGAAGATAGGACCTTATTTCTATGAGAGCATTCGCTTGCAAGATGGCAAGGTTAAAACAGTCTATTTAGGCTCTAATGAACAAGTTGCACTACAGAAATTACAAGCATTGCGTAAAGAGCATGGACTTCCTGAACAACAAATAGCACAAAAAACAACCCCTTCCCAAGCACTGCCTCAACAATCTCAACCTCTTCCTCGCGAAGCAATTCTTTATCAACGCATTCGAGACCATGAACAACGCAAACAAGAGCTCTTAGCACAATATAAGCTCTTACAAATACAATACAAAAAAAAGATTATCTCTTTAGAGCTTTTTGAGCAGAAATATAGTGCACTGTTTGGAGATCAAGGGCATATCCGCACGTTCATTAATCATGATTCCGAGATCAGTGTCTTAGAGCAAGAAATTTTACGAATTCGTCAAGATACCACACTCCAATCTACTCCTAAGGATCAGAGTATATCTTCCCCACAAGTATCTCTTCTTCCTGTGCTACTGACCATACTTTTTATTTTTGCTGGATTTTATTTTTTCCAGCCTTCTTTGACAGGGTTTGCTTTCCTTTCACCAGAGAATATAACTACAGCAACAGCAGTTGAGTCTCTAGATATTATTACTAATACTACTACAACTTACATTCTCAATTTTACACCAACAACTTCTTTGCAATCATTAAAAGTTAGCGGCTCCTATGAAGCTGGAGGTTCTGTTCGCATCTATCTTGTTAATGATAATTATTTGATTTATGACAGTGAGCGTCAGACTATATCTAGGCTAACTAGACTAAGAGAAGCTCTTTCTTCCTTTCTTTCAGGCATTACAGGTGGAGCAGTTCTTCAACTAACTAATGAGTCTTTTTTTGTTATGGACGAAACATGGACTGAAATCAAAATCCATGGTGCACGAAATGAAGAGAATCTTACTATTTTTTTAGACGAAATCTTGCCCGTCTCTTTCTTCTTTAGTAATGTTCAAGGAAATTCTTTTATGTTCACCAATAATTCCCATGTTTTAGTGTCTCCTGAAGAACTTTTTTTCATTACCTTTTATGCAATTAATAGTACAGATTTAAATTTTACTGAAGCTTCCTTTACTAAAGTTGCACAAGGCATTCAATTGTATCGATGTTCTTTCTGGGACTTTGAATCTGGTCTTTGCCTCGGATCTTGGGAAGAAGTGCTTAATTTGACACCAGGAACTAATTACACTGTTCCTATTTCTCAAGGACTTATTGCGTTTGCAGAAGCTTCACTTACACCTTTAGAAGAAGAATTGCCTCTAACTATTAATGAAAGTTCTCTCGAAGAGCTTAATCAAAGTGAATCTTCCTCTATAGATAATCAGATTTATTTCTCCCAACAATGTGTTGATACTTGCGAGCTTGTAAACTTCTCAGAACCACAATATAAATTAGTCATTGTGGTGCAGAATACTACTGTTAATATTTCATCTGTGGAGTACACCTTTATCTCCTCGGAACAACAGCAAGAACAACTGATAAGCCCATTAGAAAATGTTTCTCAGCAACTACAACAAAAACAAAAGAAAGATAGATCTGCCAACATTACTATAACACCTTATACCCATAAGATTCATCAAAAAGAATTCAACCTCTCCAAAAACACTATTACTGGAGATAACTGGGAAAGATCTTGTCAAGGCAATTCCTGTAAACAAATCATTTATAGAGAGTCTAAGTTCTTTGTTAAAGAGGATGACACTGTAGAGCTTATTGAAAATGCTTTAGAGGCTACTTGTGATGGCAAAGGAGCATTATGCGCTCGCGGTAATGACTATCGCGCAGACTTCAAAAATACACCCGCTGAAAAAGAAACCATTTCCTTCACCAAAGAAAATAATACTATTTCCTTCCAGCCTTTGCGAATTCGCTATGTTGATGATGTGCAAGAAACTGTGTTATCCCATGCTAACCCAGTCTATGGCTATGGTGAAAACAACATTTACACCTATCAAGATATTTTTGGTCTTGGCACTGCAATACGCTTAACCTATGAGCCCAAACGCTTGAAAGAAGAAATTATTTTTGCTGATAACTTCTTGTTGCTTGACAATAATATTTTAGGAACTACTGGATATATTTTTATTGATTATCTCTTTCTTACTTCAGAGAATATCTCTTTGTTTTCTGAGCAAGGCGAACTTGATCTGGGACTTAATCAAACTTCTTTTTTTAACACCAGCACCATTACCAGCAACAATGAAACTCTTGCCTTACTGCCGCAGCCTTATGCATATTCCAACACCAGTTTTGATCTCATTGACTATGCACTCACACGAACTAATGAAGGATTGAGACTTAGCCTTCGCATACCTACAATTCTCTTTTCCCAAGCTACTTATCCACTTATTATTGACCCGACTATTATTTTAACCAGCGCTAATATTCTCGCAGATGGTTATGTACAGTATGATGTTGTTAATGACTGTTGGATAAGTGATTTTGTTACCTCGCCTATGGAAATTGGATATTCTAATATCATTGCAAGTTGTGGTGGCGGTACAGCAACTATTAACCGCGGAGATATAGAATGGGACTTTACTTCAATCCCTAAAAATGCAGACATTATTGATATCAACCTTACTCTTTATGTAGCTACTGTTGCGATAACTGAAAGACACTTTGAATTTAATCATATTCAGTTGAACAGCACCAACTATGCCGGTAATGATCAAGGTCTTTACGACGAGATAGGTGATGGCACTCAATATTTAGACCAAAGAGTTGATACAGGCGGATATAATATGTTCAACTTAACTAATAGCACACAACTACCCCCTGATATAGAAACCATTCTCTGGCAGCAACAAAGATGGTGGGGTATAGGCATTACTTCAGAAGAAACAACACCTAATAAAAATTATCAAGTAGAAACTAGTGAAACGGGGGTTCCAGCTCAAGCACCGACTCTGATGATTCAATATGAGCTTCCTCCCCCTTGGATTGACTTGAATGGACCTGTGAATCAAACTACGATCTATGATATCACAGAAGCTGTTTTGAACGCTACTATTTATGACAATGAACCACAAATAGAAGAAGTTGTCTTTTTTGCAAGCAATAAAACTTTACCAGATGGCGATGATATTGTCTATATAGCAAGGAATGTTACTAATAGCAGCGAGGTTGCTTTTACTTTCCAGAGGCCTGTATGGGAAAGCGATGCAAATACAGTTTTGAATCTTCACTTTAACAATAGATCTCTCTATGGAGAGAATGATACTTATGTTATAGATTATTCCAATGAAAGTAATAATGGATCTGTTACTTATGTTGTCTCTAATCCCATCTTTGTTAATTTTACAACTGATTGTGCGATAGGTTATTGTCTTGATCGCCCCAATACTATAGATGAAGTTGGTACGAATGCGAATGTTACTCTCGGAGATCAGGATGAGCTTATAGGCTCTGATTATACCTGGATGCTGTGGCTTACACCTGCAACCACTTCCAGTTTTGGTATTTTTTTCACTAAATTTAATGCATCTACTTTGACAGGTCTAGAAATGGTTAGAAACACTACCAGCCTCGTTATTAAAGTAGACACTAAGGAAATTCCCTTATCTAACTTCTTTGTTGCTAATCAACCAGTACATCTTGCTGTCACTTTAGATTCTTCTGGTGTTCTAAGAACCTATAAAAATGGCATGCTAGTTAATGATACTACTGGAATTACCACAATCACACCCAATGCTATTCCTCTTGATCTTTTTGTCACTCAAGATGATGGAAAATATGTAGGCACCTTGGATGAAGTTGTTATTCTCAACCGCACACTTCAAGATATGGAAGTATTCAGCGCTTTCCAAACACCGCCAGACACTTATTACTGGTATGTCAACGCGACAGATTATAGTGGAGAACCTTTGGGAGTGAATATGTCTGATCTCAGGATGTTTACTTTTATTTCACTTCCTTATGCAATTCTCTCTACGCCCCCTAATTTATCTAATATTACACCAAGTGGCATGGACATTATTCTTAATACGACTGTTTATAGTGATCTCAACTATACTTTAACTGTTAAAATCTTTGGAGAGAACAGCACGACTACACCTTCAACGGAAGCTTTGCTCTACATGGCAGAAAATGTTGCCAATGGCACTGAAATTAAATATAATTGGACATCTCCTCTTGCTTTCAAAGATGACAGCACTAAATTAATTTTACACTTCGATAATAGAAGTGAATTTTATGAAAATGATACTGTGTTTTATGATTTTAGTGGACAAAGCAATAATGCGACCTGTAATGGATCTATCTGTAATGTAACTTTTAATGAAACTAGTGGAAAGTTTGCCGGTGCGTTTGAATTTCCTGGCGAAACTTTTGGAGGCAGTATGCCTCTTATACCTTACCAGTATTATTTCAGCGAGCTTCCCTTGACAGTAGAAACTTGGGTCAAATTCTCAGGACTTTCCACAGAAAATGGCAACAATGGCAGTTCTGTAGAAGTCATTGCTCAACAAAGTCATGCTATTACCCCTTTCAATTCTTGGACGCTCTCTATGCGTAATAATGATGATATTTTCTTTTCAGTCGCCAATTCCTCTGGTTCCAACAACTTTGGTCTTGCTTATACTCCTGCTATTGCAAAAGATACTTGGTATCACTTTGTAGGAACTGGAGAATCTAATGGGACATTTAGTTTGTATGTCAATGGAGTAAAGGTCTCAACAGTTATTCAGTCAGATTTGTTCAACGCGACAGGTCAATTTAAAATTGGTGGAGGCAGCTCTACTTCCCAGCCTTTGAATGGCACTTTAGATGAATTTGTTTTCTATAACCGCGCGCTTTCTTATGCTGAAGTCACTGCGAGATATAAATTAGGAAGAGGAAAATATTTCTGGCAGGTCAATGTTAGCGATGGATTTAATGAAAACCAATCCGAGACTTGGGAATTTAGACTTAATGCCTTGCCTACTATTGTTGATGGACCAACCTTGTTACCACTTAATATGAATACTTCTGAGACTTATATTTGTAATTTTACTATTACTGACGATGATGATAGTGATGGTATATCTTATGATCTTGAATTTTTTAATTTTACTGATACTTTGGATATTCTTCAAGATAGCGCAACTAATGGTACTGCTATGGAAATACCAGTTTCTTTTGGAGATGTTCAAGGCAAGAATGATCAAAATACTTGCAGAGTTACGCCCTTTAATAGTCTTGATGGTATTTTTGTTTATGGAACTGCAGCTACTTCCAATACTGTTACTGTCCTTAATAGCCCTCCAAATCCTGTATCACTTATCGCTCCTGAACATTTGAATCAAACTTTCAATAGAACATCTTCCTTTGATTATAATACTACTACAGATCCTGATGGAGATGAATTGAATTATACTTTAAACTTAACTTGCCTTTCCATTGCAGGTGGTAGCTGTAGTGGTGCAGGTGACAATCGCTTGTTGAACTTCACTTCGAATGTTTCTGGTTTGACACCAGAGTTGTTGTTTTTTATTGATGATGGCTACTTCTATAACTGGACAGTCTTGGCATTTGATGGGGAAAATGAAAGCGACTGGACTAATCCTCCAAGAAGCGTTAATATTAGCGCTCTTGTTGATATTGCATTACTTATTAACAATATTGACTTTGGAGGAATGGGTATTGGAGCAACTACTGATACTGATAGTTTTGATATTGAGGCTTTTACTTTGCGCAATAATGGCAATGTTGAAATTGAAGTCAACCTTTCTGAGAACAGTACCTCATCTCTCTTTACTTCACAGACTGCTCCTTCCATTTACTATCAATTTAAAGGCGATAACGATACTATAGAACTTGGTGCTTTCTCATGGTCAGATTCCATTACAACTTGGACTAATGTTCCTCGAACACCCACTAATTTAACTGTCTTTAAGAAGTTCAACCATACTGACAGTATTGATGAAGCTCAAATTGATATTAACATTAGTATTCCTTTGGACGAACCTGCAGGATATAAAGAATCAACTCTAGAATTTATAGGATATTATGTGAGTGCTGCATGATTAAACCTTCAATATTTTCCCTGATGTGCTGTATCTTTTTGTTAGTTTGTACACTTCTTCCTATAGATGTTTCTGCATTTGCCATAGCACCTGGAAAAACAGTTCTTGAATTTACCCCAAATGCTGTTGCACAACAAGAGATCCTCCTCTTTAATACTGAACAACAAACTTTGACTCTTACCCTTGAAGCAATTGGAGATCTTGCTCCTTATATTAAACTCTCCAAGACTCAAGTCACTTTAACGCCGGACACTTCAGTTATGATTCCTTACACTCTTCGCTTACCATCAGGATTTCCTCAAAGCGGCAGCATCACAGGCATGATTGTAGCACATCAAACTTCAAAAACTTTCTCTGGTGATTCAAGTGAAATAGTTCGTGTTGGCGCTGTTGCTAGTGTTGCATCGCTCATCCAAGTTAATGTTCCTTATCAAGGTAGAACTTTGGAAGCTAGCGTGTATGTTGCTCCTACAGATGCTTATCAACCCGTGGAATTTTTAGCACAGGCAAAGAATGTTGGTACAAATGACATAAGCAGTTTGCAGATGCGAATTGCAATTTATGATACTGAAAATCATTTACTTACCACGCTATCTTCTGAAGAACAAAAATTAGCATCAGGAAAACGCACTGATATTGTAACTGTTTGGGATCCTCATATCCTCTATGGAGATTATCATGCAGTCATTACTTTTTTGTATAATGGCAGAAAGCAAGAAACCGCCTTGGATTTTACAGTTGGCAGATTTCCTGTAGAACTTACAGACTTGCGTATTGAACATTTTGTCTTTGGTTCACAAACCAATATTATGCTCCTCTTAACTAATAAAGAATCTAGAGACATCAGTGTAATAACAAATATTACTTTACAAGAAGACTCTTTACAGTATAGCACTTCTCTTGATTCACAAACTCTTACTCTTCTGTCTGAACAAGATAAACTCTTACTCTTCACTTGGAATCTTACAGATGTCGCTCTTGGAACTTATCAAGGGGAAGTTTCTTTGACTATTGAAGACACTACTGCTGTTCGTAATTTTTATATAACTCTTACGCCTGAAGGTGCTTCTGCTTCTTTTGCTCCGGTACAGTCTATAACTGGACAGATCATTTTTTTAGATCCTACAACAGATCCTTCACGATCTAATTTTAGTGCGACTCTAGTTCTTGTTATACTTATAGTGTTGGTAAATATATTCTTGTTTGGTTTTTGGTATTATCGTCGAAGGAAAAAAGCATCAGAACAACCACCACTAGTAGAGAGTACTTTCTAAAGAGTAACTCTCATTTCGAAATGTTTATATAGGTCGAAAATGGATATATTAACATGATTAAAAGCGAGGTTGAAAGGGAAGTTTTAGCCCTTATTTTAGTTACTATTATAATCATTTCTTTATTAGGCACTTGGGCAATTTTAGGCGTTATTAATCAGAAACAAGTCAAATCTGTAGACCAATATTATGATGGTAGTGCTCAAGTTTCTCTAGTTATTCTTCCTATTGCAGAACAACAAACTCAACAAGAAAAAACAACACAAGGAGAATCTACATGAAAGTGTCTAATAGAGTTTTAGTATTTTTGTTAGTGGTTGCTTTGTTAAGCATTGTTACTAGCATGATTCTTATTTTAGAAAGATTAGGCGCTCCAGGATTTTTAAGCGGTTTAGCAACTTTCGATACTGGTGTAGTGAATGTAACTATTGCTGCTACCACAGATATTAATCTTATTGAACCTGCCAATGTTGATTTTGGATCAGGAACTTTATTGACAGGAAATACTTCCGTGAATACAACTGATCCTGCTTGGGGTGGAGGCACTAATCCTACTACCTTTGACGAGCCTGGACCTTTCACAGTTAGAAATGATGGTAATACTGAGGTGAATATTTCAGTAAATAGCAGTAATACTGCTGCTACATTTATTGGTGGTACAGACTCAGGTTATTATTTTGTTCCTTCACCTACTGGCACTGGAAGAGATGGTTGTGGTGGAGACGATAGCAATAATCTTAGTGCATGGAATAGCACTCTTGTTGCATTCAGCAGTACTGCAGTTCAAGTGTGTGAGAACTTAACTTTTGCAGATACAGGTGACGAGATAAATATTAGTATTTTTATTGATATTCCTCAAGGTACGACTACAGGACTAAAAACCGATAGTGGATTTGAGGTTCATGCTGTTGCTCTCTCTTAAGTGCAAAATCTATGGTTCGCCAGTTCACTTTTATTCTTGAAATTTTTATTTTTTTACTAGTAAGTTTTTCTTTTGCATCTGCTATAGGCATTTCACCTTCAAAACTAGAATTAACCTTTGAACCTAATCATCATGAAGAATTTATAATTAATTTAATTAATTCTGCAGGTCGACCTTTGAATGCTACTTTACAGCTTGGAGGAGATTTAGCACAATACATGAAAAGCGAAGATGGCTTTTTTGTTATTCCCCCTTATCAATCTAAAGCTTACATTATTACTATTGATTTTCCTTCAGTTATACGAAAACCTGGCGAGCATATTGTTACTGTTAATGCAGTTCAGGCACCCATCAATACAGGAGAAGAAATTCGAGGCATAGGAGCAGTTATTTCTATAGAAGGAAAAATAGTTATTCGCGTACCTTATACTGGAAAATATGCAGAAACTACCTTAACACTACAAGACATCAATGAAGGAGAACAAAGCACAGCTACTTTCAGTATTGTTAACTATGGATTAGACCCTATTCAAAATGCAATGGGAATACTACAGATTTATGATGCAACTGGCGCTTTGCTGGATTCTTTATCAACACCTCAAGTTTACATACCTGCTCAAACAACAGAAACTGCACTTATCTCTTTAGACTCAAACCGTTATGGCGCTGGTATTTTTCCAGTCATTGCTTTCGCTGAATATGATGGAGACACTACTGAACAAATTACTAAAGAACTTCGCATAGGCACTTTGTTTGTAAATGTGACTGATTATACCAAGGAAGTTTATACTAAATCTTTAGTTCCTTTTCAAATACAAGTACATAATCGTTGGAATAATCAAATTGATCATCTTTCTGCAGACATTCGTTTTCTTAAAGAAGGAGTTCTCGTTGGTGACCTCTTAAAGACGCCTTCGATTTCTCTTCCTGCTTGGGAACAATTACCACTTTCTGCTCTTTGGGATACCCGATTAATTGACACGGGCACTTATGATGCTGAAATAACACTTTATTATAATGAGAAAACTACTGTAGTCACTGTTCCAGTTACTGTAAAAAATAAATTTACTTTCACCACCACCCTCATCTTAACTATTATCATCATAAGTATGTTGCTCATAGATATTATTGTATGGCTGGTACACCATTTTAAGAATCATGAAAAAGAAGACTAGAAAAATATACTTGTATATTGTTCTCCTTTTAGTGTTTACTCTTCTCGTTACTGTTCTTGGTTATTATGTTCTTCATCCCCTTACTCGGCAAGAAATTCCCATATATCTCTCTGTAGGGGACTATGTGGGCATTAATTTGGACAAAGATGCTTTATATTTCGGCACATTAAAACCCAATTCCCAAGTTGAACGCCCCTTGGTCTTTAGAGCAGATCATTATCCTATCTCAGTTCAGTTGCTTATTGAAGACATCCCTTTTGTAACTGCTGAAGAATCCTTCTTTATTCTACAAGAGGGCGAAGTCAAGGCTATTCGTTTCTTTGCACAAGTAGATAAAGATGTAGAGAAAAAAGAATATACAGGCAAACTTATCGTCCTTACCAAAAAACTATGAAAAAGAGAATCCACAGTCGCTATTCATCGGACAAACAAAAGATGGTTGTTTTTGTCATCATTTTTTCTTTCTTTGCTTTAGTTAGCTCTTTTTATCTCTTACAGTATTATAATATTATTAGCGGAGCACCAACACAGGGCACTGTTACGCTTACTGTTTTAAGCGGGGGAGGCGGAGCAGCTGCTGGAGCTGGAGGAGAAACACCTACAGTGAGAGAACAAGGAAAATTAATTTCTCTGTTACTTGAAGTTATTCCTAAGAAAGTTGAGATTCATCTTAATCAGTATGACTATAGTATGTTTAATCTGCACCTTATTCATCATGCAGATTTTCCTTTTGACCTGGTTTTTACCTCCAATATCCATATCCTTAAGATTTTAGAGCCGTATGTCGCTCTTGGCCCTGGTGAAGAGCAAGACGTAGCTTTTCAAGTTGAGACTGATCAAGTAGGTACTTTTATTGGACATATCACTATAGAAGATACTTTTGTTTTCAAACAGATTCCAGTGCTTATTCAAATAGATGATCTAGATTTTCATGTAGCTGTGGATATACTTACTAAGACAGTATTACCTGGGCAAGATATTTCTGCACAGATTGTTGTTTCACCTTTATTTAGTCAGAATTTAACACTACAATATAGTGTTCAAGACGCCACTAATAAAGTCTATTATACAGAGAATGAAGAACTAACAGTTGCAGGTACAGAGTCACGATTTCAGAAGACTTTTTCTTTACCTGAGCCTCTTCCTTATAACGATTATTTCCTTGTAGTTACTGCAGAACAAGTAGATCAAAAGGCATCGGGTGCAGATTCTTTTGCTGTCGTGAGCAGTTTAACTCCAACTGAAGAATATCCTGTCCAAATTTATCATCAAAGCCCATTACTCTTCTTTTTAATTGTCTTACTCATCTTGCTCTTACATCTCCTTATCATGTGGAAGAGAAAAAAATAATTATATTTTCAAACTTACTACTTTACTAATGCCGTTGGTCTGCATAGAAACACCGTAAATCTGCTCTGCTTCAGAGATAATAGCATCATTGTGAGAAATGATTATATATTGCGCTTTATTTGCATATTTAGCTACTAATTTAGACAATAATTCTGAATTTCTCTTGTCTAGAGCTGCATCTACTTCGTCCATTAAATAGAAAGAAGCTGGATGATAGTCTTGAATAGCAAAAATGAATGATAGAGCTGCCAAAGTTTTTTCTCCACCAGACAAGGACTTGATGTCTAAAAATTTGTTACCTGCCAAACGTACACGGATTTCTACACCTGCAGCCAATGGATCTTCCTCATTCTCCAAGAAGAGCAATGCTTCTCCTTTTGCAGACAAGGACGCGAATATGTCTGTGAAGTTCTTGGAGAGTTCTTTATAGGTTTCCAAAAACAGATCTTTCTTCTTTGTTTCGATCTCATACATCATCTGCAAGACGTCTTCCTTTTCTGACCTTAACTTGTCTATCTTCTTTAACAACTCATCATATTCTTTCAATAAGTTGTCATACACTTCTAAAGCACGCAAGTTGATATTGCCCATGTCCTGCATATGTTTTTCGAATTTGCTAATTTCATCTTTTAATTTGTCTAAAGAAATGTGTTGTCTTAATTCTACACCTTTGAAGTCTTCATATTCCTTCTCTAAAGCCTCTTTTTCTGCAACTCCCTTAGCGCGTGTGATATTAATCTCATTAATCTTGTTTTGTATTTCCCGTGTTTTCATGTCTTCTACAGTAGCGTCTGCTTCTCCTTTGGATATCTCCTCAGAGAGCTTATTTCTGCGTAGGAAGAGGTTTTTGTATTCTTTTTGGAACTTGAGTGCCTTTTCTTCTTGATCTTGCAAGGACTTCTGGTGCTGCTTTAATTGAGACTCTAAAGCATCTGCTTCCTTAGTAAAGTCCTGGATTTCTTTATCATGCTGCTTTACAATCTTGAGAGTTTTTTCTTCTTCTGGCCTGTAGATGCCTGCAATTTGTGTGTCTATATTTTTTATTTCTGTTTGGAACTGCACAATCTCTTCACGAGCTTTTTGCTTTCTTTCTTCCATATTGGTTAATGAAGAGGCAACTTGTGGATTGGACAAGCCTTTCATACCTTCCATGAATTTTTCTCTTTCTTTCTTGAGCGATTCTAACTCTTCCTGCATGTCTGCAATTTCTTTAGTTGCTGTTTCTACAAAGGAAAATACTTTATCTTTAGCACGCTTTTCACGCTCTTCCATGAGTTGTTCTACATCTAAAGAACCTACTGAAGCTTCAACTTTAATCATTTCTCCTTCCATTTCACTCTTAAGCTTTCTCAACCTTTCGATACGTTGTTCTAATTCTTCACGACGTGTTTCTAAAGTTGTTTTCAGTTTTTCTTGATGTTCTACTTCTTTTTCGAATTTGCCTAAATTTTCTGAAGCTTCTTTTTGCTGGAATCCGAGGCCTTGTGTTTTAGCCCTGAATCCTCCGATCATAGCACCAGAGACTTCCATTAAGTCGCCATCTAAAGTGACCATGCGAGCTTTTCCTATACCCATGCGACGACCTGTTTCTACATCATCTATTACATAAGTAGAACCAAAAACAAAAGAGAATATATCCTTGAATTTTTTATCATAAGTTACTAAGTCTAAAGCACTTCCATGCACACCTTTTCCTGTAACTGCAGTGCCTTCGGCACGCCCTCTTACTTTGTTTAAAGGTAAAAATGTTGCAATACCTGCGCGAGATTCTTTGAGCATGGCGATACATTCTGCAGCGATTCTATCATCCTCTACTACAATACTTCTGATACGAGGACCAGCAGCTACTTCTAATGCACGACTATATTTTTCTGATACCTTTCCTAATTGTGAGACTAAACCATAAATCTTTGGATTGTTTAGACCGAGAATCTTTTTGATAGCACCATCATCTAACATAGAACTTTTATAACCGGCTTCTTTTGCTTGCGCAGCGAACATCTGTTCTTGTGATCGTTGTATTTTTTCTTTGACATCTCTTAATTGTGTTGCTAAGACACTGTCTTCCTGTAATGATTTTTGTAATTCTGCTGAGACTTTCTCTACTTCTTTTTTCTGTCTACCAATATCCATACCTTTGCCTAATTTTGTGAGCTTGCCAATTTGTTCATCTAATTGCTGGATTTCCGCTTCTAATTGGAATTTCTTACGCAATGCATCTTGTTGCTCTTCAGTTTGCTTTTGGATTTGTTCTTCTATTTTTTTTACTTTATCTTCGATTTTATCCAAACCATCAGTCGTGCCACCAACACCATACTTCTCCTTGAATCTTTGGATATCTTCTTGTAAGCGACTATCTTTTGTTTTTGATTCTTCAATTTTTTTGTTGATAGAAGAGCGGGACTGTTCTAGTTGTTGGATGGTTCCTTTTATGTCTTCTAAGCCTATTTTAAGCTGTTTTTTACGTTCTTCGATCTTGGTAATTTCATTCTTAACTGTGTGCAAACGCTCTGTCTGCTTGATTAAAGTAGTTCTGATGGTTTCTACTTCTTTTTGGACTGCGATAGCTTCTTTTTCTCCTTTCTGCTCAATGTCTTTACCTATGTCTTGGAGCTCTTTTTTCTTGTCAGCAATAGACTTCTTGAGTTCTTCAATTTTCTTGGTGAATTTTTCTTGATGTGCTTGATGATCTGCAATCTTCTTCTCGATATCTTCTACTTTTTTCTTTTTATCTTCTAATTGCATATGAATAAAGGTTGCTTTGTTACTCTTGATGTTTTTTTCCAAATCTTTGTATTTGACTGCTTGATCACGATCTTTTTTTAACTCGCGAAGATTAGCTTCACGCTCAGTCATGATGATAGTTGCTTCATTTAATTTTTCTTCTACTTTAGTTAATTCATTGATTGCTTTTTGTTTTTTATCTTCATAGACAGAAATACCAGAAATTTCTTCAATGAGTTGACGACGCTCTTCAGTCTTCATTTCCATGAAGTGGACGATGTCTCCCTGTAAGACAATATTATGACCATCAGGATCTATTTTTGCAATGGATAACATATCTACTACTTGCTGACGTGTATGCACTACATCATTAATCTTGTAAATAGATTGACCATTTTGGCGAACAATACGACTGACTTTGATTTCTTCTGCTTCTACTGGAAAATCTTTTTTTTCATTATCGAATACAATAGAGACTTCAGCTTCCTTCATGGCAGATCCTTTTTTACCGCCGTTGTAAATTAAGTTGGCTGATTTTTCTACTCGCATGCCTTTAGCAGACATTTTTCCTAGAACGAAACAAAGACCGTCGATCACGTTGGAATTGTGTAAAAACATACCATTAGCGACAAAATTATGTTGTCCTTCAATTGCAAGATCGTAAACGTATTTTGCTCCTTCGACTTTTTCTATGGAAACTATTTTGTCCCAATAAATATCTGAATATAATAAAGCCGTAAGAACTTTTATAATCTTAAGAGCTTCCATTGTTCTTGCTTGGATGGTCTCTTTGATAAAATCGTGATATTTTTGTAAATTTTCTGTTCTTGCTTGGAATGTTCCTGTTTCCCAATAATCTACAATCGTACTTCTTGCTACTCCTATGTATTGTGCTGCTTCAACAGTAGACAACGCTAAAGTTTTTCTTGCCGTAACTAAAGTTGTTTGATGCACTTGTAATTGTTTATAGGTGTTTACCATAAGGTTTAAACGATCTTCAAATATAGAAAGAACCTCATTTAGACCTTGTCTTGTTGGGCAACATCTATTCTCCATATACGCTGCAAATTTTGGATGTTTTTTTCTTAAGGGTTTGCAACTGATATTTAACAATTCTTTACATTGTTTGATTAAGATGTTCACTTCTTGAGGTAAAAGATCGTGGTTTGGATTTTCTTGGTAGTAATTATTCTCGAAATGTTTTAACATCTTTTCCAATCTTTCTCGTTTATAGGAACATTTGAACGTAACATTTTGATAGAATTTTGTAAGATTGCCTATATTGTTAATATTGAGATAATAATAGGGTCTTTTAGTTTTCTTTTCAGTATTTGTTGCATATTTTATCTTTCTCTTTTTCATACTATGGATACCAAATCTTAGCAATAACATTTGAATATCATCAACTAATTTTTCATTTTTTGAGCTATATTCTATTTCAGTACCATCTTCACTGACATAACCATCTGTGTCAAATAAACCACCTAAAAGAGCTTTAATAACCTCATTTGAAGACATTAAAAGTTCTTGTGGAATGTTTTTATAAAGATTTGTAAGAATTTTGCTTCTGAAGAGACGTTGGAAAAATCTAGCATGTTCGACGTCGTTAATCCTTGTTCGAAACGAATCTTTATCCTTGTATGTTTTAAAATTGTTAAAAGAAAAAACTTTTTCGTATATATTTCTAAAATTTTGAATGATATTTTGATTACTATTAATGAGCTCAAGATATTCTTGTTTGATATACCCATCTCCTATCAGATAACCTAACATGCGAGCAAAATCTTTATTGATTGCTTTGTCTTCAAACTTCACTTGTTTCTTTGCTTCAATCTGTAGAGAACGTGGCGTCGCAATCACATTATCTGTGGTTAAATGTTCTACAACTTCTGAACACACTTTTCCATTTTTAAAAGTCATAACTGGATGACAACCTGTTGTTATTGCACTCTTTCCTGATTGTGTTGTAATTTTATATAAATATGGTTCTCCCTCACGTTTAATGAATGCTTGAATCGGACATTTTTCTATCTGCATCGTTGTTTTATTCAGAGCTAAAATATATAGGTTATCTGGATTATCATAAGTGTATACCCCATCATCAAGAGCAATATGACTCTTGCTTTTATTGAGATACTCGTCTACCAATTCTCCGATTTTTCTTTTAGAACCATCAGCTAATAACACTTGCGAGTTATAGTCTAAACTTTTTCCCGAGCCATTTGGTCCGATGATTGCGTTAAAACCAGTTCCAAACTCTAAATCTAATGGTTTAGCAAAACTCTTGAAGCCTCGAAAATGGAGCTTTTTAATGATAGTCATTTACCTTCTTTTGCCACTTTTTTTCTTTATAAACGTTTTTGTTCACTGCTGGGGACGAAAACTCGGTTAAAATTCGCCTAATTTTTTCTGATCTTTGCCGTTTTTATGATTTTGCCATGAGATCCATGATTTTCTAAAAATTTCTGGGTGTTTATCCCAATTTTCCTTGAGGAATTTCTGCGTGATAGCATTTGATGTGTATCCCGGGCCTATTTCTCCATATTTTTTTCTGATTTCTTCTATGATGCGATCCCGAGTTACTTTTGCTAGAATGGATGCTGCACCTACAATTTTATGATTGACATCTGCTTTATGTTCACAAATAATTTTTATTTCATGCATACCTAATTTCTCTTTTATGTAGTTAGTGTATTTTGGAATATTAGGACTAGGACAATCGAGAATAGCTTTATTGGGTTTTAATGCTTTAATAATCTCTACAGATTTTAATGCCTCTAACCAGTTCAAATTTAATTCTTCTGATAACACTGCTTCATCAATTTCTTTAGGTTCAATAATAATAATTTTATATTTACAGATTTGCTGAATTTTTGGAAAGAGTTCTTCACGTTTTTTTGGCGTGAGCAACTTAGAATCTTTGACTCCTAATTTATCTAACTTTGGCAAATCTTTTTCGTCAAGCATAGCTCCTACAATAACTAGAGGGCCTATGACTGGACCACGACCAGCTTCATCAACCCCTGCTATCAAAACCATGATTTTCTACTCTTCTAAATATTTATAAACTGTACGATACCCTTATAACACCTAGTTCCCATCATATACTATGAAATTCCTTATTATTGGTGATTTGCACGGCAATAGACCTAAACTTTACTTTAAAGAGTTTGATGCAATTATAGCTCCTGGTGATTTCTGCTCTGATGCCTTACGCACTGTTATGTTTCAAGCGTTGCAATTGCGACTCAAAGATCCTAAATCCAAAGTGATGTGGTGGGAATTAATTAGTAGAAGAAAAGCACAAGCCATGATTGACAAGTCACGAGCAGATGGAAGAAAAATCTTGGAATATCTCAACACGCTTGGCGTTCCTGTCTATGTTCTGCCTGGCAACTGGGATTGGACGAAAGATCCTGAAAGTAAATTTGATTATCTTCGAAAAGACCACTGGAAATTTTTGATTAAAGGTTTAAACAATATTCATGACATGCACTTACGCTTTTTAGACATAGGCAAATTTCAATTGATTGGTCATGGTGTTACATCTGGACCAGAATATCCACAGCATAAAGAAGAGTTAGCACGTTTCACTAAAGGACAATTAGTACAAAAGAAAAAGAAGTATGAACAACTTTATTCACAAGTTGATAAGTTCTTCAAGAAAGCGACTAAACCTGTTATCTTCTTAACCCATAATGTTCCTTTTAATACGCCTATTGATGCAATTACCGATGTCAGATCTCCAAGATATGGCTATCATTTTGGATCTTTGCTAGCGCGAGAAATGATTGACAAACATCAACCTCTTGTCTGTGTTGGCGCGCATATGCATGAACATTTTACTTCTCATCAGATGGACAAGACTACTGCGATTAACGCTGGCTTTGGTTCAAATGTGAATGTATGGCTAGAAGTAGAGGGCAATAAGATTAAGAAGTTAGAATTTAAAAGAAGATAATTTATTGCCAAAACATAACTTTACCTTGTAGACCTTGTGTTCTTAACAAAGCTGTGAATACTGTTCGATCTTGTTTTGCAAGCGGTTCTACAGCCGTTACAAATCTATCGTCTTGTGTCTGACTTGTTCTCAATGCATATCCTGGAACAACGACTGTACTTTGTGGACCATAAAATTGTGTAAGCGCTGCTCTGAATGCAGGCATATGTTTTCCTGGACCCCATAATTCTCTAGACACTTGATGTTTTCTATAGCCTCTAACTGCTCTTAACATTGTTGCTTGACTTATAGATGGATCTTGATCTGCTGTTGTTGCTAAACCTAAATTTCTTTCTGCTAATGCTAAACCTGCTTGTATTTCTGCTAGATCTTCAATAGTAGCTTCATCTAGGCGAGGTAAGAATAAAGTATACAGCACTTCTTGTCCTCTAAAATTTGTAGATCCTTCAGCAAAAGGGAGAATACTATCTACTCTTAAAGCAGTTACCGGACACATTTCTGCGATGTGTGTATAGTCTTTTGTCATTTTACAAAGCATATTCTGCTAATTTTCTTACGGGACCAACATGTCTCTCTGTTAAACCTCGTTGTCTAAATTCTTTTTCTGGTTGAACACTGTAATGGGAAAGTTTTATAGGAGTACCATCAGCTTCAATATGCACTTCTGAGAAAGTTCCGTGATCGAAACTCATTACAGTTTCTAAATTGGGCATCTTAAGTAAATCAAAACGACCAAGATTTCCTGGATTAATAACTATTGTCCTTTTTCCAGAACTTTCACATCCTGCTATACCCTCAACACCTTTTGGATTATTTGCATTTGGACCTGCTTCATGAATATGACCACTTAAAATTAATTTAGGCATGTGCTGTTGAATATAAGCTGTAGTTGCAGGTGTGCCGACATTCTGACCCTTAAACGTAACATCACAAAATCCTTGTGGAGGATTATGAATAATTCCTATCATTGGTCTTTCTTTGGAGAGAAAATCATAGAGTTGTTGATGATCAAAAGGAGTAATCTGTCCTAAATCTACTAATAATTGAATATGCCGCGGGTGTGAATTTGCACCACCATAACCAGCTACTTTTGCTTCACCAAATTGTGCCGTTTTTAAATGTAAATCTCTATCTCCAAATACAGGCTCCAAAGAACCATCATAGTTACCTGGAATGACATGATAAGGAATACCGGAATTATCCATTCTTCTTTTCATTTCAGTCAACACTTTAGAATTATGTCTGTTCTTTGCATCAATAAAAGCCTGAACAGCTGATTGAGGAATTCCTTGTGCTGTCTCTTGGGCAACTAAATTTTGTAAATCTTGAGCAGTGTAAGGACGTAGACTTAAGTCACCAAGAAGCAATATACGATCTGCTTGTTGTGCTTGTGCAAAATCTACAAATACTTCTAAAGCTTCTACGTCGTCATGAATATCGGATGCGATAAAAAGTTTTTCAGTCATTGTTTATTTCTCCGTAGTTGTTTGTAAAGAACTATACTCTAAAGTACTGGTGAAGCCCTTTTTTATCTAACTAGTATCTCTTTTCTCATTTATAAAGCTTTCTATTAGTAGTTACTTATAAGTAGTTACTTTTAGTATATTTAGGATGTCTTCTTTTGACCTTGCTGTATTGAGCTTTTCTCGCAGTCTAGCGCCGTTAGTAATGCCTTTGGTGAAATATTGACAAATCTGTTTCAAGCGGACAAAGGAGCCTTCTGTATCTAGTTGCGCATACTCAAAACAGAGATCTAGTTTTTCCTGTGTTGTTTGCTCCAGAAATTCATTAGTTTTTTCATAGTGGAGAATATTTTTGAAGATCATAGGATTATGCTGCGCAGCACGACCGATCATGATATAATCACATTTAGTTTCTTCCAATAATTGGAGTGCTTTTTGCGGACTGTCTACATCGCCATTGCCAATGACAGGAATACTTACTGCTTGCTTCACTTGCTTGATGAGATTCCAATCTGCTTTTCCTGAGTATTGTTGTTCTTGTGTTCTAGCATGGATGGTTAAAGCACATGCTCCTGCTTTTTCAACTACTTTTACTAATTCTAAAGCTTCTACTTTCTGAAAGCCAGAACGCATTTTGACTGTAATAGGTTTGTTGACTCCACTGACTAATGCTTCAATAATTTCTTTGACTTTGTCTTTTTCTTTTAACAAAGCTGACCCATATCCTTGAGCAACTATTTTCTTTGAGGGACAACCTAGATTCAAATCTATGACATCGAAATTCTTTTTGAGTTTATTTGCTGCTTCTACTAAAATTTCTGGATTACGACCAAACAATTGCAATCCTACAGGCTTATCTTGCTCATTAGTTTCTGCTAGTTTTAACGTTCTTGTATTTTCTCTGAGGATGGCTAAAGAGGATAACTGCTCTGTATATGCCATGGATGCGCCATATTTCCTACATAAGAGTCTAAAGGCTAGATTACTGACATCGACCATAGGCGCTAAAAAGAATCGATTTTTTACTTTTGGAAAGTGCATATGTTGAGGATTGTTGTTTGCTATAAAAAGATGCTGTTTAGAGAATTTTTCTCATTTCTTCCAGGCGTTTTTCTGCTGCAATTGCCGTTGAGAACATTTTCCAAAAGAGTTTTGTCAACCATTCTGTCCATTCTTTATCCTTGATAGTATAATAGAGGAACATTCTTTTGTTTAACTCATTGAGTTTTCCTGTGGGTTCACTTACTTCTTTTATGCGAATGACTTTGTTATCTATGATGAATGCTCTTAAGGGTTGATCGCGATGATGAATTTCCACCATTTCTTTTCCATATTTAAAATTTAGGGACAACATTTTTTCTACATTTTCTTTTCCAGCAATATCCACTCGTGCGATAATTTTAATAGGTATTTTTTGTTTTACTAACTGTTCTAGACATGCAAACAGATCTGCATCTTTTTTCTTGAGATTTACTAAAGAAAGATTTCCTGAAAAAATAAAGACTTGTTTTTTTGCCTGCCTGAGATACTTGACGAGCTCTTCTACGTTTTTTTCTCCTTCTTCTTTTCCTTCTTCCAGAGAGACTTCTTTTTGAGTGTCTGCAATGTATTGATAGATATCAAATGCTGAAAACTCTTCTTTTTTCTTTGCCTGCATTATAGTTTCTTCAAGTTTTTGCTGGATGATGGAATGGCTGATATTTTCTACGGCAGCCCAATAGACTATCTTTAAAGAACCTCTAGTTCCTTCTCTAAATGTTCTTGTTGCTATTGTGCCAAATTCTTTTTCTATTTGTTCAATATAACGATCTGCTGTTCTCCAGTTCTTTTTGATGAGCTGAGCTATTTCCTGGACAGAACGAGGCTTACTATAGACTGCATCTTCTATTTTCTTAATAGTTTCTGCTGTAAGCATATTTTAACTCATGTGTAGATTTATTTAAGCCTTTTCTTTTGTACAACACTACGGACAATTATTGGTCAAAAATATGTATATACTTGTACAACTCTGTTTCCTTATATCAACATGTGAGGTGACGATTATGGAATACACAGGCGATACCAACGAGGATGCTTATCTGCTTATGAATGAAGGAAAAGAATTACCAAAGTATGACTGGTTAGAATATATGTTAAGAACAATTCATTTACATGAGAACCATCCTTTAACTTTTTATAACCCCGAAGAAGAAAATTTTCTCTGGGAATTTCTGTAGTTATTCTAAAAGTAATAAAGTAAGCATTATAATAACACCTAAAATAAACATAGCTAATTGCATAATGGAACGTTCTACTTTAATTTCATGATGGAGCTCTGGAATGAGGTCTGAGCCAGCAATATAGATGAAAGCGCCTGCTGAGAAAGGCAATAAGAACTGTGTTAATCCTCCTATATAATTATTTAGGAAAAATGCTATCAATACACCTGCTATAGCAGTAAGACTTACCAAGAAATTATACCAAAGTGCTTTTCCTTTGGACATGCCCGTATGTAAAAGAATACCGAAGTCTCCTAATTCTTGAGGCAATTCATGCAACAAGACTGCAATAGTAGTTGCAATACCTACTGGAATGCTTACTAGATAGCTAGCAGCAATAATAACACCATCGATAAAGTTATGTGTAGCATCGCCGAACAAATTCATTGTCGCTAAAGTACTCCCTCGCTGCTGATGATCTAAATGATGTTTATGACCTGCATGATTAATATGATGGCAATGGTGCCAATGTACAAACTTCTCTACTATGAAAGAGAGTACGATTCCCAAGAGGATAGGTACAGATATAGCTAAAGTGAATCCGCCCACTGCTTCTACGCTTTCAGGCAAGAGATGAATAAATGCGTCACCAAACAATGCACCTGCACCAAAACTTACTAAATAAATAAGATGATGCTTGAGAAATGAGGAGCGAACAAAGAAAGTTATCACTCCAATTAAAGAGAGTACACTTGAGAGCAAAACACTTCCCAATGCATAGACCAACATTTCATTCATACTACAACATCACATCTCTTTCTTATTACTATTTAAGCATTTTCTTAATAACATTTTATTATTTTATTTATAAAGACTTAATAACACTATTCTGCAAACATACCGTGTGTTTTTTTGTAGAGATTATATATTATATAAGCGTCTGACTTTGCTATTTTTTCTGCTGATCCTTTCTCACCTAAATTCTTGCTTTTCTTTCCCCTGTTTTTAGTTGGGATTTGTGCTAATTCTTTGAAACCTAGAAAGAGGTGCTTGAAAGGATTGAACGGACCATCTTTTTTTGCTTCCTCCTCTTCTTTTTTCTTGATATCGCCGCCTTGAATCAGATAATATTCTAGATCATCTTTTAATGCTAAAATAGAGGCATCGACGGCTGCCAAAAGCTCCATATCCTCTCCTTCTAATTTCTGCTCATACTCTTTAATATCATCTCTGATAATATTCCCATCGCTATCTTTTACTACTTGCGCAACAAAAGCTTCAATAGTCAAAATAGTTCTTCCCCTATGAATAGCACCGCGCTGTCCTTCAGTCTGATATGCTATTTCAGGCATTGCAACATGATCTATTTTTACACGAACTACCGGAAAGAACTCTTCGAATTTCTTGAGCTGCTTACCATATTCACCGTCCTCTTCATATTGTCTCTTGATGCCTATTACTTCCAATTGTATTCGTGATGTCTCAAAGGCTGCAATAATTTCCTTGTCATGTCTGGTATCTTGCATTTGTAATCTTTGGACATTCTGGAGATAGGGACGAAGCCAATTGAGATATAATTTAATCACATGATAATGCTGGCGCAAATATTTTAACTTGAACTCATATCCTTGTCTTAATTCCTTATAGGTTTTTTCTTTCCAAGTGAGATACTGTGTAAGCTTTCTTCCCAAGACTTCACGCACTTTTCTGTTAAAGCCACCTTTTTCTAACTTGTCTACTTCACGATCAACATCTCCTGGCGTTTTTGGATGGACTGAAAAGAATAAATCTGGCAAAGTAACAAATCCTACTTGTGTTCCTAAACCTAGGACTGAAGCTGCATTCTTTGAACCACCTTCCACTAAATCTACCCAAATACTCTTTAAGGCAACTTCTGAACTTCTATCTCCTGCTTCGCTCTTCTTATAGAATTCGAGACGTTCTTCGATGATACGTAATTCTCTTAATAGCTGAAATAATGTTTTGAGGAGCTGACCGACATTGGCCATGAGCTGCTGGAATTTATCCTGCTGTACACCTTTTCTCTGCTCTGACATACCCCAATAAGAAGAAGTTTCTCCTGCAGTATAAATATCTTTAATTTTTTTTATTTCTCCAGTTTCTCCAGTATAATTGAAACCGAAGGGGGGCTTGTCTTCCATATTATGAATAATCCAGAAATAAATGCCTTCGACACCAGCAACAGGAGAATCAATAACCATGCGATATTGTGCTTTGCCTAAACCAAACTTACCTGGAGCAAGCACTTTATTTTTAGCTAGATCTCCTTTAGGATCTTTTCCTTCTTTTTTTTCAAACTGTGCTGTCACCAAATCTGCCATGTGTTCTTTATGGGTGAAGTTCTCACATTTAAAGGTTTTGTGGTTGCTAGATTTTTAACAAGAAGCTATTTAAACTCCTTAGCATCCTTTTTCCTATGGGTATTTTTAGTTTATTCAAAAAGAAGGAAGCAGTTCAATCACCCATACTTAATGGTGCTGCCTGGCAAGAAAGTTCTTTTCAAGCTGCAGAAGCTTTTCGTGAACCTTTATCACCTTTAACAGGCTTAATGCCTCCTCCTTCTTTAGAACGACCGCAGAGTATTATGGCAGCAGAATCACAAACTATTATAGCAAAATTAGACGTCCTTGCTGCGCGTTTAGAACAAGTGAATCTTCGTTTAGAAAAGATTGAACAAGCATTACGCGGCCAGCAACAATCATCACAATCACCAGCTTATCAAACTGTACGACGATGGTAAAATCCATACCTTGGTTATTTTATGTGACTGGCTTAGTAGTTTTTCTTCTGGATCACTTTAGCAAATCTTTTGTTGTAAATAATGGATTTAGATATACTACAAATACTGGTGCTGCCTTCGGAATTCTTCAAGGACAAACTTGGCTTTTAATTTTTATAGCCGTAGTAGTGATTGCTGTGCTTGTGTATTATAGTCATGAATATCAACTTGCTTTAGGTTTTCTTTTGGGGGGCACTTTAGGTAATTTATTAGATCGTGTTTTCTATGGGTATGTGATTGATTTTATTCATGTTCCTTTCTGGCCTAGCTTTAATCTTGCTGATAGTTTTAATGTGATAGGTGTTGGATTACTTTTATTAGATGCTTTTGCGAGAAAAAAATAGTTACTAAGTTTCACGCTTTTTCTTAATAAACCTTATAAACTAAGACTGCTCATTTCTTCTATGACTATCATCAGCATGTCCTTACCAGATGACCTTTTACAAGAGATTGATCAGCTACAGACTGCACTAGGGTTCACTGGACGCAGTGAGATTATTCGGGCAGGTTTACGCAGCTTGCTGACAGAACATAAAACACAAGCACATCTTAAGGGAAAAGTTGAGGGAGTATTATTAGTTACTCATAAAGATCAACATTCCAAGGAAGTTTCAGCTCTTCGTCATGAGTATCGTGATCTAATTAAAACGCATTTTCATACCCATTTAGCAAATGAACACTGTCTTGAAACTTTTATGGTACAAGGAGATGCTACTCTTATCAAAAAACTTCTTCAGAAACTGCAAACAAGCAAAAAAATTGATTTTGTCAAATTGATAGTTTCTTAACCCATGCCCTCCAATCTTCCATTTTGGAAAACAAAAGACATTCAACGATTGCGAGGACTAGGACAAAAACGCATTTTTCTCTTGAATAGCAAACAAGATGATCCTACTGGAGACTATGTCTTGTATTGGATGCAGATGACGCAAAGAACAACTTTTAACTTTGCCTTGCAGTTTGCGATTGAGCAAGCGAATAGATATAAAGTTCCTTTAGTTGTCTACCATGCCTTAGACGAAGATTATCCTTATGCTTCTGATCGCACGTATACTTTCATTTTAGAAGGAGTGAAAGAACTCTATCAACGATTTAAGAAACTAGGTATTAATTATGGATTTTATTTAGTTCGCGGGAAAAAACAACCTGCACTAGATACTTTCCTGAAAAAAGCAATTTGTCTTGTAAGTGATGATTATCCTTCTTTTGTGACTCCTCTTGAAAATACTACTGTTACTCAACGCTGTTTGATGAGTCATTATGTTGTTGATTCCTGCACTACTGTGCCTATGCGCTTTTTTGACAAACAAAAATGGAGCGCTGCTACTATCAGATCCAAGATTCATAAAGTCTTAGCAGAAGCCTTGGAAGATGTTACTAATCCTGTATTGCTCAACAAAAAGCCGTTTGTCTATCCAGAGTATTTTCTACCTCCAGATTTTGATGTCGCTAAGGAAGTCAGCAGATCATCGATAGATCACACTGTAAGACCTAGTGCTTTCAAAGGTGGAGAGACTGCAGCACAAGAAAAACTTACTTATTTTATTGCTCATAATTTAGATACTTATGAAGTTACCAAAGATGACCCAACTTTACAAAGAACATCACACTTATCGCCTTATCTTCATTTTGGGATGATTTCACCTATTGCTATAGCCAGACAGATTTTACAGCACAAAAAACTGAGCGTGGATCGTCTTTTTAAAAGTCTGATAAGTCCTGATGCAATACACATTTATTTTGATCAACTTATTGTGCGCAGAGATCTAGCGTATAATTTTTGTCATTTCAATAAAAAACATGCAACCTATCAAGGCATGCCAGTCTGGAGCAGAAAAACCTTGCAAGAACATAAACAAGACAAGAGACTTTATCTGTATACCAAAGAACAATTGGAACGAGCACAAACTCATGATCCTTATTGGAATGCTGCTCAATTAGAAATGGTCTATACTGGAAGCATGCATGGTTTCATGCGCATGTACTGGTGCAAACAACTTCTGACCTGGACAAAACGACCTCAAGACGCGTTTAAGATCGCGGTATATTTGAATGATAAATATTCCTTAGATGGACGAGATCCAAATGGTTATGCGGGCATTGCATGGGCTTTAGGAGGATTACATGATAGACCCTGGTTTACCAAACCTATCTTTGGCAAAGTGCGCTTGATGAATATGTCTGGACTAGTGCGCAAATATAATATGCAAAGATATCTTGCTGCAGTAGAAAAAATTATGCCTGATACAAGTTCAAGAAAGCCTTGATTTCATCAATAAGCTTATTAGTCTCTCTGATTAACTCATCTTCCATCTTGTTATATCTTTGACGAGCAACGACTTGATCATACAGTCTTCTAAACAAAGCCATGAATCCTTTGCTCCATTTATCATCATAATCTTTAATCATTGAGGAAGTAATCTTAAATTCTATAGAACATTTGTTCGTCTTTAACTTGAGACCATTACGATCAATTTCAACACTTTCCAATCCTAGAATAAGCATGCTAAGTTCTATTCTCCACTTGATGTAGAGATCCATTTTTTTCTCAGCAGTCCAGTAAATCTTAAGATCTTTGTTTTTCCCAGTATCTTTTTCATTGTATTCATCCTCAGAAAAATCATATCCATAATTTGCAAACCAGTTAAAAAGAGCTTTATAGAATTCAGTCATATTGACGACGGATTCTTGCTTGATCTTAGCGTCGTTAATAACCACCTTCTTTTGCCCTGGCATAGCTTAGCAGAGAAGTTTCAGCTTAATAACACTTTTGGTCGCTGCAACATCTTTATTTGTGTACAGAAAAAGATGTGCTTAATTAAGCACTCTGTTGACGTGTGAGATATCTTAGTTGTAGAGGTATTGCATGAACTAATTCTTCTTTAGGAACATATACAACTTGATATAGTTCTACAAGACCTGCAGTTTCAGAATCCCATACTGTATTTGATGCATGATTAATACCACGATTATGCAAGGCCGCAGTTAATTGAACAAGAGGACTTTCGTTGCCAGGTCCTATTGCTTCCTTTGCTAAAAGAATTAATCCCTCTCTATCCATTACAATATCATATTCATCTAGATTAGGATTTGTTTGTTCTGTAGTCATAGGAGAGATGCACCTACCCTCCTTTATAAGATTTACTTGTGCTTACAGAATGCTTACGGAGACGTTTTTGACCCTATTTACAACGTTTTCTGAGGCTAGAACACTCTTAAGACAGTCTTGTGCATGTGTAAATTCTCGAGGGACTTCTGCATATAAACGACCTTTTTTCGTGAGTATTTTCTTGTGTTGTTTTTTGAAATGTAGGACTCCTTCTGGATGTGTTAAAGGAGGACCTTGTCTCAGTAGTGTTGGTGATAGGGGTTTTTTATCTACTACAAAATAGAAAAAAGACGGAGCAGCATATTGCCAACCAGATTTATAGAGTTTAAATTCTGCACGTTCTAAGGTTTGTTTAGTGAAATCAAATGCTTTTAACATTTTAGCTCCAGCAACATCTTTTTTCTCTGGCAAAGGAGTTACTGCGCAATACCATACAGTTCCTTTCTTTTTGATTTTTTCCCAGTTGATCTCTTCTTCTTCGAATAAATTTTCTGAGGGATGCTTTAGGAATTTTTGACAAGCTTTGATACATTGCTGATATTTTTCTTCTGATAGAGCAGCGGCTGCATTTCTTTCTGGCTGGACAGGATCTACCAAAATTAAAGGAGATACTTTTTTTGCTGGATTAAGACTGAGCGCTTCTTTTTTATCGCCGATGATGGTTGTTTCTTTCCATTTTGCAACTGCACGCATCATCTTCATGAATGAACCATAGTGAATAACTAACAACTCCATAACATACCCAGAAAATCCCTGCATATAACTTTCTGCACCATAGATGCCTTGGGCTTTTGCAAATAATTTTGCTAAACGAATTTCATCTGCTGCTTTTTTGTATTTTTGCACGTAGGCAACGTGTAAATGTGAAAAGTCTGTGATATTTTTTGCTTCTGCAGCTTTTTTGATATCTAAAATAGGGACTATTTCTACTGTATATGGGGCTTTGTATACTTGATAATAATCTCGAGAGCCATGCAAACGATCTAGCTTGAAATGTTTTTTTAGTGCTTTTTCTAAAATATCTGCTAGTTGATCTGTTTTGCGACTATATTGTTTTACATTAAATTTTACATAAATATCGATATCATGCGTTCCCCTTAGCCAGGTATTCTTGGCACCTGAACCACCTAATATGGGTTTTGCACCGGGAATCTTGATTTTACTAAGTATTTCCTTCACTAGTTTTTGCAAATGCAGTTCCTCTTCTGGCGAAGGTTTACAAGTTGCTAATATTTTTTTGAAATCCATGAAAAATCTCTTTTTTCTCAATCATATAAACTTTCTGTTGCGAATCCAGCGTGGTATTTCCGGAAAAATGCTTTCTTTTCGCAAAGTTTTCGGCGTAGGTTGTTTTATTTTCAACTTTTTCGCAAAGTTTTCGACATTTTCGTAGCAAGTTTCTTTTAAACTAAAATCTTCCTAGTTCTATGACTTCGATTAAAGGATATGTACTTGCAGGGGTGGGCGTGTTCACGCTTGGTTATTGCACAGGTCATTGTGGACGTGCTGAAACTCCAGTTACTTCTCCAGCTTCTACCCCTATATCTTCCTTAGAAAAAACTGTTGCTGTACCTGTGCAGATATCACAACAAGTTCCTGAACCTCAACAACCCATTGCACAACCTCTAACGATGGAGCAACGTTTTTTACTATATTTGAAAAATCCTTCTCGAACAGGTGCTGATCCTTTACCTTCTCCTGTTCCTTTCAAGCGACCAAAAAATACAGCAGATGCTGGCGACAATCTTTTGGAGAAACTTGACGCATATGCCTGTCAAACTGCTGTACGTGTTCGCAATGAAGTTGTTTACACTTATAGAGAAGCTAAAGACTATCTGAGAGAAAAAATTGGAGGAATAAAGAAATGAAATTTATCAAAACTGTTTTACGTATAAAATTCTATGCTGCATTATTTGCCGCTGGCTATCTTACTCATAGTTGCGTCACTAATGATTATAGATATCGTGTGCGACGCACTGATCAGGAACATTATCTTATTGACACTGTCACAAACAATGCCCAAGAGATCCAACCTGAACATTTTCAACTGGGCAATACAGAATATCGTATTCGTAATTTATGCCATGAGCATGATTTACAACAAGTTCTAGAAAAAATAGAAGCTGAAAAGGAGACAAAAAAATGACATCACTTACTGGAAGATTAGAAATTACTTTAGGACAAGATTCCTACAGACATTATATGCAAACTCTTCGCGAAAAGAAAGAAGCATTAGCAGGAGTCAAGCAAGACATTGATCGTATCACTGGCAAATGGTCTGGTATTCTTTCTCTGATTGGGAAAGCAGACAAAGCAGATTTACGACACTTAGTGGATCAGGAGATTTGTGTTCTTGGAGACATTAGCGGTATTTTGGATAATATGACACTGTTATATGGAGGAGAACGTGAGCACTTATTGGCTTATTTTGATTTACTGCAGAAACGTATGGAAGATGCTCAGGGCTACAAACCTGCGGAATTACTACCCATTGAACAACCAACAGATGTGCTCTCTTTTGTTAAGTCTATCAAAACACGCGCTCACAATGGTTTTCAAACTCTGATGGGCAATCGTCAAGCAGTTATTGAACAACAAACACAGCAATATGCGCAGGAATCTGTCGCCTTAATGGATCAATGTCAACAAGCGTATGGTGTTTTCCTTACTACAGGAGACCAAGTTCGTCATGCCTATGAACATTTACAGCATACTGGACCAGCTTTAGTCAGCCTGATAGAATTGAATGAAGCAAGAAAAGTAGTCGGTAAATCTGTTGGTGATGTCAAAGCTATTACAGGTAGTATGTATTCTACTGTACAGAATGGCTATTTGCAACTGACTGGCTTTCTGCAACAGCATCGTGTACCTCTCTTAAATCCAGGGACGAGACGCATTGAATTCTTAAAACCAGAATAGACTAGGAATCTATTTAAACTTCTTTTTTTCTTTTCTTGTTGATGAAACTGGTTAGCTGGAATGTCAATGGTATTCGTTCAGTCATGAAAAAAGGATTTATGGATTGGCTGAAAAAAGAGAAACCAGATATCTTATGCTTACAAGAAACAAAATATCATACAGACCATATAACTGAAGAGTTCAAAAAAGTTGATGGCTATTCTACCTATTGGCATTGTGGCGTCAAGAAAGGGTATGCTGGTGTTGCAACTTTTAGCAAAGAACAACCCAAACATGTACAGTGTGGCATGGATCTCAAAGGGTTTGATGATGAAGGTCGTGTATTAATAACGGAATATCCTCAATTTACTTTACTTAATATTTATTTTCCTAACTCTGGTAGAGGTCATGATAGAGTACAATATAAATTACAGTTTTGTGATCAAGTGTTAGCTTATTGTGAACAGCTACGAAAACAGGGAAAGAAATTAGTTGTTTGCGGAGACTATAATATTGCTCATGAGGCTATTGACTTGAAAAATGCCAAACAAAATCAAGATAATGCTGGTTTTTTGCCTGAAGAAAGAGCATGGATGACTAGGTTTTTATCAAAGGGCTATCTAGATATTTTCAGAAAACAGCATCCTGGAGAAGAAAGTCATTACACCTGGTGGAGTTATATGTTTCAAGCACGCAAAAGAAATATTGGCTGGAGAGTTGATTATTTTTGTATTACTCCTGATTTAGAAAAACATGTCAAACGCACGAAGATTTTGCAAGAGGTAATGGGCTCAGATCATTGTCCTGTACTGTTAGAATTGGATTTCAATCCTTAGTTGTTAACTAGTAGAGATTTATTCGACTACCTACATGGAAAGTAAATGTTTAAAAGGAAGCAAATTCTTTCTGTTTTTGTGGTAGGGTTAAAGAGGACATTAGGTCTATTTGATGTTACAGTCGCTAGTGTAGGAATTATTCTTGGCGCAGGGATTTATGCGCTCATTGGACTTGCCGCACAAAGTTCTGGCAATGCGACGTGGCTAAGTTTTTTGATCACTGCAATTATTGCTATCTTCACTGGATTGAGTTATGCTGAACTCTCTTCGATGTTCAAGGGCGATGCTGGAGAGTATGATTATTTACATGCTGCTTTCAACAAACCTTTTGCTTTTGTCATGGCATTCTCTATGATCTGCGCAGGATTTATCAGCGCTGCTACAGTCTCTCTTGGCTTTGCCGGCTATATCTCCAACTTACTTCCTATTCCTGTTTTGACTGGTGCAGTTCTGCTGGTGATTGTTATGACTTTTATCAATTTCATAGGCATTCAAGAGTCCAACAAATTTAACATGATCTCAACGTTCATTGAATTTATAGGGCTTGCAATCATAGTTGTCTTGGGTATTCCTAAACTAGGCAGTGTTAATTATTTAGCTATGCCTCATGGATTTTCCGGAGTGTTCAGTTCTGCCGCCCTAGTTTTTTTCGCATATATGGGTTTTGAAAGCATTATCAAATTACGAGAAGAAACAAAAAATCCAAGCGTTACTATTCCCAAAGCTTTAGTGTATTCTATTTTGATTACTTCTGTACTTTATGTGCTGGTTGCCATGTCTGCTGTCAGCATTGTTGATTGGCAAGTGATTGCAGCATCTGAAGCACCTTTGGCAACAGTTGCACAAGCTGTTTTAGGAAGCAATGCATTTACTTTACTAGCCATCATCGCTTTATTTTCTACATCCAATACTGTGTTGATTACTTTAGTTACTACGTCACGTATGATCTATGGCATGGCAAAAGAAAAAACCCTACCAGCTTTTTTAGCTGAAGTGCATCCTACGAGAAAAACACCTCATTTAGCGATTCTTGTCTTGATGTTCTTGACGCTGGCTTTTGTTTTAATTGGAGACATAGGACTTGTTGCAAACTTAACTAACTTCTTTTTGTTTGCCACTTTTGCGAGCGTGAACTTAAGCCTGATTGTTTTGCGCTATAAATGCAAACAGACTAAACGCAGCTTTAGATGTCCAGGTAATATAGGGCAATTCTCTATTATAGCATTCCTTGGTTTTTTAAGCTCTTTATTCATGCTTCTCTATGTGGTTAAGAACTTGCTGGGCTTTTGAGCACAATCTTTAAATAGCATATTTGGGACATTTCTGTTGTGAGCCGGTGGTCTAGCGGTTATGATGCGTCCCTTACAAGGACGGGGTCGAAGGTTCAAATCCTTCCCGGCTCATTTTCTTTTCTTTCGGATTTTCTCTCTGTTTTTCCGGATTTTTCTCAGCAACTGTTTTAAAGAGTGAAGTTTTATTCTTATCTATGCATAAAAATGGAAAGATGGTGCTTCTAGGGAAAATCATTCTTGTAGCGATTGTAGCATTTATCTGGTTGTCTTTTGATTCTATTACTGGCAATGTTGTAAAAACTCCTTCTGATACTGATCCTTATCCTTCGAAAGATGTCAAAGCACTGACTATTGCTACGTGGAATCTTCAAATATTTGGCGTGACAAAGGCAGCCAATGAGGAATTACTGCAGGATTATGTGTCCATTCTTGATGATTTTGATATTGTATTTGTGCAAGAGATACGGGACAAAAGCGAATCTGCATTCCAAACGTTGTGTGCTCGGTTGCCAGATTATACTTGTGCTGTTTCTGCGAGAGCAGGACGTTCTGCAAGCAAAGAACAATATGGAGTTTTGTATCGCGACGTCTCTTTGGAAACTGGAAAAAGTATTAAACTGATTAAATTACAAGACTCTACTCCTGACCAACAAGATCGTTGGGAAAGGCCTCCACTAGCAGCTACGTTTGCTGTTGATGGTTATGTGTTTACTGCGTATACTATTCATATTAAGCCAGCAGCTGTACAACAAGAATTAGCAGCTCTTGAAGCTCTTGTACCAGATAAAGGAAATATTCTAATTCTAGGAGATTTCAATGCAGATTGTAGTTATTATAATGCTCAACAAGAACAAGAATTTGATACTTGGCATTGGATTATCAGAGATACTGCAGACACTACAGTTGCACAAAGCTCCTGCACTTATGATAGAATTTTATTGAATGATGATGCACTAGAAGAGTATGGGAAAAAAGGCATTGTTACTGAGGGCATTACAGAAGCGCATTCAGATCATTATCTTGTGTGGATAGGATTAGAACCTAAGGAAAAATAATCAGTTGCTCCACTTATTTATCACCGATAGTTACATAAGTGAATCCGAATCTAACATGAGCACCACTATTTACATGTCCAGGTCCACAGTTGAAATATTCAGTTGGAGATTTACTTGGCGCTGTTAAGATATCTACTTGGTCTTCGAATACTTCAACACCATATTTTCTTCCGAAATGTTCGAATGCCGCCCTAAGATTTGGATCATTACTACCTACACTTACTGGTTTTCCTGTTGCCTTGTATAGTGCTGCCGCTTTCTCAGCTAGACTTCCTAGAAATGCAATGCCATAATCATCACTCCATTCTGTCGCGTCAAAGTCGTCTACTACTATAGCTGGACCATCATTATGCTCAATTAATCGTGTCATTGGAGTTGCTATAGCCTTACCATCCCCATTAGTTATGACATACATTTCTTTGTTTGCGTCCGCTACGAAACTTAAGAGTGAGTCGTTGAATCCATCGCCTCTCTGATGTTTCCAGCTCTGGCAATGTGGCACTGGTGTTTCTCCGAATCTCAACAATTCTTCTAAATCATCAGTACTGTATATTTGAATCTTTCTTGCATTTCTATAGGCTGGCTGATCTAAAGTTTCTCTTACCCAGACCGCAGCATCATACAAAGGGTGATTTGTTCTCTTTCTTGCCAAGGTTTCCGCATGTTCTAAGAATTCTGCATATTTTTCCTGGTCTAAATCTGTCGCTACTAAAACTAACTTTGCATAGTCTACTTGTTCTCTGAGTTTACTTGTTTGATATCCTAACTCTTTTCGCGCTGCTTTCGAAAGACCTTCTTCTCTCAGCTGCGTCTCATTTGTTACTATACTTCTTTCTAATTCTACAAGACTTTCTACTGTACACTCTTGATTATAATATCCTTTATAGGTTTCTTGCAGTTTTTGTGTTGTTTTTTTTACTGCTTGAATATGAGCATCTAAAGCGTTTAACTCACCTACTATTCTTGTTACTCTGCTTCTTTCTTTCCATGCCGCAACGGCTTGTTCATCTTCTACTCCTCCAATAGGCTGCAGTTGTATATCTGCCAAGTCATGACTATATTTCCATTCCTGAAATTTACCTGCTAATTCTGCTGTCGCTATCTCTCGTAAGAGATTTAATCTGTGATCATCTTGATAATGCTTATATCCTGCTAAGGTCGTGATTATGTTACTAATCTTACTAAATCGCTCGTCTTTTTCTATTCTTTGGATATAAGTTTCTAAAGTATCTGGATCAAATTTTAATCTTCTGATGCTTTTGTCTACTAAATGTGTTCGTAAATGTCTTACTATTTCTTGTTCTTCTGTTACTTGGAAAGGATAAGTGAATTCTGGATCTTTATACACTTGTTCTAACGCCGCAGTTATTCTTCCAAATCCCTTAACATCTTTAGCATTTCCAATTATATGCGCTAAGATGCGTTCTTGTTCTGGTAATGTTTCTATGAGCGCTAAACCTGTATAGACTCTTCGTTGTACTTCTCTTTCATCCGCTAAAGTTTTCATGCCCGGTAATTGCATAAACGCATTTCTTGTCGCTTGCTCTGTTACAACACTGTCAGCCATAACTTGTAAAGGCAAGGGCAAGGTACTTTCAAGCACTCTCTGAACTCCATAAGCTCTGATGGCTTCTGCTATTTTTTCTATGCCTCCAGGAATGTTGAGTGTTCTATCTAACATGAAGAGATTATCTATAATATTTTCATACAATCTCTTAGCTTCATTTACTGATAGTGATTTTGATCCTTTCAATGCACGGAAAACAGGAGCTAGAATTCTCTGCGCAAAAGGCACTAATCGCTTGTCTTGTGTTGCATAGCGTGTGACCTCTTCTAGAGCAGTTTTTACCAAGGCTGGCTGTTTCTCTACTGCACTTGCTTGCGCTACAACTCCTACGCCGCTTGCTATGTCTGCTTCTTGCTTACTGAGATGTTCTACAAACTTAAGGAGATAGTGCTGCTCTTGTTCTCTTCTAAAAAGAGCATGCTGCGTTACTGTCGCCCATGCATCTGCTATTCTTCCAGGTGTGTCTTTTTTGTCTGCTTCTTTTTGTGTACCTAAAGCTACTAATATTCTTTTTGCTAAAACCTCATCACCATCATAGAGTTTCATTAATGATGTCAGGTTGCCTGCTAACTTTCCTAATCTTGCTTGCAAAGGATTAGTGAATATTGCCCTATTGGTTTCTAAAGTAAAGTGAGTTGGATCAAAAAATTCTCCTTTGTCTATAAGACTTAAAAGTTTTTTGAGAATATCATACTCTGATATTTGTAATTCTTCTCCTTCTGTTCTAAAAGGAGCTACACCTAATTCTGCTGGCGCTAACATTTGCCGCATCTCTAGACGTTGCTCTAAGCGTTGTGCTTGATGCATACCCATTCCCATGTGTGGCATTTTATGTTGCTCCTTCCCAACCTTCTATCATTTTTACAAAGTGTTCTCTTTGATCAGTTGTAAATGTAACTCTTTGTAGTCTTACATCTTCAACTTCTTGTTTTAATTTTGCTAGCTCGGTTGTTTCTATGTTCGGTTGTGCACCTGTTAGAGCACAGTAAGCATATAGTGGAAATCTTCCATTAAGATATCCTGAACTTTCTTTGTACTCTGTGTAGAGAAGGGTTGCTCTTTCGTTTGCTTTTGCTTGTCTATTACCTAAAACATAAATAAAGGAAAGATCCCTTATTAAAGTTCCATTTCTATTGTGTGCTTTAATATGGCTTCCTGTAAAATCTTCATCTATAGCGTCTGCTACAGTCGTTAGTTCTGCTGGAGTAAGAATATCTGCACGTTGATATAGGTGATGGAGCCAGTCCATACTTTTTATGAGCTTTTCATTGCCTACTTCATGATCTTTTAATCCTAAATTCTTAACTTCTTCTGCAATACTGTCTTCTACAGGCAAGTTGAATTCTCTTAATCGTCTAACAATTTCTGGTAGACAATTTGTGTTAAAATATTCTCCTTTAGAAAGATCACGAATTGATGCTTGGTAGATTCTTGTTGCAGTACTTTGTTCTGGTGGAACGTTGTGTGTTGTTAATAATCCTAATAAAGGACCCCATCTTGGAAAATGTCCGCTATGACCTTTACTTACTTCTGCTTCAACTCTTTGTTGTAAATCTTTAGGCTCATATTTGACACCTGTATCAGCCATTAGTTCTTGTACTGCTTTTATTCTTTCTTCATAAGCATAAGTTATATTTTCAAGTCCATTAATATTTCTATCTTTTAATAATGCCTCATATCTTCTTCTTATCTGATCTGGATTAAGCGTTGTATTAAAAAATCTTGCAATATGACTTGGATGTTTCGCACTGCTTCCTCCCTCAAAATATTTATCAATCATAACTTCTAATTCAGCAGGTGTTGCTGTAAGAATAATCCCTGATCTATCCCTCATAGCTTCTGCTTGTTCTCTGTGCAATGCCTCCAATGCCTCGTATTTTCCATCTGTTAAGATTGCTATAATCGTCTTTCTTATTGTTTGTGCTTCTCCAGCAGTTGGTGGTCGTTTTATAGACAATAATGATTGTAATTTATCATAATCGCTAATATTTCCCTTCCCCAGTTCAACCACGCTTCTTGCTTGCACTGCTTCTTGAAGATCTGGTGGAAATGTTCTTTCTCCAATAAGAGCTTTAAGATAATGAAGAGTGCCTTCTGGGCGTGTAAGCATCTCTTGTCCTATCTTATTAATTTGTTGATCATTTAACGTGACAGACATTCCTGCTTTTTGTGCATTTTCCAATACTTTTCCGGCATCTTGTCTTTCATAATTTCTTTTGATGTGATTTATTAACGCTCTATTTACAGCAGTTTCATTTATTGGTATACCAACAGTTTCAATAAGTTGCGGCAGATCTACAGTTTTTTCATCCATTGAGCATTGCGTCAAGAATGTTTCTAAACATGCGATGTAAGTTTCTTGAATGAATCTAGCGTCTATTTCAGTTGTTTGGAGATGTTGCTCTACAGAGCAGTTTGGATGTGCTCTACGTATGGCTTTCAAGTCCTTAATGTGTTTTCTAACATTTTTTCTTGCTGCTGTTGAGTATTGTCGCCATTCACCCAGATTACTTCCGGGCATAGGTTGGAGCGGCGAACCATTACTATATTCTTTTGCGTATTTACTTACTAATTCTCCAAAAGTAGTTCCTAGTTCTTTTACAAGTCTTTCAAGCTTTAACGCTGTTATTGTTTCTGATGACTTTATTCCAAGTTGGGTATAGATTCTATCTACTACTCTAATTCTTCCTTCTAAACCTCTATCTTCTTCTCCTGTTATATAACCTTCCAGATACATTTGACACGCTCTCGCTACATGCTCTTCTGCGATAGCGCTACCTGCTTGATGAACTAAATTTGCAAATCTAATAAATGGTTCTAAAGATTCTCTCAGTCGAACAGTATGCATTCCGTCGTGAGCTATCATAGATCTTACTGTTGTATCGACTACAGCATCATCAAATCTTGGAGTTGTTGAAGTTTTTGCTGCTAGTTCTTCCATGCGTGCAAAGTTTTGCTTTTGTAGTAAATCTGAATACACTTGAGTTAAAACTTTTTTTCGTGGTGCAATCCCTGTTTGTATAGCTTGATTAACTATAGTGTCTATTGCATCTGTTGACGCCAATGTATCATAGGCATCTTGAACATTACTTACTGCTACGCGTTCTTTTTCACCAACACTATTGTATAGATCAAAGAAAGTAGAGATTCTCCCATTACGTACTGCTGCTAGTTGAAGCGCTTTTGCAAGAGCTGCATCTGTTCTGATGTCTATAACAGCGTCGAGTTCGTCTAAAGTTTCTTTTTCTAGTTTATCTGTTGTTACTATGAGATTTATTAAATTTGTTCTCAGTGCAGATGTTTTTTCCGGTATTACTCCTGTGACTTCTACAAGTTTCTTCATTCTCTCAGAACGTCCAGCTCCTGCTAATGTTTCATATGTTGTTTGAACTAGTGCAGGTGAAATAGTAATTTTTGTTTCTTCATGCACTGCTTTAACTCCTTCCATATTTCCATCAGCTAATGCTCTTGAGTATACTGGTTCTACAAGTTCTCGTGTGTAGTGTGGTTCTCCAAATTCTCTTCTTATGCTACTAGGAGTATCTCCTTCTTCTCTTGTTGGTCTTCTCAGAAGTGCTTCAAGAACTATAGTTTCTAAAGTTCCTTTCTCTAATTTTCCTTCTTCTGTTAAACTCAGAGCTGCATTCAACAAAGGCCAATCTTTTCTTTCTATTGCTTTTTCTAAGTAAGGCTGCATTTCTCTTACAGGAGGTCTTACACCTAATGCTCCTATGGCAGTTCGTGCTTGATCAAGCGCGTAAGTTAACAATTCTTGATCTGATAAGGGTTCAATTTCGCTATCTTCATCACCAGTCTCTTCCAAAATAAGACGTTGTCTTTCTCTATGGAGTTGTTCTGCTCGTTCTCTAAAATTTTGCGATCTGAGCTGCTCTAGAAATCTACTAAGCAGTGCTTTAGCAAAAAGAGTTTCCATTTTACCAAATTGCACTGTTTCTCCTTGCTGGATCTGTGCTACAAACTGATCATATTGATTTTTTGCTGCTTTCATGATTCGAGCTCTTCTATGAGTTTATTGAGTGCATATTCTACTAAATGGCTTTTATTCCTAAATTTGCCAGTATTCACTATAGTACGGAGCTTTTCAACCAGTTCCATATCTACTGTAACACTCAATTTGTCTTTCATCTTACTCAGTGGGATACTATACCCCATTTATATGCCTTTCTATTTGTAACTACTTTAAAGAGATAACACTAATAACCTTTAAATAGGCCTTCTACCTCTATAAAAAGTGACTTATTATGATCAAAAGAACTATTCACCCTCTTGGACGAACTACCTATGATCCTAAAACACAAATTCTTACCTTTGAAGATGGTGTTCTTGAGGAACATGGGAAAAGAACATTTGTAAGTCCTGCTAGAAGAACTTATACAGGGATTGAATCTTATCTTGAAGGATCTCTTGATTTGAACGCCTTACCACTCACTGTTTGCTTAATAGATTTAGCCCCTGAAGAAAGAGCGTCTATTATGGAAAAAATAATGGCTAGAGAACCTACTCTAGTAAGCATTCTCAAGGAAACTTCTTTGTCACAACTTCCTAGAGCTCTTGCAACACATGTTCTAGATACAACAAAAAAATATGTATCTCATCGAGCTCGAGAAATAAAAATAGGCATGAGAAAAAGAGCACTACAAGCGAGAGTTCCCCATTTAGATAGTAGAACACTTGAGAGTTTAGCTTTTGACTACACTCAGGCAAGCTTTAGTTATGCTACAGTACTTGTTGAGGAAGCTTTAATTACTGCGGGAGAAGATTCTGAATTTTTCATAGACCTAAGTCAGCAACTGCTTACTCCTCAACAAAGAAGTAGATTATCTGATAATTTAAAGCGTGGTGAAGTTCCTTCTTGGGGCATTCTTGTTGGAGTAGATATGGTCTATGCGGTTCCTCAAGCCCAACACTTATTTACTGCTGCAAAAACTTTAGCTGAAAGGTTTAGTATGGGCATAGGAGATTATGCTATTCGTTTGCAAAGAAGAGTGGAAGCTTCACCTTTGCACAAGCTTTCTTTTTAAGAAATGAAAAGCATATATTCTTCAATCAAATTTCTTATAATTCACTTATTCCTGAAACGACTTAAACAATTATTGCAATTCATAGGAAATTTTATAAATACTGATCTTCAATGTTTACTATGGTAAGTACACTTCATTCAACAAGCACTGTAGTTTTAAAAAGAGTTCTTTCTCAACCAGAAGTTACAAGCTACTTAGATCTCTTACGTCACCATCACAAAGAAAGTTATAGTCATAGCATGCGTGTTGGTTTTTTGAGCATTGATTTAGGACTGGACGAGAGATTAGCTGATGAAGATTTATTGTTACTTGGCTCTGCTGGACTCTTACATGACATAGGAAAAACAAAAATTCCTACAACAATCTTAGCTAAGAGAGGTCAGCTTGATGCGCAAGAAAGAACACTGATGGATGAACATCCAGTACATGGATTTAATTTATTAGAGGCCTTACCTGATCCAAGAATTCGACAGATAGTAATAGCTCACCACGAATATAAACCATCACCCTATCCTAGAGAAGGTGTAGAAAGAAGAGATAGTGCTCGAGATGTAATGGACAGAAGAAGGAGCGACTCCATGATTACTTCTTTAGCACAACTAGTTGCAGTAGCTGATCTTTATGATGCATTAGCAAGCAGAAGATATTACAAACCAGCCTTACCAAAACCACAAATAGAACAACTCTTGCGAACACAATTCAAAGGAAATCAGAAATATATTACTGCAGTGCTTCGGAGATAAATAATACTTCTACTTACTCTACTATACTTCTAGTTGCAATCAAACCATTAGGAATTGCTTTTTTATCAACATACAAATTACCCTGTTCATCTTGTGCGATTCTTCCTTCAGCCATCAATAATAATGTCTGTGGAAAGATGATCCAGTCACCTTCTTTTTTTAAGCGATTCTGATGTTCATCAACAACTCTTTGTACTAACTCTTGGTCTTTTGGATCAAAATCTACAGGCAGTTGTACTTTGACAGGAGCAGAGCGCATGAATATTTTTCCATAATCTACTTTTTCCTCAAGAACATGCGTACAAGAACGTAAATAGAGTTCTCCAGCAAGAATTGCATCTCTAACTGCATGATCGCCAGTGTATTTTCTTCTCTCTCCTTCCAGAATAGAAAGATCTGCAGGGTGGACGTTGACTCCTTGATATGCTTCTAATAAAAAGTTTGTTGCAATGCTCATATATCCTGCATACGCAGCTACGGTTGCTGTAAAGGGAGCTAGTGCTCTTACTGTTGCTGCATCAAATTCTTTTCTTACCCCCATATCACTTCTAGGCTTGCCGCGAGCAGCATAAAATGATTTTAAATCTCGAACAACTACGGGAAGATCATAAGTCGCTCCTATTTGGACTGCACTACTTGTTGCTCTGTCTGAAAAAATACCAACTACAGTATAAGGAGATTGTCCTCTTTGCTGCTGTACTCTTTTTTCAAATTTAATAATTTCTGTGAGATTAGAACCACTGCCAGACATGAGTCCAACTACTCGCATAGGTCCACTACTTGGATTGTGCAAAGGTTTTAAGATCATGTTATTCTTTTCCTGAAAAGTAAACTACTTTTCTGGGTCTTGGCTCTATTTCTACACCGGTTTTACCATCAACTGCTTGCTGTACTTGTCCAACAATTCTTCCTTGCAAACACATAGCCTCTATTTTTGCTATCGCTGCTTTAGGTTGTGCAGTTGTTACAAATCCATCATTACCCCATGGCCATTTTGCAAATGCTTGTTCTGCAGAAGTAAAATTTGCACCAGCCAAAGTAATTTCTCGCCAGTCTGGAGGAAATAAATTTTCTAATCTGACAAATAAATTATTGGCTGCTAAAGGTTTTGCTAGCTTGCCATTATATGCTCCGCCGCTCATATGATACACATTGGATGCTAATCCCTGATCAATCAAGAGTTTAAATGTAGAATACAAAATAGTCGAGGGTTGAGCTAAATATTCTAAGAATAACCTTCCCATAGGAGTATGCTGATATTCTGGACCGAACAGTTGGACCATGGCTCTTCTCTTATCAGTTATACCATTGGAGCGAGGATTTGTTCTTCCTGTTATTGCAATAAGGTAATCACTTGCCTGTGCTTGTAAGGGCGTTTGCGCAAGCGTCTTATCAATAGTACTTACTACTGCACCACTCAAACTATGGGTAAAATAAGAATCCCCATGAATTCTTCCTGTTGCTTCTTCTTGTTGGATGAGGATAGATATTCCTAACTGTTGTCCAAGTCTTCTAGCACGACTCATCATTTCGCTCATAGGTATCGCTCCAGTAAATTCAAGAACACCACTAAGGGCTTTTGCTGTAGCTCTTAATTTACTCGTATCATCAAGATTCATAGCTGCAAAATCATCTACACTGAATTGTGGATTTCCTGCTTTTTCATGCAAATCTGTTTTTGTTCCTACACCATCAGCATTGATATAAACATACTGACCGTTATGACTAAATCGAGCAAGTACAATATCATGGCGAAGCAAAGGAGTATCTCTTTGAATTTGTGTATTTTCTTTTGGGACTATACTAATCATAGTACCCATAATATTTGCTTCTGGTACAACTCTGTCTCCCAATATTGCATTTTCTCCATTCATAATAGCTAGACCTCTACTATTTGCTTCTTTGACTAAACCAGTAACTGCTGCTTCTAACATTTTGAGATCACCGGTTCTGGAATCAATCACATTTGCAAATGCTATTGGAGTAACTCCTAGTTGCTGTGCTTGGAGACATAATCTAGTAACTACAGATCTTGCATGCTCGTGAACGTCTGTGATTTTAGGATCACCAGTTGCTGAATGCACAACGACATCATAAGTTTCAGGAAGATCTAATACTCCAACATTTTGTATTGGTCCTTTTATTATTTTTACATAGGGACAGTTTCTTAGTGTTGGTGCACAACGATTTCCTAAGAAGTGAGATCCTTGATCTCCTCTTTGAATTACGTCAGTAAGATAATCGTCAAGAGTTGTCATGGTTTCTTCTCCTTACTTGAAATACTTCACTCCATTTTCAAATATTTGCAATCCCAGACAAGTCTTAGGGACTGATGCTCCTATTCTTTTTACTATTTCTTTTATTAATGACCAATGAGGAAGATGTGTAAATGCTATGGCTCGTTCAGGATGAGGCATCATTCCTAAAATTCTTCCAGATTCATCACTTAAAGCTGCTATATCATCTAAAGAACCATTGGGGTTTGCAGGCAAGTGTTGATAAACGCACATTGTTCCTGAAACATATCTAGCAGCAATTAGATCTCTCTGTTGCAGTTGTTCTAACACTTCAGGGGGTGCATACAATTTTCCTTCACCATGCGCAATAGGTAAACTCATTCGATCAACACCTTTTAACCATGGACTTATCTGTGAACATTCGAGATCAACCCATCTATCCAGATATTGCGCTCCATCATTATGCAGTAAAGAAACTTGTTGTGTACCATAATTTTTATTGACTGCAGGCAACAATCCTAAACGAACTAGGGCTTGAAAACCATTACAAATTCCCAACACTAAATGATCTTTTTCAACAAACTCAGCTACTTTCTCCCAAAGATTATTGCGTATTCTATTTGCGAGTCCATTGCCTGATCCAGTATCATCTCCATAAGAAAAACCACCTGAAAAAGTTAGTATTTGATAGTTCTCCAAACGTCGTTGACCATCTATGAGATCGTTAATATGTACAATATCTGCTTGTGCTCCAGCTTGTGTGAAAGCAAATTGTGTTTCTCTACTACAATTAATACCATATCCTGTTAAGACTAGAGCTTTTGGTGTTGTCATAAGTTAATATCCTCGAAATGTTTCTGTGTATGCGTGCTCCATAGTTTTTATGTTTGCATCAACAATAGTTTTTCCAGTAATTCCACGAATTCTAAAGATAGCATCTCCTGTAACTTTTCCTATTGCTGCAAAAGCATTTCCTTGCATGTGCTGTTCAAATTGTTCCTTATATTGTGGGGCTACTGTAACAACTAATCTTCCTTGGCTTTCAGAGAATAAAGCAAAATCATCACGAGACACTTGACTAGGAAATTGTTCTAAATCTATTTCCATACCTAATTTTCCTCCTATTGCTGTCTTTGCCAAAGCAACTGCTAGCCCACCTCTATGCACACTTTGCGCAGATGCTACTAATCCTTCTTTGATACAATCAGTCAGTGCATTATAGAGAGTTTTATTTCGGTGAGCATCTACTTGAGGAACAGCATTTCCAAGATACCCTTTTCCTCGTTCTTGTTCTCCGATCATGGCATAATATTCAGAACCGCCTAATTCTTGATAAGTTTGTCCTAATACATAGACCAGATCACCTTCTATTTTAGCATCTAGAGAAACTGCATTTTGTACATTGTCAATGACTCCTAGTGAAGAGACTAAGAGCGTTGGCGGCACAGAAATTTTTACTGGCTTTCCATCCTTGTCATATCCTTTGAAATCATTGTGCATACTATCTTTACCAGAAATCCAGGGAGTGCCGAATGCAATAGCATAGTCATGACAAGCTCGAGCAGCTTCTTTGAGTTGTCCCAAACGTTCTGGATCATCCGGACTGCACCAACAAAAGTTATCTAAGAGTGCAAGATGTTCAAGATCTGCCCCAACAGCTATAGCATTTCTAATAGCAGTATCGATTGCGCTTGCAGCCATGTGATAAGTGTGAATATCACTATAGGAAGGATTCATTGCTTGGGAAACAACAACTCCTTTTTGTGAATCTAAGACTGGGCGGGTTACTGTCGCATCACCATTAACTCTTCCTCGTCCTTGTAACGGTTTAATGACAGAACCACCTTGTACTTCATGATCATATTGTTGTGCAATAAATGCAAAACTTGCGATATTTAATCGTCCCAGCATTTGATGGAAGGTTTGTGTAAGATCTTCTAGATCTGGTAAGCTAGGCTCTTCATGAACTACTCTTTTGTAGGTTGATTGCATAGGTCGCTGTGGCAAACCATGATGCAAGAACTCCATTTCCATATCCATGACTGTTTTTCCTTTATACTCAACTACACATTTTCCAGAATTTGTAAATTCTCCGATGACTGTAGCTTCTACTCTGCGTCGCTGCAGTAATTCTTGCAATCTTCCCCAATTTTCTTTAGGGACTGAGAGAGTCATACGTTCTTGTGATTCAGAAATCCAAATTTCCCAAGGAGCAAGGCCTTGATATTTTACAGGAACTTTTTCTAAATCCACATGACATCCGCCCGCTTCCTGCGCCATTTCTGCAACTGAACAAGATAATCCTCCAGCACCATTGTCAGTAAGACTGGTATACAATCCTAAATCTCTTGCTTCATCAATTAAAGCATCACTTAGTTTTTTCTGAGTGATAGGATCTCCAATTTGCACTGCAGTTGCAGGACTGCCAGCATCCATGGCTTCAGATGAAAATGTTGCTCCATGAATACCGTCTTTTCCTACACGACCACCGATCATAACAATATAATCGCTAGACTGTGCTTGCTTTTCATGGGAAAGTCTTCCAGCAGTTTCTCGTGGAATGATTCCTACAGTACCTACAAACACTAGAGGTTTTCCTTCGTAGCGTTGATCAAAAAATAACGAGCCCGGATGTGTTGGAATACCAGAACAATTACCTCCAACATTCACACCTCTAATGACTCCTTCCATAATGCGTCGAGGCGGCAACATTTGTTGAGTACGTCCTTCTCCTTTGTATAGTGGATCTGTGTCTTTTGGATCAGCAAAACAAAAAGCATAGCGATTAATAACTGGTCTAGCACCAAGTCCGAAACCGATAGTATCTCTATTTACTCCAACTATACCTGTGATTGCACCACCAAATGGATCTAAAGCTGATGGACTGTTATGTGTTTCTACTTTATCTGTTACAAGCCATTGGTCATCAAAAGCAATAGCACCAGAATTATCTTTAAAGACAGAGACACAGAAATCTTTAGTGCCTTTTGCTCTTCTGATTTGTTCTGTTGCTCCTCGAATATATCTTTTGAATAATCCTTCTGTAATGTCGTCCAAAGGATCAGCAAAAATAGTATGTTTACAATGCTCTGACCAGGTTTGTGCAACTGATTCTAGTTCTACATCTGTTGGGTTTCTTCCAAGTTTTCTAAAATGTGCTTGAATAGCTTGCATATATTTGAGATCTAATGCAAGAGGTCCTCTTCGCGTTCCATCAACATTAGCAATACCTTTTTTTCCAATAAGAGCTAAAGCTGCATCATCTGCTTGCAAGATATCAACAGTATCAACAGAAGGTTCAAGACCTAATCTTACTTGTGGAACAACGACACCCATGCCTTGATCTCTTCGAAAGACATCAAAACTTTTTATAGCAGTCCGTTGAATTAATGGATTTGCCATAGTACTAGCAATTTTTTCCACATCAGCTTGCGATAGATCTCCTTGCAGAAATGTTACTTGAGAACTATACACACCTTGGTCTGGTTGTAATTTTGTTTTTAATAAATCTTCTAAACCTTCTCTTGCAGTTGTTGCAACATTATCAGTAACACCTGGATGAAAACCTACTTCAATTGCCCAATCAAATTTTTCTGGTGCTTGAGGAGTATCAACACTCGCACTTTCTGTTATAGTATCAGCAAGCATGCTTCCGACTCTTTGCAGATCATTTCTTTCTAGAGGAGCATCAACAGTATAGACATCTACTAACTGCACACCTTGAATTTTTCCATCAAATCCCATGCCTTCTATTTGCCGCTTTCTCATGCGTGCACGGGCATCTTCAACAGTAGGTGTGATTTCTATTCTTGTTGCCAAAATAATTTACCCCCTTACTCATAAATCTCTTTGAAAAATTTACAAAACAGCCTATAAATACCTTTCTGCACTTTCTTTTATTATCAAACAGTGAGTATAAATTTACTAGAATACAGATGCTATTTATTTTGGATATATCTAAAACATCTTAACAATCCTTATATACTTCTTTGAACCATCTATACTACTAGTGGTGACGACGACTCTCGATACACTTACACAAGACTGTTTAGATCAATTGACCACAACAGTAGAAAGATTACGACCTGCATTACTTAGACGAGGATATAAACAATTTTCACTTTCACGAGATGCTGCTGAAGATTGTGCACAAGAAACTTATCTTAGAGTGCTTCATAGAATTGCAAGCGATGATGGACCAAAGATTTTTGAAAACTTACCAGGATACATATGGGCTTCTTTTCCTAATGTTTGTAGAGATTATTTGAGTTCACAACGTCGAGCTCAAAGAGCATTTCCTTTAGATGAACAACAAGATTGTCCTGCCAAGGCAACTCCTCTTACTGAATTAGCTACAGAAGAAACCGTGGCAAAAATTCAACGAGCTGTTGCTTTGCTACCTGAAAAATTCAGGAGTGTTTTTAGACTTTATGCATTTGAAAACCTAAGCTATGTCGCTATTGCTCAGCAACAGGGAGTAAATCTAAAGACAACATCTACAAGATTGCATAGAGCACGAGCTTTTTTACGAGAACACTTTGGAACTCATTTTCATCCTTAGAAAAACTAATATTTTTCATTCACTTGTAGTAACCAACCTTTAAATACAAGAGCTTACCTCAAAACTTAATTACCTATGGGGGGTTGATTTATGAAAGCATATTGGAAAATAAGTATTCTTTCTTTAGTTCTTTTTTTAGGCTTTGTTGGTTTAATTTATGCCAAACCTACTCCTGCACAAACGTTGTTTACACAACCGACAGGACAGAATATTCAGATGATAACGAATGTTAATACACCACAATTGATTACAGCACTACAACAATTGCAAGCGCAACCAGCTTCTTCGAGCGGCAACAATAACAATCCACAAACGATGGCTGCTGGAAGTCTTTCACAAGTTGTACATCGTGTGAGCGGCAACTTCAACATTGGAGGAACCATCCTTCTGGAAGTACAAGCACCACTCACTATGGCTAACTTGCCTTATATTCTAGCAATCTCTTTTACTGGAGATTATCCTGGCTTAGACATTCCTGGAGCAGGACATATTCCTGTAAATCCACCTTATCCTGTGCTCTTCTTTGGACTCTTGGATAATTCTGGTCATGGATTTATTCCTATAGCTATTCCGAATGACCCTGGATTACTAGGATTACCTTTTACCAGCGCAGTTGCTGTGCATGATCCTTTGATGACACCGAAGCCATTTATTATTTCTAACCCAGTCAGTTATACTGTTGGTCAAGGAATTGTTGGCACTGGTTGTTGTACTTTGGGAGTTTTAGGTGGACCAGGAAGCGAATGTATTGCTGAAGGAGTATCTCTTAATTATTGTCGTTTGACTACAGGAGGAGCAGTACAAAATTGTGTTCCAACTGAAACAACTTTAGATCCTGCACCTACAGCTCGTGTCAATTTGACTTTAGCAAATCTTTCTAGCCCTGCAGTCAATACTATTATGCAAGCAGTTGTCGCCAGCAGAATTAGCAACTTAACTTATAATGCAACAACTTTTGATTGCGATGACTTCGCGGACACCTTAGAACAGAATTTGACAGGCGCTGGATTTAATGCAACCTACACTTATTTTATCAAGTATAGAGGCAATACTAACGTGACAGATTATGCACATGCTGTTACTGATGTCCATTTGCCTGATGGTAGCATGTTCTGGATTGAACCTCAAACAGGACAAATCATCAGTCTAGACTTTGATAATGATGGACGAGTAGGTGTGAATTATGAGAGTAATCCTTACAGAAATGGCTATCATCCAACAGATGACAATGCAAAAATAAGCGTGTATGACAATGTTGGAACTGCAACAGCCGCTGGCGCACCACGGGACTAAAAAATCTTTTTTATTTTTTTCTTTTTTATTTTTCTTAAGCATTAATGTTTTATCTTATAATAGTTTGAGTTCTTTCTGGACCAAAGGAAATTATTCTAATATTTACGTCTGCGCGATTCTCTATGTGCTTCATTATAGCTCTAAAATTTCCTGGAAGTTCATCATATGCTCTTGCTTCTCTAAGGTCTTCATGCCAACCAGGCAATTGTTCATATAGAGGAGTGCAATGCTGTAAAACTTCTGCTGCTGGAATAGCCGTAAACAACACTTGACCTTTCTTAAGTTCAGTTTCACCCACATACATATTTGGACCTTCATATCTATAAGCATGACAAATATTAATAGTATTACATCCTCTCAATACATCAGGTTTAGTTACTATAATGTCTGGACCATTTATTTGTGCTGCAAAACGTAATAAAGGTAGATCTAACCAACCTACTCTTCTTGGACGACCAGTAGTTGCGCCAAATTCCTTGCCTTCTCTTCTAATAGCAATACCTTGTCTCAGGGGATCTGTATCATTTACTGATACTCCTGGATATTCTCTTTGTTCTTGTTCTCTTGTTGAGGCATTACAATGTTTTGCGGAGTCTACTCCTCCTAATTCTGTAGGGAATGGACCTTCACCAACACGAGTCATATAAGGTGCTTTCACTATACTTAAGACTAAATCCACCTCTCTCCTGTTAACACCTGCCCCTTTTGCTAATCCTTCAATAGAACAATCTGAAGAGGTAACAAAAGGAATGGTACCATAATCTACACTTAGCAATGTTCCTTGTGCTCCCTCTAATAATATCTTTTTTCTTCCTACATGTTCACGTACATATTTTTGTGTATCTCGCACGTGTTCTTTTAGCTGAGCACCGTATTGAGTATAAAATGCCATCAAAGCATCTAGACTTAATCCTGCTTCGGCATTAAAAAAAGATCCATTTCTAAAACTAGATACTTTGGGATCACTAAGTATTGCTTTTACTAATGCTGGATCATAGGTTTGTAAAACTCTTGCTCTTCTTTCTAAATTCCTTTTTAATTTTTTGTGTAAGATATCTGGATTGAGCAAATCATTAACTGTCAAAGCAATTCTAGCAGGAACATCTTCATATGCCTTGCCAATACCTCTTCCTGTGGTTCCTAATTTTTCTTTGCCTGCAACAGCTTCTTCCAATCTGTCCAATAAAATATGTTGAGGCAATACTAGTTTAGCGTTATGAGAAATCATCAAATTATTTGTAGTATAACCAGCCTCATGTAATCGCTGTATTTCATGTAGAGTCTCCCATGGATCGAGAACAACTCCAGGACCTATAATATTAGTGACTTTTTTGTCGTGAAGAATACCAGAAGGAATTAAGTGTAATATTATTTCTCTCTCTTCAACTTCAAATCTAACTTTATATCTAATTGTATGCCCTGCATTAGCACCGCCAGTACCACGAATAACTATATCAGCCCATTCTTCTGCAAAAAAATCTACAAACTTTCCTTTACCAGTATCTCCCCATTGAGCACAGGGAAGTGCAATAGTTTTTTTGCCTTCGACTAGAGTTTCTAAAGTCATGTTGTATTGTTCCTATCTTTTATAATTCGGTGCATCTTTTACTATTCTGACATCATGTGGGTGTGATTCATTTATTCCTGCGTTTGTTATGCGCTGAAAATTTCCTTTAGCACGCAATTCTTCTATAGTTGCAGCTCCTACATACCCCATACCTATTCGCAATCCACCGATATTCGTACTAATCACTGTTGCTAATGGGCCTTTATAAGGAGTTAATCCTTCTACACCTTCAGGTACTAATAATGATTTTCCTGTTCTATATCTCTCTCTTGATGCTGCGTGTTGTTGCATAGCTCCTTCAGAACCCATACCTCTATAACCTTTCCATTGTTTTCCTTCGAGAAAGACAATCTCTCCCGGGGCTTCATTTGTTCCTGCGAACATATTTCCCATCATCAGTGAATGAGCACCAGCTCCAATAGCTATAGGAATATCTCCAGAATTTCTTAGACCACCATCAGCACATACAGGAACTTTATATTCATCAGCAACTCTTGCACACCAATAGACTGCAGTCACTTGAGGAGTTCCAACTCCCGCCACAATTCTTGTTGTACAAATAGAACCTGGACCTTGACCAATTTTAATGCCATCGGCGCCTGCATCTAGTAATCTTCTTGCTGATTCTTTTTCAGAAATATTACCAACAACTACATCCAGTGAAGTGTATCTTTTTTTAAGTTGTTTGAGTGTATCTATGACTGGTTTTGTATCTGCATGTGCAGTGTCAATTACCACTACATCTACTCTTTTGTCTAATAATTTTTCTACTCTCTCAAAATCATTTACACCAATAGCTGCACCTACTCTGAGCTGTCCATTGTCATCAACATTATAATGTGCACTACTTTCTGTAACAATTCTCCTGACATCACTAAAAATATAGAGACCTGTAAGATGTCCTTGTTTATTTACTAAAGGCAATACTTTTTTTCTTTCTTGTATCATTCTATCATAAGCTGCTTGCACTGTTGTTCTTGGATGACTAGTAACTAAATTAGTGCTCATAACTTCTCTAGCCAAACGCGATGGATCTATACAACAATCAAAATCAGTTTCTGTTAGAACACCTACTAATTGTCTCTTTTGGTTGAGTACGGGAAAAGTATGGAATGTATATCCTTTTTGTTCTTTTAATTGTAAAAGTTCGCTTATAGTTATAGTTTCATTAACGCATATAGGCTCTGTGATCTTTCCATTTAAATGATATTTTACTCGAGCAACTTCTTTTGCTTGCATCTCAGGCGTTAGATTTCTATGAATAATCCCAAGACCGCCTGCTTTCGCCATAGCGATAGCCATTTGGTGTTCTGTTACTGTATCCATAGCAGCACTTACAAAAGGTATTTGCAATGGAACATTTCTTGAGAAGAAAGTAGTTATATCAACAGCATCAGGCATAACTTCTGAAAAACCCGTTCTTAAACGAACGTCATCAAAGGTTAATGCAAGTTCATCCTCTATGTTCTCAAAGAAACGATCTTTAGGCAATGATTTTCTTTTGCTCACCATGATTTTTCTTTTCAGTTCTACCATATAAATGTTCTTGTTCTTTTTTGTTACTCAGCTAGGACATTTTTTTACAGCAAGATTTATATGCATCTTCTTCTCGTTGCAATTAGATTTATACATGATAATTACAAGGGGGTATAGTTATGTCTGATCGATTTCGAGAACTCGTAGAACAAAATATTGGGTGCGCTGTTATTCTTGCTGGATCTGGGAGCGATGAACAACATGTAAGCGAAATTTGTGCTGCCATGGCAAAATATAAAATTCCTCAAGAAGTACGTATTCAATCTGCTCACAATGACTCTGAAGCAGTTATGAGACTTGTAAGACACTATGATAATATGAGCGGTGCTCTTGCATATATCACTGTTGCAGGAGGTGTAGATTTTTTATCAGGCTTTGTTGCTCGACATAGTCTTAGACCTGTTATTAGCTGTCCACCAGATGTACCGAATGATGGTTGTTTAGGCAACCCCCCATTAAGTTCTAATATGTATGTTAGAAATCCAAAAAATGTAGCACGAGCAGTTGCACAAATATTTTCACATCTTAATTCAAACTATGTAGACCAACTCCTTAAAGATATTCATGATAAAGGAGAAGAGCTACAAGAAAAAGATAAATCACTGAAAGCTAAATTAAGTTGGGTACCGGAGGCATAAATAATGACTATTCGAGAAAACAAATTTCCTGTGAAGAATGTTATTCAACCACAACACATTTTAGTGAGTGTTTTTGACAAAACAGATTTAGCGATTCTAGTAAATGGTATATTAAACGCAAATCCAGCAGCTCAGTTCTATTCTACTGGTGGTACCGGTGAGAAAGTCGTCAATGTTTTAGGTCCTCTTGCAGAAAAACATTATACTTCTGTAGAAGCATTTACTGGAGCACCAGAGATGGATGGTGGATTAGTCAAAACACTACATCCTAAAGTACACGCTGGTCTTTTAGCAGAAAGAAATAATCCTAAACATGAACAATATTTAGCTGCTATGGGTGGTGTTTATTTCGATGTGATGGTAGGCAACCTATATCCTTTCACTGACGTCGTTGCAAAACCAGATTGCACTGCTGAACAAGCTCGCATCAATATCGACATTGGTGGACCTGCAATGATTATGGCCGCAGCGAAAAACTGGCATAGTGTCGCTGTTATAAGCAATCCAAATCAATATCATTTAGTTAGCGCTGAATTAAGTACTCGTGGAGGACTTCCCTTATCTTTCAGATTTTTGTTAGCACAAGAAGCTATGCGAACTGTTGGCAGTTATAGATCTGCGATTGGTCAGCACTTTGGTGGACTTAATTTTCATAGAGACGTTCTTCCCGGATTGCAGGTAGAGGAGTAAGCAATGACACGAGGCACTGATGTTACGGATTTCCAGCGAACTTATAGAACTGCAAGAACAGAAGAGTTTCCAGAAACATTACAACTTGAGCTAGTGCGACAAGCATCGTTGCGTTATGGTGAAAATCCTAATCAACCTGGAGCAATTTATCATTTTAAAGACAGCACATTAGCACCACTGGTTAATATTCGTCTTGCAAAAACAGGCAAGGCTGGATTATCTGCAACTAATTACATGGATATAACTCGAGCTTTACAAGTTCTCAAGTTTTTCACTCAACCAGCAGTTGCAGTCATGAAACATTTAATTCCTTCTGGATTTGCAAAACAAGTAGATGGAGAAAGTTTAGATGAACTCTATAAAAAAGCAAGAGATGCTGATGCACGAAGTGCTTTTGGATCAGTTGTAGTTTTTAATAGAAGAGTAGATGCTGCGGCTGCAACAGAACTCATGACTACTTATGTTGAAGGCGTCGCTGCTCCATCATTTACTGCTGATGCTCTAAAAATTTTAGGAGAAAAACAAGACTTACGATTGATTCTCTATGACCATCTTGATAGAATACCTAAGTTCACAAGTAGTTTAATTCAGGGTAGAGTTAATAGAATGCAAATACCCGAACTTAAAGGATTACCAACAGAAAGTGTATTAGCACAGGCACCTTATCTAAGTAGTATTCGTAGTCCTCGAGATCTCATTGTAGATCCTTTAGTCAGAACACCTGATGGAAAATCATTTGTTGTTAAAAGAAATCCTACTCCTAGAGAACTGGATGACATGATCACTGCATGGTATGTCAATGTAGGAGCTGTACGAAGCAATGGTATTGTGATAGTAAAAAATGGTGTTACTTTAGCTGTAAGCTCTGGTAGAACAGAACGTGTCGGTGCAGTCGAACAAGGATTAGTTCAAGGATATCAAAAAGCTATGGATCAGGCAGGCATTAAGTATAATCCTTTAAATGGGGCTAGAGAAAGACATCGTCTAAAGCATAATCCTCTTGAGGGAGCAGTACTTTCTTCTGATGCTTTTTTCCCTAAACCAGACTCTATTGAATTACTTGGACGTTGTGGTATCTCTGCTATTATTCAACCTGGCGGCTCAAAAAGAGATTCTGAAATTATTGCAGCAGCAAATAAATATAAGATGGCAATGGCATTTACTTTGGAGAGATGTTTTGGTCACTTTTGAGAGGAAGATGTTATGAGTAAAATAGTCAACACCAATGTGCTTTCCAGAAGATATGCAACTGAACCTATAAATGTAATTTTTTCTGAACAAGGAACAATCATTGCTGAACGCGATCTCTGGATTGCAGTCATGAAAGCGCAACGAGAGTTAGGCGTAGATATTTCTGCTGAAACCATAGCCAAATTTGAAGCTGCGAAACATAGTATTGACTTAGCACGGATCTTGGAGATAGAGAAAAAAACCAGGCATGATGTGAAAGCACGCATCCAAGCTTTTGTTGAAGCAGCACAAGCTCCAGAACAAATTCATCTAGGCATGACTAGTAGAGATGCAACAGACAATGTTGAACAAATGCAAAATAAAAGAGCTGGCAAATTTATTTTAGGAAAATATGTTTCAGTTTTACGCCATCTAGTTGATAAATCAGAGCAATATGCTCCTATTTTTTTAACAGCACGCACCCATCATCAAGCAGCACAATTAACCTCTTTAGGAAGAAGAATGTCTATGTGGGCTGAAGAACTGTATACTCATATGCATTCCTTTGAACATTTTCTCCAAGGTTATCCCTTAAGAGGCATTAAGGGACCAGTAGGTACACAGTTTGATATGCTGACTTTGCTTGGTAGCAAGGAGAAAGTACAAAAGTTAGAACAAAGAGTTGCTGAACAACTGGGATTTACTACAGTCTTAGATGCACCTGGACAAGTGTATCCGAGATCTCTAGATTATGCATTAGTTAGTCATCTTGCTGCTTTAGGATCTGCACCTCAAAATTTTGCAATAGGCATGCGTTTGATGGCTGGTTATGAATTAGTCACAGAAGGATTTCAAGAGGGACAAGTAGGCTCTACTGCTATGCCTCATAAGATGAATACTCCTGGTTCTGAACGTATTTGGTCTTTAGGTGAATTATTAAAAATGTACGGAGATGGCGCTTCACGCCTTTCTGGAGCTCAATGGGAAGAAGGAGATGTCTCTTGTTCTGCTCTTCGCAGAGTTGTTCTTCCTGATGCATTTTATACTTCTGATGGACTTTGTGAAACTACACTTACTGTCTTAAATAAAATGGGAGCTTATCCAAGAGTTATTCAAAAAGAAATTGAGCACTATTTATCTTTCCTTGCAACGACTGAAATCCTTACGATGGCAGTTAAAGCAGGCATTGGAAGAGAACAAGCACATGCCGTTATCAAACAACATGCAGTTGCTGAAGCTTTAGCAATGCGAGAAGAAGGAAAAGAACCAGCACTAGCAGCTCGCTTAGCAACAGATCCTTTATTCCAAGCAAATAATATCACACAAGCAAGCATAGAACAACTTCTTCAAGACACTACACATTTCATTGGCAACGCTCGAGATCAAATTGATCGAGTGAGAACTAAAGCACATAAACATTTTTTTGAACCTTATGCTGCAGAAGCTCGTTATGAACCAGGAAAAATTTTATAGGAGGACACAACAATGACTAATGATTTTTTAACAGAAGGTGAAGCAGAAGGTTTAGTAGAGCAATACATGGCAAAAGAACAGAGACCATTCACTACTCAGGATGTTATTCATTCTGGTATTTTTCCACAACTCAGAGGATTCAAAGTGCGACCTGGAAAAGTATCTGATTGTATCTTTGGCGGTGGATACTCTTTTGGACATTCAACTTATGAAAATCCTCCTTTAGTAACTAAAGATGGAACTCCTTTGCGTATTATGGTTAGAACGGATAGAATTTCAACTCATGATATTAACCGTGGAGAGATTCCTTTCAAAGATCAGATTTTGGCTCAAAATCACCACGTCATGCGGCGTTTAACACAAGACGTCTTGGGAACTTCGCAATTTGATGTACCTGGTTTAGCAGATACGAGTGTTGTGATTGCTGCTGAAAATTTGAAAACTATCCCTATAGAAATGGTCTTACGAGCATATATGGCAAAAAGCACAACTTCAACTACCCTCTATCAAGCATGGTTACGAAAAGATTTAAACTTTTGTGGTCATTTTGTGGATAATCGATGGATACCTAATGGACGTTTACCTTATGTTATGGATACGCCATCAACAAAATCTGATGAACATGATCAGTCGGTTGCGCCAGAATTCCTTTTTAAAAATGGTCTTTCTATTCATGATTACCAACAGATAAGAAATGCTGCACTTGTTGCTTTTGGTGTTGTTAGTAGATTCGTCCAAGAAAAGGGATTAATTCTTGTAGATACCAAAACTGAACACGGTGTTAATCGCAATGATGAGATAGTTGCTCAAGATGAATTATACACTTTGGACTCCTCACGTTTTTGGTTAGTTGATGATTATGCAAGACAACTTGAACAGTTGGCACGAGGCAATATTCCTGAACTTAATCCAGCATCCTACTCCAAAGAATTTGCCCGTAGTTTCTCCCAAGGAAAAGAAAAATATACTGATGATCAGCGACGAGCGATTGCAGTTAGATATATTCTAGGCATACAACACTTAACTGGAGAACCTTTTAGACCTGATATGCGATCCAGAGAAGAAAGAGTTGTTTCAGGATTGCAAACCATTGTGGAACAACTAATAGCCTAATTCTTTTCTTTTTTCTTCTTTTTTTATTTTCACTACTTACCTAAGATGTCTTTCTTCTTGGCTAGCTACTTTTATATAGTGTTAAAAAATCGTTTTTTGATGGCTACTAAAGACTTTTGGAAGGGATCTGATACTTATATTTGTGATCCTCAGTTAGCAGTTGCGTTTCAGCAAGCACGCATTCTAGGTAAACCTCTACTTTTAGAAGGAGAACCAGGTACTGGAAAAACTGATTTAGCAATTCAATTTGCAGCATCAACAGGATGTTCCTTGTTCCAATATCCTTCAAGTTCAAAAAGTAGTTTGGAAGATGTAGTTGCACGCTTCGATCAAGTGCTCTATCTCACTGATGCACAGATGCTGGTCTTAAGAACACAATTACAACAACAAGGTGCTTCTCAAACTCTAGCAGATTCTCCAAGAAGAATTGAACATCGTGAAGATTATCTTCATTTTGGACCACTTGCACAAGCTTACCAACAAAAAAATACAGTTCTTCTTATTGATGAAATTGACAAAGCACCACGACACTTTCCTAATGATCTTTTGTATATTCTTTCTCAACGGAGATATGTTATTCCGGATACAGGAACTGTTATTTCAACAACTCAGGAAGATATGCCTACTATAGTGATTACTAGCAATCGTGAACAAGAATTACCTTCTGCTTTTTTAAGGAGATGTGTTTATCATTTTATTGAATTCCCTTCTCCAGAATCTATGCGAGCCATTGTTGCCAAACATCATCCAACAGTTAATCCTACTCTTGTCCAAAGTGCTCTACAAATATTTTATCAGTTGCGAAACCTTCATCTAGAAAGATTACCTTCAACGAGCGAATTATTAGAATGGATAGCATATGTTCATACCACTACGCCAGGAATTACAAAAAAAGACCTTGAACATCTGCCAGGCGCAGGAGTATTGCTTAAATCAGTTAGAGATCAACCTCTTCGACGTAGTATAGAACAACATGGAGTTTATCGCGCCCAATAGTCATCATAACTCTCCCTATGTTTCCAACACTTCCTCAAACTTTTCAGCAGTATAAAGTTCCTGCAGATGTCAGAACATTGTTCGAACTTCAGACTTGTATGCAACATGGTATGGTTTCTACCTTAGGAGATTTATATGTTGTCTTGCAAGGGCTTGTTGTACATAAAAAAGAAATGACAGGTCCATTTACTGCAGCATTTTATGATTATTTTCTTGGTATTTCTGTTGCACCAGGCCAACCTCTTGAAGAAGCAGTACAAAATTCAAAAGCATTTCATTCTTGGAAAAGTCATTTTCTTGAAACCTCTGATAGTCATGATCTTGCACTTACAGATCTTATAGATCGTTTCTTTGACTATGTACATACCACTACTCTTGGAATAGGAAGAACTGTTGATGGTTCCATTCTTTTCGATCAAGATGATCCTAATCGTGTTGATACTGGTGAAAGTCGAGAAGCACCTCGTCATAATATTTTAGTAGATTATAGTACGGTTGCTCTTAAAGACTTAGAAGAACGCTTACGAAAAGTTGCTGAAGCACAACGTGAACGCCATAGTGGTGGAGACCATTGGATTGGAACTGATGGTTATTCACCTTTTGGACATGATGGTTATGTACAAGGAGGCATACGCGTTGGAGGAAGGGGAAGACTTAGTCAAGCCAGAAGAGTTTTTGGAGATATGACTTATTTTCCCGTTGATAGCGATGCAGTGTTGAGTGATACTTCCATAGATGCTTGCCTTGCTGCACTTCAAGGACTTTTAGAACCCACTTCACACAAGCTCTTAGATATTGATGCCACTATAGATCAAGGTGTTAGAAGAGGAGGCATTTTTGTTCCTGTTTGTAAAGAAAAACTTGAGAATACTCTTCAAATGCTTCTTTTTATGGACAATGGTGGATTTTCTATGAGCAGTTATACTTCTGTTGTGCAACAATTGTTTGGAAGAATGAAGAGACGAGTCAATGGTAATCTTCGTACCTTTTATTTTCATAACATTTTGCATCAAACAGTTTCTGAAGATGAGAGGAGACTACAGAGTACTGTACCTCTTGAAAACTTAGTTCAAACACATACTAAAGATCATGTGTTTGTTATTGGAGATGCTCATATGGCTCCTGACGAATTATTTTCTCCTAGTAATAGAGAAAGTACTCCACTGGCAGTTTTAAAATATCTTAGAGCACATTTTCCTAAATTAGTATGGCTTAACCCTCTTCAAGAAGATTATTGGCAGCACCCTACTGTAAGCGCTATTGGAAAAGTTGTTCCTATGTTTCCTTTGACTCCTGTCGGCATTGAACAAGCAGTACTCTATTTAAATAAGCAAAGATAATTTTCTTTTTTATTTTCCCCAACGCCATCGAGGTTTTTCTCCAGTGAGATAACAAATGACTAATAATATTCCTGTTAGTATGAAGACTGCAATCAGATAGAGGGGCAATACCATGGTATGACTGTTGACTTTAATTATGAGACTAGCAAAGAACAAGATATAGATCCCTAAAACCAACCATCCTTGCCAAGTTGCTGGATACCAGCCCCATCCATAAGTTTTTGTCTTAAACCAATACTTTTTCATCTTTCTTCTCTGTCACCATAAGTTTTTAATGTTTACTTCTTTCTCTTTCTGCTATGACTAACAAACATCGGACAACAGAAGATCATGGATTATTATTACGGCCTTTTGAACCTCCTGCTGCACCTACTCCTACGCAACGCTTTTTCAAACGCTTTGGAACTTTACTTATAGCTCTCTTTTTACTTTTTTTACTGCTGGTGTATTTAGCACCTGGATATGATCTGCTTTCTGTATTAGAAGGAAAAGCTGCAAGCGATGTGGTTGTTAATCACCAACTTACTCTCAGTGATGGACGAACTATTATCTTTACTCCTGAAGTTTTTACACAACTTAAAACATTATATTTTGAGAATCAACACCAGGAATTTAGCGCTTGCTTACTTGGATCTCAGACAGCTACAGTTTATACTCTGGATCGATTGATTCTTCCTAGAACTTATGAACAAGATGTATTTCATGTCCGAGCAGATCTCTGTCCGAAAGAAACTGTGATCGCCTTGCATAGCCATCCCTATAAACATTGTATTTTTTCTGCAGCAGATATCAACTATTATCAAGCATTTGCAAAAATTAATAAAGATGGGCTGATTGGTGTGATGTGCGAGCCTGATCGCTTTGGTTTTTATCCATGACTACAAAACAACCTGAAGAGAAAAAGAAAAAGAAAGATCCTTTGGAAGAAATTATAGACATTCTTAATGAGTATGAAGAAGGAAGTGTGCCAAGAACTGGCAAAGACTATGAAATGTAAAAAAGAAAAAAAGGAAAAAGAATTATTTCTTCTTTTTATCCATCAAAAATATCAGTGCTAGGGGTGCTGCCCAATTTGCCCAACGTTCCACGAAGTCCCAGATGGGTTCTCCTGTCAATGGACGAACTAATGCAGTCCAGAATCCCCAGAATACTGCCCAATAAAGCACATATTTATGAGGCTTTAACAAAACTGAAATACCGACAGCCATGTCCATCAGACCTATTAAAGGCAATGCAGTAATAGCAAATGATTCAGAAAATCCTAATGCTGTGAAATAAGGGATCCAACTTTGTTTAACCATTAAAGCGAATACACCATGACCTAAAAAAGTACCGAAAATACCAATGCGTAATGCCCACATTGCTTTTTCTGTAGTATTCATTTCTAATCACCTCTTCTTATTTTTGCTTTTCTTCTTGTTTATATAAAGATACCCTTTCTCAAACGATAGTTAATATTTCTCACACTTAACACATTCTCTTTCTTCACATCCAGCAAAGGTTGCATCATATTTTGCACTCCATGCACGGAATTGTGTTAAGAGCTTCTGCAATTCTTTTCCTTTTTCTGTGATAAAATAAGAAGTTCTTGTCTGATCTTTGTCTGCTGTTTCTTTTTTGATTATATTTTGTGCTTCTAAAGCTTTCAACCGCTCTGTAAGAATTTTAGGACTTATTTTTTTCATCTGCCGCATGAGCTCATTAAATCCTTTACCGCCATGCAATTCTATTTGCTGCAACAAAGGCAAGGTCCATTTCTTTCCTAATAATTCTGCAGTTTCGAAGACAGGACATTGTTTCATAGATACCACTTTCTCTTGAGAAACTGAACTCTTTATATAGCTTTTTGCTGACGCAACTTATATAAGTAGAGGAATTATCTCATTTCAAAAGAGGGAGCAACTTGATCAAAACAAAAAAGTCTCATAAAGGACTCTACGTTCTATTTATTTTAGGTATGCTAGTCTCCTTATTCTTAACTTATGAACACTTCTCACCTTCTGCAAGCAAATTCTGCACTTTTGGCAGCTCTTTTGACTGCGGCATTGTCAATAAAAGTCCTTATGCAACTCTTGATGGAATCTCTTATTTGATGACTGTTGACTTTGGATGGAATATTCCTTTGATTAATTTAACTCAATATGGACCCGTTGTTGAACTCTTAGTCTCTAATGCTTTTTTAGGATTCTTGACCTTAATTTTCTTATCCCTCTTATTACGAGCATATCAACATACCAAAGGCTTTTTGTGGATTCCTGCAAACAAAGTATCGAGCTGGATGCAAGGCATTTTGATATTTGGTGTCTTATATGGATTTTACTTATTTTTAATTCAACATTTTATTTTAAAGACCTATTGCATTCTCTGCATAGCACTTGACATTGTACTTATTATTTCCTTAATTATAGTCTGGAGGATGAATCATGGCAGTCTCAAATAAACTTTTTTTGTTCTTCGCTACGATGCTTGTTGTCGTTGCAGGATGCAGTTCTGGAGGCTATCCACAACCAGAGATTGATAAGTTGGCACAATGCATTACTGAAAAAGGCGGAGTATTTTATGGCACTTTCTGGTGTCCTAAATGCGCGCAAGTCAAGAAAAACTTTGGCGGAGCCCTGAAATATCTTACTTATGTTGAATGCGATGCTCGTGGTGAAAATGAACAATCTGAACTCTGCATCAAGAAAGGCATTGACAAATATGCTACCTTTGTGTTTAATGATGATCCTAACAAGGACAATTGGCTAGTTGGTGTTCCTACATTTGAAGAACTAGCAACGAAAGCTGGCTGCCCAGTTCCACAAAAACAACAGTGATCTTATGGCTCTTGATATCTCCTTACCCACATGGCCAGTCGTATTCGGGACTGCTGCAGTAGATTCTATTAATCCCTGCGCGATTGGAGTTCTTATCTTATTGATTGCAACACTTCTTGGTTTATCTCATAATCATAGAAAAATGCTTTGGGTAGGAATTATTTATATTGGAGCTGTATTCTTAACTTATCTTATTGCTGGATTTGGATTGTTATTTTTTATTCAGCGGCTGAATATTGCTGATGAGTTAAGTTGGTTAGTTGGAGGATTAGTCATCATCTTAGGACTCTTAGAAGTCAAGGATTTCTGGTGGTATGGACAAGGACTAACACTGAGAATTCCTGCAAAACGTTTGAAACAAATCAAAAAGTATATGCATCATGTCACGATTCCTGGAGCCATTATCTTAGGAGCATTTGTTGCTGCTGTAGAATTGCCTTGCACTGGAGGACCTTATTTAGCAATCACTACCTTGCTAGCAAAAATTGGATTCAGTCTAGAAGTTTTTTGGTTATTAGTAGTCTATAATTTTATCTTCGTCCTGCCTTTGATAGTTATTTTATTGCTTGCTTATTTTGGAGTCAGCACCAAGAAGATGAAGGACTGGAAAGACAAAGAAAAGAAATGGATGCGACTAGCCATAGGATTAGTGTTGATCGCTTTGGGAGCTATCTTAATTTTATGGGGCAATGGCTGGATTGGGCTAACTTTAACCTAAGAAAATGTTTATATACTCCTCAAAACTCCCTATTCTATGCGATTCATCGATAAAGTAAAAATAGTTTTATTTCAGCCAACTTCTTTTTTCTCCCATTTGAAGAAAGAACAGGGCGTCAAAACAGCATTTAAGTATTTTGCAGTTATTTCTTTCATAGGAACTGTCTTAGGACTTATAATCTCGCCTATTTATACTCCTTTTTTTACTTTCTTAACGAAACTCTTTGGAGATCAAATAGCAATGCCTACTTTTGGTCAACAGATCATTGCAAATCTCATTAATTTCATTTTAGGTTTAGGAATAAGCTTTGTTTGTGCTGGTATACTCCATCTTTGGATTAAGATTTTTGGTGGACGAGTACCTTATGCAAAAACCTATCAATTATTTACTTATAGCAGTACTCCTGGTTACCTCTTAGGATGGATTCCAGTTTTAGGTCTCTTTAGCGTTATTTATAATTTAGTTTTATTAATTATAGGAACACAACAAGTGCATGGTTTATCCAAGAAAAAAGTTTTGTTAATGTATTTGATTCCTTTGGCTCTCTTCCTTATTCTTTTAGCAGTACTTGCAATCGTAGGCTTCTATATTTTTAGTAAGCTGAGTTCGCTTCCTGTTGCTTAATCTCTTTACTACACTTATTGTTTATATTCTTTTAATCCAAGCTTTTCTTAAGAATTCTTTTCTTTCAATCACTTTTTCTAGAGCTTCCTCATCTTGAATAGCTTGCTCAATATCTTTTTGTAAATTTTGAGTCATAGTTATCTGCAACAAATGCCGCTTTCAATGCCCATAGTAACTGTACCTATCATTACTTTTCCTTGTGGACACATAACACCAGCACCAGGATTTAGAACAACTATACCGTTCTGGCTTTCACATTTTATTTTAGTTATTTTTGTTGTTGGTGGACAATCATAGAATTCACAATTATTAGAAGGATTACGACTTACCATAGTATTACCGGGGCAAGATTTTAACTCTTTTGTGCATGCTTGCATTGTTGGGCAAGGATAGAATTCACAATTATTGTAAGGGTCACGACCAACTGCTGATGCACCTGGACAATTTTTTACCTCTTCAGTACACTGTCTTGGTTGAGAACAGGAATAAAATTGACAATTATTGTTAGCATCTCGACCTACATAGGTTCCATCAGGACATGCTTTAGCATCTGCTGTACAGTAGACAGGTTCATTAATTTGTACACATCCGCTTAGCACTAAGATCATACTCAGGCCAAAAAGAAGAAATAAACGTCTCATTGGCTTTGGTAAGACGTTTACCCTTATAAACCTTGGTATATTCTTATTATATACTTATTTCTTCTACAACACGGTCCTGCGCTGCACGACGTTTCTTTGCTTGTGTGTTGCAAGCTAGACAACGACCACGCTGCTTAATGGGACGATTGCATTCAATACAGTACAATTGTTTCATGGAATTTCACCTCCGATGAGGAAGAAAGTATTTTCTTTTAATAGCAGTTGCGGTGATTTTTCCGAAAATACTTCTATCTATATCGTAAAGTTTTCGATTTTATGCTTCATTTTTTCGGTTTTTTCTGAGAAAGATTCTTTAACCACTTCTACTTGCTTATTGTCATGACCAACACAACCTATATAAATAATGCAACCCATGAACTTTTTATGGCCAAGAAATATACAGTGATCATAGAGAAAGATGAAGATGGCTGGTTAATCTCAGAAGTTGTAGGACTTCCAGGATGCCATACGCAAGCTAAATTTCTAGATCAACTTTTGGAAAGAACAAAAGAAGCTATCAAGACTTATCTTGACCCTATTTCTTCATAAACACTTTATCGACACCCTTAAAAATGACTCTTAAACCATTTCTCCAATGAGCAAGCGAAAACATGATTATACTTTTGTTGGACGGTATCAACTCTTAGATAGAACTTCAAGAGCTCCTGGCGTTGCTTGGCCTATACAAGATGTTTTTTCTCACTTTGGCTCTGAACTATCACATGTTCTTTCTATGGGCTGCTCTGTAGGTATTAATGAAGTCATTTTAGCAATACAGAATCCCTCTACTCAGATAACTTGTATAGATATTGACGAGGGAGCTATAGCACAAGCCCAAACAGGCGTATGGAGGTTAGATGATATCAGACCATCAGGATTTTCTATTCCTAGCGACAATAAAACATTGACTTCTCTATGTGCTCGTTTTTGTCCCCTAGATTATTTTGCTTTAGATTTTAGAGCGAACGTTTTGCAATTATTACGACCAGTTACCAATATTACTTTTAGAGTACAAGATGCTACACAAACTAGCTATGTTGACAGCTCTTTCGACTTAGTTATGATGCATATGTTAGCTGGAAAAATTTGTTACCCTCATTCTCCTAGTTATGTACAATTAGGTAAAGAAACTGAAAGATTACTTAGACCTCAAGGATTTTTTTGGAATCAGGAAGGATTATTTAAAGTTACACTAGTTTCTCCAGATGTTTCTCCCTATCGAAGAGTATTACATAACAAAGACGCTTCTACCTTAGAGGATGCATTCACTCCAAGAGAAAGTTTATTTCCTGGTCCTCTGAATACAATGCACTTTGCTTTACCCTAACTTTATTTCTCCATAAATACTTCTTCAACAGGGAAACGCACTTTTGGTCTTGGCTTCTCTGTGGTGTATCCTAAAGTTACTAACGCTGAAGGAACTATGTTTGCTGGCAAGTTCAAGATCTTTGCGTATTCTTGTGGATTAAACCCTTCCATAGGACAAGAATCAAATCCTAAATATTTTGCACCGTTGACTGCATTGCCTAACGCGATATAAGTTTGTCGTTGTGCCCAGGAAAGCTTTTGTTCTGGAGTCATAGGTTTTTCAAAGTCTCGCATCATCTGGATATATCCTTTAATCTGATCAGCTTGGGCACCGTTCTTAATCATGAGTTTTTCCAACCTTTCAATGTTTTCTTTGATATTGGTGTCTGCACAGAAGACTAACAGATGTGAAGAAGAGGTTATCTGCGGTTGATTCCATGATACTGGAGCTAATTTTTCTCTGAGTGCTTTATCTTTAATGACTATAATTTTCCAAGGCTGGATATTGAATGAGGATGGAGCATTATGAATAATCTCGAATAATTTCTTTATTTTTTCTTCTGAAATTTCCTTGCCGTCAAAACTTTTAGTAGCAAAACGCTCCTTAACTATCTGTTCAAAATTCATGTGTATTTCTGATGATGTCATGTGGTTCAATTCTCCTGTGTTTTATTATTTATATTTACGTCTATGATAAGTATTTTTGCATCTGTGGTTGCTTCTAGATTTATTGTTTGTGTATCACTGATTGCAAGAGCATCTCGTGGATTGAGAGTTTCACCTGCCACTGTTACTGTACCTTCAATGACAAAAAGATATGCTCCTCTGGATGGATTTAATGTATAGATACTCTTTTTTCCTTTTTCTAACTCTAAGAGATTGATGGTTGCATCTTGATGAATAAATAAACTCTCTTTGTTCTTTTCTCCTGAGACTATTGTAGTGAGAGTATTTTTCTTGAGCGTGAATTTCTTTTGATCATAGCGTGGCTTCACATTGAGTTGATTAGGGGTAATCCAAATTTGTAAGAGATTTACTTTTTCTGTAGTTGAAGGATTGACTTCTGAGTGTCTAACACCTGTGCCTGCTGACATCACTTGCACTTCATGCTTGTGTATTTTTCCTGTGTTTCCCATGCTGTCAGTATGTTGCAATGTACCTTCTAGAATTATAGAGATTATTTCCATATTGTTATGGGGATGTAAACCGAATCCTTTGTTAGGTTCAATGCTATCATCATTTAACACTAAGAGATCACCAAATCCATTAGCGTCTTCATTATAATATTCTCCAAAGCTGAAGCTATGTTTACTATCGAGCCAATCTATTTTTGTTGTTCCTCGTTCCTGAGCTTTGTAAATTGTTTTTTGCATTTGTTTCCTGATAAAAAAAGAAAGAAAAGCCCATTACTGAGCTTTCTTTAGCTTTTTGATGGCTTCATCGACGCCTTTTGCTTCTGACTCCAACCATTTCTTATAGTCTTGGAGCTTTTCAGCCTTTTCCTCTGCGGTTAGGAAACGACGTCCTTCCATCTCTGATCCGCAACAACTGGTTTCACATTGCATTTCTTTCATGCCTCCGTTTTCATCCATATTGGATGTACGATATTGGATAACCGATACTTCTATATAAAGGTTTTGGTTGTTAGAAGACATTCAAAAAAAGTTCTAAAAAAGTAAGTCACTTATGCATGAGTTTCAACATTAGGCGCTTGGACAGTTTGCTCTAAAGACTGCTGTTGATGTCTTATTAGACGGTTTCTTGCTGAACGCTGCCATTCATAGAATCCTGAAGCCAGATTAGTGAGGAGAGGTATAGCCCATATAGAAGAAACTCCTGCGACTTTTGGACAGTTATCCTGCATTGTCCAATAAATTCCTATTTGTGTAACTACGCCAGTAGCACCTATAAAAAAACCAAGAGTATCAACTGTATTATTATACTTTCCTGCATCAGCAAATCTTACGCTCCTTGGATCTTCATTACATCTTCTTAGAAGTGTTGCAACAGTATGGGGAAGCATATTCCATTCTCGAACAAGATATCCTAGTCTTCTTGTAAAGGGATGAGTTAGCATATTATATAGAGGATTTACCACAAAGTCTTGTATGGGGTGCGCAAGATCTTTTGCCATTTGGTAAACGATATCTCTTCTCTTTGGTTTATATTCTGTATTAACCATCTCTTGGTGCTCTCTTTTTATTTTATAAGCTTTACCTTCTTTTTTTTTGCTCTTGACAAGTAACACTTATATAGCAGTTGGATATCCAATAGTGTATGAAAGACTCTGGATGCTCTACGAAAGGATTTTTGTCTTTACTGATCTTGTGGATGGTTAAGAAAGAAGCCAAGACTGGCGCTCAACTAGCTACTGAATTGGAAGCAAGAAAAGGAACTAAGCCTAGTCCTGGAACGATTTATCCTGCACTCAAAGACTTAGTAGAAAAGGGATTATTGAAAGTCAATACTAACAAAGCATATTCTTTAACTTCTAAAGGGAAACAAGAATTAGAAACTGGACTGCAGACATTTTGCACGTTGTTTAGTGATTTTAATGAGATGAAAGGCAGTTGTTGTAAATAACATTGGTTTTTATAGATCGTAAGAAAAGGAAGCCCAGCATTCCCTCCGAAGAAGTCATACTGGGGAGTTGAATATATTCTGTTTCTTTTTTATAGTTTAAATAGTTTTTCTTATTTTACCTTACTTTCAAGAACAGTTTATTGTTTGTCATGTTTCTTAAGGTGTATTCTCTTTTCCGACTCTATGAATGTAATTTTGAATTGTTCAAAAAATCCATCTCTTCCAATCAATATAGGGAAATCATCATCCATATCTTTCGCTGAAACATAAACACCAACACTAAAAGTATAATTTTCTTTGCCTTTCTGAATATTTATTTTCATCGTTGAGGGAATAGATAATACTGTGCCACTAATGCCTCCAATATCTTGAGGTTTTTCTGTAAGATCCAACCCCAGAACTTCTGCCATATCATAAGGAATAAAAGAGAAATCAGCACCAGAGTCTAATAGTCCAATAACGTTTATTTTTTCTTTTGGGCCTATAAGAGTTACAGGTATTGCAGGAGCAGCTTCAGAGGGAAAAGGTTCTGGTCTATCTATACGTTTGTATTTGAACACTAAAGTCATTGTTTAGAGGATCATTACTTTTTTAGAAGGAATCTTAGCAATAAGAGGTCTTTGCTGTGGAAATTTCTGTTTTGTTTCTGTATATACTTCTTTGAAAGTATTTTTTACTGCAACGACATCACCATCAATAAGAGCAACCCATTTATTAGGATACTCTTTGACACTTAAGTTCAAGAATGATTTATAATTTTGTTCTGCTTGGAGCATACCTATAATAACGCTATCATCTTTATATGCTTTTCGTTAAGATTTAAGCCATTTCCGGAAGATTTTCGGTTAGGACTTCTGCTCTGCCTGCTGATCTTTCTTTTCTTTGGCCTTTTTCCAGAGTTCTAGAATACTTTGCGCGTTTTCTGGAGCAGGAGCCTTATGTTCTTCTGGGAGATCTACTTGTTGTCCTTCTTTATGGAATTTTCTAAACCTGATGCTCTGGTTGTATTTGCGCTTTCCGCCACCCATACGATTAAATGATTATTAGAAGTTCTTAAAGGTGGTGGTTACGAAGGGGAAAGCTATACTTGTTTTGCTACAGCTCTTCTCACTACTTTTTCAAAATGTATTCCATAAATCGCCAATTCTACAGCCATGGGTAAAGCTTTACGTTTGGTCAGTATAGTCTTGACAATTAATTTCCAATATCTCAGCCTTGCTCTTGAAAGAATACCTATGTTCCAGACACTTTTCAAAAATGCTTGTACATCCCTAATGGTTATTCTTGCATGCACTGTCGGCTTGTACTGTTTGATGAAAGTTTCTATTCTTTTGTAATAATATTTTCTAGAGTAAATCGTTGAGAAAATTCTTTTGTATCCTGCTACTAGCTTTTCTTTATTCATCTTGGGAATGAAATTGAGAATACCATCAGTATTTTCTCCTGTTGCATCAGTGAGCAATCTTTTTTCTGCTTTTAATCTATGCCAGAGCCTTGTCTGTGGGAGGACTGTCAACAAACCAACCATTGCAGTGACTACTCCGATTTCCTGAATGAATTTAATCTGCGTGTCGAAAATACTTTCTGTGTCTGTGTCAAAACCAACAATAAACCCACCCATGACTTGCATGCCATTTTGATGGATGGTCTTTACTGCCTGAGCTAAATCTCGAGTCACATTCTGGAATTTACCGCATTCTTGTAATCCTTCTTTTGAGGGCGTTTCAATACCTAAGAATACTTTGCAGAAATTTGCCGCGCTCATCAATTGCATCAGTTCTGGATCAGCAGAGAGATTAGTGCTTGCTTCAGTTAGAAGAGTAAAGGGATAGTCATGTTCTTTCTGCCAGGCAATTAATTTTGGCAGCATCTGCTTCACGTGTGTCATATTGCCTATGAAATTATCATCTACGACAAAGATGGAACCACGCCAGCCAGCATCATAGAGATTCTGGAACTCTTTAACAATTTGTTCTGGTGTTTTCACTCTGGGAATTCTTCCATTCATGATAATAATGTCACAGAACTCGCAATTGAAGGGACATCCACGTGAATATTGGATTGCCATAGTTGCATAATTTTTGAAATTGATTAAGTTCCAGAGAGGAAGAGGCGTTGTTGTAATATCTGGTCTTATAGGAGAAGTGTAGACTGGCTGCAACTTGTTGTGCTCCAGATCTGCCAAGAATAAAGGCAAAGTAACTTCAGCCTCATTGAGAATGAAATGATCCACATTCTTAAAGTTTTCATGCTGTGTAGTAAACACTGGACCACCAGCAACAACAATTTTGTTTTGCTCTTTGCAACGATTGATAATTTCCTGAGCGCTAGCCTTTTGAACTATCATCGCGCTGATGAAAACCATGTCTGCCCACGCGATGTGCTCGTCTGTGAGCTCTTCCACGTTTAAGTCTATGAGCTTCTTGTTCCAAATTTCTGGGAGCATGGCTGCTATGGTCAATAATCCCAGGGGAGGGAACGCAGATTTTCTCTTGATGAACTTAAGAACGTGCTTAAAACTCCAAAAGGTGTCTGGATACTCGGGATAAACTAAGAGGATGTTTTTCATACTAGAGTATCTCTTTCTAAAGCTCCCTTTCTTCTTAAAGAATGAAGTTACTTTTTGGAAAGCGTTTTCTCTTGCCGCGAGTTGATAAACTTGAAAGGTTTGTGGATGCCTATGTTTTCATACTGCTGTTTTGTCTCTTCTTCTGGATTCCGAGGCTGGATTACAAACACTTGATCCTCAGGTCGCACACGCTCTTGAACCATGAAAGAAACTTCATCGCCTTTTCTCGCGCTAACAATTATTTTATTTTCTTTTCTGAGTTCCGGTACTTTAGTTTTATAAAATCCAGTTGTTTGTCCAGTGAAACAAATTTCGTCTCCTTTCTTGAGCTCTCCTTCTTCCATGAGCACTGCCGCTACTTTTAAATTTGGATAATATTTAGTTACTTTTCCTATCTTAACTTTTTTCTCCTGCGCCGCTGATCCATAGAACTTTGTCCAGGAATCATTAGTCGGAGTTCCCAAGAAAAAATTATCTGTGAATCCTCGATTGAAAACTTTTTCCAATTCCTTGACCAATGCTAAAGCTTTTTCCTGCGTGAATTTCTTCTGACTGATAAGATCGATTGCTTCTCTGTACGCTTTGGTTACGGTATACACATATTCTGGACCTTTTGCCCTGCCTTCTATCTTGAAGACGTCAACACCCGCCTCTTGCAGTTTATCTAGAATTGGGAGAGCACAGAGATCTTTGGGAGACAAAATAAAATTCTCATCAAGAATGAACTCTCTTCTCGGATCTTCGACGTCTGTGATCTTGTATTTTTTCCTGCATTCATGAAGACATTGGCCTCTATTTGCTGACAAGCGATTATGGAACTGGCTCATGAAACATCTGCCAGAGAAAGCTACACATAAGGAGCCATGGACAAATGTTTCTAATTCTATAGGTCTTCCTTTGTAGTTTAAGTTGTCTTTCTTGATCTGCTCTTTCAAGGATTTTATCTGATCGATGCTACATTCTCTTGCCAAAATAATTCGTGGAGAAAAGTTCGCGAAGAATTTAATGGATTCATAATTCGCTACTGACAATTGCGTGCTGATATGAACTTCAATATTTCTTTCCTGACACATCTGGACTATTGCCATGTCTGTCGCTATGACTGCATCTACTTTTGTTTTCTTGACTTCTTCGAGAATTCTTTTTACTTTGTCTAACTCATGATCATAGATGACTGTGTTTAAGGTGAGATAGCCTCTGATCTTATTTTTGTGGAGCTTGTCCATGACTTCTTTCACTTCTGTGATGTCAAAATTTCTGGCAGATCCTGCACGCATGTTGATCCATTTGATGCCAAAGTAGACTGCATCTGCTCCTGCCTTGATGGCTGAGGATAAGGTTTCCCAGTCACCTACTGGAGCCAAGAGTTCTGGTTTCATAAGAGTTTTTTTCCTTTGTCATAGATATGAATGCAATTGACTGGACAAGCTTCTGCCACTTCTTTTTGTTCTCCTATTTCTTGTTCTGTTATTTCTCTGATTTCTTGTTCATTGTCTTGTGCATGGTTTGCCAGGGTTGCTTTTCCGTCCGGTCCTAAACTCCAATTTCCAGGATCTATGGCAGCACAGGCACCACACCCTATACATTGTGGCTTATCGTGGATGATTACTGTTTTCATGGATCTCAGAAAGTATACTCATTCCTCTTCTTTTTAAAGAATTAAGTTACAAGATGGAAAGTTAGAAGAAGAAGAAGAAGAGAAATGGTCTAAACCTTAACTGTATCGTTCTTCTTTGAATGCATCGCCGTGATTATTATACCCTCTAACTTCCCAGAAGCCGGGCTTATCAGTCTTTGAAAATTCCAACCCAATTAAAAACTTACTCGTCTTCCACGCATACAACTGAGGAATCACCAATCTCACATAGCCATGCTCTTTAGGAATAGGCTTGCCCTCGAGTTCATAGACCAAGAAGACATCATCATGTTCAACATCTTCTCTAGGAACATTAGTGGAGTAGTTATCTGCACCATACTGGATAAGAAACTTCCACGAAGGATCTGGTTTCACTTTCTGCAGAATTTTTTTGAGAGGAATGCCAGTCCATTGCACGTCTTTTTTTGACCACGAAGTTACACAATGAAAATCTTGCACTACTTTTTGTGGACCTAGTTTTTTGAGATCTGCCAAGGAAAGTTCTTGTTCTTTTGCTAGGCCACTTATTTTTAATTTCCATGTCTTCATATCCATCTCAGGTTGAATGCCTAAGTCTAACACAGGAAATCCAGGAGTCCAATGCTGACCAGGAGGAAGACGTTTGTCTTGCAACTGCTCATGATGCGTACCTTTGAGTGTTTCAGCTATAGTTTCTTTGGCTTTGATCCAGCGCTGGTTGAGGGACATATTTATACACACTAGTGTGTATGTATTTATAGAGCTATCGACAGACTATTCTCCACATCAACCTTTTATTGCTTTTTTACACTCTCTCAATGACATTTTTCTGACAAAATCATTATAAGCTCATAGTCTCTTGTTTTCCGGGGGTAAAATGAACAAACGTTTTGTATTGGTTTTGTGACTTTAAATCTTACACAACCATTTCCAGGATTGATTTACAGTATCTCCTTCACAACAAATTATCATACAACCTTGATTAATTCTTACCATGACCGATGACTACACCCCCAAATATGTTCAGCGAGGGGCGCTTGCTTTTTTACGATGGATTCATGATAAACCTCTTGTTGCTGCATCCTCTTTCTCACCACAGACAGTCGATAGAGTAGTAGACACTCTTTTGAATTTCCTTCCTGATGAGAAGGCAAAAACCATTTTTGTACTCTACTTTGGCTTGTTCGATGGCAAACAACTAGGAACTTACTTTATTTCCCAAGAACTAGGAGTACCCCCTATAATTGCCACTTATCAAATGGCTTGTCAAACCATAAATTTGCGAAACCGTTTTCCTCAGAAAGCTCTTGAAACATTGCTATCCGAATCTTCGTAGCTTTTTTCGGAGTATTTTCTGATTAGTGTTGCTTATGCAGTTAACACTTGCATAGGTATAGCAATTTTCTTTGTTAGTGTTGGAAACTTCAAGCTAAGAAAAATAATATGCGCCTGAGGATTTCGTTTGTCAATAATTAATTCTGCGTCGGTGATCTGTGTTAATTGTTCTTTGGTAATATCTAATTGACTAAAAAACTCTGAAGCCCATTCTATCTCTATGCCTACTACTTCATCTTTTTTGTTGAGATCAATACAAAAATCACCTAACTCGATACTTCCTCTGTTTATTTCTCCTTTCCTGTGTACATGCAGTATATCTGAATAGGTGCTATAATCCCAATAATAGTTGTTTGTTTTTACCATCGTCTCCTCCAACTTAGTTTCGCGCTTTTATATAATTTTCTATTCATCATCTTCACTGTTCTAATCCTTATTTTTTTATATTCACAGAGATCGAGAATAACCTTTAACTGTCTTTTTTTAGTCAATTGAAAGTAAACCCTGTAGACTTGTGGACGAGCTTCAATGATGTTTGTTAACGTGTTTGTTTCATGCAATAGTATATGCAGAACCTTTTCCTTTGTTATATCATTTTCTCCACAACGAACTAAAACATGCGGTTCATCAAAAACAATAGTTTCCTCAGTGCAGTTCTCCAAAATCTTTTTCATTGATTCTACATTCATTCTCTACTATGTCAAAAGAATCTAAATAACTCTTTGTGAGAAAATTCCGCAAATTCACCTATCCCATCCGCAAGTCTTTCGATTTCACTCTCTGTTTTTCCGGTTTTTTCTCCAGCAAGCATATTAATCTTAGACAACTTCTTAGTTCATGGACTACGAAAAAATCAAAGCAAGTTATTATCGATCAAAACGCAGAGCCTATTTCAATCAAAAATACAAACGAGAACATATTCGCAGTTCTTTGAACCTTGTTAGATTTAGCAACAGGTGTGGAGGCCATGTTAATTGCATTCGTTTTTCTCTGGGAGAAAGCTGGCAGCACATAGCAAAGAAAGTTGAGGTCTGCTGTTCCTTACGAGAAATGGGACATGATTTTCTGACAGAAGCTATTTTTCTCAATGGAAGCAGATGTGATGTGTTGGATATTACTGAAGGGGTTGTGTATGAAATTTTACATTCTGAGACTGATGAACAACTAGGAGAGAAGATCAAGAAGTATCCTGAAACGTTGGCAGTGATGAAGGTCAGGTGCTGATGTATTCTCTTGACTTTCTTAAGAAAAAAATACAAAAGAGATTTTACAACTATGTCTCTCGAAGACAAGATATTCTTCCAAAACTAGAACGACTTAAAGCAGATCCAAGACGAGCTTTAGATGCACATCCACTTGATAGAGAGTTAGAAGGTAGTTGGAGTTGTTGGTTAAGCTCTAATCTTCGAATGGTTTATCTCATTGATGATGAGCAGGAGAAAATATTAGTTTTAACTATTGGAACCCATAATGCTGTCTATTAATATTTAGATTTCCAGATTTTTCCTTTCTTGAGATTTTCTAAACTATCCTTAATGTCTTTCATCATTTCTTTATCTTGTAGAACTTCTGCTGTTGACTTCCAAGATTGGAGCTGTTCCTTAGTATTTTTTACTTCTGATTCCATTCTCTTTAACTTCTCATATTCTTTCTTTTGGATAGTGACTGTTTCCATAAATTAGCAAACATTTTAGGATTTATAATTCTTCTGGTGAAAAAACCGCATTTTTTCCGCTTTATTCATACTTTCTTTCGAAGCTCATAATCTTTAAATAGTCCAGTTTTGGGTCTTATTCTGGATGCGGTAGTAGTTAAACCTGGTTAGAATATTGCCTTGCCAAGGCAATGATCCGGGTTCAAATCCCGGCTGCCGCATACTTTCTACTTTCCAGCTAACAGATAGCTTTTTAAACATATATTTCTCAGTATCTATATGAGCTTCAACTTTTTTGAGAGATTAAAACGTAAGACTCCAGAAAGAAGTCGTTCTCCTAGACAGCTTGATTCTCAATCAACAGAACAAGGCGTTTATTTACCGCTAGACTGGCAAAGCCCGATACAACAAGAACAGTTAGCATTAGCAGTTGTTGCTGATCAAGAAAGACTTAAATTCCTTAAGAAAGCTTTCGATGTTACTTTTTTTACTCCACAAATAAATTATCGACTAAATACTCTGACTGATAAAGATGCTGCAATCGCATACTTTTCAGGCATTCATGAATATCTTCAAAAGAATCTTGAGACACGTCGTTTTCTTTTCAAAGACACTTTATTAGCAGATGCCACTGATTCTTTGACACATTCTGTTTTTATGTCTCTTCTAGGCTATACAGAACTTATGCCTGCTACTCTTGTTCGTTCCGGAGTTCAACCTCAATCTTTAGATGTTGCAGTTGCTTACAAAGTTCCTGGTTGGAGTGGTGGATTTTTTGTTCGTGAAGACCAGCACTTAGATGTTGGCAGCGGAGAACAACGCTACAGACGTATTCCCAATGATGAAGTCATTCAAAGACTTAAACAGCTGCAAACACCAAGAACCAAATAAAAGAGCATACTCTTCTGTTGACTGTTTATTCGCCATCTTTATTAACTCTTTTTTCTTGATATTCTCATGCGCTTCAAAGACAAATTCATACAGAAATATTCCCAGTTAACTGATTTTGTAGCCTATCAACAGAGTGTTGCACAATTTTTACGACGTTCTATCAGAGTCAATACCTTAAAGATTTCTATCAAAGCATTGCTTCAACAATTAACACGCCAGGACTGGACTTTTGAATCTATTCCCTGGTGCAAAGAAGGATTTTATATGAGTGGAGAAAGAAGAGATATTGGGAATTTACTAGAACATCAAGAAGGATTATTTTTTGTGCAAAGTAGTGTGAGTCTGCTTCCTGTAGTTGTGTTAGATCCTCAACCAGGCCAGAGAGTTTTAGAATTGTGCGCTGCTCCTGGCGGAAAAACTACTCAAATGGCTGCGATGATGCAAAACAAAGGACAGATTATTGCTATTGACTCGAATAGCTTTCGTGCCACTATCTTACGCAAGAATTTACAGAGATGTGGCGTGACTAATGTTGATGTACTGTGCATTGCTGCAGAAAGATATTTAGGCAATCCTTTTGACAAGATTCTTTTGGATCCACCGTGCTCTGCCTCTGGAACTATTAAAGGAGAAACTAAACAAACAAAAAAGACTTTACTTGAGTGGAATCCTAGGACTATTAAACGTTTAGCAAAATTACAAAAGAAATTAATCAAACATGCCTTCTCTTTATTGAAACCTGGAGGCACACTTGTGTATTCTACTTGTTCTCTGGAGCCTGAAGAAAATGAGGAAGTAGTCCAGTATCTTTTGGATAAAGTTGGTGGCAAGTTGGAAACGATTGATTTGCCTATCAAAGCTGATCAAACTACAGGGCTAAGAATCTGGCCACAGTATCAAGACACTGAAGGATTTTTTGTAGCTAAAATTAGAAAATAATTATTGTGCCCAGAACACTAAACGAAGTACTTTTGCCGGGGTTGTTGCTATTAGCCTACTATCAGTATAGAGTGATTTATCCAAAGGTAATGCACTAGAACAAGTACTTGCACTGTTACAAATTTCACAACGATAGTCATATCCTTTGGGTTGATTTTGTTGTACGAATGTGTCTATGGATGGACAGAGAGCTGCGCATTCTCCAGCTGCTGTTGGAGCTAAATTTTGGATACAGGTACGCTGTGCTTCATTGGTGCTTATACGATCCAAGATAAATGATTGCGCTTCCTTGAGACTTTCTGGAGTTTCAGATTGCTGTGAAGAAGGTTTTGGTGCTACGACCAAGATTATCCCTAATACTATAATGACTGCAATGACTGCTTCCAATGTTCTGACAAATCCTTTTTTGTTCATGTTACCAGACTCGAATATTAATTGTTGTTGTAGTTTGTGTGCCATCTGCTGCTACCAGATTCATGTTTGCTTCTTTTACAAACACCTCTACTTGTTGCGCTGGCTCTTGGCCACCGATGATCTTATGACCATCTTGATAAATTGCAAATTCTTTTTGGAGAGGATATGTCCAGGTGCTTTTGATAGCATTATAGTCTTGCGTACCTAATAAAGTGATTTTACTTTGCTGCATGCCTTGATGAGTGATGGTTGCACCTAATACTGCAGCGCAGGCTATAGGATCATTTAAGGGAGTGCAAGTTATTTCCATTTGAGTTGACTCTTGTACTGTGTTTGTTGTTCCGAATAGTTTGAACTGGGTATTATCACAATTTATTGCATTACAATTCCATCTTACAGTAGTTGCAGGGAGAGGAGAAACTATAAAAATATTACTTGGGGGAGGTCTGATAGTGGTTAAACGCATCATATCAGCTTCTATTTTAATTTCCACTGGACTGCCTGTACCATAGAGTGCTTGAAAATGTTCTATAAAGAGGGGAGTTTCATGGACAAACCATTGCGTTTCTTTAGTGAATTGTTGCTCTACAAGATTGATTAAGGTATCTTGATTATGTTCTGGACGCGCTCCTGGCTTGAGAAAGACAAATAAAGCTGTGATAGCTACAATAAAAATACCCATACTAATACTCCAGTCAATGTAGTCTAATCCTTTTTTTCCCCTCATAGAATACTTCCCTTTACTGTGGTGATAATTAAGGCTGCAACAGTCATCAAAATTAAAGCATGCAATACCCCTTGCTTGATAGTGCCTTCAGAGAATTTTCCAATCATAATGCCTGCAAAGAATCCTTGGATCATAATTAAACCAAAGAATGTTGGATTCAAGTTAAACTCTCCTGGTGTGCTGCCTCCAACAGAAAGATTACCTAACTTAGGGAATAACCATAACTGCAAGATGAGCATGATGACAATGAAGATAAAATAGACAATGTATCCTTGCACTATTTGCGAATAGACTGATGATTTTCTTTCTTCACGCATCTTCTTGATGTTGATGACAGATTCTACAACAGACTCCAAAACATTAGAAATATCTCCGCCGCTTTGCTCTGCTTCAACTAAAATAGAGACTGAACGTTTGATAACTCGATTATTAGTGTCTGCACTGAAAGTGAGCAAGGCTTTTCTTGTTGGGATGCCCCATTCAATTTGATGTGCTAATTTTTTTAAGTAAGGACTTAATGCACCAAAATCTTTCTGAGCAATATTCATAATGGATCGAGGAATGGAAACTCCAGATTTGACAGATTCCACTAAGGTACGAGCGAACTCTACGAATTTCAGTTCAATTTCCTTTTGCCTTTTGTTCTCTGCAAAAAAATCTATCCAAAAATGCAACCATCCTAAAGACAGGACTATAATAGCAACAGGCCAAAAAGGACGTTTTCCCCAGAAGAAATAAACATCTATGGCTACAGCTAACAGAGAGATAAAAATTTCCACCATGTAACTGAGTTTGAATTTGTTCATTTGTCGGGGTTGATAATATTGAGGAATAAAATAAATGCTACATTCAGGAAAGGAATAACAATATAAGTTCCTGCTTTAGCCAAAGTATTCACTGAAAATCCTCCAATAGTTCCTCCTAAAATATTGATAATAGCCAAAGTTACAATAAATAACAAGGGAGCTGCAATCAAAACTGCAGTGTAGATATCTGAATAAGTTGCTAGTGTCTCTATATATTTTTTTCTTTCTAATCTATAAGCATTCATGGTATCATCAGCCATACTTCTGAGATAAGATTTTAATGATCCTCCAGATTCTATAGTTGTTGTAATACCAGTTAAGACATCTTTCCATTGCTTGGAAGGCGTTGTTGATGCAACAGTTTTCAAAGCTGTAGACAAATCATAACCAAATAAATTGACATAATTTACAATTCTCTTTACGTCACTGTCCAAACCTTTGTACTCATTTGCGTTTAATAATAATTTAAACATAGCCATAGGCTCAGCACCAGAACCAGCAATAGTAGACATGTGAATAATAGCAAAAGGCAAATCATTTTTTATTTGATGACTTCGCTTGCTGACCACAGTAGCAGGATACACTGCAAAAATAACACCACAGACAACTGTTAATCCTATACCTATTAAGGCAGCAAACAGAATAGTCGTGCTTAGTGTAGCTTGCACAAGACGTGCTGCTAGAACTGTGCCTATGGAACCGATCAAGAAAGTAATCAGCAGAGCAAACACCATCATGTTCAGATAGGTTTGTGACAAGACTTTCACGCTTGCCATGCGCAATTGATGGGTAATATTTTTAGCAAAGGCAGGAAAGAGATGTTCAATAGTCTGTGCAGAGGAACCTACAAAAGTGTTAGCAACTTTTCCAAAAGCATTAGGCTTGTAGACAGTATACTCAACTTGCAGAGGTTGCTGTTTTTTTGGCGCTTTCAAACGTTCTAATACTTTGGGATCTGCATTAATGTCTCGCAAGTATTGCTTTCGTTTCTTTTTCGATACCATATATTTATTAGAGTGTACATTGTCCATGATCAGAGATTAAATTTGCGGATTATTTCTTGCGGGGTTTTATAATAAGCATTAATTATTTTTTGGACTTCGCGATAGTCAATAATATTTCTTTTGTATAATTCTATGAATAATTTTGTTCTTCTGGAAAATTCCTGCTGCAAATACTCAGGAGACAGGCCAAATTCCTGCACTAACTTATTGAACATAACACTTTCAGTTTTGAAAAAGAAGGAATCTGTTTTTGGATCCCAGACAAAAGGAGTATTAGTGATTGCTTCTCCCTTATCACTGACTGAGACAATTTCTACGACTGCCTTGACTCGACGCACTTCTTCACCTTGGACATGCACTTGCCCCATAATGCAAACAATATCAATGGTTTCCAATAATGATCCTGACAAGTTAATAGGCTCATTTTCCAATCTGCGAATCATAGTGTCTACATCTTCAGCATGGAGAGTACAAGCTACAGCGTGACCAGAGGCTGCTCCCTGGAACAAGACATAAGCTTCTTTTCCTCTAATCTCACCGACAATAACATAATCTGGACGCTGACGGAAGGATTCCTTGAGCAAGGCAAAAAGATCTACTTCACCAACATTGCCTTCTGCACCTACGCCAGTTGCTTCTCTTGCTACTGATGGCAACCAGTTTTCATGCATAAGATTTAATTCATGAGTGTCTTCAATGGATACTATTCTTGATTCTGGTGGAATGAAAAAAGCAAGACTATTGAGCATAGAGGTTTTACCTGATCCAGTTCCTCCGATGACTAAAAAACTAGCTTCGTGTTCAATAACTAACCAGAGGTAGGCTAACATTTCTGGAGAGACAGTTTTCAATTGCATAAGTTTTGTTGGGCTGTAAGGTTCTGCAGTAAATTTTCTGATAGTGAACGCTGGACCTCTAGTAGAAATATCCTGTGTATAAGAAGCATTAGCTCTGCTTTTATCTGGAAGTCTTCCATCCAAAATAGGATGAGCATAAGAAATATATTTACCACATTTTTGCGCCAGCTTTTCTACGAATGAAGTTAATTCTTGGGGATCTTTGAAAATAATATTAGTTTTGATGTTCCTGTACTTTCTGTGGACGATATACAGAGGAGCATTGACTCCGTTGCATTCGATGTCTTCAATAAAATAATCTTTCATCAGAGGCTCGATCTGATTTAAACCTACAAAATTTCTATAAATGTAATACATAATCTTGGAGAAAGTTTCTTCTGAGACTTTAATGCCTAACTCCGCCAGCAACACTGCAATGTTTTTTTCCAGATAGACTATAACTACGTCTGTTCGTTTAACATTAATGAAACTGATATTAATTAATTCTTCAATGCCTTTTTCTACCACGCTGAGAATATGAGCTTCATTATCATCTAATTTTGGCTCTTCGACTTCATATCTCAATTCATCATTGGCAGGATCCCAGTAGATGTGAGCAAAAGCATATGGAGGAATCAAAGGATAGATTATGTTCAATTGAGTCTTATCATGCACGTCTGGCAGGGTAATAACTTCTGGAACAGAGTCTATATGAAAAGAAATTCCTGCCGTTGGTGCTGGTACACCTGCGTCTTCTTCAGCCATGTTTCACACTCTTTTTACCTGAAGGAATAGGGTTTTCTGGTGTTTATATAGCTTTTTAGAAATGTTTTCTGTATTTTCTTAGATATGTGGCAGAAATAGGTGCCTTTGATAGCCTTTTCTTCTTAGTAATTGTGCATGCAGAGGCCTTACTTTCTCTACTAGTTCTGGGTGTTTTAAATAAGTCAATGCGGCAAGCAGTTCTGCAAATTCAAAGGGCCATCCATCATTGAATTCCCTTCTTTCACATTCCCATGCTACATTGAAAGTGTTTAGTGCAGTATATTCTTTTCTATCTACAGGTAGACGATGATAACATAGAGCTTTGAATACTGAATCTTGCTTACGTTCTATTCTCCATCTGGGATGATCCTTAAAAGTAGATTCAACAAACGTTCCTAAATCTAATTCTATAACATGATACCATTCGTGCAAATATACCTTTGTGAACCAGTCAATATCATCTGCATGTTTCTTCATTGCTTCTGCACTGAACATCATTCTATGTGGATTAAATTCTACGACGGCACCAGTTTGTTCAGACAGTCTCCCATCTATAGTTACAGGTATCGATTGCTGGAAAAGACGTTCATAGAATGGTTCTAAAGGAAAACTTTTCATATCTTTTACTAACATCTGGGCTGCATGCACATCCGCTTGGTAAGGACAATCTATAGTTCTACCTTTTTTAAAATATTCTGTATGCACCATCTCTTCTAAAGAGCACCTACTTCCTTTTGGAATACAAAGCAGAGAAGCAACAATAATAGGAACAGAATGACCATGCATCATGATAGATCTATCTTTATAAAAAATACTTGGAAAATCCCCTCTGCTTAGATCGTAACAACCTTGATGCCCATACTCATTATCGGGTTCTCCACCTTTTCCTCTTACTAATTCTTGTTGACTTTCTGTAAGGAGTGTTTCAGGTACATGATAGCTCGGAATAAAACGATTATCATAAGGATTAAAATAAAATACAGGCTCCATATAAACTAAATTTATAGATACTATAAAAATCTTTTTCTTTTGAGGACTGTAACCACTATAACTATTAATTATCATTTAAAGGATATGCCAAAAATCTCAGCAAGAGCATATTTACGAAAGAAGGGAGAACTCTGTTTTCTTAAGCCCCGCCCAAATAGACGCTCTTAATCTTGGGATGCTTGACTATGGACTTATTTCCTTCCAAAACTATTTTTCCCTCTTCCAAAAGATAAGTTCTGTCCGCGAGTTCAATAGCTTTCTTGGCATTTTGTTCTACAATAACTATGGCAATACCTTCATCTCTAAGTTTTTTAATGGTAGCAAAAATTTCTGTTTGTGCTTTGGGAGATAATCCTAAAGAAGGTTCATCCATGAGCAATAACGAAGGGTTTTGCATTAAGGAACGCGCAATAGCAAGCACTTGCTGCTGACCGCCGCTGAGACCGAAGGCTAATTGTTTTCTTCGTTCATGGAGAATGGGGAATTTTTTATAGATTGCTTCTTTATTTTTTTCTACAACTTCTTTTTCCTGTATGAGTTCTGCACCTAGAGTTAGATTTTCCTCTACTGTTAAGTTTGTGAAATTAATTCTTCCCTGATTGACATAGCTGATGCCTAACTCTACTAATTCATGGGTCTTCAGATGAGTGATATTCTTTTCTTTAAATATTATTTTTCCAGACATGACTTTAGCAATATTAAAAATAGATTTGATGATAGTACTTTTTCCAGCACCATTAGGGCCAATTAACGCAACTATTTCTCCTGCTTTGACGTTGAGACTGACATCATGTAAAATATGCAACTCTTCATAACCTGCATTGAGATTTTTTATGGAAAGCATACATTTTACTTACTATGAGAGCATAAAAGGTTTACTCTTCAGTATCTTTGCTCTTGTACTCTATCCTGCTTGTACAAGAGGCTGGCAAATTTATAGGAGTTATCACCAAAGCTGATGCTATTAAGAGCTTGAGATGAATTTAGATTATTTCTATTCAACCACAATCTTTCTATCTTGAATCGATGCTCTAGAAGGAATCACGCCCACAACATCTCCATGCTCATCAAAATGATATGCACCTAGGGCTCCTTTAAACTCTTTTATTGCATAGATATAATCTCTTATACATTCTGTATTAGTATCAGAATTACAAAAGTCTATAGCTTCCGCGATTATATACACAGCATCATACCGAGCAGCAACAGGATAAGAAAATGCGAAGAGAGGGATAGAGCTTGCTTTAGAAGAAAATAATGATGAACATATCAAGATTATATTTGAAGACTCACAAGGAGACAATAAAAAAGCTTTAAGCAGTTATCAAAAACTCAAAACTATTGATCAAGTTGATGCTATTATAGGACCCCTCTTACAAAGTGAAGTAGCTGTCATCGCACCTTTAGTAGAGCAAGATAGAATACCAGTTATAACTCCAAGTTATGCTCCCACTAAAAATAGACCTAATCCGCGAAACCCGCTTATGATCTGGATGGATGCAACTCTTGAAGCAGAACGGATGGCAGATTATGTCTTTAATCAAGGCATAAGAAGAGTAGGAGTACTAGGCACTTTGGACAACTGGGAACATGAGGTCTCTGATGCATTTGCTACTAAGTTTGAAGCATTGGGTGGAACTATTGTAGCTAAAGAAATAGTACAAACAGATGCGACTGATGTAAAAACGAGTGTTGCGAAACTCATAGACAAAAAACCAGAAGCACTATTTTTAGGAACTTATTATCAGTTTATTCACGCTACAAAAACAATAAAGGAATTAAAATATGAAGGAAAACTCTTTAGTATTGAAGTAGATTCTTATCTAGCTGGTGAAACAAAGGAATTTTCAGATGGCATTCAATTTATAGCCCCCAGCTTTTATGCTGATACTTTCATAACAAAATTTGAAGAACGCTATGGGCAAAAACCAGGCATACCTGCTGGACAAGCCTATGATGCCACCATGATCCTCCTTCAATTGCTAAAAGAAACAAAAAATAAAGAAGAGATAATCAAGAAGATGGAAGAACTCCAAGAATATACTGGAGTCTCTGGACGTATTGAGATCACATCAGATCATAGAACGTTGTTACCAACAGCTATTTTTGAAGTACAGAAAGGTGAAATTGTAAAATTATAATTGTGTTATAAGCTCTTTATTTTTATTCTCTCTATAACTTTTCTTTAGTTGATATGGATTTCAATCTCTGGTTTGTTAGCAGTAAATCTTCCAGAATGACGCACTAATACTGAGAAAGTTCCAGCAAAAGGATTATTGAGCTGTGAAGTTAAATTGAGATCAATATTAGTATAAGTTGTACTCATAATAAAGTTGTATTTTCCTTCTGTCTTTGTTTCTTCTAAAAGTAGTGTTAAGACTCCTTCCTTAATGCCTATATTTGGCTCTTGGATAAGCGCTTCAGTTTCTAACGTCCAATTGATTTGCTCTACATCTTGATAAATACTTAATTTACCAGCACCGATAGTAAACGGAGATAATTCTCGTTGTGATCCTGGACCTTCATTAGCAACACGTCTGATAGTTTCATCTAAAGTGAACAGGAGTTCTTTGGTTTGTGTGACTGTATTTCTGTCTTTGATTTTATTGATAAATGGGACAGCCGCACCAAGAATAAGAGAAATAGCAATAACTCCTAAAGTTAAATAGAGAACTGCTGAGACCCAGAGATCGCCTTTTTTTGATTTCATGTTGTTGTTATAATTCTCTTCTCTTTTAAATCTTCTTACCCAATTTTTTAATAGTTTTATCAAGCGTCTTAAACAAAACACCCATATCTTTATTTTTATAGGCACGCAAATGATTTCTATAGATAGGCAGGTGCTGCAAAAACAAAAGAACATCTTTTTTCTCGACAACATCCCTATGAAGTCCATAGCCTAATTTCTCCACATAATAAGCATTTACGATTTGCTCAAATTGCCCTTGAATAGGTTCAGAGAGTATTGGTTTTCGTAAGTGCAATGCTTCAGTCATCAGTGTAAATCCGCCATTGGTTATAACCGCTTTGCAAGCCGCCAAATCTTTTAAAAAGCCTTGTGTAGAGAATTTCTTAAAAGTAAGATTTCCTTTCTTTTTATCTTGATCATACCCATAGATTATGAACTGTTCTGGCATTTGCTGTAGAAGAGTAAGCAACCGCTGATTGGAAGTGCTAGTTTGGTATACAAGGATAGAACTGCCTTGTGTTGGCTGAAGATCTACTACTTCTTTTCGTAAAATAGAAGGAAATAAAAAAGTCTGCTTTTTCGTAATTTTTTCCTTAAAGAAAGAAGTCACAAAATAAGCATCAGCTTTTGGAATGAAAAGAAGAATAACTACCTTACATAAGAGATATTCTTTTCTATATCTTTTTGGAACGTCCAAGGCAAGATTTGTAATCCTATGCTGATTATCTAGAGAAATCAAAGGAAGATGATAGAGCTTAGAAAGATAATAACAGGTTGGCTCAAAGTCAGTGATAATAACATCAGGCTTGAAACGCTCCAGCAAGGTTCGCAATTCTTTGAATTTCTGCGATGAGGTTATTAAGTTTTGTATATTTTTCTTGAAGGTTCCAGCATAACTCACTTTATTATTCTTAAAATCGAGATGAAGTCCATAAATTTCAGTTGTTGGAAAATACTGTTTGAGATAAGGGTAGGCTTTTCCATAAGTAATGACATGAACGTTGTGCTTTTTGGCGAGGTGACTTAATACTTCCTTGCTTCGAGAAGAATGTCCAGATCCTTCTCCTGAAACGCCATATAAAATGTTCACCATGAGTCTCTAAGAATCTCTTTTGTCTTTTGCAAGCTTAAGGAGTAGGTGGAGCAGGACAATTAACAGTTGCTTCACGGACAGCACTACTGCATACAATTTCAGTATTGTCTTTAGCCTTGACTGTTGCAATAGCATCGACTTTGTTTAAAGTATGTAAATCAGCAACAGCAAAAGGAGTTTTACCGAAAGCAGCAACGCCTGGCTTGTCTTCCACAGTTACTGTACCATCAGGTTTGTGTAATCGTAATTTTAAAGCAGTAATATCAACAGCGCCACGATTGTCTACAGAAACTTTGCCACCTGTACAATCCACTTGGAGTTGAAATTCTAATTGGCTAGTACAAAGTAATGCAGTATCTCTTTGCTTGTCCACATTATCAGTTGTGCCGCGAATGAACTCAGTACCCCAAGTCATAATGATTGCAGCCAAAGCTACTGTGAATCCAATTAATAATACTGTAGCAATTAAAGGTGTAATGCCTTTGTTGTTTTTGATCATATGTTTTCACTTCCTTATACTTTGTAGGTTACTTTTTGACTGGAACATGGCTGGAAGACTCCGGCACCAATTCTGATTTTTGGAATGATATCTACTTTTTGTCCTGGTTGCACACTGGATGCTATTTGCTGAGTATTGCCTGGCTCTATAGATACAATTTGTTCTTCTGCTACTCCGTCTACTACCAAACTGAACGCATCAACACGACCACTGCCAGCATTCTCTATCGTTAATAATCCACTACTTTCGCTGAGGACATTAATCTTGACATCAGTAGCACAATTCAATCTTTGCTGGGAGACAGCACCTTCTTTTTCAATAATTTCTTCAGTGAAGCCCTTGCCCCAGAAGAAGACAATAGAAGCAGTCACGACAACCATGCCTATAACTAAGACACTAGCAATTAAAGGAGAAATACCTTTTTTTCCTCTATGGACATATATGGGTAACTTTTTTTGTAACACAGACAACCTCTTTTTCGTTGAGAGCAATGATTGGTATTGCTTCAAATGCTAGTAACGTATCGATGGTGTTTGTATTTAAAGTTTCCGTTTGCTGTGGAGGCAAGCCATTGGGCAAGACTGAAGCAATATCTTCTATGTTGGTTTGTCCACTACTGGCATCGAGTTGACGAAACTTTACTTTTTTCAGAGTGAATTTTCCAGTGTTAGTGACAGTTATATCATTAGTAGGAGTTATACAATCTACAGCAACATTCAGAGTAGTTTCAGCACAGCGTAATTCTTGTTCCGCTTGATCAATTTGGTCTTGAGTTGAGGATTCCGCGCGATCTTTGACCCACATAGTCACTATAGCGGCTAACCCAATAACAAAGCCCACTAATAACACCCAAGAAATAATCTGACTATCACCTTTTTTCTGCATGTTTAAGAGATCACCTTTACCTTTTTAAATCTACTTCTTACTTATTTTCCATGAGATATTGTTTTATTTCACTTACTTTTCTTGGATTCAGTGAAATATGATCATCAGATCCTTTTCCTGTTTTCTTAGTCATAACAACTATCCATTCATCATTCGCAAGCTCTTTCACTACTTTTTCAACAGTCTTTCTTCCTTTGTGAGTATTCTGATAATGTGAAGGTATTCCGTTTTTAACAAAATCGATGGGTGTGTGTTTGCCGCCCCAGATATTAGCACGCACTAACTTCTGTAAAATGTGTTTTTTTATGATGTCTCCCTCTTCCATATTTTTTATATTTTAATACTCCTTAATAATCATTTCTCAACTTCATTGTACATCAATGTATAATAACGAAAGGTTTAAATATGTAGGGATCATTGTATTCTTATGACTAAAGAAACATCTATCTTTCTAGACTATGTTGGAGACACTCCTCGTATGAGGGTCTTACAATATTTCATAGAGGGACGCGAATTTGACTATATGCTTACTGATCTCTTGAATGCTCAGGTAAGTTGGGGCACGTTAAACACTTTAATTCCACTCTTAGCTAAGAAAGGAGTTATTATCAAAACCCGTAAAATTGGAAGAGCAACCCTCTACAAGATTAATCAAGAAAGTTTTGTCGCACAACAACTGATGAAACTTTATGATCATTTAATTCTTGAACAATTAACCTCTCGAGAAAAATCTACGAAAGAAGCTCTTAAGCAAATTGTTTAAACATTTCTTCCTTTATTAAAATTGCCTTTGACAAAAACTTTTCTTTGATTAGCTACTTCCTCACGACTGACAATAATAATCTCAGGACGGGAAGGTTCTAAGTCTACCTCATATTCTATGTCTTCTATGAAAAAAGTGAGACGATTATTGCCTGGGACAGCAAGATCTAGCATGCAATCATCCAAAGCATTCATTTCTACTGGAGTAGGCATCCTAAAACCACTAATGACTATTTCTGTATTCAAGTCCTGATAACAACCTGGCAAGTTTCGATTTTGTGGAGGGGCACTTGGGATGCGAACTTCTTGATCTAAATAGTTACCTATATACAAATGGGGGCCGTAAATGAAAGCATAAATAGTACCAAATTCTGGATTTTTTGTTTTAGCGTAAGAGGAAAAGACAATAGTAAATTTCAAGAATTCCTGAGGAATACTGGAGCTACCTGTTTCCAGCAACTTATTCATGAATTTTGCACTTTCGACTTCATAATTTTTCGCTAAAGATTCGAAATCATCTTCTATGACTGTTTCTTTGACTAGATTGGTTTCGGCGACTACTAAGAATATAATTAATCCTAGAATTAATGCTGCGAGTAAATAAATTTGACCTCTTTTTCCTTGTTTTTTCATTTTTCAAATTCCATGCAATACCAACTCCCAAAATTTCTCAGGATTATTCAAGATAATATGATTTTTTAGCGCCTGCTTTCCAACATTTTCCTCTTTATCTTGAAGCATACTAACAAATTCCTTTCTTGTTACGAATAAGGGATGAATCTTTTTCTTGAATAATAACTCGTATTTCGCAAAATATACTGATTGCTTTCCATCTTTGTTAATCGCTAACAGGTCTATATCACTCTTCTCTGTTTCCTTACCTTTGGCATAACTCCCAAACAGCAAAATGATATCTTTGGTATTGAGTTCACTAACAATCTTTTTAATGATGGGTTTTTTCTGAAGATATTCACTTTTCTCTTCATCTGAAGCTATGGTTAAATGAGCTTTAAGAACAGGATTATCTGTCTTTAGGTGTACTATTTTTGATTTTCCTATTGACTCCGTAGAAAGGATATCTCTCATTTGCTGTATTGTTCTATAAAAACTTGCATAAGGAATATTAACAATCTTACTGAGTTCATGCATACTAAAATTCTTTCCAGTATTTTTTCCTAAGTAGTTGATGATCTTAAGTCTATTATCCATTTTCGAATAATATTATCCATTATTGATATATAAGCTTTTCGTTTATTGGATTTTTTATTTCTTTATTTATCTGTTACTCTTTTATAAAACTCTTTGGCAGATTTGAAATAAGGTAGACCTAATTTTTTAGCATGCTCTCGTGTTTCTTTTCTATACCCATACAAAGCGATAGGTCTTATTCTAATCGGTTTGTGAAAGACAGCCTCATTGTATTCTACTAATCTATACTTTTGCTTTTTGAGCTTTTTAAATCCATGAGCTTTTCTAAATTTGTTGACTTCTTTCCATACAAACATCGGAGAAGGATATTTTTCGATCATGCTCTTAATATTTTTAAAAACAAACTTCTCGAATCCTTTGATTAAGTCATGATTATAATAAATATGAAGCTTATCTTTTATACGATAATAATGCACAATAATGTTCTCTGTGTTGCTCAATAAAACTATATCAAAAGGAAAGACATAATCTGGTTTTTGTTGCGTTTGAAAAATTATGCCATGCGGCCTATAAGTCTTAGTATAATTCTCACTTAAAATGGTACATGATAATCTTCTCTTTCTGCCAAAACTTTTAGTATTAAGTTTAATAGTTTTTGTCTTTACAATATCATTTACTGTCTGATAGGTTACTTTCTTTTTTCCTTGTAGAGTTTTTGTTGCGAAGTCCTCTTCAAGCGATTTAACGTAATATACTTCTTTTTTCATGGTTTTCCTTAGTTCATTTGGTCTTAAAAATACTTCGTGTACCCCACCAAATTGAACTATCATTCTTGTATTTGTCGCTATCTTTAAGTTTAGTCAAATAGAGAGTGGAGTTTCCATCATATTTCAGGTTAAGCTTTAAGAGAGTGTGCTTATTCTTCTCCATGATTAAAGTGTGTTTATCTTTCTTTTTATTAAAAATAGTGCCGGAGATTTTAAATCCTTTTTTCCTAAATTTCCTTAGATATTGACTTAATTTAACGATCTTTTCTTTTCTATAGATTACAAATCTAGGTGTTTCTTCATTTAGTTTTAAAAAATCTGGAGAACCTGTGTCGTAGCTTGAATCTATATGAAGGTAGGCCTTTCCTCCTACTTTTAAAACTCTCCATACCTCTTCAAGAACTTTTGCCTTATTGCCAATATAATGAAATGCAACTTGGCTTATGATTATATCAAAAAAATTAGATCTAAACCTCAAACCTTCTCCCGCATCGAAAAAATATGGCTTTGGCAGATTAGCATTTGGTATTACCATTCCAAAGAGTTTAGCATTTTTGAGAAAATCACTTTGCTTATACATATTTCCTGTTTTTTTATTATTTACACCATATAACTCAACATTATTATTAGGAAATTTAGCTCTTAACTCCAATAAACATTTGCCTTCTCCAAATCCTATTTCTAGAACTCTTACTGTTTTTTCAGTTTTTAATTTTAAGGCTATATCTTTTTCTATGACTTGCTTTCCAAATCTTTTCTCCATCTTTTCTAATCCGCGAGAACGATACCAGAGACTCTTTTTTTTCATGGATTTTCTTACTCTTCTCTTTTATAAAAAGGTTGCTTCTCTGATCTCTTTCAACTATTACAAGAAATCTTCATGTAAAGATCGCTTAGTTATTTCTCCACGCAGATTTTCATGCATGAGAGCTGCTACCTGAGTTTTAGGATAATTACTGAGCAACCAAGCTAGCTTGATGAAAGCTGTTTCTGGCAAGATATCGAGATAATCTCCCAAGACTCCTGCCTCTTTGAGCACACGACCTGGAGAATAGACATTCAGATTAATACGACCGAATAAGGTTTGTGATGTAATGACTACTGGTATTTTTTTAGCCAATTGTTGAATGACTTTGAAGATCTTCTCATGCTCTTTGGTTTCTTTATCTAGGGTGTTAATAGGTAAATGACCCATACCAGTTCCTTCCAGAACTAAACCCTGGAAGGTAGAATAGACTTCAAACTGTTTTGCATACATATGTGTATGTGTTTTGAGTAATCCTACTTTGAGATCTTCTTTGAAGGGTTTAACAACGAGCTTTCTTGCTTTGTCTACTTTATGATACTGTTGATTAATCCAGGTGATTTTTCCTTCTTTAGTAATACGAGCGAAAGGTCTAGCATTGACTGTTTTAAAAGCATCTCGTCTACTGGTGTGGAATTTTCTTGTTTTTGTTGCCGGTAATAAGACACAACTCTCATCACTACTGGTTTCATGCATACATAACCCTACTTCTCCAAAATCTGATTGACTAATGAAGCGAAATGCTGACAAGAGATTTAATGCTGCATCCGAACTACCACGATCAGAAGAACGCTGACTTCCTACTAAAATAACTGGAATAGGAAGATGTTCCAAAGCGAAGGCTAAAGCTGCAGAAGTATAGGCAATAGTATCAGTACCGTGGGTAATAATTATACCGTCAACCCCTTCTTTGATCTCTTTCTGAATTTCTTTTGCTAAGATATTATAATGGGGAAATCTCATATCTTCTGAAGACATGTTACGAAGTAAACGAGAACGAACATTGGCTGTTTCTGTGAGTTGTGGATACTTGGCAATGATTTCTTCTGGTGTGAATCGACCAACGACTCCGCCAGTTGCATAATCTATTTCTGATGCAATAGTACCACCAGTATGGAGAATAGCAATAGTCTTGAGCTCTTTTTTATGTTGAACACTAGGCAACTTAGTTTTTTCCTGAACAATAACAGTAGCTTTTTCTTTTTTGACTGCAGTTATAGACTTTTTCTTGAGAACCATGTTATATCCAGTCTTTAATTTGAGCACTACATTTTCTGCATTCGGTGAAGGCATAAGAACACCAACATATTGTTTTTCCTTTGTAGTGAGAAGAACGCTATCACCTGGTGTAAACTCATCTTTTTTAGGCATAAGAGGTGCAAACACACGTAGTTAATTAATGATTTATATAGTGCAATATAGTTATCGAAGTAAAACAATGTTTATATATAAGTTAAGAAATAGAAAATATCTATACGTTTGTTCATTCCTTGGCGGGAAAAAAACAATATATCATTTCAACTTGGCGGTTGAAACACATTATAAATCGTGAACCTCGAAATTGGCGTTTCTTAGTTCTTAGTGAAACTTGTTTTCTCAAAACTTACATCATGAATCAGTAAGTCTTATTTTGTTTCTTAGATGGTATCATACTCAACTACCATATAAATATTATGGTGCTCGAGAATATACAATAAAAACAAAAAACAAACAAGGAAACAAAACCTGGGGAACGCAAAGGGGGAAAAACACATGGAAAGTCTCATTTCAGATGCAATGAAGGGTATGCCTTCAACAACAATAGATGGCCTCAAAGTAGGTCAAGCAAATATTACAGTAGTAGGATGTGGTGGCGGTGGAAACAATATGGTTTCTTGGCTTCATAAAAAAGGCATCCAAGGAGCAAAGATTGTAGCTCTAAATACAGATTTACAACATTTGAATATGACAGATGCAGATCATAAAATCCTTATTGGAAGAGAATTAACCAGAGGATTAGGTTGTGGAGGTTATCCACAAAAAGGAGCTGAAGCAGCTAAAGAAAGTCTGCATGAAATCAAAGCACAATTAAAAGATTGTGACATGACCTTTATCTGCGCTGGATTAGGCGGCGGAACAGGAACAGGTTGTGCTCCAGTCGTAGCTGGATTAGCAAGAGAAGCTGGTTCAATAGTTATCGGAACAGTTACTATGCCATTTGACGTAGAACGTGCACGTGTTGACAAAGCTGAATTCGGTTTACAACAATTGAGAGAAGCTTGTGACACTGTTATCGTGATTGACAACAATCGTCTAGTACAAATCGCAGGTAATTTACCTATCCAACAAGCATTTGCAGTTGCGAATGAATTAATCTCTACTATGATTAAAGGTATTGTCGAAACCATTTCGGTACCGTCCTTAGTCAACTTAGACTATGCAGACGTTCGTGCTATCATGACCAATGGTGATGTAGCAGTTATCGGTATTGGTGAAAGTGATACTGATGCACGTGTAGAAGAAGCTACAAGAAGGGCATTAACAAATCCACTCTTAGATGTGAGCTATCAAGGTGCCACTGGTGCTTTGATCCATATTGCAGGTGGACAAGACTTAACGCTTGATGAAGTTAACAAGATTGGTGAAATTATCACTGAATCTATGGACGCTGATGCGAACGTTATCATGGGTGCAAGAATTGACCCTAAGATGGACGGACGTGTTAGAGTTATGACTATCATGACTGGTGTAACTTCACCTTACGTGATGGGAAGAACTTCATCCAAGAAACAAACAGCAGCAAAAGAAATGGCTATGAGCGACGACTTAGGCATCGACATGATCGGTGCTTCTGCTCCAGTTAATAGACCAAGACAAAGAATCTTTTGAGGTTGAGACTTAGCAATCAAATGGGCAACCCCCCAAATCTCTGCCCTTTGACTCTTGCTGATGCCCATCTATTTCTAAACCCGGGCATCGGCTTTTTTTTCTTTTTTTATTTTCCATAACTTTTTATAGTATTTTATTATTTCAATTTCATCCTATTTCTCTTAGCATTAAGTATTCTTCTCGTCCGTCATCATTTATGAAAGTGCCCTCTTTATGATATCCGTTTTTCTCATAAAAATGAATAACTTTTTCTTTACATCCCAACCATATGCCTTTCTTTTCCCATTTTCTTGCGTATTTTTCACATTCTTTTAATATCTGAGAACCAAGACCTTTTTTTCTATACTTAGGTATTAAGGCTATCCAAGTTATTAGTACATACTCTTTGTTTAAGATTTCAGAAACGTTTTCTTCTACATCTTCTCCTTTTATCCCAACAAAACCAATTAATTTACCATTTTCTTCTACTATGAGTAATCTTTTCTTCTTTTTTGAGTCTAAATAGCTATCCAATTTTTGTTCAGCCCATTCTTTATTTCTGTTATCTGTCAATTGGACTAATTTAATCCATTTTTGCCTATCTTCTTTTTTAATTTCTCTGATTTTCATCTATATTTTCATAGATAGTACCTACTTTTAATTCTTCTTGTTATGAATTCATTTGTTTCCATAACTTTTTATAGCACTACTCTCTTGATTTTTCTATGACCCTTATCTTCGCATTTGGCACGAGCACTACTTATGGAGCTTGGGATGTTGAAGGCGGTTGGGTGCAAAGACTAAGAAAATATCTTGATCAACAACAATTAGCAAATCTTGATCTCTACTATGTTATTTATAATCTGGGTGTTTCTGGAGATACTTCGCAAGATATTCTTGAACGCTTTACCTTTGAAACAGAACAACGAACAAAGTTACAAGATGAACAAGAGGACATTATTTTTCTGTTCTCTGTAGGCGTTAATGACTCTATGTTTGATAATAAGACCAAGAAGCATCAGATACCTTTGAACACTTATGTAAAAAATATCTCTGCTCTTATTCAACAGGCAAAAAAGTATACCTCTCTTTCTAAAATCTTTTTTCTAGGAAGTAAACCTGTGGATGACACTAAAGTAGATCCTATTCCTTGGAAAGCTGGTTGCTCTTATCTGACTACTGCTGTTGAACTCTATGATGCAAACTGTGCTGAAGTCTGCAAAAAGAACAAGATTCCTTTCATTGATATTTATATTCCTTTCAAACAACAACGTAATTATTCGAAGCTTTTATTAGATGGAGTGCATCCCACTACAGAAGGACATAAGTTTATTTTTGAGTTAGTAAAGGATTTTTTAGTTCAACAGAAAGTTATTCCTTAATTTTAAACTTTTATTTGTTGGATATTATCTACAGTAATCCAAGCTGCCTGCACACCGTAGCCTTGCTTATTAATAGCAAAAGGCTGTATTTGTTGGATATCTTTTAACATTATGAGAATACAATACTTTCGATCTAGCAGTCGAGGAACAGAATCTAGACCTATACCAATCTTTTTTCCGTACTTAGTGAGAATCTCTCTTATTTTTTCTTCTGTAAGTGTATCAAAAAAAAGAGCTTCTTGGACTGTTGCTTGAGCAGTGACTGGCTTTCCTGTTTCTTTGAGATAGATATGATCTCCTTTGCTGATTTTCTGATAAGGTGTTCTTTTTTGCTTGTACCAGCGTGATTCTATAGTTTTTTCACCAGCAAGAATTTTTTCTAACCAGTGCTTTTTGAGAATTGCTAAGTGATCAACCATACTTTTTTTAAGAGATTTTTATTTATATGACTTTGTAACCTCTTTGAGAGTGATTATTTATAAGAAAAAAGAGAAAAAATAAAGAAAAAAGAAAAACAAAAGAACTAATGTTCCTTTGCTGCATCATATAATGCTCTTAGAGCAACAACTGCTGCTGCTGGTGCAACGAATATCACTACGTTTGACACATAGGGTGATAATGCTTCCCAGACCAAACTAAGACTGGATGCACTCACTAAAAATGCTATTGCAGCCACTAAGAACAATTGCGACTCTGAGCCGCTAACGTTTAAGAGACCTACAATCAGTCCTAATATTGCTAATATCCATACTGTGGTACTTCCTGTTCCCATAAAAGCCATCACCACTGCGATGATCAGACCGAGAACAAAAGCCCAACTTCCGACTTTTTGCATCATTTCTGACATGTTAATCTACCTCCTTAAGGAATTTGTAAGTCATTAGAAGGCTCTTTTGTATAAAAACGTTTGGTTTTAGATTTCTTCAAAAATATTTTAGAGTTTAATTATTTTCTGAACCAATTTCTAAGTTTTTCTAGAGGTTTATGTTGCTCTGATGACTCTTGCTGTTGGTTAATGCCAGTTGCTTTTTCTAAGACTTTAGCAACATTTTCTCCATATTTACTTAAGGGGAAGAAAGATTTTTCTACAACGTTTTTTCCATGCTCATCAAAGAAAGTAACACGCTCTACAGGGACACGATCCATGCCTTGTTCCAGTTGATCACTATAGCCTATGGTAATGATCATCTCTGGAACGATATTATCTGGTAACTTGAGGATTTTTGCAAGTGCATATTCATCAAAAGATCCTACCCAACAAGTGTATAGGCCAACGTCAGTTGCTTTGAGCATGATATTCTGCCCCGCAATAGCGCAGGCTTGTGTTGCATAGAGCTTTCCTTTTCTGGAGAACATGTCAGTTACTTTTTTTACATCGTTACAAATAATAATATGCACAGGAGCACCACGCATCCAGTCTTGCTTATGACAAGCAGCTGCAATAGCAAAGCGTTTTTCTTCAGTGCGAACGACGATGAACTGCCAATTTTGCAAATTTCCTGCAGAAGGAGCAAAAGTTCCTGCTTTCAGCATTTCTCCAATGAGCTCAATGGGAACGGACTTGTCTAGATAGGATTTACAACTTCTTTTTTCTACCAAACACCTCTCTAGATCCATGATGAACTGCATTTTTCTACGTATAAAAAGGTTGTTGTTGCCTAGCTTTACTAAACACAATCTATAAAAGCAACTTCCTCTTTCTTTTTTGCATGGGAAAGGAACATCGAGTGCATCATCGTTGGCTTTTTTTCTTACTTTTGTTTCTGGTTTTACTCTTGGCATTTTTTGCATCTGGCTGGCATGATCCTAATTATATTCCATTCAGTAAACCCAACATTGAAGCACTATCCAGAACTGCTTATCGCTTCACACAACCAGAACCTCCAAAAGATCCAGTAGGCAACATCATGTATGGAGATGAATGTGGCAAACGTGGAGAAAGCAATGACCTTTTAGATTGTCAAGAAAAAGAAGGATTTGGTTATTGTGTACAAGGCTACCGCTGCAGACAAACTGGATTACGTCTAGGCAATAAATGCGTCTGTGGATAAATAACCATAGCAAAATCTATATATAACTCACTTCTGTATTTTTCTCTATGCAGTATCAAAGACTAGTGGATCTTTATCTTAAGCTTGAAAAAACGACTAAACGTTTAGAAAAAACAGCTTTAGTAGCTCAATTTCTTAAAGAAGTTCCTGCAGAAGATGTTGTTGATGTTGTCTATCTCTTACAAGGCCATGTCTTTGCTCCTTGGGATGCACGCAAGATAGGCTTTAGCTCACGACTCGTGTTGAAAGCTATCCATGTTGCTTCTGGAACATCTGCTGAAAAAGTTGAGCAGCTCTGGAGCAAACAAGGAGATTTAGGATTAGTAGCTAGTGATCTCATTGGTAAAAAAACTCAATCCACTTTAGTAAGCCATGCACTCACAGTCAAAAAAGTTATCGCTAATATTCGCAAATTAGCAACTCTAGAAGGAGCAGGCACTGTAGACAGAAAAATTAGTTTGGTTGCTGAATTACTCACTTCGAGTTCTTCGGACGAAGCAAGATTTATTACTCGTACAGTCTTGGAAGAATTAAGAGTAGGTATAGCGGCAGGGATTTTACGAGACAGCATTGCACAAGCTACTGGATTGTCTGTAGAGAGTATTGAACATGCCGCAGACATTTTAGCAGATTACGGTACAGTAGCGCAATTAGCAAAAGAAGGAAAGCTGGATAAAGTAAGTCTAGAGCCTGGAAGACCTATGCAGATGATGCTTTCTATCCCTGTGAAAGATGTAACTCAGTCTTTTGAAGAACTAGACAAACCTGCACAATTTGAATATAAGCTCGATGGCTTTCGTTTACAAATTCATAAGAAGAACAACCAGATTACTTTGTTCACTAGACGCCTGGAGAATGTGACAAAACAATTTCCTGAAGTGGTAGACTCTGTTGCTAGAGCTGTCAGGGGAGAAAGTTTTATTCTTGATTGTGAAGCTATTGGATTTGATCCTAAAACCCAAACACCTTTGCCTTTTCAAAGCATTTCTCAAAGAATTAAAAGAAAATACGACATTGAACAACTGGCCAAAAGATTACCTGTCGAACTCAATGTCTTTGATGTTATGTATTACAACGGCAAAACATGCATGGATATACCTTTACATGAACGCAGAAAACTTTTGGATAAAATTGTAACACCTATTCCTCTGAAGATCAAAACCACAGAAAAATTAGTAACAGACAACATTAAAGAAGCACAAGCATTCTATGATAAGTCTTTAGCCAAAGGCAATGAAGGTTTAATGATCAAAAAAGTCACTTCTTTGTATCAACCTGGACGTTATGTGGGAGGGTGGTGCAAGCTAAAACCAGTGTTAGAACCTCTTGATCTAGTAATTGTTGGAGCCTCTTATGGTGAAGGAAAAAGAGCTGCTGCACTTTCTTCTTATGTTATTGCATGTCAAGATGAAGAAGGCAATTTGTTAGAAGTTGGTAGAGTGAGTACGGGTGTGAAAGAAAAAGAAGAAGAAGGAGTTACCTTTGAAGCCTTGACTAAGCTCTTGAAACCGTTGATTACTGGAACAAAAGGACGAGAAGTTTTTGTGACACCAAAAATTGTTGTTGAAGTTGCTTATGAAGAGGTACAGAAAAGTCCGACGTATGGATCTGGATATGCACTTAGATTTCCTAGATTTAAAAGACTTAGAGTTGATGAAAAAAAAGTTGAAGACATCAATAGTTTAGCAGATATTGAACGCATTTTCCACGTGCAAAAAGGGAAAAAACCAATATTATAATTCTTTTTTGTCCCTTAGTTGGTGCAAATCACTACCATGTCGGTATAGAATATAACAACTGCATAATAATAATGTTTATATACTCGCTCAAAATACTATCACTATATCATTACTACACAAGGTATAGCACTTGCAAAAAGTACTTGTTCCTGTTTGGTAAGAAAAAAAGAGAGGTTTAACCTGGGAGGTTGCTTGTATGATTGTAAAGGAGGATTTTTTAAACAAGCTCCGCAATCTTTTCGGACTTAATTTATACGAAGTTCGCATTTGGACAGCATTGTTATCACGAGGCGTGTCCACCGCCGGAGAATTATCTGAAATAGGAAATGTTCCTAGATCACGAGCTTATGATGTTTTGGAAAGCTTGGAAAAAAAGGGATTTATTATCACTAAGTTAGGCAAACCTATTCGCTATATTGCAGTTGAACCTAAAGAAGTTGTTGAACGCGTCAAAAAGTACTTTGTCAACGGCGCCAATGTCCGTGTCAAACGCTTAGAAGAATTGCGAGGCGGAGATGTTTTAGGAGAATTGAACACTTTACATAAAACAGGTATTGAGTTCATTGAACCTTCTGACTTATCTGGTGCTATTAGAGGAAGACATAATATCTACACGCACTTGGAAACTATGATCAAGGGCGCACAAAAATCTGTAGTCATTATGACGACGTCTAAAGGATTGATGCGTAAAGTTGAAGCACTAAAGCCTGAATTGGAACGCTTAAAGAAGAAAGGTGTGAAGATCAAGATCGCAGCACCTATCTCCAAAGAAAGCGCAACTGCAGTTCAAGAAATTCAAAAAATTGCAGACGTGAAGCACACTACAGACGTCAATGCACGTTTTTGCATCGTAGATGGCAAGGAATTAATGTTCATGGTCTTAAACGACGATGATGTCCATCCTACCTATGATGTTGGTGTGTGGGTGAATACTCCCTACTTCGCATCAGCCATGGAACAGTTGTTTGAGAATAACTGGAAAGAAATGGACGATGTAGGCAAAGTGACAAACTCCAGTAAATAATTTTTTTCTTTTTTTACTCTTTCTTTATTTTTTATTTCATTGCTTTGTCCTGTACACTGACAAGAATCTTTAAATAGTTTCATAGGTTTGCATTTTTATGGACTTTAAGACAGCTCTAGTAGATTTATTACGCAAACATTTGAAAAAAGATGTGAAAGACCTGATAGAAATACCTCCAGATCCTACTTTAGGAGATTACGCGTTTCCCTGCTTTTCTTTAGCAAAAGAGCTGAAGAAGAATCCTAACCAAATAGCACAAGACTTAAGCAAACAGATCAAGGCTGACTTTTTAACGAAAATTGAGACTAAAGGAGCTTACTTAAATTTCTTTGTAGACAAGACCTTATTGACTCAAGATGTGCTCACTACTGTGTTGCAAGAAAAAGAAAAGTATGGCCGATCTACCCTAGGCAAAGGAAAAACTGTTGTTATTGATATGTCTTCTCCCAATATTGCTAAACCTTTCGGCATTGGACATTTACGCTCGACTATTATAGGCAATGCTTTGAGAAATTTATTAATTTTACAAGGCTATAAGGTTATTCGCATTAATCATCTTGGAGACTGGGGAACACAATTTGGCAAACTCATAGTTGCATTTAAACTGTGGGGAGATGCAAAAAAACTCAAGAAAGATCCTATCCCTTATCTTCTAGACCTTTATGTAAAATTCCATGACGTTGCAGAAAAGAAACCAGAGCTTGAAGATGAAGCGCGAGCTTGGTTTAAAAAATTAGAAGATGGCAATAAGGAAGCATTAGCTCTTTGGAAGACTTTTAAAGATTTAAGTTTAGTGGAGTTCAAGAAAGTGTATAAGCTCTTGGGAGTAGAGTTTGAAGCTTATTCCGGCGAAGCCTTTTACAATGATCAACTAGAGAGTACTATTGAACTGATCAAAAAGAAAGGCATTACAGAAATGAGTGAAGGCGCACTAATTGTCAATTTAGAAAAGTATACTATGCCTCCTGCGATTTTGCGCAAAAGCGATGGAGCTACTCTGTATTTAACTCGTGATGTTGCAGCTGCTCTGTATAGGAAGAAAACTTACAACTTTGATACTATGCTCTATGAAGTTGGGGGAGAACAAAAACTCCATTTCCAACAACTCTTCAAAGTTCTTGAACTGCTAGGTTATACTTGGGCTAAAGATTGTACACATGTTGATCACGGACTTTATCTCGGATCAGATGGCAAGAAATTTTCCACTAGAAAAGGCAAAACTGTTTTCATGACTGATGTTTTGGATGAGACTATAAATCTAGCAAAAAAAATTATCCAAGAGAAAAATCCTAAGCTGAAAAACAAAGATGCTGTTGCACAACATGTTGGAGTAGGAGCAATTATCTTTGGAGACTTATGCAATGACAGATCTAGAGATATTCTATTTGACATAGACAAGTTCACTTCTTTTGAAGGAGAAACCGGACCTTATCTGCAATATACTCACGCGCGCCTCTGCTCTATCTTGCGCAAAAAGAAATTATCTGCTGGTAAAATTACTTATAGTCTGTATGACAAGACTGAACAGGAAATTATCAAACATCTTGGACGTTTCTCTGATGTTGCTTTAGATGCTAGCCATCAGTATAAGCCTCATATTCTTGCGAGATATTTACTAGATTTAGCTCAAATGATCAACAGCTTTTATGTTTCTCATCCTGTCTTACAAGACGATAAAGACCTTGAGAAGGCACGTTTGGCTTTGATTACTGCTGTAAAGATAGTTTTGTCAAATGGATTAGGAATTTTAGGAATTACCTCACTTGAAGAGATGTAATCTTATTTCTATTTTCAAACACACACATACTTAAAAAGCTACTCTTGCTTTTTTTTTGATGAACCCAACCAAATTTATTGTGGTTACTGGCGGCGTCATGAGTGGCGTCGGCAAGGGGATTGCTACTGCTTCTATTGGAAAGATTCTTCAGATGTATGGCTTTAAAGTTACTGCAATTAAGATTGATCCTTATATCAATTTGAATGCTGGAACTCTTCGACCTACAGAACATGGTGAAGTCTGGGTGACAGATGATGGCGGAGAAATAGACCAAGACTTAGGCAATTATGAACGTTTTCTCAATGTAGCATTACCTAAACAAAATTGCATGACTACTGGACAGATTTACAAAGCAGTCATTGATCGAGAAGTTGCTGGTGATTATTTGGGAGAGACTGTACAGTTTATTCCGCACATCCCTGAAGAAATTAAACGTCGAGTCCTGCAAGCAAGCCAAGGATATGATATTTGTCTGATTGAAATTGGTGGTACCATAGGAGACTATGAAAATATTCCTTTTCTGTTTGCCATGAAGGGTTTAGAACGAGAAAGACCTGGAGACATGCTCTACTTCCTGATTACTTATTTACCTATACCAGACCATATGCCTGAAATGAAAACAAAACCAACACAATTAGCCATCAAGCTGCTTACAGAACATGGTATTTTTCCTGATTTTATTTTATGCAGAGCAAGAGAACCTTTAGATCAACAACGCAAAAAAAAGATTGAAACTTATGCAAATATTGGCGCTGACTATGTTATTTCTGCTCCTGATATTAAAACTATTTATTCTGTCCCTCTTAACTTTGAAAAAGAAAAACTTGGAGAGAAGATCTTGCGAAAATTAGCATTACAACAAAAAACACAACCAGACTGGACCGCGTGGGAAGAATTAGTCAGGAGATTAGAACAACCTCAAAAAAGAGTCAACATTGCCATGGTCTGTAAATATGTAGATAACGGCAATTATCATATCGCAGATTCTTATATTTCTGTTAATGAAGCCTTGAAACATGCCGGAGCACACCTTCACGCTGGCGTTTCTATTACCTGGTTAGATGCTAAGACGTTTGAACAACATCCTGAACAAGTAGCCATGCTCAAACAATTTGACGGCGTTCTTGTACCGGGTGGTTTTGGAGCTACAGGCGTTGAAGGCAAGATGATGGCCATCCAATATGCACGCGAACAGAACATTCCTTTTTTGGGATTATGTTACGGCATGCAATTAGCAGTGATTGAATATGCTCGACATGTTTGTGGTTTAACAGGAGCACATACGACTGAAGTTGATCCAAGAACTCCTTATCCAGTCATCGATATGCTGCCAGAACAACGCACTGTGAAAGACAAAAGCGGGACTATGCGCTTAGGAACTTACGCCGCAACACTTCAAGAAGGAAGCATAGTTCTAGACCTGTACAACAGAACAGGACGCTTTACTCACGATCAAGCACAGTTAAGTCATGTGCGTGACATGGATACTTTTCGCTTAGGAAAAACACCTCTGCACAATACTATTTTAGAACGTCATCGCCATAGATATGAACAAAATCCAGAACATATTGTTGCACTAACCAAACAAGGATTACTTTTTTCAGGCTATCATCAACGAGACGATGGAACAAAACTTATGGAATTTATTGAACTACCAAAAGCTAAGCATCCTTTCTTCGTTGCAACACAATCTCATCCTTGCTTTAAATCAAGCTTACTAGATCCTGCACCACTCTATGTTGGATTTGTCGAGGCAGCATTAGAAAGACAAGCAGGCATACCTCAACAAGCAGTTCCTTTGCCTAGAAGTATTTCTCTGCAATAGATTATACCATTTTTCTTGGCTTTAAGCTCACATTTGCTTCTTTGAGTAAAGCATAAGTCATTTCATTCAAAGGAGACTCTTCATTAAAAACTAATTCTTTGATACCTGCATTGATCAAGATTTGTGTACAACGAATACAAGGACTTTCTGTAGTATATACTGTTGCATCTTGTGTACTGACGCCGTGATAAGCTGCTTGGACTATAACATTTTCTTCTGCATGATTACAGAGACATTGCATTTGCAATCCTTCTTTATTACAGCCAGGACAACCATTTTCATTGCAGTGCTTAATATGACGAGGAGTATCATCGAATCCTAATGCGAGTATACGTTTTTGCCTGACTAACACCGCACCTACTTTTCTTTTTACACAATAAGATTTTTTAGCTACGACCTGCGCAATTTCCATGAAGAATCCGTCTTCTGATGGTTTTTTTAAAGTATATTTTTTGGTTATATCTGCGAACATGCGATCAATTTTTCCTTGCAAGGATTCTTTATCACTATCATTTTTTATGACAATGTTTGCTGCTTTTAACACAGGAGATAATTGTTGTTTGACTACTTCTTCATCTTCGAGAAAATTTCTTTCAAATTCTAAGACATCATCAAATGAACTCCCCTTACCATTTTGCTGTTTGTGTTGTTCTGTCAATCTTTCTACACGAATTTCTGCTGGCGCATCTATGCGAACCAATAATACCTCATCTTTTTCTTTTAAGAGGTCAATTTGATCGACATCAGTAATATATTCCGCTACATGATTTATTTCGGTATTTATTTTTTCCAATGGCAGTCTTTCTTCTGACAAGAAATGAGGAATAACAATATGATTGAACCCCTTTTTCTGCAGATACTGGGCTACTGTAGTTTTTCCAGACCCCTTTAAACCTGTAATCGCTATAATCATTAGTAGATGTGCAACCAAAAGATGCCTTAAAAAGCTTTCGTACATTTATTTTGTTGATTTTATTATTTTTTCTACTACTTCTTGCCAATCATTTACTTGCTGCACGTGTTGCAGATAGGGTTGAAATTGTTCTACTTCTATAGGATCAGGATTAAACAAATACAAATCTGGTATACCTGCTTCATACAGATACCGATGCACTTCTAATTTATCATCAATAAATGTGGTGATACCATATGCTCTGCAAATATCTGCTTTATCTTTTCTCTCCAGACAAAAATGCACATTTCCTCTTCTCATATTTGTTTTCTCGAAAAAATTATGATACTCCAACCACTCTCTTGTCTTCTGCTGTGTTCTTGGTCCACACATAGAAACAATATGCGCATGCTCTTCTCCAAAGACTTCATCTACTAATTTTCTTAGTCCTTCAAACACATAAGGAGATGCTGCAGCTTCCAAATGGTTGCCATTGAAAAATGTGTCTCTGTCTCCTTGTCTACTAGCTATAATGACTCCCCCTACATCTACTCCAAGAACTTTTTTCATAGAACTGATTTTACAAGATTAGTGATTTAAATTTTTTGTATAAATTATTATAATATTTAAAAAGAAAACAAAAATCGCTCTATATAACTCATCCTAGGAGTTATTGTTGTATACTTATTCTATGCTCTTTAACTATTTTAATTAACTCATAGCCATTTAGATAATTTCCAAAGTGAGCAATTAACTCATCAATTATCGTATGTGTATCTTTTGGATTTAAAACAAGCTCTAAATGCATATCACAAATGCCAATATATTGCATTATAAACACGCATCTTGGATGAGAGGAATAGTAGCTTGCAATCTTTTTATACATTCCTGGCTCATTTAACTCTAGATAGAGATGATAATATGCAAATCCCAATAGAGCATGATTAACTCTAGGTTTTATAGTCAGAATAACATTCTTCATGAGGTTTTTAAAACGATATGCAACTGCTTCTGGAGTGAGATTCATTTTTTCAGCTATTTCTCTAAATGATATTCTACCATCTTTTGCTAATGCATTGATTAAGTCCTTATCTTTTTTGTCTTGAAAAGGACTATCTTCTAGCAAAGAATTATGACGCACTATGATTTCTTTACTATCTGTATAAAGATATTTTTCATTCAAACTAATTAGATCTGTACCTTTGATTACATGTTTTTCTTTGAATTTTGATCCAAAAAGAGCCAAAAGTTCATTCATCATTATTGAGAATTGATGATCTGCAGAAACTATGCTTGTAATAATATAATCCCAATTGCCTTCTGTTGATGCTATCCATGAGATTGCTTTATGATTCATCAGAAAGTGTATAAATTTTTCATGCTCTTCTTTAGCCATATTCTTATTTTTGAAGAGAACCTTATACAGATAAGATTTATTTCCCAATTTAGGGATAATCCAATAACTAGTGATTATTTTTTTCTTTTCAAGATTCTTTAACCTATACTGCACAGTCTCTTTACTTATCTTCGTTTTTCTTCCAATTTGTGCATAGGATGCTCGCACATTCTTGTCTAATTCTTGAAGTATTGCAATATCTTTTTTATCTAGTTGCTCCATATTTAATTAAAGCTAAATATTCTTATATAAATTTTTCGGTTACATTAACTTTTTTATCAGATATTTAATATATATGATATTATGTATATCCACTTTATGGTAGTTACAAAAGAATTAGTTTTTGTGGATTCTGCACTAGGCATTCTCCACGAGCTGAAAACACAGAATCCTGGACAGCATAGAACATGGGACTTAACAGAGCCAAGATTTCATTATTTATCCATAGCACAGGCACAAGACTACCTCTCTCTAGTTCACAATAAAACATACGCTTCAGGTATGCATAGTCAAGAGATGGATTTATTACAGCGCTATGCTCCTTCAATTATAAGATCGTTGCCAGATTCATTTGCCTATATAGATTTCGGACCTGGCTCTGGCGATAAGAGCAGTATTTTACTAAGCGAGGCCTTACGTCAAAATAAAAGAGTCGCTTATCACGGGATAGATATTAGCGAGACTATACTTACTTCTGCACTTAGCACACTCTCTGCGTTAGGATTACCGGTTAGAGGGTATGTTGGTGATTTTATTAGAGATTTTACCAAGATTAGGCCATTCATTGGGCATCAAGAAGCATTTATCTATTTTGGAGCAACCTTTGGAAATTTTCACATACAGCCTATTTTAGACCATTTAAGACAAACGACTAATTCCAGAGATAGAGTCTATGTCTCAGCCCAATTACAATTAGAAGATATGGTTTCTATCATGGATCAATATAGAGGTCTAGAAAGCTCTCCACTTTTTATGCAAGCTCTCGAACAATTAGGATTTAATGCAGAAAATTTAGAACAAGAACCTAGATTTAATTCTCAAACTCACTCTGTGGAACTTTGTGCAAAAGTCAAGCATGTGCCCCCCTTATTAGAAAGAATAATTCCTGGTGTTGTGAGATCTGGTGACTTTATTGTCAATAGTATGACTTTAAAACCAAGCAAGGCATATTTCGATGAAACAGTTAGGGGCTTTTTTCCAAAGTCTGAACTTTACTCCACAAATCGTTTTGTTGGCGCAATCATGGAAAAGATGTAGATACTAACTAGCATATACAGAAACCTTTTTAAATGTCGTTTCAGCCTTAGATAGATGGATTCAGTCAGAATGTCCAGTTAAGATTATAAGCACACTTTTTCTAGTAATTCCTATGAAAACCACACCTAAAGACACTGGCAAAGAGAATGTTCTTCGAGATGCAGATAGTCCTGATCCTAAAGGATTACCAGAAGTGCATGGCTATGATTTTAATAAAGGTGTGAATTATGACAAACTTCTGGAAAGTTATTTGACTACAGGTTTTCAAGCTACTCATTTAGCAAAAGCTATTGAGCTCATCAAACAAATGCGGAAAGACAAGTGCACCATCTATCTTGGCTATACTTCCAATATGGTTTCTTCTGGACTCAGAGATATCTTTCGCTTTTTAGTTGAACATAAAATGGTAGATGTGCTGGTTACTACTGCTGGCGGCATTGAGGAAGATATTATCAAATGCATCAAACCTTTTTTTATTGGCGACTTTACTTTAGATGGAAAAACCTTACGAGAGCAAGGCATTAATCGCGCAGGCAATGTACTTATTCCTAATTCCCGTTATTGTGCTTTTGAAGATTTTTTTATCCCCCTCATTAAAACGATGGCTGAAGAGCAAAGAAAAACTGGCAAAGTCTTTTCACCTAGTGATTTAATTTTACGCTTGGGCAAGACCATCAATAACAAAGATTCTATTTACTATTGGGCATACAAAAATAATATTCCTGTGTTCTGTCCTGCATTGACTGATGGCAGCATGGGAGATATGTTTTATTTCTATTCCTATGAGAATCCTGACTTCAAAATTGATGATATTCAAGACATTAGAAAACTGCATGACATTACTATTCAAGCAAAAAAAACTGGTTTAATAATTCTAGGTGGAGGAGTTGTTAAACACCATATTTTAAATTCCAATATGATGAGAAATGGCGCTGACTATGCTGTTTATATCAATACTGCACAAGAGTTTGACGGCTCTGATGCTGGAGCACGACCAGATGAAGCTGTTAGCTGGGGCAAGATCTTACCGGGAGCACAATCGATCAAAGTCTTTGGTGATGCTACTATTTTATTTCCGTTGATTGTAGCGAAGACGTTTGCACAAGAAGTCAAAAAATAAGAACTAGAAAAGTCATAATCTAATATACTCGTCAATTTATATAAATATTTTTAAACAAACCCCTTTTCCTATATCAATGCCTCATATTCATGATAAAATTGATTTCTGTGTCGAAGTTTTTATTGTATATAATGGTAAAGTTCTTTTAAGAAAGCATGATAAATATAAAATCTGGTTAAGTGTCGGTGGTCATATTGAATTGGACGAAGATCCTAATGAGGCTGCTGTAAGAGAAGTAAAAGAAGAAGTTGGTTTAGATGTTGAAATTATTAATCATACAAATCTCCCTATTGTTATGGATCATAATCATAAAGGTTTGATCCCTCCTGTTTTTACAAATCGTCATCGCATTAGTGATTCACACGAACATGTAGTCCTTGTCTACTTTGCAAAATCTAAGACTGATAAACTTATTCTACCAATCACAAAAGAAGTTAGTGAAGGATGTAAATGGTTCACAAGCGACGAATTAAAAGATCCTAAATTTGAGCTTACTAAACATGTGCAAATATATGCTAATAGTGCGCTAGATGCGCTTTTTTAAAGGATCTCTATAAGAAACTTTGTATTCTCTTTTTGATTTCATCTTTAGGCAGTAAACCAGTAATTCTTCCAGCTTCTTCTCCTTTCTTGAAGACGAGCATAGTTGGGATATTCATCACGCCATATTCTTGCGCCAATTCTGGGAATTCTTCTACATTTAACTTTGTAAATTTGACTTCTTTCATTTCTTTGCTTAACTCTTCGAAAATAGGAGCTAGACGTTTACAAGGCATGCACCATTCTGCCCACATATCTACTAAGGCGGCTGGCTGCTGCAAGACTTCTTTTTGGAATGTAGCTGCTGTGACTTCTTGAACCATAGTATCAACTCCTTATTTGATAAAAACTTGCTAGAATTATTTGTTTAAAAGAATATCGGTGATGGGTTATCGACTTAGAATCTCTTCTAACCATCTTCTATTTTTTCTTACTGCATTTAAAGTATATTGTGTCTTTTCTACGCGAACCCTTTCTATTTCAATAACAACACTTGGTGCTTTAGTTTCTATTAAACTTTTATGTCTTTCTTTTCTTCTATCTCTTTGTTGAGTAAGATCAGCAACAGCTTTTACTATACTTGCTGTAACTTTATCTTCTAACTCATAATTCCCCAATATATAATGTAATGCAAGATTTCTTTCTGTTTCCATACGTCCAAGAGTTTTTTCTTGAACAGCACGATCATAAGGATCATCTTTATTCGAAAGCCCGTACAAAAACTTTCGCTCTTCTGGAGCAATTTTATTTAATAGGATATTTCCATGACTATAAGCTCTAGAACCAGTCATTTGCCATTCTTGAAATTCTTCTATTTTTTCTTGAGAGAATATTCTTATAGATTCATCTTGGGCGATCATCTCGGCATCAGAAGTTATTTCTTCAGTAGGTCTATCTTGTCCATAATCCATAACAGTTTCAACAAATTTTGCATAGTTTAGTCGTTTCCCTCTAGGAGATGTTAAATAAGACTCAGTATCATCTTTGAAGATTAAAAATGCTTGTCGAAAAGCTTCTGATTTATCATGTCCTTGTTTTTGTGCTCTAGCAAAAGCTTGAAGAAATGCTGCATAATCAAATTCAAATACTTTCTCCCTATCATGAACATCACGGCGAACTAATCCCGGCGTTCCTGGATTGTCTCTTGCTGCTGGAACAAGTCTATCATTCAATAAGCCATCATTAAATTCTCTAACTCCAAAATAACTAAAGCCTCCAGTATGTTGGAAATGAGGTTCATTTAATGCATCACTTATAACAAATCTGGTATTTTCACAAAGATTACTGATCTCTTGCCAAGAAAGATTCAATGCAATATTTTCTGATTTTAATGCATGATTGACTGTAGTGCGTAATTGTTCGTATGCTGCTTTACTTCGCATGAAAGCATGAGCATTAGAACTAGAGAGACCATACTGTTGCTTTAACATCTGCATTTCATAGACTTTACTTTCTAGATCGCCGCTCATACCCAAAAGAAGAATTTTTTACCTTATAAACCTTCCTTATTGTTACTACTTTATAGTTACCTATCTAGAGAGGTATTTTTATATATTATGACAACTTTATATCCCTATAAGTTTGGAGGTGAATTTTATGGCTGTAATCTATTTAGCACCCATTTTATCTATTATTTTCGGGGTTATTATCTTAGTATTCCCGAGAGTCTTGAACTATGCAATAGCTGTCTATCTTATCTTGATAGGACTGATAGGAATCTTGAATATTTAATATATCTAGATCAGAGTTGTGGATTATTTATCTAGCCAATGCTTTAAAAAGAAAAGATTAGCTACATTTACTGTAGCCGCAGTCAAAACAAGTAGGCTCTGAACATCCAGAAACCATTTCTGCATTCGTTGAATAGCATTTAGGACAATGCAATGCCAAGACAAAAAGACCATTATCTGGCTTTTGCACCACTGGAGAACTTCCTAAGAGAGTTTGTCCATTCTCAAAGGGCTTCATTTTGCCAGTCTTGACTAAATGATCTCGCAATGCTTTTGCCATACCATGAGGGATGGAATCTACACGCTTTGGACCGAAGCCAAAGGGACGATCTCCTTTAATGGAATTCAAATGCTTCAAGAGTTTTACTGCATCCCCCTCCATATCCAAGTATTTCGAGATTAAAATAGCCAAAGCAGTTGTTAATCCTGATACTTCTGTACCTGATGGGGAAATATTAGCAAAGACTTTTGTTGGGCCTTGCTGATCATAGTTGATGTGTACGTGCATTGGTCCATGGCCTGTCTCAATCATATAATAGGATGACATCTCCATAAGGTGCTTTTCTTTTTTTATCACAGGCTTTTCTTTTTGCGCATCTGTCTTTTTCTCTGCTAAATTAAGAATCTGCAAAGACTTACTGCCATCACGATAAATAGTCACTCCTTTGCAACCACTTTCGTAAGCTTTCATATACACTTCTCTGATATCGTCAACAGTCGCTTCATTCTTTAGGTTGACTGTCTTAGATACTGCGTTGTTACAGTATTTTTGGAAAGCTGCCTGAATGCGGACATGATCCATAGGCGTCAAATCATGTGACGTTAAAAATAGTTTTTGTATTTTTTCTGGAATTTCCTTGATACCTAAGACAGCTTTGTGATTGTCATCAATCTTCTTGTATAATTCTTCTTTTTTCAAGCCAAAATAATTATGCTGCTGTGCTATTTTTTCGAAATAAGGATTAACTTCGAAGAAAGTATCTTTTTCTGCTGGCTTTTTACCTTCTTTCAAGGCATCAATACCTGCTGCATTATACCTTACATAGACAATAGCAAAGAAAGGCTCAATGCCTGCTCCTTGCAAGCCTGCTGTAATACCAATAGTTCCTGTTGGAGCAATAGTAGTACGAGCACTATTTCTTGGCTCTACATCTTGACCACGGAAGAAACTTCCATTTTTATCATAGATACAATCTTTAAATCCTGGGAAGACGCCACGCATTTTAGCTAAGTTACAAGAGGCATTAAGTGCTTCATCATTGATGAAAGCCATTACTTCCTCTGCTTTTTGCATTGCTGCATCAGAGTTGTAGGGTAAGTTTAATTTGACTAAGGATTCTGCCCACCCCATGACACCTAGACCAACACGTCTATTGCGCTTAGCAATTTCTTCAATTTCTGGAATAGGGTAGTTGTTGACTTCAATAACATTATCCAAGAAGTGCATACCAGTGTGTACACATTCTCTAAATCTGTTCCAGTCCATATCTGAACCATCTTCTAAAACAAATCTAGACAAATTGATACTGCCCAAGTTACAGGGCTCATAGGGTAAAAGTGGCTGTTCACCGCAAGGATTAGTGGATTCAATTTGTCCTTGTGCAGGTGTGGGGTTGGAGTCTGAATTGTTGATACGATCAATGACTACGAATCCTGGATCACCAGAAACCCATGCATTGTTACACATTTTATCAAAGACTTCACGTGCATTTAATTTTCCTGATACGCTTTTGTCTTTGGGATTGATCAAGTCATATTCTTTATTATTCTTGACCGCATCCATAAATTTTGCATCAAGAGCAACAGAGATGTTGAAATTTTCTAGGAAACCATTGTCTCTTTTACAGTGGATAAAGTCGAGAATACTTGGGTGATCATACCGCATGATACCCATATTAGCACCTCTGCGCTGTCCTCCTTGTTTTACAACTTCAGTAGACTTATCAAAAATACTCATAAAAGATAAAGGACCAGAAGCTACTCCTTTGGTAGAAAAGACTGTATCTTTTGCTGGACGCAAGTGACTAAAATCAAATCCTGTACCTCCACCACTCTTATGAATTAAAGCCATATTCTTCACAGATTCGTAAATTTCTTCAATGGAATCTCCTACAGGTAAAACGTAGCAAGCTGATAACTGTTGTAATTTTCTTCCAGCATTCATTAACGTTGGAGAGTTTGGCAAGAATTCCCAATTAGCCATTAAATTATAGAAACGATCAGCAGTTTCACGTACAATATCTGCACATTGCGTATTTTCTTTAGCTAGGCGATAGAGATTCTCGATGAATTTTCTGTGATTTTCATGACGTTGATCATGATTTAATCCTTGATGGAATAAGACCATATTAGGTTTAACTGCACCAGGGCCATCAGCTGTGACAATAGTATGTCGTGTTCCTTCGAATGCTTTTAACCGAAGTTCATCATTTGCATAGAGGATTTCTGCAAGGGCGATATTTTCCGCGATATTTTCCAACCAAGCTTCTACAGAAGGAGAATCTTTCAAATATTTGTCCTTAATAACTTTTAACTGGTTTTCTGTTGCTTCAATCTTTTTTTGTTGGATCATTATACTTCGCGTACCTTCTATTTTCATTCACTTCACCCCTTCCTTTCTACTTGTATGAGTTGTTCTACTTCTTCTGCGAAAGACTCAATATCTGCGAAGTCTTTGTAGACAGATGCGAATCTGATGTAAGCTACTTTGTCTAATTTTTTTAACTCTCGGCTGACTAGTTCACCAATAACAGCGCTCTTAATTTCGTCTGATGCTCTTCCTCTCAAGGTTGATTCTATTTTGTCAATTGCCGATTCCATTTGTTCTAAAGATACTGGACGTTTTTCGCATGCGCGCAACATCCCATTTTTTATTTTTTCTCTATTGAAGGATTCGCGACGTCCATCTTTTTTGATGACACGCAAATCAATTTCAACACGTTCATATGTTGTGAATCTTTTTTCACACTTCAAACATTCTCGTCTGCGTCGAGTTACTTCCAAACTGTCTGTCTCTCTTTTATCAACCACTTTTGTTTCTTCATGACTGCAGTAAGGACATTGCATGCGTTTTTTCCTGTTTTTGTAGCTTTGATAAACCACAACCTGTTGTGTACTCTCTCTTTCGATGGCACAACAGATCGTATATTAGACTAGAGGTTGTTTATAAAGACTGTTGAGAAAAAATGATTATTTCCTGATATAGAAACTGGAGCACTTATGATTGTTTTCTTTCATTGGTGAAGACAGATTGTTTTGAGAAATGAGTACGATCTCTGATTTTCTTGTTCTTTTTCTTTCTTATTGTGCTTTTCTGCCTTCTAAGATCAAATAAGGAGGAACCTTTCTTTCATCTCTCCATGCTTCTTCATCTTCATGTCCTATAATAACAGGTTCATGGACTTTGATGTGTTCAAAACCAGACTCTTTTAACAAAGAGAGATAATGTCCTTTTGATCTCCAATAGTCATAGATAGGTGCAGTCATGCCTGTCAACCAAGTTGTTATCTGACAATTCTCCTCCAGAGTAGCTGGCTTTTCTCTTCTAAAGGAAAAAAATTGTGCATCTACTGTATCTGGATGAGTATCCATAACAACTAATCTTCCTGTTCTTCTTAACTTAGGGCGAATACTAGTTACTATTCTTTTAACTTCTTCATCAGATTTAATAGTCTGCATTACAAAATTCAACATTGCAAGATCTAAAGAATCATCTTCGATAAAAGACAAATCATGATCCTCAATCTTTCTAACTGTTGCTGATGCGCTCTCCTTAAAACAGGATTGTGGACCAACATATGGTCTCAAGTTTCTTTCTGCTTGATGAACTGCTTGATCACTAATGTCAACAGCGTATAGTTTATGAGGACCTAGCCAATGAGCTAGCATTGCAGCAAATCTACCATTCCCACATCCATAATCTAACATCGCTTTGTCGTATCTCTCTTCTTGTGATTTAAATTCAAGTCGTAAGATAGGGTCAATTACAAATCTTTTAAAGAAAACTCTATCTGTTAAATCATTACTGGGAATAAGATAATGTTCAACAGTGTAACTTCCAACAGTAGTATTGTCAACAGCGTAATTCCTCATGAATCCTTCTATTGCTTCATTCCAGTTTGTTGTCTTTACTTGAGTTGTCATGTTACTTTAGTACTTATTAGATTTATAACTTTTATTACCTCCCTAGGAGGATATTGTAGAAAACATTAAATACTGCTGATTGCTCATTATTCTATGGATAATAGACTCTTTGAAGACATAGGATTTAGTAAAGGAGAAGTCAAGGTTTATTTTGCACTCTTGGACTTGGGTGAGAGCACTATAGGACCCCTCTCAAAAAAAGCAGAAATTACTGCTGCGAAAGTTTACCCTATACTAGAAAAATTGATTAAAAAGGGACTAGTCTCATTTATTATCAAGTCAGACACCAAATATTTTTCTCCAGCAAACCCTAAAAGAATTTTAGAATACCTAGATGAAAAAGAAGCTAAAATTAAAAATGAAAAAAATGAAATAAAGAAAATTATACCTGAGATGGAATTAAAACTCAAATTTCAAAAAGAACCTCAAAATGCCCAAATATATCAGACATTCGATGGCCTTAAAACCTTGTACAATGAAATCATCGAGATCTTGGCTCATGAGAAAGAAGATTTTATAGGATTTACCTTGGGTGAAGAAGAATACAAATATTCTGGTGCAGAGCATTTTTTTAGAGAATATGATGTAAAGAGAAGAGCATTAAAAATTAAATTAAAACTTATAGGCTCTGAAGATCAAAAAGACTTTATGAAAAAGCTTGTCAGTTCAGATCGTAATATTACTCTTCGTTATTTACCTTATCAAATGCCAACAGGACTTATTATTTTTGCTGATAAAGTAGCTATTTTGACTTGGCAAGAGATACCTACTGCGTTTGTGATTCAGTCAAAAAAAATTGCAGAGAACTATAAACTCTTTTTCCTTGCTATGTGGAAAATGGCCAAATCATAGTTTACTTATTAAGAATAGTAGTATCTGCCTTCTTTCTTCTGTTCTCGATCCAATTGTGAATCTGGCTTGTTGATTTGAGCTCGACCAGTCTGCTTATCTTTTCTATAAGTGATATTTAACATCTTTAAGACACGATTCATGCCTTCTTCTTTAGAACAAGGACCATGGACATGACCTTCTTTTCCTGGAGATCCTTCAAAGACGAGCATAGCATCAGCAATATAATCCATAAATTGCACGTCGTGATCAACTACAATAGTTGCTGTACCTTTTTTCTCAGTAAATTCTTTAATGACTTCAGCTACTTTCAAGCGATCTTCTACATCGATAAATGCACTGGGTTCATCTAGAGCAACTACAGGAGCATCTGTAGATAATGCGCCAGCAATAAAGACTTTTTGCAATTCTCCGCCTGATAATTCACGCATACTATGATCTAAAAATCCATGGAGATTTAATTTTTCCAAAACATTCTGCTTATACCAACCAGAGCTGAAATTACTTCCTGCTTTTTCTTGGAGATAGTCTATAACTTTGATATTTTGTGCCTTTGGATATTGCTCTTTATAGGATATTTTTACACTTTCTAAGTTTCCTTTATCTGGCTTTTCTACACCTGCTAGTAATTTGAGGAAAGTTGTTTTTCCTAATCCGTTCGCACCCATGACAGTCAAAACTTCACCAGCTTTTAATTGTCCTGCATGCACTTTGAGATGAAAAGATTCATATTTTTTTTCTACTTCTGGGAAAGCATACACAATTCTTTTTCCATCTCCTACTTTTGGAGGAGGCTTGTGGAAGACGATAGGATAAGTACGGAAGCGCACATTGTCTTCTGGGAGATAGCCGTCTAAATACTCATTAATACCTCGACGAACACCCTTAGACTGGGAAAAGACACCGTAGGCTGCTGGCTCTCCATACACTATTTGTATTTCATCAGAGATATAATCTAAGGTGGCTAAGTCATGTTCTACTACCATAACTGCTGCTCCTGATTCCTTGAGAGTACGAACTAATTTTGCCATCTTGATACGAGCCATAATGTCTAAGAAAGAAGAGGGTTCATCAAAATAATACATGTCAGCTTTTTTCAGCAAGGTTGCAATGATTGCTACTTTTTGCAATTCTCCACCAGATAATTCTGACAAGGTTCTTTGTTTGAGCTGCGTTGCATCTAATTCATGTAACAGGTGTTCAACTTTTTCTGATTTGTCAATACTCTGCAAGAGTTCGATAACTTTTCCTTTATGTAAGAGAGGGAGTTGTTCAATGCGCTGCGGCTTGTAAGCAACCTTCAATTTATTACTATATAACTGTTTGAAATAGTCAGCATAAGTTGTTTTAGCATAGCGCTTGTAAATTTCTTCTTCTGTACCTGGTGCATTATATTTTCCTAAATTTGGTTTTATAGTATTTGACAACAGGCTGATAGCAGTAGATTTACCTATACCATTTCTACCAATGATCCCTACAATTTCTCCTTTCTTAATTAACGGAAGACCAAATAATTCGAAAGCATTCTGTCCATACTTGTGCGTTAAGTGTGATTCATCCAACTTCTCTGGAAGCTTGACTATTTTGATAGCTGAGAAAGGACATTTATTAGCAGAGATACGATGCATTTCAGTAACGACTTCTTCTGCAATACATGATTTACCGTCAGGACCCAAGTGAAAACCAGAATCAGGCTGCTTTCTATTCAAAGGGTCATATTTCATGCATTCACGACCACATTTGGTTGGATGACATTTCTCCTTCTCTACAATAGCTGCGACACGATTCATAGATCAAATGGTTAGAATGAGGATTTAAGAGGTTTACTCTCTCTTATTTTGAGAACTTCTTACACCACTCTAACGTTTCTTTGAAGAGTTCTTCTTCTACTCCTTCTTCACTAAATATATGTCCTGCTCTTTTTATAAGCACAAACTTTTTTGGCTGATTAGCATTTGCATAATATTGTTTACAACGTTTCTTTAAAATTCCTTTTCCGGCCGTGATTATCAAGAGGGGTTTAGTTATCTTTTTTATGATATGTATTATATCAGGGAAGTTTTTCCATTCGTGATACATCTTTTTTCCAAAAATAAATCTTATTCCTCCATCAAAAATATAATTATTTATTTTTTTATTGTATTTTATCCACTTATTCTTTTTTCTTAAAAGGTTATCGCTACTTGGGTCCCATAAAATAATACCCTTAATCCTTTTAGTATTGACTAACAATGTGCTTAATCCACTCAAGCTATGACCTACTACAAATATTTTTTTATATCCTCTTTTTCTAAGATATTCCACTACTTTGTTAGTATCTTGTGCATGTATTTTAATTGTTGTTTCATCAAGCTTTCTCCCTTTTGTTTTCCATGTATAAAGATCAAAACGACATGTTGCAAATCCATGTTTTACAAAATATTTTGCACCATTGTAATATGGATGCTCATCTTGATGTCCTGAAAAACCATGCACTATGAGGATGACTTTCTTTACTTTTAGAGAAGGAGAGGTTAAGGTACCATAAATATAATGACCATCTTCCGTTCTTATTTTTAAAGCTTTTTCCATAGAAAGAGTTATCCCTATACTTTTATATAGGTTTCCTCTCTAATACCTTTATGAAATGCGCATCTTGCGGTGAAAAAATACCAGAGCTTTTTTTAGAGAAATTACAGGGAACTTATCTAGTCAAAGGCAAAAAGAAAGTTCCTATTTGCTCTGTCTGTCAGCAGAAATATACCATGGAAGAATTGCAGAAAAAATATCTTTAAACACATAAATGCTCAGCTATCCATATAGAAAGCTCTTTTTATACAGAAGATAAGTTTTAAATAGAATCTAAAAACCTTTCTTGATACACTCATGATATTCTTACAAAGAGGTGCCTCTTTTTTAATTATTCTAGTTGTTTTTCTTAGTTTATCTCTTCTCTCTTTTGGTATCTCTTTTCTTTTTTCTGAGGATGCTTCTTCTGAGCAACAAGCCTCTTTAGAAAAACCATTTATTTATTCTTTAGAATCTTCATCACAGCCTCTTATTCTTCAGGCAGAGAACAACCCTTCAATTTTAGCAACAACAGATGATTTATCTTTACAAGAGTATCCTTCTTTTCTCATTCAGAATAAACAGTTTACGGGCTTTATTGTTGTAGGTGCTAATGCTTCAACCGAGATTCTTTCTGTAGCATCGCAACTTGAGAAATCCCTAGGTATTACTTTTGAAAAAACACGTTCTGAAGATCTTGAGATTAGTAAAGATCTTTTAGGTTCAATCGTTGGTGAAGATCCTGCTGTGGGTGTACGCGATCTTCCTATTCTTTTACAATCACAAACTCTATCTAATAAATATAATACTTACAATTATACACAAACACTTCTTTTACCAGCTGGAAGCGTAGAACTTGCCATAGACAGTTTTGAAGACGAGAGCATTCCTAAGGAGATGCTTGTTGTTCCTGCAAATTCCAGGGGATATACTTACAAAATAACTTTCCAACCAGCATTAGAGGGCAAACATCTTCTAGGTTTTGTTGATGGTATGGAAGACATGTCCTTTCGTTTCCTTGGCAAAGAATATGTGCTTGTACGAGCGAAACACCCACGACAAAATGAACTTGAGCTAACCTTTATCACGAATGAAGCTGATGATATCTTAGAAGAAGGGGCAACAAAAACCTATAAAGTTAATGGCAAAGAATATATTGTCGAACTCCTTGTTGTTTCACAGAATCCAAAATCAGCTACATTTATTATCAATGGAGAAACAACTGATACTATTAAAGAAAATGACATTACAGTTCTTGACCATGGGGCACTGTCTCTTGGAGTAAGAAATGTTTATGATAATGAGGCAGGAGAACTTGGCAATGACCAAGTACATTTTTTCTTAGGAGATCATATCACTTTTGAGGATATAGATACTAGTCTCGATGATTTTTCAAGCACTATCAGCATGAACAATGAACACCTACCAACTACAGAAGTCAATCTTGGTGTGACTGTAGATGAAGGAGTCTCTTCTGAAAGTGTTGTCAAGCTAGCTTCTCTTGAAGTTACATACACACCTTCAAAAACTTTGTACATAGATAAGAAGCTCAGCGCTGAAATTCAAGAAAAAGAATTTAAATCAGGAATCCTCTTTGATAGCTTCGATATGGAATTTGCTGGTGTTACTACTAAAGGAGGCCAAGACAAAGGCACTATAGAAAACTTTGTGATTTATCCTACTGATCGTTTTACTTATAATGCTCAATTCAATAACTTTTTAGGACAAATTTATGACATTCCTGTTTTGTCTTGCAGAAGCGATGATTGCTCGACTATTTCTTATGGTAAACGAGGAGGAAATGGCTTTCATGCTTTAGTCATTAATGAGACGCAGGCAATTACTGTCAATGATCAATTCTTCCTGAGCTTCAATGGCAGGGCACATATTATGCAACTCAATGGAGTCGATGTTAGCGAACAGACTGTTTCTTTTAGCGACATGGCAAAAGTTCAGGAAGGCCAGATACCTGCAACCTATACTGTTTCCTACAATAACAGCGGCTTTGGAAAATTCGAATTAGATGATGGAACATTTTCTCTTAATCTTTCTGATATTGATAATCAAAGCGTTTTTTTCGACATGAATGGTGATGGAGACTTTAGCGATACCTCACTGACTTTTACAACCAAGGCAGGATCTTTTGCTTTCAGCGCGACTAATGAAGAATTAGGTAGATTTGAATTCAGAACAAGTGAGCTTTATAAAAATTCAACAAAAGACTATATTTATATCCCTGTTTTCTTTAACCAAGATAATATACTAGATATCAATGGTAGTGATGTTTCGGGAGACTGGAAAGCTGGGTTCAACATGACTGGCAGCAGTTTAAATGTTAATGGACATTTAGAAATTGAAGATACTGATGTCGAAGTTGGATGGACTGAATATGGCTTGCGTGGAGTATTAAGCGACAATGGTCTTGATATGTCGTCAAATTTTACTATTTCTAATCCTAAGGAACAACTTTTTGGTTATGTTGATGTTTATGGAACGAACCAGCAACAGATTGTTAAACGCGATTTTGAAATAAAGACTAAAGACAGTCATTTCATTCTCTTGGGCAATTCCTGTACGAATACCCTTATCAAAGCATTCCTCAATAATCCAGAACCTTGTGACAAAGACTTGGTAGATAATGAAGGAACTATTACTTTATATCCTGATTCTTTTGGCGCTGGAAGACATGTAATCATTGTTTCTGGCAAAAATGACACTGCAATAATGAATGCTGCCAAAGTCTTAAGCAATTACAAAGAGTATAATTTCACTGGAACTGCACTTCGTGTTAAAAAACAACTAGAATTTGCGGTAGAATATTAACTCTTCTTTTCTTATTTGTATTATATGCATAACTTTTATCTTATATACTGTTGGCACTGCCAGATCATTATACCCGTATAAGCACCCATACTATAACTTACTACAGTTATAGGTGTAGTTGTTCTCTTTTCTCGCTCTAATAAAAAAGGTAATGTTAAGGCTGTTATCGCGGTACTAATACCTAAAGTAGCCATATCTCCTTCAAAAGCATACCCAGTTACTCCTGCAAAAAGAGGCAGAACAACTCCTTTGAAAATATTAACTCCTAGTTCTTCTACTCTTTCTTGTAAAGACACATGAGGCTTTACACGCTCGATGCGTTGGTAAGTCATGATTTCTAGTTATTGTAGTTATTTAAAAGTTTATTTATGAGAAGTCTTTTAAAGAATCTTTTCTGGATTGATTGTATTGCCTCTGTAGCTCAGTTCGGTAGAGCGATTGCTTCGTAAGCAATAGGTCGTGGGTTCAAATCCCTCCTGAGGCTTTCCTATTTTAGTTCACATCTCCTCTCAACTCGAACGGATATAACCGAACTCGACAATATTTATTAGTGTTAGCCACAAACGAGCAAAGATATAGATATATAATTTAAAGTGCTGATATTTAAGTTAAAGAAAAATTATCCAAAAATAACTTCTTAATTTTACCAAACTTCTTTGAATCTTTAAAGAGGATGATATTGCAGTAATCCTGCGTAAAAATGACATAAATATCCTCATCATTTCCAAAAAATCTAAATTCTCTGCCTCTTAAAGATTCACAACTTGAAAGATAGGGTTCACTGCATCCACACCAATCCTCAGGATCATATTGTGCTAATCCATTGTCTTCCTTATCAATTGATTTCAAAATAGTTTGTATAGTCTTAACAGTTTCACCACTCAATCTAATTTTCATCCAAAAAGATCTTTTAGAATCAAATAAACTAGTAATTTCTATTTTCATAAAAAGGCAATAATTTTCATTTATATAAACTTAATCTTTAGTCAAACTCTCTAACTTCTTCAACCATGGTTTTAGCAATATTTATTAAACCTCTGAGTTTGAGATGCATATAAAATACCTGAAATTAAAGCCAACATAAATTATTACGTTGAATGATTATCCCGTGCATAACGAATATATATTAAAGTTCTATTTTAGAATGTTCGATAAAGGATGACCTATTGTTTTTCCGCCCTGCCCAGTTGTTTCTAAGGACAAAGTTATATAAATGCTTATTCTTTGATAAAATGAGATGGCATTCACCATAGACTATGCAATAGTAATCATTTATCTTCTTGTTATTCTTATTGTTGGTTATTTCAGAGGTAGAAATGAGCATCTCTTAGATTTTACAGTCAACAGAAGAAGAACATCAACCCTATTATTGACTACTTCAAGCTTATCAACTGCTTTTGGTGTCGGAAGTTTACTAGGAGTTGCTGCAGAATCTTATAGAACAGGTATCTCTTTTGGTATTTCCACATTTTTCGCAATTGTCTTAAGTTTTGCAGTTATGATTTGGATAGGACCGAAGATTAAGAAATTTGGAGATACTCATCAAGCACAAACGATTGCTGATTTTTTTGCAGAAAGATATTCTCTTTCTGTGAGCACGCTTACTAGTATCCTCACTATAGTTGCTTTCCTTTTATCAACCAGCGTGCAGTTTATTGGTGTTGCCTCTTTAGCTAGCGTATTAATAGGAGTTTCTTGGGGTGTTGCTTTGGCAGTTGCTGCTGTAGTCACTATTGCTTACACTTCTTTTGGAGGATTACGCAATGATATTACAACAGATTTTGTTCAATTTTGGGTTATCCTTGCGATGTTTGCTGTAATGGTTCCTCTTGGTTTTTTTAAGGTTGGAGGACTTTCTTCATTTACAACATTCCCTGCAAGTTCTTTTGATCCTTTTGCCTATGGCGGCTCTGTATTTTTCTTTGGAAGTATTATTTTAGGAGCATTAATAGGTATAACTCAAATGGACACCTGGCAAAGAACCTATTCTGCACGATCAGAAAAAACAGTTAAGAGAGCATATCTCTATTCTTTATTGATTGCTGCTCCTATGTATATTCTCCCTATTCTTTTTGGATTGTGGGCAAAACAATTATTTCCAGGCATAGTGCCAGAACAAGGATTGTTTACTTTAATGGTTAATATTTTACCAGTAGGTTTACTTGGTATTGGTTTTGCAGGAATTTTAGCAGCTTCGATGTCGAGTATCGATAGTTGTATAGTAGTTGGATCAACGAGTTTTACCAATGATATCTATGCAAAATTTATTCGTAAACGTGCTAACGAACATCATCTCTTAAAACGAACAAGGCTTTTTGCAGTAGTCTTTAGCGCAATAGCATTACTCATTGCCTATTTTATTCCTAATATAGTAAAGCTCATAATTTTTGCGACCATGTTATTACTTAATTTTATACCTGCAATCTTTGGTGGATTTTTTTGGAAAAGAGCGAATGCAAAGGCAGCATTTTGGAGCTTGATTTTAAGCACGATAACATTATTAGTTGGCTGGTTTACTATAGGTGTTAATGCTTGGCTTCCTGCCTTCCTTGTCAGCACCCTGGTCTTTGTTATAGGAAGTTTTGTTGCAAAACCTAAATTTTCGGTTAGACCACATTAATTAGTCATAGACTTCTCAATTGATAACTTTGATAGACATAAGTTTGTTTTTTCTCTTTTTTCATAATAGCGAGAGTATCAAATGTTCCTGTCAACCTCAAGGTAGTTTGTTCAAGATATCTTAAGATATTTCTTCCTTGACCTTGTAGCTCTTCATTTTTTCCCAGAGTTATATGGTATGTTTTGCCATCCGGGACATCATATCTAGACTCTCTTATTCCTGGAAGCTTTTTTAGTTTCCCTAGCAATAAGTTGTGTACAGCAAGCATTTGTGGCGATGGTTGCACCTTAGCATAGATAACGTAATCATCATTAAAACTTCCAAAACCAGTTATTTCGAAAGCAGTTGCATCATTTCTTTGAGCAAATGCAGCCAGCAGTCTTTCCAAGTCATTCGTGGATTCTATTTCAAAAGGAGATTTTAAAGTAATATGAGGTATTCTCTTTTTTTCTATCAACTGCGTTAATCCAAATTGCTGACAGATGTCTCCGACTACTGATTGTATTACTGTCATTATAGGATCAGTTGCCAAACAGGCTACATAACAGCGCATAACTTATTTAGAAAATTAATCATATTTAAACTCTCTTCCTTTTTTTCGTCCCTTCTCCAAGATTATTAGACTCTAGTTTATTTTAAAATTAACAGGTATTATTTGAACTTTTTTTAATTTTAACTTTACATATCTACATTTTATTTAATTTATCTACCTTTTCTCAGTGACATAGCTTTAAAAAATGATCTTAGTCTTTTTCTTCTATGTATACCTCACGTATTGCACAACACATCTTAATTAAATTGCATGAACGACAGTGGAATCCTTATTCATCAAATCACATTATGACTTTGGGACGTGATGCTATTATTCGACAAGGCCCCGCACTAAGACTTCAAGTTAAGGGAGCCTATACTTTATTTCCCCGAATATCTAATTCTAACAGTCCTCAAGATGTCATTGAAGCATTAGATCTGTTAGTAACCAAACTTACAGAACCAGAAAGAACTCGACTTCAAGATAAAGATCTTCCCTCAATATTACCTAGCATCACTCTTCAAGGTCAGCAGCATACGATTGAAGGATTTAGATTTCATCCAGAATCAGTCAAAACTTATACTCCTACAGGATTGGTAGTTCCTTATGAGGATTTCCTAGCAGGATTAGCAACTTTAGTTAGAGGAGTGTAATTTCGTCCCCTAGTCTGAGTGAAGCAGTTTTAAAAATACCCAATCTCTTAAAGAACTATGGTAGATATCAAAAAAACACAATTATCCGTGTTTATCGGCTTTTTATTTTTAGTTTTACTGAGTATGTTATTCTATCTTTTTAGATCAGCAAATGATGGCGGCATTATAGCGCGCTGGGTTTTATTTATTGTCTTCGGCGCAGTTGCTTTAATTTTAGCGTCTTTTGCTATAGGTTATATTTTTATGCTCTTAACTAATCAACAAGAACAACCTCGCTTACAAAGTGGATCAGAAGTCCATTATCGACGCACTGCACAACAACCACAGAAAGGTATTTGGGTTGATCTAGCACAACTCCATGCTACTCAAAATCAGCAACAGAAAGCTCCTAAAAAAAAGACTTCACGACGTTCTTCAAAGAAAAAGAGAAGATAATCGGAAAATTTCCGAAACATTCGAAATATTTCCGAGGCTTTTTAAAGATTTATTTATTCTAGAAGTAGTTTACTTCTCAAAGAGGGTGTGAGAATATATAAATGATTATTTCTTAGTACAAAGATGAATGAAAATCAAGCAGAAATTGTTGGTTTACTATGTGCAGAGGGAAATTACTATGACAAACGTTCATCTGGATGGGAATATCATTGCAAACGTCGTAAGAGTTATTGGCGTACTAACAAACGAACTGTCTACATCCAATTTTGTAATTATAACATCCAACTTTTAAAATGGTTTCAATATTTAGTTAAGGAAGTCTATGGTTTCACTCCTAATAAACAATGGGATCGTGTAAGAATTTGTAAGAGGGCTATTATAACTGATTTATTACAATATTATAAACCTGGCGGATTAAATTGGAGAGTACCTAAAGAAGTTATGGATAATAAGCAATTAATTCCTAGATTTATTAGAGGTTATTTTGAGGGTGATGGTTGTTCGTCTAGAGATATTAGATTTAGTTCTATAAATTTTTCCGCATTACAACAAGTACAATATTTGCTGACACAAATTCAAATAGATTCAAACATTCAAGGACCATATATTAGCAAAAATCCTTATAGAAAACCTAACTATCTTTTAAGAATCAAAAGTAAACATAAACAACTCTTTTTTGAAATTATTAAACCTTTTTATAGAAACTAAACCAAAACTTTATAAAAAGCCCAAAATGCAGTCTTAATGAATGCAGGGGTGCCGGAGCGGTCAGTAAAAGACCCTGGAGTCTGGTCAAACGGACAGGACTTAAGTCTCTTTGACTAATAGGAGAAGAAATCCTGTGGCTTAGTGCCTGCGCAGGTTCAAATCCTGTCCCCTGCATTATCCTTTTTCTGAATGACCTACAACTCTAATCTTATTCGGCGGAACTGGTGATTTAACCAAGAGAAAATTATTGCCTGCTTTTGCTACTTTACTTCAGCAAGAAAAATTAGCTCGTGGATCTTTGTTGATTGGTATTGGACGACGTCCTCTAACACACGCAACATATAGAAACTCCTTAGTTACTGATTTGTCTCCTGCAGACCAAGCACTTCTCAAAGATTTACAGATGTTCTATTTTCAAGATGATGTTGGACAAAAGGACGGCTTAATGAAGCTACCTGCATTTCTTCAAGAACATGAGCACAAGAATAGCAATAGAATATTTTACTTAGCAACGAGCTATACTTTATTTCCTCCTATTGTTCAAGCACTGCATAAACATAGTTTAGATAAACAGAAAGGCGGATGGACTAGACTAGTATTTGAAAAACCCTTTGGTCATGATTTAGCTTCTTCTGTGCTATTGGACAAAGCTATTTACAAAGTCTTTCCTGAAGAACAGATTTTTCTGATAGATCATTATCTGGCAAAGGCAGCAATACTCGACTTAAAATCACTTAAACTTGGAAATCCTCAACTTGATACCTTGTTGCATAAAGATTTTGTTTCTCAGATCGAGATTGTTGTTGATGAATCCTTAGGCGTTGGTGATAGACTTGGTTATTATGCTGAAGCTGGCGCGTTAAAAGATATGGTACAGAATCATTTACTACAAATGACTGCTCTATTGTTGATGGAAAAACCTGCTAAATTAACTGATGCAACTTTCCACGATGCTAAAGTAAGAACATTGCAGCATTTACAAGTAGCTTCTCCAGAGAGACATTTACTTGGACAATACAAAAGTTATCGTGATGAATGCAAGCAAGCGAACGTCCCTTACACAAAGATAGAAACATTTGCGCACCTTGTTTTAACTTGTACTTTGCCACGATGGAAAAATGTTCCCATTCTCTTGCGCACAGGAAAAAGATTGCCTAAGAAATATGGACAAATCATTGTTCATTTTAAACAAGAACTAACTCAGACTTATCAAGGACAAGCACTTGCAGGACAACACCTAGTCATCGCTTTACATCCTGAACAAGACATTCGACTTGGCAAAATTTTACTTTCTTCCCAATTACAACAAGGGGCTAGCAATGAATATGCCACACTTTTAGGTGATGTATTCCTAGGAGAACATATGTTGTTTACACGTTTTGACGAAGTAGAAGCAGCATGGAAAATTATTGAACAACTTGAACAGATGAAGAGTAAAATTCCTTTTCTGATTTATGATGATGACACTGATCCTCAACAAACACCCTTTTAATCTTCTATTGTCTTGAGCAAAGCTTTTCTTTCGCTTTCTGTTCTTATATATCTATAAGGTATTTTATATTTTTCTATAAGTTTTTTATGTGTGCCAAATCCTGATGGCTGATCTTTTTTCTGGTATTTCCATACATAGCGGATAAGCGTGACTGTATCTTTCCAATGTTCTTTTTTATTTTCTTTTTTTCTTAGGAGGAGATATCTTTTTATTAAACGATAAGTTATTACTGAAGGTGAAATATCTAGCCAGATAACGAATGTTGCTCTTTTGAACGCTGGATCTACCCACCGATCATAGACTCCTTCTATAATCCATTGATCTTTTTTTGCAAGCTTTTGGAGCATGGATCTACAAGCCAGCTCATCTCTTTTGATAGTATATTTTTTCTTCCAGAAGAGATCATCTAAATCGTAATGCTGTATGTGTAACTTTCTTGCAAGCTCTTGAGCTACTGAAGTTTTCCCGCTTCCAGAGCATCCTAGAATATAGATTCTTTTGAACTCTTTTTTCATGGATTTAGGTTAGATCCTCTCTTTTTATTATTTCTCTTGCTGGATTTCTTGCTTTTGAGGAAAGATGCAAAGTTTTAAAAGACTTAGGAATTGAGCTTAAACATTATTTGCCTCTGTAGCTCAGTCTGGTAGAGCGTATCCATGGTAACGTAAAGCCATTGAGGATAAGGTCGAGGGTTCAAATCCCTTCTGAGGCTTTCCATTCTCTCTTTTTAAAAAACACCGAAGAGTTTACCAGGAGGTTTACTTTCAATAATCCTGTCTAAAGATCTAAGCTCATTTTCTAGTACTATTTATTCAACCAATTGACTAGCATGTTCTAGTACTGCTGCTTTCATATCTTCTTTTTCATAAACGTCGCGGCCTACAATAGCATGCCAAAACTCACCGGCAGCTTTTCCACCCTCAGTAATACTTCCGCCTTGTTTGACTAAACCTGGAGAAAACAAAACAGGATTAACAATACCACAAATCTCAACGAGAGACTTATACTTTCTTATTTTCTCTGGTTTATTTCCTGGAACAACAAAATGTGTAACACCCATGCGAGCTGCTAATTCGTAGATATCTTCTGGTGCTGATGCTCTTATATAACCAGGAAGAGGTCTTTCAATGCCTAATTGTCTAAAAATTTCAGTATAATTTTTCTTTCCTTCGCCCACATCTCCATCCAAAAAGCGAGGATGAGTCATTTCTCCACCAACAATTACGCCTAAATTTCTTTCTTGTGCTGCTCGTGTCCATTCATATTGTGACGCAGGACCTGATTGTGGAAAAAGTATAACAGCATCCACTTTTGCCTTCACCATGACATCCATAAACCTTTGAGGAGTCATTTCATGAATATCAGTGGCAGCTTTTTGATGATCATAGATAGCACGTGCACCTGTATAATCTTTTACCGCTTGAACCCAAGTATTTAATCCGTCTCCAATTGCAGCTATGCCTAATTTATGTGCTTGTACAACTTCAAGATCTTTTGTTGCTTTTAAGAGTTCTACAAATCTTCTGAATTCAATATCACATGCTGGAATAATACTTCTCTTTCTTTCAATAATAGCTGTCATTGTTACACACTCCTAAGGGTTTACTAACTTTACTGGTTGAACTCCAACCTCTTCAAATTCTTTTTCAATAGCTCGACCAATTTCTGGTCCAGGTTGTAATCTTGTATAAGCTAAAGGCAATAATTCAAGGGCATTACTCATCGCGAAGTAAGGAACTCCTTTTTCTCCCATGAGCTGTTCTACACTTTTTCCGTCGTTATTTAATTCCATACGATTTGTTAAACCAATTGCTCCCATCACCTCTACTCTTGCTTCGAGACATTTATCAATTTCTTTTAATAATGATCCGCCTGTTGTTGTGACATCTTCAATAAATACTACTCTTCCTCTGGGTACTCCTACAAAGAATCTATCATTGGGATCGCCATGTTCTTTTGGTTTTTCTCTACCTATAGATAAAGCATGAGATCCCTTGCCATAGTTAGCATCTCCCTTTGCCCAAAGATACTGTGTCAATACAGCTAATTTTGTTGCACCAGCTGGAACGCCGTAAAATGTATCAGGGTTTAATCCATGCTGTACACTAAAAGCCATAACCATTCGCGCAAGTTGGTCAGTTAAAAAAACATCATCTGCAACTCTTCTCCAATTAACATACCAATTAGATTTCCTTCCTGATCTCAAGATAATGGGTGTTGAAAAAAAACCAACAACATCATTCTCTAGAACAAATTGATTAAATGCATGAGGATTATAGTTAGCCATGTATTAGCACGCTTTCTTTTTATTTATATAGCTATCTCATTACTGACTCTGAATGACAATCACTACTTTTATAAGGAAGCCTCTTTTCTTTATTTTATGGTTCTTGACTATAAAGCTCTAGGATTAAAAATAGGCATTGAGGTGCATAGACAAATTGAAAGTCATAAACTATTTTGTGCTTGCCCTTCTGAATTAACAGACAAACCCTTTGATGCTTTAGTGAAAAGAACTTTGCATGCTGTCCGCAGTGAAACTGGACAAAAAGATCTAGTTGCAGAACATGAAGCAAAAAAAGGCAAATATGCTGTGTATGAAATTGTGCATGGCAGCAGCTGTTCTGTTGAGACTGACGAAGAACCTGTGCATCCTATTAATAGACACGCGTTGCAAGCAGTCTTAGAAGTTGCTTTACTCTTACAATGTAACCTTGTTGATGCGATTCAAACTATGAGAAAACAAGTCTTAGATTTTTCCAATACTTCTGGATTTCAGAGAACTGCTTTAGTTGCTTTAGATGGGAAAATAGAAACTCAACATGGCAAAGTGGGGATTGCTAGTGTCTGCATTGAAGAAGATTCTGCACGACGCATTAGAACTGAACCCGCATTTACTGTTTTTCGTTTAGATAGATTAGGTATTCCGTTAATTGAGATCACTACGCAACCAGACATGAATACTCCTGAGCAAGCCAAAGAGATTGCCAGCTATTTAGGTATGGTGTTAAAGTCCACTGGAAAATTTAAATCAGGCATTGGCACTATCAGACAGGACTTGAATGTCAGCATTACTGGACACCCTAGAGTAGAAATCAAAGGCGTGCAAGATTTACAATTAATTCCGACTGTTATTGAAAAAGAAATTATCAGACAACAGCAGAATATTAGAGAAGGAAAAATCAAAAGTGAAGTAAGAAAAATGCAACCAGATGGATCAACTACTTTCTTGAGACCCATGCCTGGAGCAAGCAGAATGTATGTAGAAACAGATCATCCTGTTATTGTTCTTGAAGAAAAATTCCTAGATAGTCTAGTACTGCCTGAACTCCTCTCTGAGAAGACAGAACAGTTTGAGAAGAAATATAATTTACCTCCTGCGTTAGCACGAGAAGTGATTGCTCATCCTTTATTCACTAAGTTTGTTGAGCAGTATACAAAACTTGAGACTAGTTTTATTGCACGCGTGTTAAGTGAGATTCCTAAAGACATCAAGACAAGATTGCATATTCCTACAGACAAATTAACTGAACAAGATTTTGCAAAAGTTTTTGAAGCTTATAGCAAAGAAACTTTATCCAAGCAAGCTGCTACTGACATGTTGGCTGCACTAGCACAAGGACATCCTTTTGACTTGACCAAATACCAGATGATATCTGATACAGACCTTGAAAAGAATATCAAAGAGATTGTAGCTAAGAACAAGGGCGCTTCACCAGGCGCATTAATGGGCATCGTGATGAATGCTTATCGTGGAAAAGTCGATGGGAAGAAAGTGCAAGACTTGTTGAAGAAATATATTTCTTAAGCGATTAACAAGTTTTATAAACCCACTTTTTGGCATCTTTTCTATGACTGAGAGAAGCACTCCTAATAAAGTTCTCCAAAATAAATTGGACCAAGCAGAAAGATCTGTTACTCTTACAGCAAAAGCATTAGAAGGAGCACAATATCCACTAGCATTTCGTTGCTCTGTCGAGGCAGTTTCTATTCTAGAAGGCGTACATCCTCAATTACCTCAGACTGATCAAAGATATCAAGAAGTTCATGCCAAACTACAACCATCAGTCTATCGAAGCTATGTTACTGCAGCGCTTGCCTATGCCAAAGATTGTATTAAAAAAGGCGCTGACCTTGGAATTGTGCAAAGACTCCTTCACACTGTTCCACTCTATCTTCCCAAAGCAGCAGTTAAACATCCAGAAAAACACCTAGCGACCACAGCAAAATTACAACAACAACTAGCAGCAAAATTATTTAAGCAACAAAAGAAACAGTCTGAAAATAAACCCTTGGAAGCTCGACTTTAATTCTTTTTTTCCAGAAAAGCTTAAATAGCTTATTCCTGTTGCAAATCATATGTTACGCACTCATGCTTGTGGCGAAGTTTCTGAAAAAGAAGTTGGACAAACCATTACTCTCTGTGGATGGGTAGATACTTTACGTGTCTCTGGTAAAATTTCTTTTTTACTCTTACGAGATAGAACTGGTATTATTCAAATCTTCTTAGACAAGACTTTAACTGAGAAATATCAACATGAACTGAAAAAAGAATCTGTTGTGCTAGTAGAAGGTTTAGTTAATAAACGTCCTGATAACCAAGTCAAACGAGAAGAAAAAACTGGAAGCATTGAGATTGCTGGTAAAGGGATAGAGCTTCTTAGTGCTGCTGAGACTCCTTTGCCTATTGATGTTGTTGCTGAGACTACTACCAATATTGACAAACGACTGGACTATCGCTTTTTGGATGTTCGTAGAGAAAAAGTCAAAAACATCTTTATGATTAGATCTAAAGTTTACAGCAAGACCGTTGAGTTCTTTGACAAGGCTGGTTTTGTTGCTATCCAATCTCCAAGACTGACTGCCTCTGGCGTTGAATCTGGCGCTGAAGAATTTAAGATTCCTTACTTTGGTAAAACTGCTTCGCTAGCACAATCACCGCAAGTGTATAAACAAATGTTTGTTGTGTCTGGATTGGAAAAGGTGTATGATATTGGTCCTATCTTTAGAGCTGAAAAGTCACATACTACTAGACACTTAACTGAATTCATAGGCATTGATATGGAAATGGGATTTATCCAAGATGAAAACGATGTGATGACTGTCGTTGAAGAATATCTCAAATTTTTATTGGCTGAACTTAAACGAGTTTGCAAAGAGGAGTTAGAACATCTTGGTGTTACTATCAATGTTCCAAAAACCATTCCTAAAATGACTTTAACAGAAGCTAGAACAATTCTCAAAGATCATGGAAAGATTTTACCTGATAATGAAGACTTGGATGCAGAAGGTGAACGTATCATCGGTGAGCATGTAAAGAAAAGACATAACTGTGATTTTGTATTTATGTTGGAATATCCTTGGGCAAAACGACCCTTTTACCATATGCGTCCTGAAGGGAATAAAAAAATAACGAAATCATTTGACTTACTGTTTAACGGTGTTGAAATTGCAACAGGTGCACAACGAGAGCATCGACTTGAAATCTTAGAAGCACAGGCAAAAGAGAAAGATATTGATTTTTCGAAGATGACTTTTTACAGAGATATTTTCAGATATGGATGTCCACCTCATGGAGGCATTGGTATGGGTTTGGATAGGATTACTCAACGACTATTAAATTTAGATAATATCAGAGAAGCTATACTCTTACCTAGAGATCCTGAGAGATTGACTCCTTAAATTCACTTCTTCTAGAGTGTAACTAAACTATTTAAACTAATACTCAAAAAGAATCATATGTCTTTACCACCTCTCATCTTGGATGGATTTTCTGGTAGAGAAGAAAAATTAGCAGCGATCAAAAGATATGTCTGTGCTGATCAAGCTGTGATGTTCTATAGAACGAATGATCTTGTTCATTCACGAAGAGTGTTGTGGCATCTTGAAGCAGCTTTGCCTGATATTGCAACAGTCTATGGTAATCGTTTTAGAGCGGATTTTGCTAGCGTTTTAGCCTTGGTGCATGATGATGCTGAGATTCTTAATGGCGATGTTCAACTTCATCATAAAGAACAGATGACAGCTGCAGAACGTGTTGACTTAGAACAAAAAGAACGAGCAGCGATTGAACGTATGACTTTAGAATTCACACCAACTATAAATGGCTTTTCTTATAGAGATTTATTGCTTGCTGCCAAAGACAAACCTTGTTTAGAAGCACAGTTTGTTTCTTTTTTTGACAAGATGGATGGAGCTGGCGAAGCCTGGCATGAAGTCTTTGCAGGCAATCCTTATTTTTTACGCCCTGCAGGAGGACAAGGAACAGATCAAGGATATGTCAGACGCTTAAATGCATTTCCTCAAAAATATCCCCAGATGCAACCTTTCTTTCAACAATTTCCAAACTATCTTCCGCAATCTTTTGATTTTGCAGCAGCTGTGGCAAGAGGACGACCACATGCGATTATATCATTACAGCAAGATAGTGGCTATCCTCCCTATGAACGATGGAAAAGAACTGTTATGGAACGTGAAGGTCTTGATTTGTTAGTGACGCAGGTAGAAGGTTGTTAGAGTAATCTTTTTAAATTAGTAAATACCTTTCTTTTCTATGGAATTCGTCTTTGTAGATTTACACAAGGCTTTGTACCTCTTTCGCTTTAATAGGTAGTCTCTTTCTTTCACCATAAATCTTATAATCTATCACTTAATCATTAGGAGGACTAACCATGACATTCATTAGCATTCAAGAAGCATTAACCAAAGGCAAAGGAACAGTAGCTATCAGAGGCTGGATTTATAGAGAACGTGGTAGCAACGAATTCAAATTTATTGTTGTAAGAGACTCAAGTAACATCATCCAATGTGTTTTCAAGAAAGAGAAATTTTCTAGCACAGACTGGGATGAACTGGACAAACTCACTGTGGAAAGCTCGATGACTGTAGAAGGAACACTCAAAGAAGACAAACGAGCTCCGACTGGCTATGAACTCCAAGCAGAGAAATTTACTGTAGTACAAAGAGCAGAACCTTTTCCTATTACGAAAGATCAGAGTGCTGAGTTTTTATTAGATGTGAGACACTTGTCTATCAGAAGCAGAAGATTAGTTGCAGTGATGAAAATTAGACATACTGTGATGAAAGCATTCAGAGCATATTTTATGTCCCAGAAGTTTTTAGAGATGGCTCCTCCTATTTTTACACCCAATGCTTGTGAAGGCGGCAGCACTTTGTTTGAAGTGAAGTACTACAAAGAAAAAATGTATTTGACGCAGAGCTGGCAATTGTATGCAGAAGCAGCTGTATTTGCATTAGAAAGGATTTTTTGTATATCACCTTGCTTTAGAGCAGAGAAAAGCAAGACCAGCAGACACTTATCAGAATTTTGGATGGCAGAGATGGAAGCAACTTGGATTGGACTTCCGGAATTGTTAACGTTTGCAGAAGACTGTGTCAGTCATGTTGTCCAAACTGTGTTGCAAGAGAATGCAGAAGAGTTGAAAATCTTAGAACGCGATGTTGAAAAATTGAAAAAAATTAAAGCTCCCTTCTATAGAAAGACCTATGCTGAAGTGTTAAAAATTCTAGATGAGAAAGAAGGATTAAAAATTCCTTTTGGCAAAGATCTCAGAACTATTGAAGAAGATTTAGTCATGAAGCACTTTGACAAACCTTTGATGGTGACTAACTATCCGAAAGAAATCATGGCCTTCTACAAGAAGAGAGATCCGAAGCAACCAGACACTTGCTTGTGCTTTGATATGCTAGCACCTGAAGGCTATGGAGAAATCATTGGCGGCAGCGAACGTGATACTGATGTTAAGGAATTAGAAAAAGCTTTGAAGAAAGAAGGCGAAAAAATTGAAAACTACCAATGGTACTTGGACACTAGAAGATATGGCAGTGTGCAACATGGTGGCTTTGGCATGGGTGTAGAACGTGTTGTTTCGTGGATTTGTGGATTGGACAACATTAAAGATGCTATTCCCTTCCCAAGAACTATGATCAGGTTTAAACCTTAATTTTTTTATTCTAGAGGGAGCGTATCTTTTGTTCCCTTTATTCTTTTATTCAACAACATTTCTAATAAAGCCATGCGCATGTATAATCCATTTTCTGCCTGACGAAAGTAAGCAATTCTTGGATCGTTTTGTTCCATCTCCAAAGGAATAGCAATTTCTTCGACATGGGGCAGAGGATGCAAGATGCGAGCTGTTGGCTTGATGAGGGACATTTTATCTGGTGTCAAAATATATTTTCCTTTGCCATTTTCATACTGTTCTTGACTCATGCGTTCTTTTTGAATGCGAGTCAAATAAATGATGTCTGCATCTGGCAACACTTTATTCAAATCTTGTTCTTCTTTCCAGGAGATTTGATGACGATCTAAATATTCTTTAATGTCCTCACCTATCTTCAAATGTTCTGGAGAAATAAATATTATTTCAATATTTTTGCATTTTCCAAAGAGATAACTCAGAGAACGAGTAGTTCTTCCATGAGCCAAATCACCCACCATAATAATTTTGAATTTATCTATACGTCCTAATTCACGATAAATAGTATACATGTCTAACATTGCTTGTGTTGGATGCTGACCTTTGCCGTCGCCCGCATTAATAACTGGGATGGGACTGATAGCAGCTGCACGTTTAGCCATGCCTTCCTCGAAATGACGAATCACAATAGCGTCCGCATAAGATCCTACAACACGAACGGTGTCTTCCATGGACTCGCCCTTGACTGCTGATGAAAATTCTTTCGCATTTTCAGTTGTAATGACTTGACCGCCCAGCTTTAACATAGCAGATTCAAAACTGAGACGTGTTCTTGTACTAGGTTCATAGAATAAGGTAGCTAATATTTTTCCTCTTAACAACTCATGTGATCCTTTGCGCAAGTGGTCAGCACGCTGAAACAACGTTAACATCAAGGACCTGTCGACTTGCTGGGACTCTATAAAATGCTGTAACATTCAAAAAAATTACAGTAGTCTCCATCTATAAAAGGATTCATCTTCTTGAGTACATAGTTTCTATTGCCCCGATGTCGTAATTATTTTCTTCATCTTAGAAAGCTTTAAAAAGCAGTGCACACTTCCAGACCCATTCAAGGTGTTACCTCATGGATATAGAAGAATACTTACGACAAAAACGCGAACTCGAAGCAAAAAAAGAGATGCTTGAAGCCAAAGAAAAAGTAGTGGATCACGATAAGGAACGTTTCAAGAAAGAACAACGCGCTAAAATCTATGCTGAACATGGTGTAAACCCTAAACATATTGCAACTCCTGAAACTCATGAGCATACACCTGCACATAATTATCGCGCTCCCTCTTCTGGACCTGGATTATGGAATACTTTCTTACTTTTTTTGATACTTATCTTGCTTGCAGTTACTTATTTTATTCCTCGCTTTGGCGAAGAACAAATTCGCAATATTGTTTCTGATGAGGGCGGCAGCAAAACTATAAACCCTAAAGAAAATGAACCTACTACACCTTCTCCTTCTTCAACAACTACCTCTACTACAACTAACAATACAACTACTTCCTCGTCTTCTTCACAAACATCTGATGGACCTCTCTTTAGCTTATTTGTAAGAGATGATGATGAAGGACAATTTGATAAATTTGGTAAGATTGATGATGAAATTTTAGTTGTAAATATAGAAAGTGGTCCTAAATATTATGAAGACTTTACACTCCAATTCAACAACAAAGAACTTGAACCTATTATGTGCAAGCTTGATAGAACTATTGAAATAGACACTGACTTCGACGACACAATAGATATTAGAGATGCAGATGTTGATCGCTTCAAGATTGAAATGGATTCTAAAGGAACAAAAACTATCAACTCTGATGTTGTACCGGGCACTGTTGAAACTGGCACTTATGAAGGTAGTGGAGATATTCGCGCAACTTATGAAGCTCGCTGTTATTTCTGTCTAGATGAAGATTGTAATACTATTGATGAAGACGCAGAAAGTGTCCAAGAAGCATTCTTCCGTGTCTGGATCAACAAAGAAGGATTTTTAACTAATTCTACAAATAGCACCAATTAATTACTTAAAGAAATTAATAATAGTATCAATAACTGCTTTAGTCATGTCTGTATAGAAATAGAGACCTAAAATTATAACAATAACAAGCGCAGTAATAATCCACTTTAACATACTTTTTTTATTTCTTCTTCTGTATTTAAAGTTATTTGAACGCGTCTAAAGAGAATTGCTTATGTTCTTTGAGAAGGTCTTCGAAGTTTTTCCCAAAAACTACTAAAATACTGTCTGCAATAGGCTGCAATTGTTTGGCAATATAATGGTCATAATCTATAGGGCTTGTGTGCGCTTCTAAGGCTTCTGGACCATCTGTAGTGTGCACATATTCTATAATGCCTGTAGCTGTTCTGCCTATTTTTCTTGCTGCTTTAATATGGGGTGGAGTAGTTTTTGTATAGGCTTCTACTGATTTTCTAATACCTTTACGATAGACTAAGAGATCATCATATTTTCCTTCCTTGAGATCACGGACAAAGGAACGAATGAAATTCACGATTTCTTTATCATGGAAGACTCTGTCTAATAATTCTTGTTGGAATTTCTTTGCTAGATTTGTCCAATCTCTTCTGACAGTTTCAAGACCTACATAAATAATTGCTTCTTTTCCATCTGCTTCTACCAAACCTGCGTAGCGTTTTTTCGCTCCTTCTTCTTTTTTACGGACATGGGGCAGGAAAAATTTCTTGAAGACTTTTTCAAACTGTATTTCCAAGAAACTCTTGAGCTTGTATTCTTTCTTGATATATTCTGTGAAGTATTTGTTGAGCTTGTTTTGGATATTTTCACCTGTCTTTTTTGTTGTTTCATAATCTTTCTCTTGTGGATTGATAAATAAAGAATCTGTATCTCCATAAATGACACTATGTCCCCATTCTTGAACTTGGCTTGCGGCCTGCTGGATAAAGAAACGACCGAAAGAAGTAATCGCATTTGCCATGTCCAAAGAATAAAATCTACAGTTTGGATTCGCAAGGACTCCGAAGAGAGAGTTCATCATGATCTTGATAGCATAGTTTGCTAACTTATCTTTTCTTTTTTTTGCAGCATCTCGCTCTTTCCAAAGTTGTTGAATTAAATTTGGTAAAACTCCCTCTTCTCTTTTAAAGTAGGCTCCATTAGGAGCTTCGATCAAGTCTTTCTTGTTTTTTGCTTTATTTGTAGGAATAAATCTGTAAGGATCAATGTTGAATGTTCGCATGATGGAAGGATATAGACTTTTGAAGTCGAAGACAATAATATTATCATAAATGCCTGGCTGTGGCTCCAAGACATAACCACCTTTGATGCGTTCATCTCTCTCGAGATTTGCAGATGAGGGGGCAACTACTTTTATTTCCTGCAATGCTTTCAGATACACCGAATCTAAAGCTGCTATAGAACCTTGAACTCGATCTAGGGGCAAGCGTGTCAATAAAGAACGTCGAATAGTGAGATTTAGTGCGTCTGATTTTTCTATGACGTCGTAGGCTAATTTCGCGTCTTTCAAATTATAATCAATCAAGAGTTGGGGATCTTTGTCAAATGCAACGTCGATTTGATCATGTCTATTGGGACCAGAAAATATTTTTCCCTCGCCAACAAACATCTTAGAAGCAGTCTCTAGCTTGTAATCATCTAATTTTATATGAGACATTTTCAGCAAGTGGATACCATCTAAGACCATTCTTCCAGGAACATCCGCTGAAGAGTCTTTGAAGAATGAATCACTGATGCGCAACTTAGAAGGCTTGTTGATGCGACCTAGACGAAACTCTATTTTGTTTTTTTTGAAGTGTTCTTGCAAATACTTGAGATCGAAGTCAATGAAATTCCAGCCCGTGAGAATATCGGGGTCTATTTCCATTACTAACTCTTGGAATCTTTCTAAGAGTCTTTCTTCATTAGGGATAGCTTCTGCATTCTTGAAGTTTCCTTTTTTCTTGATTAGTACTTTCTGGAACGTTGGAGTGTATAATCCAATAGCATAGAGTTCTCCAGCGTGCTTATCTGTTTCAATATCTATAGACAAGACCTTGAGCTTGGGAAAATACTCTTGCACTGATTTTAAGGTAGGCTCTACATACATCCGATCAATGGTTCCCTCTGCAGGTCTTTCAAAGTCTCCTTCAATATCTATTGCACCCTTGAGATCTTTGTCAATCAAAAAACGATTCACATAGCGAATATCTGCTTCATAACAGATGATGCCTGCATCTACAAAAAGATCCCGAACCAGAGGAACATCTTTTGACAAGTCAAGAGTAATCTTAGTCACAGGCTCATCTTGGAAGTTCTTGAAATCTGTGTCTGTGAACTCTACTTGTTCAATCTTCTCTGCTTTTTTACGATCTGCTGTTTTAATATAGAAATAAGGACGGAAGTGATTGATTGCCAAGAAAGTTTCACTATTCTCCAGACGACCAAAGAGGTAGACATATTGCTTATTGTCTTTGACCTCTGAAGAGAGATAGACGATGAATCCTTTCATAGAAAAAAATGGTTGTACAAAGTTTATAAGCTTTCTTTAGCTCGAAGAGAAAGCTATATAAGTTCACTTTCAAGGTAGCATTTTATGGGCTTGTGGTCCAACTTGGATAGGATGCGAGGCTTCGGTTTCAACCACTCTTTTGATGAGATGATAAGGAGTAACCTCGAGGTCCGGGTTCAAATCCTGGCAGGCCCATTCAATTTTTTGACGATAGATTTATAACTCTAAAAATATTATTGTAGAACATGAAAACAACTGATCAACCCACACCTTCACCAGATGAAGTTAGAATTTGTGAGAATTTGCTCAAGTATCAAACACTGTCTCCAACTCAGCTTCAGCTTAAAACAGGTATATTTGATGATGATGTTTTTATTAGAACACTTGATGGCTTAGTTGCTCGCTGTGTTATAGAAGAAGTTCCGGACAGAACTGATCCAGGGTTTTTTTTATATCGCTTTAATCTTAACAGTTAACTATGGCTTATGCCCACGTCTGCACGCTTTGCAGTACGAAAATGTATGAAGATAAATGTAAGATTATCTGTCCTAGTTGCGGCTATAAGCGTGACTGTTCAGACCCTTAATTCTTAGGATTTCTAGGAACAATAATCCAAGCAATCAAATACACTAGAATACCTGTTCCCATGCTGAGAAAGGTTAAGACGATATAGATGAGGCGCATGAGGGTTGGATCTATGTTGAAATATTCTGCTAAACCGCCGCAAAATCCAGCAATTTTTCTGTCCTTACTAGAAAGGTATAATTTTTTTGGTTGGTGTTTCATAGGAGTTTTCTTTTGGTGTGTTGTTGTTTCCAGATATTTAACCATGAGTCGATTGCTTTTTCATGTCGTGTGATAAATTGATGATTAATTTTAATATTTTCTAGAGATTGTTCGATGGCACGTTTTGCATGAGGCACTGGATGTTTTTTGAAAAAGAGCTCCACTTCATCAGATTTCTCCAGAGTCTTGAAACCTGCAGTCACTGCCTGAATAATCCTTCCCAACATATGACCTCCAGATCCGTAGAGTTTTGTATATTGTGTCCAATGCTCTTGTAAATAAGTCCATGCTAATTCTGCACCAAAAGGATTACGAGCAACTCTAGCGATAGCAACAGGACTATCTTGCGGACGCACAGCAGGAGATAAACTAAACTCTAAAGTTTTGAGTAATAATTCTTTTTGCTGGAACATAGACATAGCACCTAAAATGCGCACTTTCTCTTCCTGCAATGTTGCTTCTTCATGCAGCTGTTTTAACTGCTCCCAAATTTTCGCATCTCCAGTCCATGCTGACAAGGAATAGACTACGCCACGAAGATTAGGATTCAATGTTTTTGATTTTAAGTAATTCTGGAATCTTTTTTTTGCTTCTGCTTGGACGGACATTTCTTTGCTATATCCAGTCATGGCCAATACTGTAATTCTTAATAAAATATCTGTATGAGGCTCTCCTTTTTTCTCTTCCCACCCCATTTTTTTCAAGATACTGTCAAAGACCCAGCGTGTTAATGTATCTAGATCATCTTCAAAACGAGTGTGCGCGAACATGCCTTGTAATTGACCAATACTACCAGCAACGTCTCCCCATAAAGTGTAATTATTTTCTTCACGAATAAACTCTAAAAGGTCTAAGAATTGTGCCAGATCCCCATAGCCTGCTTCTGCAACAGTATAGACATTTGCGAGCAATCCGATCTTATCCAAAATATCTAATTTATTTTCTTGCAGAGCCTTGACTTGTTCATTAAATAAGGGAGTATCATATTGAATGCGATAAAAGCCTACTTGATTTTTGTTGACTAGTGTTAGTCCTTTTGCCTTGGGAATTATTTCTTTCTGTTTTTCGATTAAAGTGTAAGTAGTCTTGTTGTCCTGTGTTAAGGCTAGAGGGAGGTACCATTTTGTTGCATCTTTTTTTCTTCCGCTAAAGAAATATCTTTCTTGCGCTACTTCTATAGTGCTGCCATTAATCTTTGTTGTTAGTAAAGGATATCCTACTTGCTTTGTCCAAGAGTCCATTATTTTTTGCACAGGCTTACCTGAAGCTTTTGCTAGTGCTGACCAGAGATCTTGCGTAGTTGCATTGGCATATTTGAACTGGTTGAGATACTGCTGCAATCCTTTTCTAAATACTTCTTCACCTACATATTGTTCGAGCATGTGAATAACTGAAGCTCCTTTTTGATAGCTGACAGCGTCAAAGATTTCATCAATTTCTGCTGGATTAATAACCTCTACTTCAATAGGATGACTTGTTTCTAACCCATCAAGACCGAATGCACCACCTTGCTCTTCACTATAGAACTGAATCCACATCTCCCATTCTGGGAAGAGATGATGCACTGCTTTGTATTCCATCCAAGAAGCGAAGCCTTCATTTAACCATAAATCATTCCACCATTGCATAGTTACTAGATTTCCAAACCATTGATGCGCTAATTCGTGAGCAACAGTTATAGCAATTTGCTCTTTGCCTGCTGCTGAAGAGTTATTTGGATCATACAGTAATACTCTTTCTCTATAAGTTACTGCACCCCAATTTTCCATGGCACCAGACTCAAAATCAGGAATTGCAATTAAGTCCATTTTAGGCAAAGGATAGGGGATATTAAAATAAGATTCATAGTATTCAAGACATTTTACTGCTACATCCAAGGCAAAAGAAGCATGTTGTTTCTTCCCCGGAGTTGTCCAAACACCTACTTGCGTACCTTGTTTAGTTTTTTTTGTGATACCTTCAAATTCTGCTATGAGGAAAGCTAAAAGGTAGGTGGACATAATGGGTGATTTTTCAAAGACCAGACGTTTGTTTGCACCTTCTTTCTTTTCTTCTTTAATAGGCATATTAGAAATAGCTGTAAGTTCTTTTGGAATAATTAAAGTAACTGTAAATGTTGCTTTTAGGGCAGGTTCATCAAAACAAGGAAAACAACGTCGAGCATCAGTCGCCTCGAATTGAGTGGTGGCCATGATTTTCTTTTCGTCTTTCACTTCATAGGTGCTTTTATAGAAGCCACGAAGATCATCACGAATTTTGCTTTCGAATTTGAGACTAATTTCTACAGTTCCTTTTTGCAATAATGTTGTACCTGCAAGCTTTGCTGTCTGCATTTTTTTGTCATAGACTACTTTCACTACTTTTGAACCAATTTTCGCTTCTGTAATAGTTACTTCATTGACATTAATTTTGATTTCTTTTGTAGGTTGAAGTATATTGAGAAGGATTGTTTCCTGTCCTTTACAGGTGCCTGCTTCTATATTGGGTGCAAGCTCAAGATCGTAGTGGACAGGTTTACAGTAATTAGGAAGAAGATAGGGATTCTCTTTTGTCATGTATTTAGGATAAGATTAGATGCTTTTAAAGCGTTATGGTACTAGAGCATATACCCTCTCAAACACCCCACAATGTTTAAATAGCAACTCCTGCTGTTTTTCCTTATGGCTAAAGACGACACCAAAGGCATTAGTGTCAAAAAAGACCAGAATTTTTCTGAATGGTATAGTCAAGTCGTTCAAAAGGCAGATTTAGCAGATATTCGCTTTGGCATTCAAGGATTTATTGTGCATAAGCCTTGGGGTTTTATGATTATTAGAAAAATTTATGACTATTTAGAAAAGGAAGTTGAATTACAAGGACATTTACCTTACTTATTTCCTATTGCTGTTAAAGAATCTGATTTACAACGCGAAAAAGAACATGCTGGCTTTTCTCCAGAGGTTTTTTGGGTTGAAAGCGCGGGCTCTAAGAAAATGGAAGAACGTTTTGCTTTAAAGCCAACAGGAGAAGCACAAATTTATCCGATTTATTCGCTCTGGTTTAGAAGCTATAATGAATTACCTTTTAGAGGCTACCAAAGCAGAATTAGTGTTTATCGTAATGAAATGACTACAAGACCTTTTTTACGCGGCAGAGAATTTTGTTTCTTTGAGACACATGATGTCTTTAACACGCATGAAGAAGCAATGGCACAGATCAAGGATGATTTACGAACGTGTGAAGAAGTCATTTGGAAAAAACTTAAAATTCCTTTTGAATATTTCAAACGCCCAGATTGGGACAAATTCAAAGGTGCAGATGCAACTTACACACCGGACACTTTAATGCCTGATGGCAAGCGCAATCAACTTGCTTCTACTCATGATTTAGGCACTAATTTTGCTAAAGCCTATGACATTCAAGTTTTAGGCAAGGATGAGCAGAAACATCACGTCTATCAAACGTGCTTCGGACCTGGCATCTGGAGAAGCATGGCTGCTTTGATAGGTATTCATGGCGATGACCAGGGACTAATAGTACCTTTTGACATGGCTCCTATTCAGATCGTTATTGTGCCAGTTACCTTTGCTGATAAAAAAGAAGCGACTGAAAAAATTATAACCTTGGGGGAACAGTTAGCAACACAACTCCAAAAAGCAGGCTATAGAGTGAAATTTGATAATGGGCCTGACTCACCAGGCGCAAAATACAACCATTGGGAACTCCATGGAGTACCTTTACGCATAGAATTAGGACCAAAAGAAGTTGAACAACAAGTATGCTCTATCGCTCGTCGTACAGAAAGAAAAAGATCACAAGTAGCTCTTGCAGACGTAGAAAAAGAAGTGAAGAGACAAGCAAACGCTGTTGACATGGACATTGAGAAACGAGCACTGACTTACTTTAAAAATAATATTCGATCAGCTGAGAATTTAGAAGATCTCAAGAAAGTGTTGCGCGAACATCGCGGCTTTGTGAAAATTCCTTATTGCCATATGAGCAAACAAGGAGAAGCATGCTCGGATAAACTCCAAAAAGAAACTGAGGGCGCTGTAGTTTGCGGCACTCTTTATCCTCAAGAAGAAAAAGTTAAAGCTGGACAGAAATGTGTTCTCTGTAGCCAAGCTGCCCACCATCTAGTTTATGTAGCTAAAACCTATTAATGAATTCCAAAGACTTCTGCAATCCAATCCAACAAATCAGCATACCAAGGAGCGTTGTTTACCTGCAGATACACTGCTTTCTCCAAATTGTAAGCTTTGTCTTTTTCATCCAAGAAACTGACTGTGAATTTTAATCCATTGCGAAGATTTCTTCCTGGAGCTTCAATAGTTACTTCCCGAGAGCCTTTGAATTTGTCTAATTGAAAACGATCGAATTTGAAATCAATAAGAACATCATGGACTTCTGTGTCAGAATTGAGATTAAACTTCAAGAGGACATTGTTTTTATAATCAACGATATAAGGAGTTATATCAGTCACATAAATATCAGGCAAGGGAATAGTAGCAAGCTCTACATGTGTAAACACAATAGCATCTTCATTTTCAGCAATAACTGGAATGCGGCCATTATTTCTAGCTTGAATCGTAAATGCAATTCTTTTTTCTGCTTGTGCATCTACCGCTACTTGCTGGCAACTTTCTTGCGCACATACTTCCAGATTCAGGACTTGCATTTGTGCATTAATAAGTGTGCAACTAATAGTTGCTGTATCATTAGCATAGTACATTTCTTGATCTGCGCTACAGCGCATAGATACTCCTTCCAAAGGCTTTTTGACTTCTCGCTGCACAGACTTTGCGAGATATTGTTCTGCTTCGTCTCGATCATAGAACTTGAAATTATCACTGTAATAAATCTTGGATATTGCGCTATTACCGAAAGAGGTTGCAGCTTCTAAACTTGCAGTATATAAATAAGTAGATTCTCCCTCTGGAATTTCCAAAATCCAAACAACATTTTTTGTCTCTCCTGGCTTGAGCAATATCTCCTTAACATTTTTCTCTGTCAATCCCGGAGCTTTTCTCACAGTAACAGAAGTAGAAATATAACTCTCGACTGTATTTTCTATGGTTACCAGCAGAGGAACGAAACTTTTGAATTTCACTTCATTGTGAGCAGGCTGCAGTGTTATTTTTACAGGAGGCTCTTGCTTTCCATTTTTTTCTTTTAATTCTGCACTGACTACTAATTCCTTCATTTGCACCTGCACATCACTAGCGCGCCAAGTATATTCTGCAGACGGGCTTCCTGAATCCAGACTTTCCTTTAATTTGATATGCGAAGGATCAACCCAACCATATTGGCCAAAAGTAACATCAAAAGGAACCCAACCGACCTCTGGGAAATAGACTTCTGCCCATCCGTGAGCGCCCCATTTATAATCTATATTTGAATACACCATTCCTGAAACAAAACGAGCTGGAACACCCACAGAGCGAAGCATGGAAATGAACAAGTTAGTTAATTCATCACAGACTCCTTTTTTATTTTGCAATACCCAGCTGCTTTTTTGCACTACTTCTGCAGTTAATGTGGATAAATTATATTCAACATTTTTCTTTGTCCATTCTGCTAGATTAAAAACGACGACATAAAGATCATCTTCTCCTCCTAAAATAGAACGAGCTTGGTACTCAATTTCTGGTGTCAGATCAATAAATGTTGTTGGTCTAGTATATTCCAATAAAGATTCATCAACGCTGCGAATAGGAAAAGAAATTTTCTGCTTTATATGCTGCAATTTGTTGACCGTAGTTACATCAGCGATAATTTTATATTCTAAATCTGCAGGCGCGGGGTTTCTCCATTTGAAAGAGACATATTTGTTTTGTTCTATTTCTGCTGAAGGTGTTGCTTGTGGATTGAGACTATTCACTTGGAGATGGCCATTGTCTTTTGGAAAAAAACTAATATCTGCCTGAAAAAATTCTATTTTAGGATTACTAGCTGTCTGCACAAAATGTATACCTGATTCCAGAGTAAACAAAAGACGCAAAGACTGGTATTCGTTATAATTTTCCGGCTGCTCTTCTGCATACACGGCAGAGACAATAGAGAGTGTAATTAGTAGAATTAACCCATAAATCACCTTTTTTTGCATCTTTCTCCTAATCAAAAAAGATTTAAATACTTTTGGTCATGAAAACACTTATGGAAAAGGTGTTGGCAGAAAAAGAGGCAGAGGCATTTCTCGAGCATGAGGGATTTCCTGTAACTGAACGTCACTTTGTAACTACAGAGCAACAAGCAGTACAAGCAGCAAGCCTTCTTGGTTATCCTGTTTGCTTGAAAGTTTCTTCAAAAGATATCTTGCATAAGTCCGATGTTGGCGGTGTTAAAATCGACTTAAGAACAAGTGCAGAAGTGCTGGAAGCATTTCGCAAGCTTATCAAGATCCCGAAGTGCCAGGAAGTCATGGTACAACACTATAATACTGGACAATTGCTTTTGATAGGCATTCAACGTGATCCAACTTTCGGCCATACTATTGCCGTTGGTAGTGGCGGAATCTATACTGAAGTTTTGAAAGATGTTGCTTTTCGTGTCTGTCCCTTGACCCATCATGATGCAAAGAACATGGTAGAAGAATTGAAAAGCTACCGCTTATTGCAAGGAGTACGAGGAGAGGCAGGCGTTGATTTAGAACAATTGCATCAGCTGCTCTTACGATTATCACATCTAGCGTTGTGCTATCCTCATTTACGAGAATTAGACATTAATCCAGTAATTTTGCAGAAAGATCAACTTTTTATTGCAGATGCACGCATAGTCTTTGATTGATGTTTTAGTCCTTTTCTCATTTCTTCGACAAAGAGAGGAAACTTATCTTTCTTCATGTTAGCGCCACAAGCCATCTCATGACCACCACCAGAGCCATTTGCTTTCTCTAGAGCACTCTTAACTAGGGGAAGTACTACAGTCTTTTTACCCCGAATACTGACACGCATCTCTCCATCTTTTTCACGCGCAATAATTATAATCTTGTCATTGAGACGATGCAAAAGTTCATTGCTTAAAGTACCAGTAAAACTTTGTTGAGTTGTAGGATAAGTGAAGACGAATACATCATCTTTGCTTTTTGTTGCCAGAGCATCTTGAAGAATAGCTTCATATCCTTGATTTATTTTTTCATAATGACGATAGATGAATTTTCCACGGGGCGAAGTCTGGTTGAGAATTTCCAAAGGACTTTCGATCTTCATCAATGTTGCAATATGCTTTCTTATATCAGGAGTTCTTCCCTTTAAGGCAAAGTTGAAGACTTTAATGAGCTTTCCAAATTCTGTTTCAAAAAGAATATCATCAGGAGTCTTTGCTTTACCTATTAACTCTTTATGCTCAAATTCCTTGACAAATTCAGGCACATACCAATCACTAATAATACCTACTAAGGCTATCCATAAATCTTGTTGGGCAATTTGATAACACCAGTAACTTGTGGGGCGATTGTCTCCTTTGGTTAACACCATGGGATTGAAATAGCGAACACCTTGTCTTTCCAAAGGTTCATGATGGTCTATCCATAAAACTGGGACTTGTATCTGATTTAGCAAGTTTTGCGTTAAGACTGGACGATCAAGTACAATGACTAGGTCAGGGCTATATTCCTGGATTTTTCTTAGATAGAGGTTTTCCTCTGTTTGGGGAGCTTTGACAGGCACACCATGGCCTTTCTTATATTTACGATAGAGTAAAAGAAATGAAGTTAACCCGTCAGTGTCATCATCGAAGAAGAATAAGGGATTTACTGACTTTTCTAATTCTACACGAATCTCTTGGATTTGTTGTTCTGAGAGCATTTCTAAGCTAAGCAATAGTGATTTATAAAGATATAGAAAAAAGAATTAGATACTATCGGGTTGCTTTCTTTGGGCTTGTTGGGCTTTTTTTGATTTATCCATTACTTCCTGAATTCTCTCTAATTTTCTCTTTCTTCGTGCTTCACGAGCTTTTACATTTGCTGGATAAGTAATTCCCATATTAGTTCCTAGATTGAGTCCCTTTTAGGTTTTTTACCTCTAAGTTTCTTTTTAGTATCTAGAGCATCTCGTGCTAAAATCTTTCTAGACTTCAAGCTCTGTCCTAAATCTTGATTCTGAAGATTTATAACCCATGAGCCGTGAGGCTCAATGGGGGAGGAGTAGAAGTCCTCCATGGACAAACAAAACAAACTAGTTAAAAAAGTTAAGCGTTTGTTAAA